>Ga0163144_10000120_pt1 | contig 175505 bp, 130 predicted proteins | sample OliLak19BULKMAT1_FD_123175 | JGI IMG/M metagenome (GOLD analysis project Ga0163144, IMG submission 123175) | Freshwater microbial mat bacterial communities from Lake Vanda, McMurdo Dry Valleys, Antarctica - Oligotrophic Lake LV.19.BULKMAT1 | ecosystem: Environmental > Aquatic > Freshwater >...
AACCCACCCAGGTCCACGAACCCCTCAAAGAGTTCGACAAAGCCGCCGATTACGCCCGCTTCACGATCAAAGTCTCGCACCCCGACCAGCGCAAGCCCCAGCACTTCCGCTTCACCCTCATCAAAAACACCGACCCCGCCAACCCCAGGCACTGGCTCCTCTCCCGCATCTACAACACCAGTTAGCCGTGGCATCGCCTTTCCAGGCGATGTGCAGAGATGAAACTCGTGGCATCGCCTTTCCAGGCGATGTGCAGTGCCTGAACCACGCAGCACGAAACTCGTGGCATCGGCATGTGCCACGGGTGGCGCCGCGACACCCGTGGGCTGTGCGTGCTGCCGTGCCATGTGCTTCGGCCCCATCCCCATCCCCATCCCCAACCCCGCCCCCGGGCCGATGCCCGTCGTTGGACACCCCATCGCCCCCATCCCACCGACCATCGCGCACCGTCTACATCCCACTTCCGACTTTCCACCCAGGACTCAGGACTCAGGACTTTCCACTCAGGACTCAGGACTGCTCTCCCACTTCCCACTTCTTCGGGATTCCAGCATGAATCCACGCACCGCCATCCTCATCCGCACCAGGAACGCCGCCGGGCTGGCAACTACGGGCGCCAAGACCGCCGCTGGCCTCGCCTTTGATGTGCGACCCCTGCACCCTTTCCCCATTGCCGCCGGCCTCGCCGCCGCTGCGATGGAGAACTGGGTGATCGCAACCCCCAGCGCGGAGAACGCGGACCGCTCGCCCTGGGAATGGGCCCACGCCCTCGCAGCGCCCGGCGAGTTCGCCGAGCCCGACCTCAACCAGGGCTGGAACTACGCGCCCTCTGTTTCCGCCGCGCTCGGCGGCTCCTCCGGCGCAGGAGTTGAAGACCCGCCCGATGACGACTGGCCCCACCCGCCCCGGTTCGCCTGGCACCTCACCGCTTCTCAACTTGACGCCGCTCGGCGGCGCGCTCCCACCGGCAAGGTCCGCATCGCCCACCTCGATACCGGCTTTGACCCCACCCACATCACCTGTCCCCGCGGCCTCATCCCTGAACTGGGCTTCAACTTTGTCGATGAAAACCACCCAGAGGATGCGCGCGACCCCGCCAACGACGGTGGCAACGCAGGGCACGGGACCGGCACCATCGGAATCCTCGCCGGGAACACGGTCTCTCGCCCCGCGAGCAGCCCCGGTGGCCGCTTCCATGGCGATCTCGGCGGCGCCCCCAATGCAGAGGTCATCCCAGTCCGAATCGCCAACTCGGTCATTCACTTCAAGACCAGCAGCATGGCCCAGGGACTGGCGTATGCCATCGCGCCCCGAGGGGACCCCGCCCACCGCTGTGATGTCGTCACCATCAGCATGGGCGGCGTCCCATCGCAGGCCTGGGCCGATGCGGTCAACGCCGCGTATGAGAACGGCATCGTCATCGTCGCCGCGGCCGGAAACCGCCTGGGCAAGAGCCCGCCCTACTCCATGGTCTGGCCGGCCCGCTTCCGGCGCGTCATTGCCGCGTGCGGCGCCAACTCGAATGGGCGGCCGTACTACCGCCCGCTGTTCCTCCGCGAAGTGCAGGGTTGCTTCGGTCCGCAGCGCGCTATGCGCTGCGCCATGGCAGCCTACACCCCCAACGTGCCCTGGGCCGAAGCCGGTTCGCGCCATGTCATCGACCTCAACGGCGCCGGCACCTCGTCCGCCACACCTCAGATCGCCGCCGCCGCGGCTCTCTGGCTCCAGATGCACGGCCAGGGCATTCCCAACACATGGCGGCGGGTGGAGAGCGTGCGCCACGCCCTCTTCACATCAGCGCTCCGCTTGCCGGGCGGCGAAACGTACTTCGGCAACGGCATCCTCCGCGCCGATGCGGCCCTGAGCATCCCCGCCCCGCGCGACCTTCAGCCCACGCAGCGCGACTCGGTGGTCCTCCCGCTCTTCAAGGTGCTGGTCGGGCTGCGGGTGCCCGATGAGTTCGCTTCCCGCATGCTCTCCCTCGAGGCCATGCACCACATCACCCAATCCGAGGAACTCGACCGCCTGTGCGCAGACGCGGAGGAGGCAACCTCCCCCGACGACATCCGCCTGCGCCTCCTCACGGGGGCTCTCAGCGACATGCGCAAATCCTCCAGCGCCTTCCGCGGCTACTTCAAGCGCACGTTCAGCGAGTTCAAGCGGGCCCAGGTCCGCATGCCTGATCGCAGGACACATGCCGACGTTGCCGACCATCGCACCGCCAAACCGAAAGGAACCGCCATGACCATCGTGGATACCAGCATGGAAGTTTCGGCCGCCCTCAGCCTCTTCCGCACGCCGGCGCTCATTTCCGAGGAACTCGCCGCGACGGGAACGGCCCAGGTCATCGTGGCGATCCGATCAGACAGGCATGTTGGGGGTGGGGGTGGGAGTGGGGGGGCTGGCTTGGGGATGGCCATGGCGGCGACATGCCCTGCGGCGGCGGGCCTGGCTGGCGTGAACAAGACCGTTGCCGCGGCACAGCGACTGCACAAGTTCTTTACCGGCCGGTCCCATGCGCGCACGGGGCATGCGCTCGCGAGCGCCTCCCTGGCGGCCACCAGCAAGCCCCCCGCCACGACCCCGGACAGCATTATCTACGAGAACCTGGGGCTCATCCTCGGAACCGTGGATAGCGCGGGCCTCGAAGCCCTGCGCAACGACCCCGAGGTCGCCGCCGTCGCGGGCGCGCCCCGCATCAGCCTCATCCGTCCCACCCATTCCGCCGCCGCGGCGATGGCAAAGGGCACCACCTGGGGCCTGGAGCGTCTTCGCGTCCCCCAGGCGTGGAAACACGGCTACCTGGGGCAGGGTGTCGTCATCGCCCACCTCGATACCGGGGTCGATGCTTCCCACCCCGCCCTCAAGGGCGCCATCGAGAAGTACGCCTACATCAACGACAACGGCCAGGCACTGGAACGCAAGGGTACCGACAGCGGCGACCACGGCACCCACACCGCCGGGACGATCGCCGGCCGCACGGTGAGCGGCCAGAACTTCGGCGTGGCCCCACAGTGCAGGCTCGTCAGCGCCGAAGTCATCGAGGGCGGGCAGGTCATCGCGCGCATCCTGGGCGGCCTCAACTGGGTGGTCACCCACAAGCCGCGGGCCCTGAGCATGTCCCTGGGCCTGCGCGGCTACCACACCGACTTTGAGATGATTATCAATGTGCTGCGCGCCCGCGACATTCTCCCCATCATCGCCGTGGGAAACGAGGGGCCCTTCACCAGCCGCTCCCCGGGCAACTATGACAGCGTGCTCTCTGTCGGCGCAATCTCAAAGGCCAACAAGGTCGCGGACTTTTCCGGCAGCCAGCGGTTTGCTCGGGCGCAGGACCCCCTCGTGCCCGACCTGGTCGGACCCGGGGTGGACACACTCTCCTGCACTCCCGGGAACACCTACGCGCTCATGAGTGGCAGTTCGATGGCAACCCCGCACATCGCCGGCCTTGCCGCCCTCCTCTTTTCGGCCAGGCCACAGGCCACCGGGCGCGAAGTGGAACAGGCGATCCTCGCCTCCTGCCGGCGCCCCGCCGGCATGGATGAAGAGCGCGTCAACCGCGGCGTCCCCGATGCGGTGCTCGCTCTCGAACACCTCCTCGGCAGAACACTCACCGCCGCAAAGCCCGCCCAACGTGCGGCCAGCGCCGCGAAGGGCAAGAAGAAGCGAACGACCAAGCGGCCGATCTCCAAGCCTGCGCGTACGATGGCCAAGAAAGCAGGGCGAAGGCGGTAGAGTGAACGCCCACGGGGTATCAGGTGAGCGCATCTTCAAGGCCTGACAAAGTCTCGGCATTGCTCGCGGCGCAGTTACAGCACGCCAAGGGCCCCGTCGGGGTCGTCTTTCAACTGGAGATTCCAAAGGGCGGCGACTTCCCCACGCCCGCGCAGGTCGATGCCAACGTGCGCAAGGTGATTGAAGCCGCCTCCGAATCGTCGGGCTGCGCCCCGGAAAACCTAGTCGTCTTCGAGAACCTCAACGCCTTCAGCGTGCAGGCCGACCCCGGCTTTGTCATGGCGGCCATCAAAAACCCGCGGGTGGCCCAGGCCGCTCCAACGGCGGTGCAGGAAGATGTGTTGATCCGCCCCGCCGAGACAAAGCAGGTGCCGCTCCCACGCGGCCAGAACAAGCACCACCCCAGCCGCCGGCGCGGCGGCCGCTGACTTCTCTGCGACCTCTGCGCCCCTCCGTGAGCTATCTCCGAGTCAGCAGTTCCCCCCGCCCAGCACCCTGAAGAACGCCTCGACATCCAGGTCTGTGCCGACATCGCCGTCCCCATCGAAGTCCGCGCTCCCGCAAGCGGCGCAGCAACTCCCGCCCAGGCACGCGAAGAACGCCTCGATGTCAAGGTCGGTTCCGGTGTCGCCATCACCGTCAAAGTCGGCCGATCCGCACCCGGCGGTGACCGTCAACGCCACCCCGATGGAGGTCACGCTGCCGCACGTGTTGGATACAACGCAGTCGTACGTGCCCGCATTCCCGACCGCCGCCGGGTCGATGGTGAGCACGCGGGCCGTCGCGCCGCTGATGCTCCCGCCGTCCGCCAGGTTGACCCCGCCCCGCCGCCACTGGTACGCCAGCGGCCCAACGCCGGTGGCGTTTAGGCTGAACGCCGCCCCCTGCCCCGCGGCCACGGTGTCGGGGAGCGGCTGGACCACGATTGCGGGTGAGCCCCGCAGTGCCCAGCACACCGCGCGGTCGAAGATCGCCAGCGCCGGCGCCGTCGCCGAGAGGAAACTCGAGTCCTCAAAGAACAGGAAGACGCGACGGTCCGGGGCGGTGTACCCCAGCAGCGATGCACCTTGCTCGGAAACCAGGATCGCCGCGTCCGTCGGTACTCCGGACCGTGTCGCCAGCACCAGCGCGCCGGTGCCGCGGTTGCCCATCCCCACGCTCATCGTCGCGCCGGGGTTGAAGGCCGCCAGATTCCCCAACGCCAGACCCTGCGTAACCGGGTGGGTGTTGTTGGTGATGCTGATGGTTGTCGCCGCGGCTACGGCAGCGCCGTTGTCCATCAGCGACTCGCGCGCCAGTCGCAACAGCGCATTCTCCCAGAAGATGAGCGGGATCACCGCCGTGCGGAACTCGCCCGCCACGTTGGCGGAGGTGATGGTGGATGAGACGACCGCCAGGTCAAAGTCCGCGGCGATCTGGGCCGCGCTCGGCCGATTCGCCGGCTCATCGTCAAAGGCCTGCACATCAAACCCGCGGGCCAGCAAACGGCCCACGACCGCCGCATCCGCAGGGCTGGGCGAGGCGTTACCGCCGATAAACGCGATCCTCGCGATCGCCCCGACGCGGATGAGCGATGTCCTTTGCACCACCGCCACGCCCGCCGGGCCGGTGACGCTCAGCCGCACGTCGTACAGGCCGTCCTCGGTGTACGTGTGCAGCGGGTTCTGCGCTGTGCTCGTCGCCCCATCGCCGAACGACCACTGCCACGCCGTGGGCGCGGAGACGGTCGAGGTATCCGTGAACTGCACCGCCAGCGGCGCCGGCCCGGATGTGACGCTGGTGGTAAAGTCCGCCGCCCCCACCCAGCGCAGGCGCAGCACGTTCGCGCCCGCATCGATGGGCGACACGAAGCCGACGTCCTTATACAGGTCGGTGAAGTACAGCCCATCCGGCCCCGCCGCGATGCCGCAGGCCGAGGCCTTGCCCGAGCCGTTGTACACGGCCAGGTCCGTCGGGCCGCTCAAGCGATTCCCGGCCGCGTCGAGCACGAACTCGGTGATGCGCTTGCCGTTGGACTGCGGGCCCGTCGCCCACGTCGGCCCCGACTCGGCGATGTACGCGTGGTCCATGCGCGAAGCCGGGAAGCCGCTGCCCCCGAAGGTGCCCGCCTGGACAAAGGCCATGTTGACCGGGGCGTGGGCCGGGTTCCAGTTGTACAACGCGAAGTTGGCCATGCTGGCGTCGCTGCCGTCCCACAGGTAGTTGCGCCCGCGGACGACCTTGGCGAACCGATCAACGCTGGGGCCGTTCTCCACCTCGTAGTGGAATCCATCCAGGTCGCGCCACGCCCCGCCGAAGGGGTTGCGTACGCCGTAGGCAAACACGTAGTCTCGGGCGTTGATGGTGGTGGCGTTGTAGAAGGGGTTGTCGGTGGGCGCTGAGCCGTCCAGGTTCATCCGCAGGATCTTGCCGCGATAGGAATCCAGGTTCTGCGCGGTGGCCGTGTTGAAGCCGTCGCCCATGTGCACGTACAACTTACCATCGGGGCCGATGGTGATATTGGAGATCTGGTGCGACTGCCCCTGCGACTCGCCCACCATGTTGCGGATGATGGTCTGCGTCGCGGCCGTCTGACCGCCGTCGTTGCTGTGGAAGCGGACGACCTTGGGGTAGTGCTCGCCGGCGGGCGGGGCCGAGTCGTAGAGCATCGTCACGAAGAGGTCGCCGCTGATCGGATCGACCGCGATGGAGCCAAGGCCCTGCTCGCCCGAGCCGGGAAAGTCGCCCGTGGGGTTGAAGTTCAGGAGGTTGTCTACATACGTGCCGACGCTGCCATCGCGCCGAACGACCTTGATGGTCCCGTACAACTCGGCGACGTAGAAGTACGGGTCGCCGGGGAGCGGGCCGGGGTTGGGTACGAAGGTGATCCCCAGCGGGAGCTGGAAGCCGGTCGCGAAGACCTCGACCTTGAAGCCCGGCTGAACAACAGCCCAGGGGACCGGCGCCCCGCGTTCCAACGTACCAAAGTCGGGCTGCACATTGGTGTCGAGCGCGTGGTAGGTGCTGCCGTTGGCCGAAACCCAGAAGTACTCTGTTGCCAACGGCGCCAGGCTGAGGGCCGGCAGGTAGATGGTGCGGTCGGTGCCGGTGTTATCGGTGAACGCGAGGTCGGTCTCGGGGAGCAGGAGCGTTGCGGTGCCCGCCGCAACGCGGACCCGGACAGCGACGTGGGCCGCCAGCGGCGCGGGGTTTATGACCTGGTTCGCCGAGCCGTCTATGCCGCGGAGTTCGAGGAGCAGTTCGCCGGTGGCCGACTCGAGGAAGATCGAGCCCGGCGCGGGCGCGCCCGGCAGGGCGGCGGGCGCCCCGGTGGTATCGGCGAGCGCGGGCGCGGGTGACGCCAGCACATCGTCAACCTCCAGGGGAAAGACGCTGGAGAGCGCGCCGGTGGAGAAGGTCCGCTGGGTGAAGGGGCTCCACTGTGTGGAAACATCGCCGCTGGAATCCCGGTGGCGCACGCGGAGGATGAAGTTAGAGGATGGGAGCAGCGAAGAGCGACCGGCGTGGGAGCCCTCGAACGAACCGTCGCCGATGTGGATATGCACGCGGTCAACGCCGGTCATGCACAGCGCTGCCCAGACGCGGGCGCTGGGGGAGACGGTCCAGATCTCCCAGTCCGTGCAGGAGTGGGTGTCCGCCGCGTCGGGATCGGAAAATACAGCGGTCTCCATGTGCACATCCTCGTGGTTGAGGGTGCGCCCATCGAAGGCCGGCTCGGTGATGATCGGGGCCGCGGGCGGGACGTTGGCCATCGCCACACAAGGGAACAGCAGGGCGGCCGCACCGGCGGCCCGGAAGAAACGCATCATGTTCAAGGTCCCCTCGGTGACGAAACTGGCCGGAATCTGACGCGGGCACGCGTGCGCGGCCGGCATGGAGCCTAAACGGGGAGAGGGGATTGGGCAATGCGAAGTTGCTGCCAATACGGGTTGGCGGGCAGGGACCGGTAACACGCTTGAGGGGGTTTGGGGGGATGCCCTGTCAGCACACACCGCCGCCCATCACCCGGAAGAACGACTCGATGTCCAGGTCGGTTCCGGAGTCACCATCGCCGTCGAAGTCCGGGCTGGCGCACCGGCCGCAGCAGTCGCCGCCGATGCAGGCGAAGAACGCCTCGATGTCCAGGTCCGTTCCCGCATCTCCATCACCATCAAAGTCGGAGTTGCAGTGGTCGGGGTTGTCGGCGCCGGGGATCGGATCGACGGTGTGGCTCCACGCCGGCATGGTGTGGAACGCGGGGTCGAAGTTGTTGCGGCTGCGCGAGAGGTCTAGCGAGGTCCCCGCGCGCAGGCCGGTAAAGTCAGACCCCGGGCGCAGCCGCCACCCCGCGGTGCGGTCAAACTCGATCTCGTCGATCTGGCCGCCATTGATGACAAAGAGGGTGCCGATGTCGGAGACCTTGACGTCCTGGGGCTGGTAGTTGCTGCCGATGGTAAGGGATTCATCGTGCACGATGTTGTTCGTGCCATCGGTCGCCAGGCTCAGCATGTGGATGAACCTGTGGGTGGCGCCGCTGACGAGATACTTGCCATTGAAACGCTCAGCGCCGGTGGCGAGCGAGAACTGGCCCGTGAGGGCGAGGGACGAGGGGATGAGCCGGTCGATGGGGGTGGTGAGGGCGCGTGGATAGCGGAGCAGGTGGCGGTTTGGGAGGAGGGCGACCAGTTCATCGCGCGAATCGTCGTAGGCGATGTCCGACGGCGGTGCGGCGGGGGTGTGCGAGCCCGTCAGCACCGCGCCTGCTCCGTTCACGTTGTACCGCTGGATCGCTCCGCCGTTGACGATGTAGAGATCACCCTGGCGGCTCATCGCCAAGGGGACGGAGGCGCTGGGGAGGGTGAGCAGGGGGGTGAAGGCCCCATCGTACTTCGTCCAGCGCCACAGGCGCGGCACGCTGGAGGTTCCGGTGGGCGTGGTGGTGAGGTATACCTTGGTCTGATCGGGGTCGATGGCGATGCTGGTGATGCGTCCGCTCACGGGGCCGTTGACTTCGAGGATCGGCGGGCTGCCGCCGGTGAGTTGGAAGGGCTTGAGTTGCAGCATGCTGCCGGTGACGGTGGGGGTGAGCACGAAGGTGGTGTCGACCGTCACGTAGCCATCGATGAATCGGCGGCGGCCGTCGGCGGAGTTGGTCTGCATTTCCCACATGTTCAGGTCGGTGTCGCCCACGGTGATCGTGTCGGCGATGACGGCGTAGCCGGTGGTCGCGAAGATGGACTGTGAGGTCAGGTCGCTGTCGGTCCCGGGGTTGCGGTAGAGGACAAACGCGAGGGCCTCGTTGGCATCCTCGATGCCGTTGACGGTGACGACGTGGCCGGGCTGGCGCTCCCAGGAGTTGTCCTCGAGCTGCGCGTAACGCCCGTAGCAGAAGCACACCAGCGAGTTGCCGTAGAGGTGCGTGAACATCCAGAACGGGGTGACCAGGTTCCACTCGGGCGTCACGTAGCGCTGCGTGACCGTGAACTTTCCCGCCGCTTCGAGGTTCATGTAGGAGATCAACCCCTCCTGCCACTCGGTCGTGGTGCCCGCCTCAGAGTCGGTATCCATTGCGATGCCCATCACGTTGATCTGGAACGAGACATCGTCCGCGTGCTCCTGGAGTTGCCAGGTGCGCGGTCCATCCATGATCGCGGGGTACCCGTGGTTGGAGATGTACGCCATCATGTTGATGGCGCCGGTGGGGGCGCAGTAGGCGGCGCCGTTGCCGCCCAGGTCGGCACGCCGCTGGTCGAAGTCGGGCATCCCGTAGATGTGGTGGTCAAAGACGATTTGTGCGGGAGCCGCGCACGGGCCGAACGCGATGGCGGCGGGGACGAAAAGGGACGTGAGCAGCCGGTTCATGGGGCCTCCCGTATCTTGAGTGCCGGTTGGCAATGCGGACGATGCCAGTCTAACAAAGGGCGGGGGCTGGTGGAAGGGCGATTGTTGGGTTCGCTTCGCCGATGCGAGGAAAGGGTTACGTCGGGGATGTACGGTGTGCAAGGCCGGGGAGCAATGGCACAGGGCGTGTCGGATGCGTCCGAGGCCCGGCTACTTCGCGTGCCGCTTCCCGTGCATTCGTCCCAGGAGCAGCCCCGCGCCAAGCCAGAGGGCGGCGACTGGCAGGGCGATGGTGCTGATGGGGATGGCGGCCCAGCCGAGCGATGCCGCGGCGGACTTGAGGAGCCTTGGGGTCCAGGCGCCGGTCATGTCGCCGGTGCGGTAGATAAACGTGTCTATGAAGCTCTTGGACTTGTACTTCTCATCGGGGCCGACGACGGTGAAGAGGACTTCGCGGGCGGGGCGGTCGACCGCGTAGTGCACAGCGCGGCGGAGGACCTGGAAGGTGAAGAGGACCTGGAAGCCCGGGTTTGCCGCGAGGCAGATGAACCCGACGATGGTGATGAGGGGGAGCAGGGCGAGCGTCCTGCCCACACCAAGAAGCGAGATGATGCGGCCGGTCAGGAAGACCTGGCAGGTCAGGGTGATGATGTTGGTCCAGAGGTCGAGGCTGGCGAAGGCGGCGGTGCGGGCGGCGCGGTCGGGGAACTGCTGCGAAATGATGCCCGCCTGTTGAAGGTAGAGAAGTGTGGAGGTGAGAGAGAAGAGGAGGATGTAGAGCGCGATCAACAGCAGGTATGGCGAGCGGGCGATGAGCGCGAGCCCGGCGAAGGCACCCGGGCCCGGCTCGGGGTTGCGTGCGGGTGAAGGCGATGCGATTGCACTTGACGGCGGGGTTGAGGCGGCTTGACCCCGCAACGGTTGGCGACCGATGGTCGGCGTCTCAGGAGCCCAGATGAGGCGGACGCATTGGACGGCACACTCCAGGGGGACCACGGCGATCAGCAGGAGCGTGGGTGGATCGACTTTCACGTCGAAGCCGCTTGGGAGTGCGATGCCCTTGACGAGGTGGCTGGTGACGGCCGCGCCGCAAATAGCGCCGAGGGTGCCGCCGACCCCGATGAAGCCGAAGACTCGCTTTCCCTGCTCGGTGTTGAATGTATCGGCGCAGAACGACCAGAAGACAGAGACGACGAAGAGGTTGAAGACGCTGAGCCAGATGTAGAAGGCGTAGCCGAGGTTGGTGCGGCTGGCCTCGGGGAGGAGTTGGAAGAGGGCGTAGAAGGCGAGCATGTTGAGGGCAAAGAAGCGGTAGACGAAGGGGATGAAGCGGCGTCGCGGGAGGCGGGAGACCAGGGCGGAGTAGAGGGGGTTGGCGGCGAGCATGGCCAGGAGCGTGCCGGTCATGAGCCACGGGAGGTCGTCGGTGCCTCGGTCGATTCCGACCGCCTCGCGGAAGGGGCGGAGGAGGTAATAGGAGGAAAGGAGAAAGAAGAAGTATGCCGCGGCGAGGAGGAGGGCACGCCATTCACCTGGTTTGACCAGAACGAGGCGGGGGAGCAGGGTGGAAGTGCTGGGCATTGTGGGCTAGGGATGGGTGAGGGGGGGAGTTCCGTCGCGGGGAAGCGAGACAGCGAAGCAGCGAGACAGCGAGACAGGGGGAGGGACGAAGATGGGAGTTTGAGTTGGGGTGACGGGGTTCGCAGGAAGGTGGATCCGGGCCTTTTCCCTGTATCGCTGCCTCACTGTCTGGCCGCTTCGCTGTCTCGCTCCCTCCCTCTCTTGACGGGCTTCGTGCGGCGCTGCATCCTTCTGGACTGCGTACGAGCCTACTAGCCATTGATCGAACGGGGAAGGAGCACGGGGATGATCGCGAGTCGTCGGGAGTTTTTGCGGGTGTCGGGGGCTGGGCTGGTGGCCGCGGGGTTGGGGGCGGGGCTTGGGGCGCGGTCCGCCTTGGGAGGGTGGAAGATGGAACCCAGCACATCACCCAAGAAGATACTGATTCTGGGGGGGACGCGCTTCCTGGGGCCGGCGATTGTCGAGGCGGCCAAAGCCCGCGGGCACACGCTGACACTCTTTAACCGCGGCAAGAGCCATCCCGACTGGTTCCCGGAGATCGAGAAGCTCCAGGGGGACCGCGACCCAAAGAAGGATGCAGGCCTCAAGGCGTTGGAGGGGCGGCAGTGGGATGCGGTGATTGACACCTCGGGGTATTACCCGCGGATGGTGAAGGCTTCGGCCGAGTTGCTGGCTGCCAGCGTGAAGCAGTACATCTTTGTTTCGACGGTGTCTGTGTACGCGGCGAACAGCACGCCCAACGCCGATGAGGGTGCGCCGCTGGGCACGATTGAGGACCCCACCGTGGAGACGATGGGGGACCAGTTCCAGAACTATGGACCGCTCAAGGCACTGTGCGAGCAGGCGGTGGGGGCTGCGCTGCCGGGGCGCGCGACCAACGTGCGGCCGGGGTACATCGTCGGGCCGCTGGATGGTTCGGATCGGTTCACGTATTGGCCGCTGCGGGTTGAGAAGGGCGGCGAAGTGCTCGCGCCCGGCACGCCCGGCGACCCCATCCAGGTGATCGATGTGCGAGACCTGGGCGAGTGGCTGGTGCTGCTGGCCGAACAGGGAACGATGGGCGTGTTCAACGCGGTGGGCCTGGACCGCGAGTTACCGTGGGGCGAGGTGCTGGAGACCTGCAAGAGCGCGACCAAGAGCGATGCGACGTTCACCTGGGTGCCGGCGGACTTTGTGCAGAAGCAGGAGGGGGTGGGGCTGCCGATCTGGATTCCGTCCGCGGGCGAGTACGCCGGGTTCCACAAGCGGAGCAACGCCGCGGCGATGAGGGCGGGGCTGAAGTTCCGGACGCTGGAAGACACGGTGAAGGCGACGCTTGCGTGGTTCAAGACGCAGCCTGCGGAGCGGCAGGCGGCGCTGAGGGCGGGGCTGGCGCCGGAGCGGGAGGCGGAGGTTCTGGCGGCGTGGCGTAAGGAGAGTGGGAAGTAAGAGTCGAAGCGCGGCTGGGCGAGACCGCGGACTGATTGTGGGGCTAGGCAGGCCCTTGCTGCACTACGCTTCCCGTGTCGCGACACTTTCCACGCTGGGCTCGCATCATCGTTGCTGTTACTCTCCTCGCTCTTGGCGCGGTTGCAGTTCTGTGGGTCGCGAACATGGTGGTGATGTCCGTCTGGTTGTCGGCACATCCTCATCACGACAATGCGCTGTGGGGCAGGCGTGCAATTGGCTGGTTTGTGGCGCTTTGCATCCTAGTTTTGGGGGAGTTGGCCGGACTGGCCTTGGTTCTGTACAGGGTTTCCAAACGCAGACGCCAGCTCAGGCTCGGCCTGTGCCGGCGCTGCGAGTATCCGATTGGTCCTGACCGGTGCTCCGAGTGCGGCCGGCTGGCGAGCGGAAAGGACCCTGCGTGAGTCACCGAGGGGCGCTCGAAGCGGCGCCTGGGGGGTCGTGTGTACCCGGGCCTTCGCAGAGCCTCAGGCCCGGCGTCGATTGTGAAGGGTGGGTGAAGGGGCTGGTGCACATTGCGGTGGTGGTGATCGCGGCGGGCTCTGGTGGTGCTGGTGGGGCTGTGCGTACGGGCGCCGTGGGATCGGCTGGGTGAGGTGTGGTCGGGCGGTCGCGCGGGTGAGGCGGCGGCGCTGTCGCTTATCGCCTCAACTCCGCCTCCGTGTGTCTCCGTGTTCTCCGTGGTTCAAGTTGTGTGATGCGTAACGAAAGCACCTGAACCACGGAGCACACGGAGAGACACGGAGGAAGTCGTGGGTGAGACGTGGATCAGTGGCCAGTGGCCAGTAGCAAGTGGACAACAGACGGCACGCGGTTGCCCGCTGCCCCGGCGCATCGACTATCACTGCGGTGATACGCCCAGGCATGTGCTAAGCTGACCGCGTGAAACGACTCGAGGGATTGGCGAAACTGACGGGCGCGGAGCGGTACATCGATGATGTTCCGATTGCCGGGTGCCTGTGGGGAATGACGGTTCGGTCGCCGGCGGCGCGGGGGCGGGTGAAGGAAGTGCGTTTCGGCCCCAGCGTGGACTGGTCGAAGGTCGTGGTGGTGGACCACCGCGATATCCCGGGGCCGAACGAGACATTCCTGATCGAAAACGACCAGCCGGTGCTGGCGGGCGCGTTTGTGCGCCACGTGCACGAGGCGGTGGTGCTGGTGGCGCATGAGGATCGGGAGGTGGCGAGGAGGGCTGCCGCGGCGGTGGAGGTGGTGGTGGAGCCGCTGCCGGCGGCGCTGGACTTTCGGGTGCCGCCCACCCTGGGGCAGGTGCAATACGGCACGGACAACGTGTTCAAGCGCCTGCGGATTGACAAGGGAGATGTGGAGGCGGGGCTGGCGGCGGCGGCGCACGTGGTGGAGGGGGTGTACGAGACGGGCGCGCAGGAGCACGTGTACATCGAGAACCAGGGGATGGCCGCGTGGGTGGATGGGGATGTAGTCATCGTGCGCGGCTCGATGCAGTGCCCGTACTACGTGCACAATGCGATGAAGCACGCCTTGGCGCGCGAGGCGCACCGGGTGCGGGTGGTGCAGGCGCCCACGGGGGGCGGCTTTGGCGGCAAGGAGGATTATCCATCGACGATCGCGCTGCACGCGGCACTGCTGGCGATGAAGGCGGGCCGGCCGGTCAAGGTCGTGTACGACCGGGGCGAGGACATGGCCAGCACGACCAAGCGGCACCCTTCGCGGGTGCGGCACCGGACGGGTGTGGATCGTGATGGCAGGCTGGTGGCGCAGGAGATCGATGTGCTGCTGGATGGCGGGGCGTATGTGACGCTGTCGCCGGTGGTGCTGTCGCGCGGGATTATTCATGCCGCGGGGCCGTACTACTGCCCGAATGTGCGGATCGACGGGCGGGCGGTGCTGACGAACACGGTTCCGTTCGGGGCGTTCCGGGGGTTTGGTGCGCCGCAGACACAGTTCGCGGGTGAGCGGCACATGGATGTGATCGCGGCGAAGATCGGGATGGACCCGGTTGAGTTTCGGCGGATCAACCTGCTGAGGGATGGGCAAACCACATCGACCGGGCAGGTGATCAAGGGCGGGACGGATCGGGTGGCGCTGCTGGATGAGGTGGTGCGGCTGGGTGGGGTGGCGCGGAAGAGGCGGGAACACGAAGCGTTCAACGCGACGCACCCGTACCTGCGGCGGGGTGTGGGAGTATCGGCCGTGCTGCACGGGGCGGGGTTCACGGGCAACGGCGAAGTGTACCTGGGGTCGAAGGTGGCGGTGGCGGGGTTGGCCGATGGGCGCATCGAGGTGCTGTCGGCGAGCACGGAGATGGGCCAGGGGACGACGACGATTTTCACTCAGATCGCCGCGGCGGCGATGGGGTATGACGCGCGGGATGTGGTGGTGGCGGAGCCGGATACTGCGCGGGTGCCAAACTCGGGGCCGACGGTGGCTTCGCGGACGGCGATGGTGGTGGGGAGGTTGATCGAGCGGGCGTGCGATGGTCTGCGAGCGAGTGTGGGCGAGCAGGCGGACGTTCGCGGCCGGGCCTTGAAGGATGCGATCGTGGCGTGGCACTTGGCGCACCCGGGGCGGGAACTGCGGGCGGAGGCGAAGTACGAACCTCCCCCGGGCGTGCACTTTGATGACAAGGCGTACAAGGGCGATGCGTACGCGACGTTCGCGTGGGGGGCGTGCGCGGCGGAGGTGGAGATCGATCTGCGGACGTTTGGAGTGCGCGTGATCGACTTTGTTTCAGTGCAGGATATCGGCAAGGTGATCAACCCCACGCTTGCGGCGGGGCAGGTGCAGGGGGGTGTGGTGCAGGCCATCGGCTGGGCGCTCATGGAAGAGTGCAAGTACAAGGAAGGGGCGATGGTCAACAACCAGTTGACCAACTACATCATCCCGACGAGCGATGATGTGCCGCCGATCCGCGTGGAGTTTGTCGAGAACCCGTACCCGGGGGGCGGGGGCGGGGGGGCCAAGGGTGTGGGCGAGTTGCCGATGGATGGGCCGGCGCCGGCGATCCTGAATGCGGTGGCGGCGGCGATGGTGGGCGTGGGGGTGGGAGTGGATGCGCGGGCGATTCCGTTGACGCCGGAGAAGTTGATGGAACTGGTGGGCCATGAGCATGCAGTCTGATGGGTTGATCGAGATCACGTTGACGCTCAATGGAAAGCCAGTGACGGTGCGCGCAGGCGCGGCGGAGCGGCTGCTGGACACGCTGCGGTATCGGCTGGGGTTGCCGGGCTCGAAGGAAGGGTGCGGGGAGGGGGAGTGCGGCGCGTGCACCGTGTATATGGATGGGCTGCCGGTGAACTCGTGCCTGGTGCCGACGTTTCAGGCGCGGGGGTGCGAGGTGCGGACCATTGAGTCGATCGCGCCGGGGGAGCTCGGGCCGATGCTGGAGACGGGCGCGACACAGTGCGGGGCGTGCACTCCGGGGGTGGTGATGACGGCGTGCTGGATTCGCGATCACCCCGAGCACCTTGCGAAGCAGAGCGTGCGGGAACTGATGGCGGGGAACCTGTGCCGGTGCACGGGGTATGACGGGATCATCGATGGCGTGAAGCGGATGATGGAGGGGAAGTCCTAGGTCCTAAGTCCTGGGTCCAAAGTCCTGAGTGGAAAGTGCTGAGTGGGGAATAGGCTGGCGATGAGGGTCTTGTTACCGCACAACCTGGATGAGGCGTTGGGAATGCTGGGGGAGGGCGTTGTGCCTGTCGCCGGCGCGACGGATGTGCTCGTGCATTGGCCGGTGAACCTCGCAGCGCGGGAGAAGACGTACCTGGACTTGTCCAAGGTGGGGGAGCTGCGCGGGCTGCGGTGGACCACGGACGTGTTGACGCTGGGCGGGCTTACGACGTACTGGGACGTGATGCAGGAAGAGCGGGCCGCGGCGGAGTTCCCGTTGCTGCGGGCGGCGGCGCGCCAGGTGGGGGCGATCCAGATTCAGGCGCGAGGGACGTGGGCGGGGAACATCGTGAACGCATCGCCCGCGGCGGATGGGGTGCCGGTGCTGATGGCGTACGACGCGGTGGTGGTGCTGGCGAGCGGCGCGGGGACGAGCCGCGTGGCGCTCAGCGAGTTCTACAGCGGGTATAAGAAGATGGCGCGGGCGGCGGACCAGTTGGTGGTGGCGGTGGAGTTGCCGCGGCGGGAATACACGTTTGGTGTGTTCGAGAAGGTGGGGGCGCGGCGGGCGCAGGCGATCACCAAGGTGGGGCTGGCCATCACGCGTTCATCGGCGGGGTGGAGGGTGGTGGCGAACAGTGTGGCGCCGACGGTGCGCCGCTGCCGCGCGGTGGAGGGATTGCTTGAGGGGGGCGTGAGGGTTACCTCTCCCGCGGGGTTTCTGCCTGCGATCCGGCGGGATGTGTCACCGATTGACGACATCCGCTCGACGGCGGAGTATCGGGAGACGGTGATGAGCAGGCTGCTCTACCATGCGGTGCGTGGGGCGTGTGCTTCGGTGGTGTAGCCGGTGATATGACCGGTATTGTATTGCGGCGGGGTGCTGGGTGAGTGAGGATCGTGAGATCTTTGCGGAGGCGGCGGCGCTGGCGGCCGCCGGGGTGCCCTTTGTGCTGGTAACGGTGGTTCGGACGCAGGGGAGCACGCCGCGGGATGCGGGGGCGAAGATGATCGTGCGCCCAAGGGCCAAGGCGATCGCAGAGGGCGCAGAGGAGGCGGAGAAAGGCCTGGAGGGTGGGTGCACCGGGACCGTGGGCGGTGGGCAGTTTGAGGAGTTGGTGATCGAGAGCGCTGCGAGGCACGTGAAGAATCGGGCGAGCGGCCTTGAGAAGTTCGTGCTGGGTGCGGAAGCGGACCAGTGCTGCGGCGGGGTGATGGAGGTGTTCTTTGAGTTCGTGGGGGCGCGGCAGCGGGTGGTGATCTTTGGGGCCGGGCACGTGGCGGCGGCGCTGGTGGAGTTGCTGAACGGGGCGGCGCTGGAAGTGGTCATTGTCGATGATCGCGCGGACTGGAATACGGTGGAGCGGTTCCCCCGGGCGCGGCGGGTGATGAGTTGGGTCGAGGGGGTGCGGGCGGCACACGAGCGCGGAGGGGCGACGCTGGCGTGTGTGATGACTTGCTCGCACGATACGGACCATGACTTGCTGCGACGGTTGCTGGACAACCCACCGGCGTTTGTGGGGTTGATCGGGAGCAGGAGCAAGCGGGCGTGCCTGTTGGGGCGGCTGGTGGCGTCGGGCGTTGATGAGGGGGTCATTGAACGCGTGCATTGTCCGATCGGGGTGGGGGACACGGGCAAGGAGCCGCGGATGGTGGCGATTTCGATGGCGGCGCAACTGTTGATGGAGGCGAAGAAGCTTGGCGCGCTTGAGTGATCAGCATGCGATCGTTTTAGCGGCTGGCCTGGGGCGGCGCATGGGCGGGCCCAAGGCGCTGATGGATGTGGGGGGGCGGCCTTGGTGGAGCCAGCAGCGTGAGCGGCTGGCGGGGGTCGGAGTTCCAGCAACGTGGGTGGCGTCGGAGCCGGTGGCGAGGGCGCTGCGGGGGCACGTTGTGGGGGTTGAGGGGGTCGGCGGGGTGGTGATGGGCGATCCCGGGGCACCGATGTTCAGCAGCGTGCTACGCGGCATCGAGTCGCTGAGGGCGCGGCCGCCAAGGGGGGTCTTTGTGCTGCCGGTGGATGTGCCCGCGCCCGGGGCTGATGTGTGGGAAGAGTTGGGCAGCGAGGAGCGGGTGCGCGTGCCGGTGTACGCGGGCAAGCGCGGCCACCCGGTGTACCTGCCGTGGGAGTGGGTGCGGACGCACGTGCTGGATGCCAACCTGGACTGGGCGGCGCGGCTGGATGAGTTGGTGCAGGGCGAGGAGGTGGAGGTTGAAGTTGACGATCCCAGCGTTGCGATAAACCTGAATACACCGGAAGATGTGGCGGCGTTTATTGCGGGAGAGGGTGGGTAAGCGGGTGCAGGGCTTCGGAGTTTCATGGAAAGACTGCTTGCCATCGCACGTGGAGATGAGGCTGCTGACCTGCTGCTGGTTGGCGGGTCGGTGGTCAACGTGTTTACCGGGGAGGTCGAGCGGGCCAACGTGGCGGTGTGCAGCGGGCCGGGGGAGTTTGAGGGGCGGATTGCGGGCGTCGGTGACTACCAGCAGGGAGGCCGGGTCGTCGATGTCTCGGGCTCGTTCATTGCCCCGGGGTTCATTGATGCCCACATGCACGTTGAGTCCACGATGCTGCCGCCCTCGGAGTTCGTGCGGCTGGCGGTGCCGCGCGGCACGACGGGGGTGGTCCTGGACCCGCACGAGATAGCGAACGTGCTGGGGCTGGCGGGGATTCGGTACCTCATGGAGGACGCCGCGGGCTTGCCGATCGCGGCGAGATTTGCGCTCTCGTCGTGCGTGCCGTCATCGCACCTGGAGACTTCGGGGGCGCGGCTGGAGGCGAAGGACCTGGAGCCGTTGTTTGACGATCCCCGGGTGGTGGCGCTGGCGGAGGTGATGAACTTTCCGGGGGTGGTTGCGGGCGATTCCGGGGTGCTCAAGAAGATCAGGCTTGGGCTCTCGCGGGCGGTGGTGGATGGGCACGCCCCGGGGCTGAGTGGTAAGGCGCTCCAGGCGTATGCCGCGGCGGGGATCACTTCAGACCATGAGTGCACCACGGCGGCGGAAGCGATGGAGAGGTTGCGGCTGGGAATGCGGGTGTTCATCCGCGAGGGGAGCGCGGCGAGGAACCTGGAGGCGCTGCTGCCGTGTGTGACGGAAGCGAATAAGCACCGTTTTTCATTCTGCACCGATGATCGGCATCCCGCGGACCTCTTGAACGAGGGGCACATCGATCATGTCGTGCGGAAGGCGGTGGCCCTCGGACTGGCGCCGGCGACCGCCATCGCGATGGGATCGTTCTATACGGCGCAGCACTACCGGCTGGTGGATCAGGGGGCGGTGGCGCCGGGGTACGCGGCGAACATGATCGTGTTTGATGACATCACGGACATCCGGGTCAGGCAGGTGTACTTTGGTGGGCGGTTGGTGGCTGAGGGTGGGGAGTATGTGGCGGGAGCGCGGCAACACCAAGTGGATTGGCCGCGGGCCGGGGCGGGGGTGCGGTTGCCGGATGGGTTTGGTGGGGCATCGCTGCGGATGGCGGCGAAGGCCGCGCCGCGGGGGATTCGGGTGATCGGCATGAACCCGCACCAGTTGGTGACCCAGTCGCTGACGATGCCGGCACTCGTGGTGGATGGGTGTTATGTCGCGGACCCATCCCGCGACTTGCTGAAGTTGGCGGTGATTGAGCGGCACAAAGGGACTGGGAACATCGGGTTGGGGTTTGTGCACGGGTTTGGGTTCGGCAGCGGCGCGCTCGCGAGCACGGTGGGGCACGATTCGCACAACCTCGCGGTGGTGGGGGCGAGCGACAGCGACATGGTGGTAGCGGCAAAGGCGGTGGCCGCGGCGGGCGGGGGGCAGTGCGTGGTCAAGGGTGGGAAAGTGCTGGCGCTCCTGCCGCTGCCGATCGCGGGGCTGATGTCCGACCAGATCGCCGAGCGCGTAATCGAGCAGCAGGGGGCGGTGCTGAGGGCCTCGCGCGAGATCGGCTGCCCGCACGCGGACCCGTTCATGCCCCTCTCGTTCCTGCCGCTGCCGGTGATACCGGAACTGAAGTTGACGGACCTGGGGTTGGTGGATGTGGGGAGGTTTGAGGTGGTTGAGCTGGAGGCGTGAGGAAGTGGGATTTCGGATTTCGTAGCGGTCACGAGGGCGGGGTCGGGACTTTACAGTTTGTGTGGTGATGAGAGAGGGCGCATGGCTACTTCACTGAATCCAGACCTGACGAAGAGCATCCTCGCGCGGCTTGCCGCGGCGAACGAGGCGTATGGGGCGGTGTACCCGGGGGAGGCGATTGATCGTCAGCCGGTGCACACGGTGTATGGCGGGGCGCAGTTGTTCCGGCGGGATGCGGCGCGGCGGCTGGGGGATGCAGCGCTGGCCTCGCTGCGGGAGTATGCGCCGGATGCAATGACGTTTGCGCGGGTGGTGGGGATGCGCACAGACATCGCGGCGGTGGTGTACGAGCGGGTGGTGGAGAAGTTGAAGCGCGAGCCGGTTGAGGACTTCCGGATCGACTTTGAGGATGGGTATGGTGTTCGGCCTGAGGCGGAGGAGGATGCGTGCGCCGAGCAGGCGGCGGTTGAGGTCGCGGCGGGGATGAAGGATGGGACGCTGCCGCCGTTCATCGGCATCCGCATCAAAAACTTCGGGCGCGATACGCACGCGCGGGGGGTGCGCACGCTGGACATCTTCATGACCACGCTGGCGGCGCGGACGGGGGGGAAACTGCCGGAAAACTTCGTCGTCATGCTGCCCAAGGTGGTGTCGGCGGAGCAGGTGGCGGCGCTGGTAGAACTGTTTGAGGTCTTTGAGGGCGCGGGCACGTTCCCGCGCGGCTCACTCAGGATGGAGTTCATGGTTGAGACGACCCAGTCGGTGATTGATGCCGGCGGGAAGTGCCCGCTGCCGGGGTGCGTGCGGGCGGCGCGGGGGCGGTGCGTGTCGGTGGCGCTGGGGGTGTACGACTACACGGCGAGCTGCGGGGTGACGGCGCAGCAGCAGCGGATCGACCACGGCGCGTGCGACTATGCGAGGCACGCGATGCAGGTCTCCCTCGGCGGCACGGGGCTGTACCTGTCGGACGGCGCGACGAACATCATGCCCAGCCCGCCGCACCGGCCAACCGAGGGTCGGCTGCTGACGGCGCGGCAGGTTGAAGAGAACAGGGCCGCGGTGCACTCGGGGTGGAAGTTGCATTATGAGCACGTGCGGCGGTCGCTGGCGCACGGGTATTACCAGGGCTGGGACCTGAACCCTGCGCAGTTTCCCACACGGTACGCGGCGGTCTACTCGTACTTCCTGGAATCGCTGGAGACGGTGACGGGGCGGCTGCGCAACTTCGTGGAGAAGGCGGCCCGGGCGACACTGGCTAAGGAGGGCGGGGCCTCGATCTTCGACGATGCGGCGACGGCGCAGGGGCTGTTGACGTTCTTCATCCAGGGACTGCGGCGGCGCGCGATCACGGAGGAAGAGGCGCGGGCGACGGGGCTGAGCGTGGAGGAGATGCGGGCGCGGTCGTTTACTGAGATCATGGCTTCGAGAACAAAGACAGGAAGTTGAACCACGGAGTGCACGGAGAAACACGGAGGAAGGCGGTTCAGGGGCTGACTTGGTGTTGCCGCGGGGCTGCGTGTGATCTGTAGTTCAGGTAGGTTGCGACCTCAGCACGACCCCCCCATGATTCTGAAAAACACCTCAATATCCAGGTCGGTGCCGGTATCACCATCGCCGTCGATGTCCGCCCCGTCGCAGTTGTCGCAGCAGTTGCCCCCCAGGCACGCGAAGAAGGCCTCGATGTCAAGGTCTGTGCACCCAACGGAAGCGTACCACGAAGTAGCGGAAGCGGATGCAGGAAAGAGGAGGGTTTCGATTGGTTATCCGGGATTCTCAGCCCCGTTCCCTGTCTTTCTCCGTGTATCTCCGTGTACTGCGTGGTGAAGTTTCTCGCTAACAGCGCTCCAGAGTCGCCTCAATCAACCCATAAGGCTCCGTCGTCGGCACGAAGACCTCGTTGTTGTTCTCCATCCCGAAGCGCGAGAGGTCAAAGAGCAGACAGTGCTTGTTGGGCATGGTGAGTGTGATGCGGGCGATGGCGCTGCAGCCGTCGAGCGCGGCCTGGCCCATCGCGTGCAGCGTGTGTTGGACCGACTTGCTCTGGTGGGTTGCGAAGGTTTCGATGAGGGTGGTGCGGATGGCGGCGCGGCAGGAGGTGAAGTCCACCGCTGCGCCTTTGGAAGCCGCGGTGTAGTCCCAGCGGACCGAGAGGCTGGTGCAGAAGATGCGGTCTTGGGTTTCGGGGAGCGTTGTGAACTGATCGCGCGGGAAGCCGGAGAAGGCTGAATCCGTGCTTTTGAGGATGACGAGGTCGGCGATTCCGGACTGCGTCGTTGGCGCGCCGTCGGCGGTGATGGCGACGGTGCACGTGGCGGATTCGGCGGGGCCACGGGTAAAGCAGTGGGGGTGGGGTTTGCCTGCTACGGCGGCGCGGTCCCAGGGGGCCTGCACGATGCCAACCTGAGCGAGCGCGACCTGCGGGTTGTTCGTGGAGAAGTGGCGGGCAAGTCGGAGCCCGAATGACTCAATGGAAATGATCGGGTCGTCCTTGGCCAGGGCGTAGACCGTGTTCTTCATCGTGTCGGTGGGCAGGCACTTGCTGTTATCGCCCTTGGTATGTATGTCTGCGAAGTCGCCCTCGAGCGAGACGCTCACCAAAAAGTCAACGATTGTGTGGCGAGGGCCGTCGCGCGTGACCTTCAGCAGGTGGATGCCCGACTTGCCGTAGCGGTTGGTGCCGAGCACGCAGGCCATGATCAGGTTCCTCGGTACGTTGAATAGCCAAAGGGGCTCAGCAGCAGCGGGATGTGGTAGTGCGACGCGGCGGGGGCGACGGTGAAGACGACTTCGATGAATGGGTAGAGAGTCTCGATCTTCGAGTCCTCGAAGTAAGCCCCGGTCTCAAAGCGAAGTCGGTACACCCCGTCAGGAACCCGAGTCCCCGCCTCCAGCAGCGCGATTCCCTGCCAAGCCGGCCACAGAACGCGCCCATCCGCATCGGTCTGTGCGGCGGCGAACGGGGTCCAGCCGCCTGGTGAGTGCTGCTCAAGGTCGATGCGCACGCCGCGGGCGGGAGCGCCATTGGATATGTCCAGCACATGGGTGGTGATGCGGCTCATGCGAGGAGTGTCTCCAGGCGGATGCGGGTGATCTCTGCCTGCTGAGCCGCGGCGTTGCTGAGCTCAACATCGGGCTCGTTCTTGAGCCGGGAGTGCAGGTGGGAGAGCATTTCTTCCGCGCTCCTGCCGGTCGCACGGATGAGGAAGACGTGGCCGAAGTGTTGCTCGTAAAGCTCATTGCCCGCGGTAAACGCCCTGCGGACTTCATCGCTCGCTCCCGCCATGCCGGACTGCTCGCCGGCGGCGAGCGCGGCGGTCTGGGCGTGGATGGGCTGGTCGAGCGCACGTTCACTGACGCTGCTTGCGCCGATCCGGGGATGCTGGGCGAAGGCCTCGAGCCAGTCTTCGCGGTCGAGCGTGAACCACATCAGTTGCGCGACGTGGTGGACGGATTCGGCGGAGTCGAAGGGGCGGCCGTCGACCATGCGGGAGGCCCAGCGGCGCGAACCGCAGCAGCGGTGGAACGCGGCCAGGGCTTCTGGCTTGGAGAGCGCGTTAAGACGGTCCAGGCCGGAACCGGCGCCCGCGGCGGGGTCTGAAGTGGAGGGTGGCGCGGCGAGGGCGGCGGCAACTTCGGGGGTGCCGTGCAGGCGCAGGCGGCTGATACCCCCATCGGGATAGATGTTCAGGCGGGCGTGGGTGGCGGGTCCGGCCGTGGCGAGTTCGCGCTCAAAGTGGTGCCGCGTGTGCGCGGCGAGTTTGGTGCGGGGCAGGAGTGTGGTCCACCGGACCGTGCTGCCGGTCAGCGACTCCAGGGCTATGCCGGGTGCATCGCAGACCTCGATCATGCAACTCTCGGGGAAGTTGCCCTTGAAGTGGTTGGTGTCGACCTCGATTTTCCTGATCGTGCCGCGATGGCCCAGGCGGATGATGGTCCAGTCGTAGCCGGGGCCGCGCCGGCGGCGGGTTTCCCAGCCATCGCCCATGTTTAGGGCGCGGCCGGGCATGATGAGGTTGTGGCGGGAGCCAAAGTGCATGTCGTTGCAGGCGATGACCAGGCCGGCGTTCTCTGCCGCGGCGAGGTCCACCAGGCCGCCTTTCTGCGCCAGGGTTGGCCAATCGGGCAAGACCTCTCCGAGCACCCGCAGGCGCGCCACCCCGCCGTCGGGGAAGATGTTGAGGCGAACATGGGTGAAGCGGCGGCCGTGCGCGGCGGGTGAAGCGGCGACCCCGTGCTCGGAGCCGGGGTTCAGGGGTGTCCGCTCAAGCACTGTGGTCCAGGCGGTGCGGTCGGCATCGAGCCGTCCATCCGGCCCGCGTACTTCCGTGGCCTCGACGGTGCAGGACTCGGGCTGGTTGCCCTTGAAGTGGGCGGTGTCGATGGTGAAGCCGTGGATGATGCCGGGGACACCGAGGCGGATGATGCACCAGTCGTGGCCCGGCTCGCGCCTGCGGCGCGTCTCCCATCCATCCATCCACTTGCCAAACTCGGTGAACTTGCCGGGGATGAAGACCGGCGCTTCGGGCTTCAGGAGGTTGTCCTTGGGCGCGAAGAACTCGTCATTGGCGGAAATGGCCTTTCCGCCCAGGCGCTCTGAGGCCAGGTCCATGAGGTGAGTGAAGCCGCCTACTGCGCCGTCCGCTTGAGCCATTGTCCTGTGGCCTCCGCACCAAACGTGCCCGCCTTGAATACCTGCTGCCCGCGGATGTACGTGGCTTCGACCACGCCGCGGAGCGTCGCACCATGGTACGGCGTGGCCTTGTGGCGATGTTCGAGGGCGGGGCCCTGGACGACAAACTCGCGCTCGGGGGAGAAGATGACCAGGTCGGCGTCGTAGCCTGGGGCGATGCGTCCCTTGCGGCCGTCAAGGCCCGCCAGGCGCGCGGGGCCGGCGCACATCCACTGGGCGACGTCGGTGAGGGCAAAGCCCCGCCAACTGGCGTGCGACCACACGACCGAGAGTGAGAGTTGGAGCGAACTGATGCCGCCCCAGGCCTGGGCGAAGTCGCCGGTCTCCAGGCACTTGAGATCCGGGGGGCACGGGGAGTGGTCCGATGCGATGAGGTCGAAGGAGCCGGCGCGGAGGGCGGTCCAAAGACGGTCACGGTCCTTGCGGGTGCGGATGGGCGGGGCGCACTTGAACAGGGTGGACTTGTCGGTGACTTCTTCTGAGGCGAAGGCCAGGTAGTGCGGGCAGGTTTCTGAGGTAATGGCAAAGCCGTTGCGCCGGGCATTGACGATGGCCCGCAGGGTCTCGGGCGAAGAGACATGAACGATGTGCAGGCGGGACTTGTGCTTGCGGGCCACGCGGAGCAGGAGGGACACGGCCCGTTCCTCGGCCGCGGCGGGGCGGGAGGCGAGGTAGGAGGCGTAGCGGTGGGGGTGGGTGTCCAGGCCGGAGGCGGCGCGGGCGGCGGCGAGGGTGTCGGGGTCTTCGGCGTGGACGAGGAGGACAGCGCCGTTGTCCCCGAGCCTGGCCAGGACTGGGAGTGCTTCGTTCAGGTCCTGCTCGCTCACGTGGCCGAAGTCATCGACGCCGGAGGGCGAAAGAAAGCACTTGAAGCCGAGGACGCCGTTGTTCCACAACGGTTCGAGTTGCGAGGTGTTCCCCGGGACGACGCCGCCCCAGAAGCCGTAATCAACGGCGCATTCACCCTTGGCTGTCGCGGCCTCGGCCAGGAGTGCTGCCGCGGTGGTGGCGGCGGGCGTGCAGTTGAGGGGCATGACGACGATGGAGGTGATGCCGCCGGCGGCCGCGGCACGACCTGCGGAGCGGAAGCCCTCCCAGTCGGTGCGCCCGGGCTCGTTGACGTGGACGTGGGTGTCCACCACACCGGGCATGAGCACGGCATCGCCGATGTCGATTGCGCCGGGGTGGGAAGTCGTTGAGAGCACTTCGGCGATGCGACCATCGCGGACGACGACGGTGCCGGAGACGAGGGCTGAGTCAGTCAGGATGCGTGTGCTGGAGATGGCGAGGTTGTTTGAGATGAACTCACCATACCGCGCCGCGGCTGGAGTTGGGACGGGGTCCTGCAAATCGATGGGCGCGACGGGCCGGTGACGTTCGGAACGAGACCCGAACGCAGTGAGGGGTCTTCTTCAGTGGCTCGTCTGCACGGCTCACTTCGTTCGCGGCTCGTTACGAACGCCTTTCGCGGTCCCTACTTCTCGCCGTCCTTTGGGGACTCGGGGGGTGTGTAGGGCATCTCTGTCGGTCCGATCTTGCCCGGCTTTTTCTTGGCTTCTTTTTCGGCCTTCGCGGCCTTGTCGGCGGTGATGATCTGGCGGATCACCGCTTCGTTCAGGGGGTCTTCGGAGGTGTAAGGGAAGCCCTGCCAGCGGACGAAGCCGTCGCTGCTGATGATCAGGACGTGCGGGATGCCGGTCACACCGATGATTTTCTTCATCCGCGACTTGGCATCCAGGCCCAGGGGGTAGGTGATCTTGCGTGCGGTGGCGAAGTTGGCGACGGTCTCCCGGTCTTCTTCGCTGATGCCGATGATGACCAGGTCGTCGCCGAAAGTCGCCTGGAAGTTCTGGAGTTCGGGGATCAGGTCGCGGCAGGCGGGGCACCAGGTGGCCCAGAAGTCAACCAGGACGACCTTGCCCTTGTGGTTGGGCCGCTCGGTGAGCCACTTTTCGGCGCTGACCAGGGGGGCCTTCTTGCCGCGGAAGTCGTTCTTGGCGTGGAGTTCCTTGTCGATGATCTTCGGATAGCCGGAGTTGGTGGGGCCGACGGTCGAGCCCGGGTCGGCGGGCTTGCGAGCCTTGTCGGGCTTGCCCGGCTTTTCGCTGGTGGGCTGGTCGGGGTCGACGGATGGGGAGGTCGGCTGGCCCTTCGTCGGTGGCTGGGTTTTTGTGGCTTGGGCGAGTGCGGGGCTGGCGGCGATGGCGCAGGCGATGGCGACGGCAAAGAGGCGGGTAAGCACTGGGGGACCTCCCGTTGAGCACAGAACGTTCGCTTAGGGCGTCAGGGTAGCAGATTCCTGAACGCCCGGATGGTTCCGCCGGGCTTGATAAACTCCGCCCTTCACGCATGGCGCGGCAACACCGCCGCTCTCGAACAACCCCGGGGGAGTATGGCACGGCTTCACGAATACCAGGGCAAGGCGTTGCTCGCCAAGGGCGGGATTGCGGTGCCGCGGGGCGGGGCGGCGGCGTCTGCCGGCGAGGCCGCGGCGATTGCGAGGGGGCTGGGCGGGCCGGTAGTCGTAAAGATTCAGGCGTGGACGACCGGGCGCGCGGCGATGGGCGGGGTGGCGTTTGCGCAGACACCGGAGGAGGCCGGCGCGCACGCGGGGCGGATGCTGGGGATGCGGGTGGGGAACTTCCCGGTATCGCAGGTGCTGGTGGAGGAACGGCTCAAGATTCGGTGGGAGGTGTTTGTCTCGCTGTCGATTGATGACCGCGAGCGCGCGCCGGTGATGCTGCTGTCGCTGGGGGGAGGAACGGGGATTGAGGAGCGTGCCGCCGCGGTGCACCGGATCGCGTGTGATGTAGCGACGGGGCTTGATGAGCGGGCACTCGAAGCGGTGTTGAGCGCGGGCGGGGTGCCGACGAGCGAGCAGGAGGGTGTTCGCGGAGCGATTCAGCGGGTCTTCGAGGTTGCGCGGGCGAATGAGGCGAGGTCGCTGGAGGTCAACCCGCTGGTGGTGACTGAGGATGGCAAGGTCGTGGCCGCGGATTGTCGGGTAACGATTGATGACTACGCGGTGTTCCGCCATCCGGACCTTGGCATTGACATTGCGCGCGAACTGGACCACCCGCCGTCGGAGTTGGAGCGGGTGGCGTATGCGGTTGAGCAGGCGGACCATCGCGGGACGTTCTTCTTCGCGCAGATGAACGCGGCGGCGCCCGGCGGCAAGGGGCTCATCGCCTTCCACGGGGCGGGCGGGGGCGGGTCGATGATGTCGATGGATGCGATCACCCACGAGGGGTTCACCATCGCGAACTTCTGCGACACGAGCGGGAATCCATCTCCCGCGAAGGTGTACCGCGCGGCCAGGATCATCCTGTCGCAACCGGGGCTGGCGGGGTACTTTGGCTCGGGTTCGGGCGTTGCGAACCAGGAGCAGTACTGGAGCGCGTATGGACTCGCGAAGGCGTTCTGGGAGTTGGAACTGAGCATCCCGGCGGTGATTCGGCTGGGAGGGAACACGGAAGACCGGGCGGTGGAGATTCTGCAGAGCGCGTGCAAGGGGCTGGGCGCGACGGTAGAGGGGTACAAGAAGACGGATTCGCCGGCCAAGGTGGCGGCGCGGTTTGCGGAGTTGGTGAATGGGGCGGGAGGGAAGGTGTGGACGCCGCGCCCGCCGAGGAAACCGGGGTTTGTTGGTGCGGCGGGGGCGGCTTGGTTTCCGGTCAAGGGCGGCAAGGTTTGGATCGACCGCGCGGCTTGGAAGCGACACAGCGCGGCGATCATGTCGCGGGCGAGCGGGTTGCTGCGGGATGACGGCGGCAACCCCTCGCCCACTGCACGACCCGAAGAGTTTTTGTTGAAGGACAGCGAGATGATCGCCTGCGAAGTCGAGTGCCGGCGCGATGGCGTTGAAGGGGTCTTTGTGGAGCTTGATGTCCCGGGGTTGGAAGCGTGCCCGGACGAAGGGGCGAGGTAAGCTCACACTGGAGGGGCCTCAGATTGGCGATCCTGATCGATGAATCCAAGCGAGTCCTCGTCCAGGGCATCACCGGGCGCGAGGGCCAGGCGCGCACTCGTTTGATGCTTGATTATGGCACAAGTGTGGTTGGGGGTGTTACGCCGGGCAAGGGCGGGACTGAAGTCTTTGGGCTGCCGGTGTTCAACACGTGCGCGGAGGCCGCGGCGGCGCTGGGCGGGATTGACATTTCGGTTCTCTTCGTCCCGGCGGCGGGCGTGAAGGCCGCGGCGATTGACGCGATAGAGGCGGGCGTGAAACTCGTGGTCTTGGTGGCGGATCGTGTGCCGGTGTGGGACGCGATGGAGATTGCCAAGGCCGCCAAGGCGAAGGGCGCGTCCTTTGTCGGGCCCAACACGCTGGGCATCGCCAGCCCGGGCAAGGCGGTGGTGGGGATGATCGGCGGGCGGGCCGAGTCGGCGCGGGAGTGGTTCAAGCCGCCGTTGCCGGGGGGCACGGGGGTGGGCATCATTTCGCGCTCGGGGGGCATGTCGTCGAGCACGGGCTATTACCTGGGGCAGGCGGGTGTGCGGCTGAGCACGATTGTGCACATCGGGGGAGATGCGGTGCTGGGGCTGCGGGTTGCGGATGTGGCCCTCATGTTTGAGGGCGATTCCGCGACGGATGCGATCGTGGTGTTTGGCGAGATCGGGGGGACGCAGGAAGAGGACCTGGCCGACCTGATGCGCGCGGGCCGTATCACTAAACCGGTGATTGCCTACATCGGCGGCAAAGCGGCCAAGGAGGGAACGCGCTTCAGCCACGCTGGGGCGATCATCGAGGGCAACAAGGGGACGCACGCGGGAAAGGTGGGCGCGCTGCGTGGGGCCGGGGCCACCGTGGTTGATGCGTTTGGTCAACTGCCCGAGGCGGTGGTTTCCGTGCTGCGGACGAGGGAGAGCAGGAGCATCATGAGCGACGCCGAGCGCAAAGCGGTGTGGACGACGGCGATTACCAAGATAGAGCCCAACAAGGTCGCTGTGCGGGGGCATGACATCGCCGACTTGATGGGCAGGGTCAGTTTCGGGGCGGCGGTGTACCTGATACTTACCGGGAAGATGCCCGATGAGCGGACCGGCCGGTTGATGGATGCGATCCTGGTGTCGAGCATTGACCACGGCGCCACCCCGCCCAGTTGCCTGGCCGCGCGGACGGTGGCGAGCACAGGGGCGAGCCTGAGCCAGTCGGTCGCGGCGGGGATCATGTCGATTAACAAGCACCACGGGGGGGCGATTGAGGATTGTGCGCGGTACCTGGGTTCGCTGATTGAAAAGTCAAGTGGGTTGGCCGCGGGCGGAAAGCGGACAATGGACAGTGGACATAGGAGTGAGATCGACCAGGTCGCGGCGGAAGAGGTGGCGCGGATCAAGGCCAGCGGAGAGCGGATTTCGGGATTCGGGCACCGGGTGCACACGAAGGATCCGCGGACGGCGCGGCTGTTTGAACTGGCGAGAGAGGCGGGGCTGGCGGAGGGGATCGGCACGCACATCGCGGCCGCGCGGGCGGTAGAACGGGCCTTTGCTGCCATCGGCAGGCCACTGCCGATCAACGTGGATGGGGCGGTGGGGGCGATCCTGGCGGACCTGGGGCTGGACCCGCGCGTATTCAACGGCATCTTTATGATCGCCCGCACGCCGGGACTGGTGGCCCATGTGACGGAGGAGCAGACGAGGGAGAAGCCGATGCGGCGGATTGACCCGGTGAATCATGCGTACGACGGGCCGGTGGCGTGATGGTAGAACCGGCACCTATTGAAACACGCCGGTTGGTGCTCCGGCCCCTTGACATGGCGGACAGCGGCGATGTTGTCCGGCTGGCGGGCGAGTTTGCCATCGCGGATATGACCCTGCGTATCCCGCACCCCTACACATTGGATGACGCCCGCGCATGGCTGGGCGGGCTTCCCGAAGCGCAGCGCGCCGACACCAACGTGAACATGGCCATCACGCTCGCAACGACCGGAGAGTTGATGGGCTCGGTCGGGCTTGTTATTGAGAGGAAGCACGCACGGGCGGAGATTGGCTTCTGGATCGGTGTCCCGTACTGGAGCAAGGGGTACATGACCGAGGCCGCGGCGGCGATGCTGGTGTTCGGCTTTGAGCGGCTCGACCTTGCCCGCATCTCGTCCTACCACTTCGCGCGCAACCCGGCGTCGGGGCGGGTGCTGCAGAAGATCGGGATGCGGCACGAGGGCGTGCTGCGGCAGCACATGAGGAAGTGGGACCACTTTGAGGACTGCGTGATGTACGGGATGCTGCGGGGCGAGGCGGGGGCGGCAAGGGTGGCGAGCGGGGCCTGAATCGGTATCCTGTCACGCTATGGCCAAGTTCACCACGCAGGACATCGCCCGGCTCTTCCCAAACCTCATGGACATTTCTGATGCCGCGCTGCGGGACAGGGTTGCGGCGGTGTGGGATGAGGCCCTGACGCAAGGGTGCGGGGGGCGCGGCTGGACGTTTGAAGAGTTGCGGGCGATTCCGTTTACGCTGCTGGCGGGGAAGATCGACCTGCGGTTCATCGAGCACCTCAACTCCTGCTGCAAGCAGTGCATCGCCATCGCCGGGGTGCTGGGCGAGGTGTTCGGGAGCAGGGTGCCGGTCAACCGGGATGTGCTGATCGCCGGCTCGCTGCTGGCGGATGTGGGCAAACTGCTGGAGTTTGACAAGAACGCCAAGGGCGAGGTGGTCAAGGGGCGGTACGGCGACCTACTGCGGCACCCCTTCAGCGGGGTGGCGGTCTGCTACAAGCACGGGATTCCGCCGGAGGTGATGCACATCGTGGCGACGCACAGCCACGAGGGGGACAAGGTGGAGCGGACCATCGAGAGCTGGATCTTCCACCACGCGGACTTCATTGACTTTGATATCGCGAAGGTGCTGGGGAAGCAGAAGGCTTGAGGGGTCGTCGGCCACGGGGTAGCCCGGCAGCGACCGTTTGACGAGGGGTGCCAGAAGGGGTGCCAGACCTGCGGGATTGGGCTGTGTCAGGTCGGGCTTCTATGATGAGGCGTGCGGACTTCGATCCAGACCCCCCAGGACATCCTGCAACGGATGGTGAACGCCGTGGAACACGTCCGCCAGCGCCTTTTGCTCGCATCCACCGCCCTGGCCGCCAAGGGTGTTCCCTACGCCGTTGTCGGAGGGAACGCCGTCGCGGCGTGGGTGGCGACGGTGGACGAGGCGGCCGTGCGCAATACGCAGGATGTGGACATACTCATCCGGCGCGCTGACCTTCCGGCCGCGAGGGCAGCGCTGGAGGGCGCCGGCTTTGTGTATAGGCACGCCGCCGGCCTGGACCTATTCCTTGATCATCCCAAGGCCAGTCCGCGCCAGGCCGTTCATCTCACCTTTGCGAGTGAGTTCGTCAAGCCGGGGGAGGCCGTCGCCAACCCGGACGTTGAGCAATCTATCGATATGGGGTCGTTTCGCGTTCTAACTCTCGATGCCCTTGTACAGATCAAGTTGACGGCGTTCCGCCGGAAAGATCAGGTACACCTGCTCGACCTTATCGGGATCGGCCTTGTAGATCAGTCGTGGACCTCGCGCCTCCCGCCTGCGCTTGCGGCCCGTCTCCAGCACCTCCTCGACACCCCCGAAGGCTGAACCCGACCGCCGCCGTACGGTGCATCGCCGGGGGGTCAGGATCCCGCACGCCTTTGACAGGAGAAGCCCACTCATGCCCCAGCCCGCACCCCCCGCCTTGGACCCCATCATGCAACTGGGCCTTGGGTTCTGGGGGTCAAAGACGCTGCTCAGCGCCATCGAACTGGGTGTGTTCACCGAGCTGGGAAAGGGTCCGGCCGAGGGCAACGAGCTCAGCCGGAGGCTGGGGCTGCACGATCGATCCTGGCGCGACTTCTTCGATGCGCTGGTGTCCCTGGGGATGCTCAACCGGGATGGAACCACCTACAGCAACACGCCCGACACCGCGTTTTTCCTGGACCGGGCCAAGCCCTCGTACGCGGGCGGGATCCTCGAGATGGCGAACGCGCGGCTGTATCCTTTCTGGGGCTCACTGACGCAGGGGCTCAAGACCGGTCAGCCGCAGAACGAGATCAAGACGGGAAATAACCTCTTTGAAGTCTTGTACAGCGACTCGGAGCGGCTGCGGCTGTTCCTCTCGGGAATGACGGGGCTCAGCACCGGCGCGGCGATGGCGATCGCGAAGAAGTTCCCGTGGAGCGAGTACAAGTCGTTTATCGATGTCGGGGCCGCGCAGGGCGCTGTGCCTGTTCAGGTTGCGCTCGCGCACAAGCACCTCAAGGGAGGGAACTTCGACCTGCCGCAGGTCGGGCCGATCTTTGATGACTATGTCGCGGGGTTTGGGTTGTCGGACCGGCTGACTTTTTACCCCGGCGACTTTTTCAAGGACTCGCTGCCCAAGGCGGATGTCTACATCATGGGTCACATCCTGCACGACTGGGACCTGAACGAGAAGAAGCAGCTCATCGCAAAGGTCTATGGCGCACTGCCCGCTGGGGGCGCGCTGATTGTCTACGAGGCGATCATCGACGACGATCGGCGCAAGAGCGCGTTTGGGCTGCTGATGAGCCTGAACATGCTGATCGAGACGCCGGGCGGCTTTGACTTCACAGGCGCGGACTGCTCGGGGTGGATGCGCGAGGCTGGCTTCAAGAGCACACGCGTCGAGCACCTGGTTGGGCCGGATTCAATGGTGATGGGTATCAAGTAACTGTGGGAGGCTGGCGGATGGCGAAGAAGACCGCGGCGAAGAAGTCATCGAAGACCGGCAAGCGCGCGGCCAGCAGCACGTTGAAGGGCCACTGCCGCTCCCTCCCGTACACCACCGAGGACGTCAAGTGGGGCGACGACCTGGTCTTCTCGGTGGGCGGCAAGATGTACGCGGCGTTTGACCTGGATAACGAGGATGAACTTGCCTTCAAGTGCAGGGATGAAGATTTTGACCGGTTGACGCAGATCGACGGGATTATCCCGGCGCCCTATGCCGCGCGGTTCGGGTGGGTGAAGGTGCAGCGCCGGGGCGTCCTGAGCGCGGCCGAGACTCGCAACTTGCTGCGGGCGTCGTACGACATGGTGGTGCAGAAGTTGCCGGCGGGAGTGCGGAAGCAGGTCATGGCTGTTGGGGCGGTGGTGCCAAGAGGGGTTGGTGCCCGGAGTGGAAGGCAGGGCGGGTAGCACTGGTCTCAAAGCCGACCCGTGGCACCCTGTGTTCGCGGGTTGGCGACGGCGCGGTACGATCTGGCGCCATGGCACACCCGCCCCTGACCCTCATCGAGAAGCTCGCCACCCGCTACGCCGTCGGCCTTGCGCCGGGGCAGGTTGTCCGTTCCGGCGCCTTTGTCACGATCCGGCCCAGGCACATCATGACCCACGACAACACGGGCGCGGTCATCCCCAAGTTCAAGCAGATCGGGGCCACGAAGATCCACGACCCGCGTCAGCCGGTCTTCGCCATCGACCATGACATTCAGAACAAGACCCCCGAGAACCTCGGCAAGTACGCCAAGGTCGAGAAGTTCGCGGCGGACAACGGGATCGACTTCTACCCCGCCGGAACAGGGATCAGCCACCAAGTCATGGTCGAGCAGGGGTACGTCGTTCCGGGGTCGATGGTGGTGGGGTCAGACTCACACAGTAACCTGTACGGCGCTGCGTGCTGCCTGGGGACGCCGGTGGTGCGGACCGATGCCGCGAGCATCTGGGCGACGGGTGTGACCTGGTGGCAGGTCCCGCCCATCGCGCGGGTGGTGCTCAAGGGACGGTTGCAGCCGGGTGTGGTGGGGAAGGATGTGATCGTCGCGCTGTGCGGCATCTTCAACCATGATGAAGTGCTGAACCACGCGGTGGAGTTTGTCGGCGAGGGGGTGGGCTGCCTCTCGATGGACCAGCGGATGTCGATCGCCAACATGACCACGGAGTGGGGGGCGCTGGCGGGGGTGTTCCCGTTTGACGAGGTGCTGCGGGAGTACCTGTATTCGCGTGCCGATTACTTCGCGAAGGGTCGGCGGCCGGGAACGAGGAAGGAGGGGTCGCTGGGGTCCTATACGCGCGCGGATGTAGACGAGTGGTGGAGCGGGCGCCTCTCGGCGGATCCACAAGCCCGCTACGCCATTGAACTGGAACTGGATCTCTCGACCATTGTCCCGTTTGTCTGCGGGCCAAACGATGTCAAGACCATGCACGCGCTGCCGGACATCGAATCGAGGAAGGTCAAGATCAATAAGGCGTGGCTGATGTCTTGCGTCAACGCTCGCAACGAGGACCTGGCAGCGGCCGCGGGGGTTGTGAAGGGCAAGCGGGTCGCGCCCGGGGTTGAGTTCTATCTGGCGGCGGCGAGCGCCGAGGTACAGGGGCGGGCGCAGGCGGATGGGCACTGGCAATCGCTGGTGGAGGCCGGGGCGATCCCGCTGCCGCCGGGGTGCGGCACGTGCATCGGACTGGGGGCGGGGACCATCAAGGCCGGGGAGGTCGGGATCTCCGCGACCAACCGCAACTTTGAGGGGCGGATGGGCGACCGCAACGGGCTCGTGTACCTGGGTTCGCCCGCGGTGGTGGCCGCGAGCGCGGTGGCCGGGTACATCTGTTCGCCGACGAGCTTTGCGAGTGCGACGCCCCGCTGTGCGGTGCGGAAGCCTGATCAAGCACCCGGAACCCAGGGCGCAGGGCCTGCATCGGTCACCATCATCGACGGCTTCCCGGCCGTCCTCCGCGGCCGCCTGCTCTGGCTGGACAAGGACAACCTGAACACGGACGGCATTTACGCCGGCAAGCACACCTACAACGACGCCATGACCCCCGAGCAGATGAAGGGGGTCATTTTCGAGAACTACGACCCGGCACTGCGGGCCATCGCGAGTGCTGGAGATGTGATTGTTTCGGGGGCTAACTTCGGCACCGGCTCATCGCGCGAACAGGCGGCGACGGCGCTCAAGTACTCTGGGATCCCGTGCGTGATCGCCGCGAGCTTCAGCGAGACGTACAAGCGGAATGCTTTCAATAACGGGTTTGTGGTGTTTGAGTGCCCGGGGCTGGTGGAGTGGTTGAGGGGTGGCGTGGGGGAGAGCGAGACAGCGAGACAGCGAGACAGCGAGGCAGGTGGGGAGAAGACGAGGGTCATGGGAGAGGTTGAGGTTGATTACCGGCGCTCGGTGTGCACGGTTGGGGGGAAAGTGTTTGCGTTCCCGCCGCTGTCGCCGATTGCGCAGGAACTGGTGGTGGCGGGCGGGGCGGAGGAGGTTGTGAAAAGGCGGCTGGCGGCGGTGTAGCGTGAGCAGCCGCGCGACCCGGAAGAGTAGGGGGCTGAGTGGCGATTGCGATCATGGCGGCGCTGCGTGAGGAGATCGACTCCCTGCTGTCGGCCCTGCGCCCTTCCGATCTGGAGCCCGTGCGCGTGGGCGGGCGCGAGTTCGTGCACGGCACGTTGCACGGCGAGGAAGTTGTGCTGGGGCTGTCGGGGTGTGGAAAGGTCGCCGCGGCGATTACGGCAACCCAGATGATCGAGCGGTTCCGGCCTCGGCAGGTGTGGTTCACGGGGGTTGCGGGGGCGTTGTGGCCCGACCTGAGGGTCGGTGATGTGGTCATTGGCGATGGGCTGATTCAGCACGACATGGATGCGCGCCCCTTGTTCCCGCGGTTTGAGGTTCCCTTCACGGGCCGCTCGCGTATTCAGGCGGACCCGGCGCTCATCGCTGTGTTGAAGGAGGCCGCCGAGGGGTTCGTCCGCGATCAGCTTGCGAGCGCGGTTAGTGCGGCGACGCGGGCCCGGCTTGGGATAGGGACGCCGAGGGTGGTGGTGGGGGACATCGCAACGGGCGATCGCTTCATGGCGGCGGGGACGGAGGCGAGGGCGCTGGCGGCGCTCGTGCCGGCGTGCGCATGCGTGGAGATGGAGGGCGCGGCGGTTGCGCAGGCATGCGCGGGGAGCGGAGTGCCATTCGCCGTGCTGCGGGTTATCTCGGACGTGGCGGACGAGGGGGCGGGGGCGGGGTTTGCAGCGTTTATCGAGGGTGCGGCGAGCGTGTACAGCGGCGGGATCGTCGCCCGAGCGCTGACGAAGCGGTTGTAGTGCTCAGCCCGCGATCAGCGTTTTGATGTCGTTTTCTTCGGCCTCCCGGATCCGGCCTTTGCTTTGTTCGTCGTGCGCTTGACGGGCGCGCGCTTGGCGGGGGAGGAAGTCTTTGCGGCGGCCTTCGTCTTCGCGGCTGGTTTGCGGGAAGACCTGGAACGGATGGCGGATTCGTAGTGCTCGATGTATGCCTTGACCGGCACGCGCCGGATCGCCTCGGCGATGACATCCAGCGCCAGGTCCTCGACCTTCTTGAAGCGGATACAGCACTTGCCCATGTCGAGCTTCTTGCCGGTCTTGGCCCAGGCGTCGCGGAACCACTGTTCCTGCTGAGGCGAGCCGTAGAGGCACATGAGGTAGAGCGACATGTAGTTCTTCTGCGAGGCCAGGCCGCCGAAGGGGAGCGGCTGGCGCGGGTCGCAGTGGTAGCCCGCAGGGTAGATGCTGTGCGGCACGGCGTAACCCATCATTCCGTAGCCCATGCACTCGGTGTACCCCTTGTCGAGGTTCTTCAGGAAGACTTCCCGGACGGCGCTGAGGGCGGCGCGGCGGTCTTCGGGGAGCTCGGCGAGGTATTGCTGGACGGTGGCGGCTTTGCTTTGCATGGGGAGATCTGGTGGATTCAGGCTCGTGGGAACGGGGGTGAGGGGTACGGCGGTGGGCGGCGTGACGAAGCGGGGAGGTCGGCGACAAGGCAAGGTGCCCGAGCTTGCGCTCGGGGCTCTCTGTGATCATGTGCGTTTGAACTCAAAGTTGCCGATCTCTTTGTTCACCAAGTCGTAGACCAGCAGGGCCATCCGCTTCTCATCCGCCTCGCCCCGGATGACGGTGGCGCTCTCCGGTTTGGGGCCGCCGCCCACGAGCTGGGCGTACGGGTTACTTATCCCCGGCGGGGTGTGCTTGTACTCGTGGACGTGACCATTGATCACCACGTCGAGGTTCCCTTCCGCCAGCGCCCCCGCCCACTTGCGGCGCGAGTCTTCGCTCGCCGCTTTTCCCCACAGGGGGATGTGCAGGATGGCCACCCGGAACGCCGCCGACCGCCAGGCGTCCGCCTTGATGGCCTCCTCCAGCCAGCGCTGCTGCTCCTGCCGGTAACGCGCAAAGTCGTTCAGCCCTGCGTACACGCCGTGGTCGTCGGGCTTGTCCTCGCCCGTGTCAAGCACCACGAAGGCCACCGGACCCTGGCGGAGCATGTAGTAGCGGCGGTTGTCGGGGACTTCGACAAAGCGGTCCAGCGAGCGGGCGTGGATGCCGCGGACGTCGTGGTTGCCGGAGACGAAGCACAGCGGCGTTTGCGCGGCGTACTCGGAATCGGCCGGGCGCATGATCTGCCCGACGATCTGGTCGTCCGAGCGGACATCATTGAAGATGTCGCCATTCCAGAAGGTCAGGTCGGATGGTCGGCGCGACAGCAGCGAGGTCACGCCCGTCAAGGTCTCGGGAGTCTCGTGCGTGTCGTTAATGACGGCGAAGGACGCCGCGCCACCGAGCCCATTGTCCAGGGTGGTGAATGAGCGCACGCCTCCGGCCACCGGCTTGGAGCGGGAAATCTTGTACGCGCTGCGGAAGTCAATTGGGCACACCATCACGCGGTAGAAGTACCGCGTGCGGGGCGCCAGGCCCGTGAGCCGGATGCGGTGGACGCGCCCGCTGAGCGGCAGCAGCCCGTGACGGCTGTCGTCGGCACGCGAGCCGAGACTCTCCGTTGTCCCGTACTCCACCCACGCCGTGGATATCGCGTTCACAGCGACGGTGACCGTCATCGCATCCGGGGCGGGGCTCTGGAGCACGGGTGCGCTATCGAAGGGCGCGGGCCATGGGCGGGCCTTGGCGGTGGCGGGGGGTGCGGGCTTGCCCCCGCCCGGCTGCACCATCGCAAGGGCCTCTCGCGGGTCGAGGGAAAGGCCCAGCGTTGCAAGAGAAGAAGCCAGCAGGAAGCCGCGGCGTTTCATGCCGTAAGTCTAACGAACCAACCGCACCCCCGCAGCCCGGTGTGGTTCCTGAGGATGGCGCGGCGGGTGGTCCGAATCCCCTCTATCCTCTGGGTCCAAAGTCTTTCCCATGAACTTCCCTGGAGGATCGGCACGTGCCCAAGTACTCAATCGTCTGGATGCCCGGTGATGGAATCGGCAAGGATGTGATGGATGGTGCCCGGATCGTGCTGGACGCGATGAAGTTCGATGCCCAGTACATCGACGCCGACATCGGCTGGGAGTTCTGGTGCAAGGAGGGCAACGCGCTCCCCGACCGCACGGTCAAGGCGCTCCAGGGCACGACGTGCGCCCTCTTCGGGGCCATCACCAGCAAGCCCCAGGACGAGGCGAAGGAAGAACTCGTGCCCGAACTCAAGGGCAAGGGGCTTCAGTACTTCTCGCCCATCGTGCGCCTGCGGCAGCTCTTCAACCTGCATACGAACCTGCGGCCCTGCAAGAGCTACCCGGGCAACCCGCTCAACTACCGCGGCACGGCAATCGCCAACCCGACGGGCGCGGATGTGCCGATCGACCAGGTGGTCTTCCGTGAGAATACGGAGGGCATGTACGGCGGGGTTGAGTTCTTCCCACTTCCCGAGGCCGTGTACACAGCCCTCTGCGCCAACCCCAAGATGAAGCCCTGGAAGGACAAGGGCCTGGAGAACGTGGCCCTTTCCACACGCATCGTGAGCATCCAGGGTTGCACGAGTATCTGCACCCAGGCGTTCGAGTATGCGCAGAAGAACGGCCGCAAGCGGGTGACGCTGGTTGAGAAGCCCAACGTGCTGCGCGAGACCGGCGGGCTGATGACGCGGATCTTCCGGGATGTGGCGAAGAAGTACCCCGGCATCCGGGCGGACGAGGCCAACATCGACGCCATCTGCATGTGGATGTTCAAGAACCCGCAGGACTACGACGTGCTGGTGGCGGAGAACATGTTTGGCGACATCGTGAGCGACCTGTGCGCGGGGCTGGTGGGGGGGCTGGGGTTCGCGCCGTCTGCGAACCTCGGCGACAAGTACGCCGTATTTGAACCAACCCACGGGAGCGCCCCCAAGTACGCCGGGCAGTACAAGGTGAACCCCATCGCCATGCTGCTGACGACACGCCTGATGTTCGACTGGCTGGGGGAGAAGCAGATGTCCGGCCGCCTGGAGTCCGCGATCGCTCGTGTGATCAAAGAGGGCAGGGTGCGGACGTATGACATGGGGGGGAAGAGCTCGACGCTGGATGTGGCGAAGGAGGTGGCGAAGTACGCGGCAGGCTGATGGTCCGTGGGATCGGCTCAGGTCTGGAGCGTGGCTGATCGATACTCCATTCAGGAGCTCCTGGATGAACACGCTCGCCTGCGGCCCATTCTTCTCGGAAGTCGGTGCCGCGGCATCACTCTTTGTCCTCCTGGTGGTCAAGCCGCTCACGTGCTTCGCCTTCATCCAGGCGTTTCGTTATCGGGTCAGCCGTCACATCCCGATGTCGTACCGGCGGGCCGTCGTTCTTGCGGCGATCCGGACCGGCGCCGGCGTTCTCCTCATTGGCGTCGCGTACTTCGTGTTGTCGGCCTTTGAGTCGCCGGGGCTGGTCGTTCCTTGGGTGTTCCTCGGCGTTGAACGATTGGGCGCGTGGCTTGCCTTGGGCTGGTTTGGAGCCGCGTTGCGAGGCCGCCGGCTGGTCGGCTGGACACTTTCGGCCGCTGCGATCGACATCGCGTTTGATGCCGCGCTCGGGTTCAACCTCGGCGAGGAGTGGCTGGTCTCCGGTGGGATTCTGGCCGCGGTCGCGGCCTTTATCGGCACGCTGTCGGTCATCGGCAGGCGGGACTCGCTGCGGGCGAGGTTTGCGCACTTTGGGCGGTGCGTATCGTGCCAATACGACCTGACCGGCAACCTCTCGGGCCGCTGTCCGGAGTGTGGTTCGCCGGTCGCGACCGACCCGGTCTTACTGGCCGCGTAACCCAGGTACACTTGGCCTTGTGAGAACCCCAAAGTCCGAGGGGTTGCATTCCTCATGAGGACCATGTCATGGCATCGAAAGACACCACCCCCGGCAAACGCTACCTCTCCCACACGCTCGCCGAGTGGGCCTGCGCCCTCAAGTACGAACACCTCAGTCCCGCGGCGGTTCAGTCCGCCAAGCTCTTCTGGTACGACTCGCTCGGCTGTGCGCTGGGGGGCAGCCAGCAAGAGGATGCGCATATTCTGCTTGCGCACCACAGGGAGATGGCGGGGTATGCACCCGGCTCGGAGAGCCGGGCCACCCACAGCGGGGCTTGCACCAGCTTCGTGTCGGGCTTTCGCACCAACCCGGTCGATGCGGCGTTCCTCAACGGCCACATGATCCGGGCGATGGACTACAACGACATCTATTGGAAGGCCGACCCTTGCCACCCCAGCGACATCATTTCCGGGCCGCTGGCGATCTGCGAGGCCAAGGGCTTGTCCGGCAAGGACCTCATCGTTGGGACCATCATCGCGTACGAGATCGAGATGCGGCTGTGCGAGATGGGTGTCCCGGGGATTCGCGAGTATGGCTGGCACCACGCGACCCTGACGGCGTTCGCAGCGCCGCTCGCGGCGGGGCGCATGCTTGGTCTTTCTGTCGACCAGATGGTCCAGGCCATCGGCATCAGCGCCAGCCGCACCTGCTCGCTGGGGGCGGTCACGGCGGGCAAGCTCACCAACATGAAGAACACGGTGGACCCCTGGGCGACGCGGATGGGGGTGGAGTCGGCCATGCTGGCGGCCCGCGGCTACAGCGGGCCCGAGCACGTGATTGACGGCAAGGAGGGCCTGTTCCAGGTCTTCGGCCACGCCCATCAGAACGGGCGCGCGGTGTCGTTTGACCAGGGCAAGCTCATCGGGGGCCTGCCGAAGTCAAAGACGGACCATTACAAGGTCATTGACTGCGGCATGAAGTCCTACCCGATCGAGGCCCTGAGCCATGCCCCGCTGACCGCCCTGCTCAAGGTGGTCGCGGAGAACTCCATCAAGGCCGATGATGTGACGGAGATTACGGTTGAGGTCATTATGCGGGCGGCGGACATCCTCGGCGACCCCGCCAAGTACCGCCCCACCGGCAAGGAGACGGCGGACCACTCGCTCCCCTACTGCCTCGCTGTCGGCCTGGTGGATGGGATGGTCACGCCGCTGCAGTTCAAGGATGAGCGGATCAAGGACCCCGCGCTCATCCCGATCATGGACAAGATCAAGGTCGTGCCCAATGTTGAGTTTGACAGCCTGTTCCCGGCGTTCCAGGCCAGCAAGGTGACCATCACGACCCGGGCCGGAAAGATTTTCTCCAAGAGGGTTGATGTCCCCAAGGGCGATCCGCGCGACCCGATGACCGAGAAGGAAGTCTCCGTCAAGTTCAATGCCCTGGGGAAGGAAGTGGTGGGGGAAGCGCGTTGTGCCGAGATCGGGCGCACCGTCATGGGCCTTGAACAGGAGGGTACGTTGGCTCGCCTGATGACGCTGATGACGGCGTGAGTTATGGTGCGGGCATCCTGCCTGCATCTTGAGTTATTGTGTGGGGCACCTTGCCCGCCTCCGCGGAAACGACACCATGTCCGATGTCCTTATCGATGCCGTCCTCCGCACCTGGCGGCTGCAGCGCGATTACGCCCAGCGCCTCGTCGCCGACCTGACCGATCAGGACATGGTCAGCCAGCCGGTGCGCGGCATTACCATGAATCACCCCGCGTGGACCTTCGGTCATATCGGGGTCTACCCGCCGGTGCTCGCCGCGATCCTCCGCGAGGAGCCCTTTGAGGACCCCATCAAGGCCCGCTACGGCCGAGACTCCAAGCCGGTGGATGATGCCGCGGAGTACCCATCGAAGGAGGACCTCATGCGGGCCTTCTTCGCCGGCCACGACGAGCTGGAAAGGACGCTGGCCGGCACTCCGCGTGCGATCCTCGCCAGGCCGATCCCGCTGGCACGGTGGAAGGACCGGTTCCCGCTGATCGCCGACGCCGTCCTGCACCTCATGATCGATCACGAAAGCACCCACCTGGGTCAGGTAAGTGCATGGCGGCGTGCCGGCGGGCGGCGGCCGGTGTAAAAAGTCGCGTTGGTGCCTGCCGGAAAACGGGTACACTGCGGGCCGGAGTCTTCCCCTGGCCCCTTCAGAAACGATATCTGCAACCCGCACGACGACCAAGCTCCTCGATGCGCTGCACGACCACGGCAACGAGCCGGCGTGGGGCCAGTTGGATGCGCGGTATCGACCCGTGATCACCGCGCTTGCCCGGCGGCTCGGCCTGCGCGAGTCCGATGCGGATGAGGTGGCGCAGCAGTCGTTGACCGAGTTTGTGCGTGCCTATCGCGATGGGCGGTACGACCGGACCAAGGGGCGTTTGAGTTCTTGGATCCTGGGAATCGCCCACAACACGACCCTGCGGGTCTTGCGGGATGGCCGCAGGGGCGGCCCAAAGGGCGGGGCCGAAGTCGGCTCGCTCCCCGAGGTCGTTGATGAATCCGCCCTGCGATCGATTTGGACGGATGAACGCGACCGCGCGATCCTGGCCCGAGCCGTCGGCATTGTGGGCAGTGAGTCCAATGTTGATGAGCGCACGCTCCTGGCCTTTGAGCTGGTCGCATTGCGCGGAGTTCCCGCGGCGGAGGCCGCGAGCCAGTGCCGCATGACCGTGGACCAGGTGTTCGTGGCGAAGAGCCGCGTGACCAAGCGGCTCAGGGCTCTGGTGGAGGAAATGACGACGGCCTTCGAGGAGGATGCGTGACGTGGCATCGCCCGGCGAACCATGCCTGGGGACGGCCGAGGTTGAGCGGCTCGTAGGCGGCGAGGGGGCCGGGCCCGAGGCGGCGCGCCACGTGGAGGGGTGCGAGAGTTGCCAGGCCCGTGTCGAGTCGGCCCGGGCGGACGCCAGGTTTGTCGAGCGGGTGCGGGTGCTGTCGACGCCGGGGCTTGGCCCGGAGGGCGCGCCCCGCATTCCCGGGTACCGGACCGTGGGGATGATCAGTTCAGGCGCACAGGGCGTGGTCCATCGCGCCGTCCAGGAATCCACATCACGCACGGTGGCGATCAAGACGCTCGTGGCCGGCCCCGCGGCTTCAGCCCGCCAACGGCTGCGGGCGGAGCGCGAGGCCGAGATCGCCGCGCGCCTGCGACACCCCAACATTGTGACGGTCTTCGAGTCCCGCACGCTCTGGGATGGCTGCGTCGCGGTGGTCATGGAGTACGTGGATGGGGTTCCGCTTGATACCTGGAAGCCGCCCGGCGCATCGGACGCGGATCGCCAGAAGGAACTGCTCCGGGTCTTCGTCGCCGTGTGCAACGGCATCCACCACGCCCACCTCAACGGTGTGATCCACCGCGACCTCAAGCCCGACAACATCCTGGTCACGAGCGACGGCCGCCCGGTGGTGCTGGACTTTGGGATCGCCAAGGCCGGCGGGCTGCAGACCACGATGACGGGTGAGTTCGCGGGCACCCCGGCGTACGCCTCGCCCGAGCAGGTTTCCGGCCGTCCCGACGAGGTCGATGCCCTGACGGATGTGTACTCCCTCGGGGTCATCCTGTACCGGCTTGTCTGTGGGTGCATGCCGTACATCGTGGAAGGGACCATCTTTGATGTCGCGCGGACCATCATTGATTCCGAGCCCATCGCACCGCGCCGGCGCGACCCCGACGTGCCCACCGACCTGGAGGCCATCATCCTCCGGTCCATGCGCAAGGAGAAGGAGCGTCGGTACCAGTCGGCGGCGGGCCTGGCGCACGACATCGAGCGGTACCTGAACGGCGACCCCGTCGAAGCCCGGAGCGGCTCGGGGTGGTACCTGCTCCGCAAGGCCGTGGTGGTAAACCGTCGGCGGCTCGCGTGGGTCGGCGCGGGGGTGGTCCTGTTGCTGGGCGCGGCCACTGCCGTGGTGGTGAGCGTCGCGAGCGCTGTGGAGTCTGACCGGCTGGCCGACCTCCAGCAACAGCAGGCCCGTGCCGAGAATGTCCGGGCCCGCGCGGTGACCGAACTGCTGCGCGAAGCGCTGCCAACGACGGACCTCTCGCGCCCCGGCGTTGCAACCCTGGGCGGCTCGGGGCTTGGTCGTCTCTTCTTCCGGCTTGAGACCGGCGGGTTTGCGGACCAGCCGGATGTGGACCAGATGCTCCGCCGATTGTGGGGCAGTGTGTACACCGAACTGGGCAGCGGTCGTGCCCCGTGGCTCGTGGAGTACGCAGAGGTGTCCCTGCGCAATGGCCTGGTCGGCCTCCGGCTCCAGCATGGGGCGGAGCATCCGGATATCGCCGCCGCGCTGCACGAACTCGCCGGTGTTCTTCTGGTGCGCAAGCGGCCCCCGGAGGCGGAGTGTGCCGCGAGCCAGGCCCTCTCGATGCGGGAGAAACTCCTGGGCGAATCCAATATCTCCACGGCCGCTTCGAGGGCGCTGCACGCTCGAACGCTCCTGGGCTTGGGACGAGCGGACGACGCATCGCGCGAAGCGGACGAAGCGCTCACCGTGTTCCGAACGTACCCGGACCGCGATTCGGACCTGCTGATCGCTTCCATGGTGGCGCTGAAGGCGAGGGTGATGCTGGACGCGCGCCAGCCCCAGGCGGCGGAGCCGTTGCTCCGTGAGGCGCTCACGCGTCGATTGCGGAGGCTTCTTCCGGAAGACCCGGACCTGATCGGGACCCTTCACGACGCCGCCGCGCTCGCGGAGCAGGTGCCCGACGGAGAACTGACCCGTCTACTCGCAGGGTCGTGGGGGCACGGCCCGGAAGCGCTCGGGGCGTTCATGCGGCGGGACCTGGACCTGCTCGGCACGCCCAACCTGGGCAGCCTGGAGCATGCGGTCCGTACCGGGCGGACCGAGGCGATCGGTCGGTTGTTGCGGCTGCAAGAGTCGCTCCTGGGTCCAAACGACCTGGCGCTGGTGGGCGTGCTCATCGCGTTGATGCGGGCCAGCGAGCCCGAGGGGCTCTTCGATGAAAAGGTCAGGGCCGCTCTGCGCGCCGCCGAGATTCTCTCCAATAGGTTTGGTCCGGACGACCCATCGGTCCTGGTGTGCATCGAAGAAGCCGCCGTGATCCTGGCGCTGGTGGGGCGAGCCGAGGAGGCGGTGCCGCTGACCGAGCGCGCGTGTCGAATCCGCGATTCCATCCCGATCCTGGCACGAGACGCGCTTATTAATGCCAATGGGCACCGTCACCTGGCCTGGTTCTACGCGCTGACCGGGCGAACACGTGAAGCGATCCCGGTGTACCGCCAGTGTTGCGAAGATCTTACCGCGGCGGTCGGGCCCGATCACCATCTCGTCGCCCTGGCCGAGGCCGGCCTGGCCTATTGCCTGGTGAGCGCGGGGCCGTTGGAAGAGGCCGAGCTGCTCTCGGCCCGCGCGTTGCAAGTGGCGCAGCGGCTCGCCGCGACGCATTCCGATCAGTTGGCGCACATCCGCTTTGTGCGCGGTCACGTGCTGATGGCGATGGCCCAGCCGAAGGAAGCATTGGGGCTACTGGAGCAGGCTTGGACGCCCATTTACAGCAACCTCTGGGCGGGGTTTGTATGGCGGCGGGTCCTGATTGAAGACCTTGTGAAAGCGTGTGAGGCTCTGGGAGACGCGGGCGCGGCTGATCAGTGGCGGGCACGGCTGGGTGATTCGCCCTCACCCCCCAGGTGACGTTGATCGGTGTGATGCGTTGCGCATTCATCGCTGTCGTGCGACCACGACTCCGATGGAGCCGATGCCACACTCAGCACCGCGATGTCTATTACGGACATCTTCCACCCGGGCTCAACGCACTCCGGGGGCTTGTTCAATAGAATGGGCCGCGGATGGTTGGGTGTTGGGCGTCGAGGTTGTATCGGCTGTTGGGCCGGTGCCGGTGATCTTTGGGTGGGGCTTCCGGCGATCCTTCGCCTCCAGCCCGATGGGAGCAATGGACTATGGACCTTGGACTCGTTGGCCTTGGACGAATGGGGGCCAACATGGCCGAACGCCTCCGGCGCGCCGGCCACCGCATCGTGGCCACCGACCGGAGTGCCGCAGCGCTCAGCGCGGCGGCAAAGGGCGGCCTTGTGGCCGCCGCGGGCCTTGAAGAGTTGGTTCAGCAACTCAATGCGCCCCGCGCCATCTGGCTGATGATCCCCTCCGGCGCTCCGGTCGATGCCGCCATTGCGGAACTCCTGCCGCGCCTGGCCCCGGGGGACACCATCATCGACGGTGGCAACTCCAACTACAAGGACTCGATTCGGCGTGGCGCGGCACTCAAGGCCAAGGGCCTTCACTTCGTTGATGTGGGCACCAGCGGCGGCATCTGGGGACTGAAGGAGGGGTACAGCCTGATGATCGGTGGCGATCAGGACCCGGTGCACCGGCTGACACCCATCTTCGAGTCCCTGGCCCCCGGCAAGGACCAGGGCTGGGGGCGCGTCGGACCCAGCGGCGCGGGCCACTTCGTCAAGATGATCCACAACGGCATCGAGTACGGAATGATGCAGGCGTTCGCCGAGGGCTTCGCGCTTATGCACAAGAAAGAAGAACTCGCCCTGGACCTCTCCCAGATCGCCGAGATCTGGCGCGTGGGCAGCGTGGTCCGATCATGGCTGCTGGACCTGACGGCCGCGGCGCTCAAGGAGGACGCATCACTCGCCGACATCAAGCCGTTCGTATCCGATTCCGGCGAGGGCCGGTGGACCATCATGGAGGCGATTGACCTCTCCGTCCCGGCGCCGGTGATGACGCTCGCGCTGATGGCCCGGTTCCGCTCCCGCGATGAGTACTCGTACGCCGACCGGATGCTCGCGGTGATGCGTAACCAGTTTGGCGGCCACGCCGTTACCAAGGAGGTCAAGCCTTGAGCAGCGGCAGTTCCCCGGGTGGTGGACACGTTCAACCGCACGTTCTGATTGTGTTCGGCGCCACCGGCGACCTGGCAACGCGCAAACTCCTGCCGGCTTTCTTCCGCCTCGACGCGGACCCGACCCGGCCGGAGCCCTCGGTCATCCTGGGGGTTGCCCGGGCCCGGTTGACCGACGACGAGTTTCGCGAGAGTTCGACCAAGGCCCTGGTTGCGGCGGGCATCGACGAGCAGGCGGCCCGCGCCTGGTGCCGCAAGCGGCTGTGCTACCAATCCCTGGGAGACTCCTCGCCGGTTGCGTACACGCACCTGGGGGACCGCGTCGAAGTCATCGAGCGGGAGCGCGGGCTTCCCGGGAACCGTGTCCTGTACCTGGCTCTTCCCCTGAGCGCTCTCCCGGTTACGGTGACGGCCATCGGGGTCGCGGTCCTCAACCGGGCGCCCGGGTGGACGCGACTGGTCATTGAAAAGCCTTTCGGCACCGACCTGGAATCCGCGCGAGCGCTCAACAGGCTCATCCACACGTACTTCCCCGAGTCATCGGTCTATCGCCTGGACCACTACCTCGGCAAGGAAACCGTGCAGAACCTGCTGGTGTTCCGATTCGCCAACGCCCTGTTCGAGCCGCTCTGGAACCGCGACCGGGTGGAGAAAGTGGAGATTACGGTCGCCGAGGAGCTTGGCATCGAGGGGCGCGGCAGTTTCTACGAGCAGGCCGGCGCCCTGCGCGACTTTGTGCAGAACCACTTGACCCAACTCCTCTGCCTCATCGCCATGGAACCCCCCGCCGCACTGGAGGCGGACCTGGTCGCCAACGAGAAGATCAAGGTGCTCCGCGCCATCACACCGCTGAACCCGCAGGACGTGGTTCTCGGGCAGTACACGAGTGCGATGGTGAAGGGTGAGCGTGTGTCCGGCTACCTCGAAGAAGAGGGCGTCGCGAAGGACTCGCGTGTTGAGACCTACGCCGCCCTGCGCCTGAGCATCAACAACTGGCGCTGGCAGGGGGTCCCTTTCTGCCTGCGCACCGGCAAGCGCCTGGCCCGCAAGGTTTCGCGCATCGTGATCAGTTTCCGCTGCCCTCCGGTTTCGGTCTTTCACCCCTACGACGCGTGCCTCCTCCACGCCAACCGCCTCGAGATTGCCCTCCAGCCCAACGAGGGTTTTAACCTCACCTTTGAGGTCAAGAAGCCCGGACCGGGCCTGGAGGTTCAGTCGCAAGCCATGCGATTCCGCTACGCCGAGGCCTTCGGCCCACTGGCGGATGCGTACGAGACCCTCCTGGCCGATGTCATGCGCGGCGACCGCACGCTCTTCGTCCGCTCGGATGAGATCGAAGCCGCGTGGGAGTTGTACGAGCCGCTCCTCAAGAACCCTCCGCCCATCCACGGGTACCCCGCCGCGACCTGGGGGCCCGCCGAAGCGGACAAACTCCCCAACCTGCGCGGCACGGGTTGGACGAACCTCTAGATAACCATGAGCCCCCAGCGGTACCAGGTCCGCGTCTTCCCCACATCCCAGGAGTTGCACCGCGCCGCGGCGGAGCGCATCGTGGAACTGGCCAGACGGGCCATCGAGTCCATGGGCCGATTCTCGCTTGCCCTGTCGGGCGGCTCAACCCCCAAGGACACCTACGCGGAACTGGCGAAGCACTATGCCACGGCCGTTGCGTGGGAGCATGTCCACTTCTGGTGGAGCGATGAGCGCTGCGTCCCGCACGACCACGAACACAGCAACGCCCGCCTCGCAACCGAAGCCCTCCTCCGCCATATCCCGGCGGCAAAGGCCAACATCCACCGTGTCCCAACGCACCTGGCCCCGCAGGAAGCCGCCGCGGCCTACGAGCGGGAACTGCGGGCCTTTGACCCCGTGGCCCCGTTGGACCTCACGCTCCTGGGCCTCGGCACCGACGGCCACACCGCGTCCCTCTTTCCGGGTTCGCCGGCGCTGGATGAGCGCACACGCTGGGTGGTGGCTGCGCGGGCACCCCAGGGCGCGCCGGTCGGGGACCGCGTGACGTTCACTTTGCCATTGCTCGCGACCTCGCGCCGCGGCTTGTTCCTGGTTTCGGGAGCGGAAAAGCGGTCGGTCGTGGAGCAGGTGCTCGGCACGGGCTCCCCGGGTGGTGCGCCGGTCCACCCCGCGGCCCGCGTTGCTCCGCAGAGTCCTCCGGAGTGTTTCCTGGATTCATCCGCCGCCGGGCACGCGGTTCAGTGACCATGGGCTGCACCGGGTGTCCCCGCTGGCTTGGCCCGTGGGCCCTGCCACTCGTGGTATACTGGGGACTTGGCGGCCCGGACAACCTGCACTTCGCCAACATCTATTTGTGGCAACATGCTAAGCTGGCCTGATCGGTCGCCGGTCCCATCTTGTTTTCAGCGTTGACAACATCAGTTTCCATGACCACACCAACACCAACTCCAACCAAGCCCCCGTTGCCGGACCTGGAGTTCACCCACAATACCGACCTGAACCCGTCGGACGACTACCTCGCCACCGTGCCCAGGTTGCGGCGCGTGCTTCATCGCCCTGAACTGGGCGGGACCTTCGGCGCCTACGACCGGGTCGCCAACTCGGCCAGGAAGACATTCCAGCGGGTGGGCCTGGTCTCGGTGGCCCTCGCGTCCGTGTCGCTGCTCGGCACGATCGCGGAACTGTGCGCGCGGGCGCTGAGCAGGGCGGGCACGTGGTCCCACTTCTCTGTTCCACTCGAGTTGTGCGGGGTTGCCGCGGTGCTGATCGCGCTGGGGCTGTGGTTCTCACGGTCGCACGCGAAGTGGCTGGTCGCCCGGTTCATGACAGAGCAGATGAGGCTCTGGCACTTCCAGTCCCTCATGGATGGCGCGTTCATCGGCGCGGCCGCCGCCGCGCCCGATGAGTTTGAGAAGGACAGGGCGGTCCGGCTGGCCCGGTTTCAGTCGCAGACCCCCAACGCCGTGGGGGCAATGAGCTCATTCATCGACAGCGAGTCCACCAGGCTGTTCTTCGAGCCCTCACCATACCGTGATCCCAGCGTCGCCGATGAGGTCTTCCGTGCCTATGCGGACCTTCGTATCTCAAAGCAGTTGGCGTACTTCAGGCTCAAAAAAGAGGAAGTCGCCACGAGGGACGAGTGGTCCGAGGGCCTGGCCAAGTTCACGCTCTTTGGCGCCGTCCTGCTCTCCGCGGGGCAGTTGCTGCTCGCGTGGGCGGGCTGGGGCGAGGCGCACCCCGGCCAGACCATGGGCACCTGGATGCAGGCGGCGGCGCTGGCCCTGGTCGTGCTGAGCGCCGCGGTGAGGGTGTACCGCTCCGCCCTGGCGGTGCCGGTGCAGCGCGAGCACTACGAGGGCAAGTGGGTCCGCCTGGTGGCGCTCCAGGCACAGTTCGAGGCGGCCCGTTCGCAGAGCGCGAAGCTCGCGGTCATGGGCGAGTTCGAGCTCGTGGAGCTGGAGGAGCTCCGGTACTTCCTCCGCGTCATGAGAAAAGCCAGCTTCCTGCTCTGACCGCCGGACAGCCGCATGCGCACCATCCGAATCTTCATCTCATCTCCCGGTGATGTAGGCCCCGAGCGGGCCGCCGCGCAGCGCGTGCTCGAGCGGCTTACCCGCCAGTACCACGGGCGGGTGACGCTGGAGGGGTACCTGTGGGAGCAGGAGTCCTACGAGGCGGGCAGCGCCTTCCACCGCCAGATCCCCAGCCCCAGCAAGTACGACATCGCGGTGTTCATCCTCTGGTCCAGGCTGGGGACGCCGATCACGGTCGACTCCGTCACCTACCCCTCCGGCACCGTCTATGAGTTTGAGGATGCGCAGCAGGGGCCCGTGGCTTCGCGGCCCCGCGTGCTGATGTACAGAAAGAAGGCCGCGATCCAGCTCGATGTGGCGCTCAGCCAGGGTGAGTTGCTGGAGGCCAAGGCCCGCTTCGATCAGGTCCAGGAGTTCTTTAAGAAGTACTTCGAGGGGCACGACGGTGGCCTGCGGGGCCACAACGTCTTTGAGTCAACCCCCGACCTTGAGGAACGCCTGGAGGAGGACCTGCGCAAACTCATCGACAGCATCCGTCAGTCGGGGGCGACGCCCGCGCAGGGCGGCGCCCATCCAAAGACCGGCTCGCCCTACCGTGGGCTGAGGCTGTTTGATGAAGACGACCGGCACGTGTTCTTCGGGCGCACGCGGGCGCTTTACCAGGTGGTCCGAGCCCTGCGGAGGCAAGAGGCGGCCGGGCGTCCGTTCATCGTGGTGTTCGGAAAGAGCGGCGTCGGAAAGTCATCGTTCATGCGCGCCGGGGTGGCGCCCTACATCACCGGCACGAACGCAATCGAGGGCGTTTCGGTGTGGCGGCGGGCGCTCTTTGAGCCCAGCGATTCCACCAAGGACCTGGTGGGCGGGTTGGCGGCGGCCCTCTGCGATCCCGAGGCCCTGCCGGAACTGGCCGAGGGGATCGGGGCCTCCGCGTTCGCCGACATGCTCCGCCAGACGCCCGACGCGGCCGTTTCCCTGCTGCGCCAGAGCCTTTCCAGGCTCGCGCCCGGCGGCAACGCGCGGGTCCTGCTCCTGGTTGATCCGCTTGAGGAAGTGTTCACACGGCGCTCCAAGGGCGGGGGCGCAGCGTCGGCGGGTGAGGGTGATGAGGCCGAGCAGCGCAGGCTCGAGCAGCAACACTTCGCCGGGGTGCTGCACGTCCTGTGCGTCAGCAGGCTGGTCTGGGTCGTCGCCACGCTCCGCAGCGACTTCTACGAGCAGGCCTCCGCGATCCCCCAGTTGCGGGAGCTGAAGGAGGGCGAGGGGCAATACCACCTCGCCCCCCTCAACGCCATCGAGATCGGCCAAGCGGTCCTTTGCCCAGCCGAGATCGCGGGCCTGGCGTTCGAGGAGAGCGAAGAGCGCGGGCCGCTCTCCGAAGAACTCATCAACGCCGCCCTGCGCCACACCGACCCGCTGCCGCTGCTCTCGTACGCGCTGGACCAGCTCTACGAGCGGAGCAACGCCGCCTACACCGGCGTGATGACGTTCAGGGCCTTTGATGAGCTGGGCGGGCTGGAGGGCGCGTTGGCACGGCGTGCCGATGAGGCCCGCAATGCCGCTTCCAAGCGCATGACGGGCAAGATGTCCGACGCCTGGAACAAGGTCTTCGGCCTGCTGGTGGACGTAGACCGCGACGGCCGCAGGGTGCGACTGTACGCCCGCACCGAGCAGTTCGGGAGCGACGACGCCAGGGTTCTCAGCGAGGAACTCGACAAGGCCCGACTGCTGATCACCGACAAGGACGATCAGGGGCGCGCCGTGGTTTCGATCGCGCACGAATCCATGCTGCGCGAGTGGCCCAGCCTGCGCGAGTGGATCGACGAGCGGGCGGAACTCCTGCGTCTTCGCAGCGTCATCGCCACGGAGGCCCGGGAGTGGCTGCCCACGCGCAGCCGCGAGCTGCTCATCCTCCAGGGCGCCCGGCTTGCCAAGGCGGAGCAGCTCGTCAGAAACCCGGAGGGGCTGGAACTGGAGCCGGCGCTGACCGAATACGTCAACAGCGCCAGCGGGCACTCGCGGTCACGGAGGAAGAGAACGCTCACGCTCGCCGTTGTGGCGGTGGTGGTTGTGCTTGCGGCGGTGGGGCAGGCAGTTGTCCAGCGCGTCCGGAGTCACGACCAGCAGGTAGCGACCCAGAAGCTCAATGAGAACCTCACGACATTCGCCAGCTTCGTCAGTTTCCTGGTATCCGAGCTGGACAACAAGCTGTTCAGGGCCCGCACCCCGGAACAGCAGAAGCTCGTGGACGATATCAGGAACAGTCTCGCGGACCATTACATCAACCTCGACATCGGCCTCATACCTCCGGCGAGGATCGTCGAGACGGCCGACGGCATGGCCTCGGGCGCTGAGATGCTGGCCAGCATCGGCGAGTACGAATCCGCGATCAGGGTCATGGAGAGGAGCATCGAGCTCTTTGAACGGAGTGTCCCGGTGCCCGCGGATGAGCTTGCCAAGCGGCTCGACAAGCTCGGGGGCATGTGCTATCGCGCGAGCGACTATGACCGGGGCGAGGGCGCGTACCGGAGGTCGCTGCGGGTGCGAGAACTCGCGGGCGACGGCGACCTTGTCAAAGTGCAGGTCACCCTGGGCGGCCTGGCGCAACTGCTCAAGGCGCAGAGCCGGTATGTCGCGGCGGTCGTGCAGTTGAGGCGGAGCATCTCGATCCTGCGGGGCGCGGAACGGGCCGACCTCCAGCCGGTCCTCGCAAAGCAGTACGATTCCCTCGCCGACATCCTGCGCAACGTGGCGATCTACGCCCCGAACACGGCCGAAGCGGACCTCCGGAACCAGGAGTCCGAGGAAGTGTCCGGGCTGGCCATCGGGATTGCCAGGCAACTGGGCGAGAAGGCCGCGAAGGACCTGGCGAACTACGAGTCGGAGTACGCGGTGCTCCTGGAAAAGACCGGGCGGATCACGCAGGCCGAGGCGACGCTGCTGCGGTTGTGCGAACATCGCAACGACAAGACGGCCGACCTTGCCGCAATCCTGTACAAGCTCGGCCGGGTGCAGGTGTCGTTGGGCAAGTTGAATGAAGCGGAGCAGACGCTGCAAAGGTCTCATCAGATTCTGGAGAGCGATCCGACCCATCCCCGTATGGCCAAGTGCCGCGAAGCCCGCGCCCGACTGCGGGCAGAGCAGGGGCGATGGAGCGACGCGGAGGCGGAGCTTCGCGGCGTCCTGGACATCCGCCTTGCGAAGCTCAAGGGTCCCAACCCTGATATCTTCGAGGCGAGGGCTATGCTCGCCGTTGTGCTCGACAAGCTCGGCCGCGCCGAAGAAGCGGCCGTGGAGCGCGACTTGGCCGCCCGGCTCAGGAGTGAGTTCGATGAGTTGCAACGGCAAGACAAGAGGGCCGCCGAACCGGAGAAGCAGTAGAACCCACCGCATGATGAACGCAAACCCATGGTCCACCAGTCATTCCGGTCCAGCAGGCCCCTCCCGCGCGCGGCGGTCCTTCCTATTGGCGGCCGCACCGGTTTGTGCGCTCGTGTCCATGGCGTGGATCGCTTCGGGGGCGGGCTGCCAGGGGTCCGACCCAAACCCGGGCGTCCGGCCCGCGTCCGGCGCTCAGCCCTCCATCCCCGGCATGAGCGGGCTGGCGCTCCTGGATGACAGCACGTACCTGGTCATCCACGACGGGCACGGACCAGCCGAGCCGCGGGCGGCGATTCTGGAACTCCAATCGGCTGCGGCCCCGGCGTACCTCGCTCTTGAGATCAGGGATGAGCGCCTTCCCGGCGGCCCGCTCAATGATCTCGAATCCATTGCCGCCATTCCCGGCAGGGCCTCCGAGTTTCTGCTGCTGGAGAGCGGAGCCAGCGGTGAGGGCGGCGGCGGCCGTCGCATCCTGGCCCATGTCCGGCTTACGAACGGAGCCCCCCGCGAACTCCGACTCCTCGCGTGGCAGGATGTGCGCCCTCAGACCGATCGACTCTCCAACTGCGAAGCAATCATCTGCTGGCCGGGCGACGGCCAGACCCGCCTCGCGATCGCCGACCGCGGGCGCGGCAAGGGCGATGTCCTCCGCGCCGAACTCTGCGCGGGCGTCGTTTCGTTCTCCGGCGGCGCCGGGGATGCCGGCGCGACCTTGAACTTTGAGCCCTTCCCACCCGACAGTCCTTCGATTCCAGCGGCGATCGAGGTCGGCGTCGGCGGCACCGGAACCTGGCGCGGCTGCTCCGACTTGTTCCTGGATGCGCGCCAGGCTCTCTGGGGTGTGTGCACCCAGGACCTGGGCGACCGCGGCCCGTTCCGCTCCAGGATCTACCGCGTTGGGTCCATGTCTCCCGAGGGCCGACTCACCACCTTCCCCGCCCAAACCGTGTACGAGGTCGATGGGTTCAAGCTCGAAGCGCTCGCCGCTTGCACGCTCCCCCACGCCGGCCTGTGCGCCGGATCGGACGATGAGGTGTACGGCGGGGCGTGGCGTCCCTTCGCGGACCCGCCCGCGTTGAGCGTGCCGATTCCTGGGAAAACCCCGTAAGGGGTCACCGCCTGCCGTATAAACCGGCCCAAAGGGCGCGAGCGGAATCTTCCCAGAGAATCCAAACCGACCCGCAACCCGGCCTCGGTTGGGGCCGTATACATTGTCAGACATAGTATGTGTTCCAGGGTACCACCAGCAGGTTGGAGTTACCATGAAAGTCGAGACTGAACTCATGCGCGGGGCCGGGCCGGTCGCTGTTCTCAAGCTCCTGGAGCGATCCGAGAAGTACGGGTATGAACTCGTGGAAGCCCTGTCCGCCAGCACGGGCGGCGTTCTTGCCATGGGTCAGTCCACGCTCTACCCGCTCCTCTACAACCTCGAGGCCAAGGGGATGATCGAAGGCTTCTGGCGCGAGGCCGATTCGGGGCGCGACCGCAAGTACTACCGCATGACTCCCAAGGGTCGTAAACGCCTCGCCGAAGATGGCAGGCAGTGGGAGCGGCTGACGGGTGCGATGATCACCCTGGGCATCGTGACCGGGCGAATCACTCCCGCCGCGCAAGGAGTGAGGCCATGAGCGGCACCCTCCTCCGTGCCTTTGCCAAGACCCCGCTGCGCGACATCGTTCGCGGCCGCCTGACCGGGCGGCTGGACATGGCAGCGGTCATTGCGAGCCACTCCCTTCCCGATCCGCTCCCGACCTTTGTCACGATGGTCACCAGGAAGACGCGCCTGTGGCGCCTCGAAAAGGCCGATGTCGCGCGCGAACTGTGCGCGCACTTCCAGGATGGTGTCGCGGCCGGACGCACCTCCCAGCAACTCATCGCGGACTTTGGCGATGCCCAGACGGCGGCGAACCTGATCCGGCGGGCCAAGAAGCGGTCACGACACTGGGCATGGCGGAGCGCACTGCGGACCGCTCAGGCCTTTGGACTTTTGGTCGCAATCCTGGTGCTTGCGTACGGCGTCTCGGCGGCACGGGTTTTCTCTGCATCTCCCGTGCTGGCCCACAACTACACCAAGGAGTTCAACGACAAGTTTGCAGCGCTCCCCGACGATCACCTCGCATGGCCGTTGTACCGCAAGGCCGCCTTCACCCTCCCGGTCTTTCCGAAGGCGCTCGCGGAGAACTTCCCCGCGATAGACCCCGATTCGCCGCAGTGGGGGGCGGCCACGGAGTACATGCGCGCAGCCGAGCCCGCCCTGGCCTTCATTCGTAAGGGCTCGGCCCGGCCCACCCTGGGCTTCCCGCAGACCGACGCCAACGACGCCGAAATGGAGCGCAACAACGTGCGGGTGTCCAGCCAGGTGCGACCGGAGGGGGCCGCCTATGAGCCGGTGCAGGAGCGTGCCACCGAAAACCCCATGCTCCTGGGAGTTCTCCTCCCCAACCTGGGTGTCATGAGAAACTTCGCCCGCCACCTGAGCCTCGATGCAGCGGTCGCACAATCCGAGGGCGACGCCGCTCGGGTCGTGTCTGACATCCAAGCGCTGCTGGGCATGGCGGGGCAACTGCACGGCGATGGCATGCTGATCGAGCAGATGGTCTCCTTCGCAATCTTTCAGGTTGCGATTGAAACCGCAGCCGACGCCCTGCGCGACTCCCCCGCCCTGCTCTCCGATGCGCAGTGGGTCCAGGTCGCTCACGGGCTGGCGGCGTGGGGTGGGGGCGGCGAGGCTTCGATCTCGATGACCGCTGAGCGGCAGATACTTCTTGACCTCGCGCAGCGCCTGTACAGCGATGATGGACGTGGTGATGGGCACCTGACCGTCGAAGGCGTGCAGTTGCTCAACAGCCTCACCGGGTCCAACAACCCGCTGTCTGAAGCGAAGGCTACGGTCGGCTCCCGCTTGGTGGCGCCGGTAGCCGCGGCGGTGGTCGCGGGCCGGAGGGACATGGTCCGCATGTACGACAGGTGCATGGACTCGGAGGTGCGGTTTGCCTCTCTGCCCTTCTACGAGCAGGACTTGGGTGGTCACGACAGTGAGATCGAACTCCTGTCGCAGTCCATGACCCAGAAAGTGAAGTACATACCGGTCTCGGTGATGCTCCCCGCGGTGCAGCGCTGCTGTGCCGCGCCGCGCCGGGTTGGAATGTTCCGTGACGGTGTCGTGACGGCAATCGCGGCCGAACTTCACCAGCGGCGGACCGGGTCGTTCCCCGCGACGCTGAGCGAGTTCTCCCCCAGGCTCCTGCCGCGCATCCCGGTTGATGTCTTCTCGGGGAAGACGGTCAAGTACCTGCTGAGGGACGGGCGGCCGCTGGTGTATTCCGTGGGAAACGACTTCGTGGATGATGGCGGAGAAGCCCCGGGAGCGAACTCGAGCGATCCCAGCAGTTGGCCGCCGTCGGGTGGGATCGAAGCGTCACGCAACTCGGGGGGTGATTGGATCCTCTTCCCGCAGGCCAAGCCCGTGCCGAAGGTGCCGGCGGCTTGAGGGCGCGGTGGTGGGGCGTACCAGAGCCTCGTCTGGTATGGTGGTCCTGGGTGCCGGTGGCAGGCGGTCGCGCCGCAGGCACCCGGAGCGCATGACCACGGAACTTGATCACGTCTATGTACTCACCTCCGTAGGGGCGGAAGCGGCCGCCCGACTTGCCGCGTTCGGGCTCACCGAGGGCTCGCCAAACGTTCATCCGGGCCAGGGCACCGCGTGCCGGCGGTTCTTCTTTGAGAACGCGTACATCGAACTGCTGTGGGTGACCGATACGGTCGAGGCGCAGTCCGAAACGGTCGCTCCCACGCACCTCTGGGAGCGATGGTCCCGTCGCCAGCAGGGCGGCTGCCCCTTCGGCCTGGCCTTTCGGCCGTCGGCGCCGGGATTGACCGCGCTGCCGTTCCCCTTCTGGGAGTACCGCCCGCCGTACCTCCCGCCATCAACCTGCATCCAGGTAGCGACCAACGCCGGCGTGCTCGCAGAGCCGATGCTGTTTTCTCTTCCGTTCGCGCAGCGCCCCGACTCCCAGCCACCCCCGAAGCGCCAGCCGCTCGACCACGCCGCTGGCCTGCGCGAGATTACCCGCGTTGAGATCATCGGTCCTTCCGTTGGAGTCATGTCACCGGCGCTCAGAACGCTGGGAGAGTCTTATCCGCTGCGGGTGCGCGAGGGAGCCGAGCACCTCCTTGAGGTTGGCTTCAATGGGGAGGCGCAGGGACGAAGCGAGGACTTTCGGCCCCAGATGCCGCTTGTGGTTTACTGGTGAGGCGGTCCACACCAGCCCGGAGGGTTGTTCGTCCCAAGCCGGAGCCGCGTCGGGGATTCGATCAGAGGGTCCCGGTTTGTTCTTACATGCCTGGGGAACGGGCCGGCTTGGCGGTGCGCTTCCAGAGCCTGTAGTTCTTGTTGCGGAGCGGCCAGTCTTCGACCTCGGCAAAGCGACGTTGCTCCATGGTCCTGGCGCGCATGCCGCCCGCCGACCAGAGTGCCCCCACGGTGACGACCCAGTCAGCCTCAAGCAGGTCGTCGTACACATACTCGGGGAGCGGGCACTTCCACAGGTGCGCATCACCCTCGTACATCATGCAGCGGCCGATGTAGCCCTTGGCCTCCAGCGCCAGGGCGGGGTCATCGGGGCAGACGACCGTCCCTGGAAGCCCGGCAACGTCGCGTATGACCGTCGGGCGGGTGGCGTCCCCGAAGGCCATGTGGACGCCGGTTCTCCAGTTGAACATGGCGAAGTCCTCCACGACGGCGCACAGGACCAGGCTGGAGACCAGGAACGACAGGCACAGGCGAGCCCCCAGCGGCGCGCGCCCCGACCGCAGAGGACCCAGGACGCTGGTGCCGGCACAGACGCCCGTCGCCACGGAGGCGATCATCACGGGCACCAGGCTGTTGAGGTCACCGCCCAGCTTCATCGACGCGGCAATGCAGGGCACCGTGAACACCGCCGTCGCCACCAGGGACCACTGGAAGGGGTGGCTCACCAGGGCACGCCCATCACGGAAGGCCAGGAGCGCCGCCGCGATACCCGGGCTGATCATGGCGAACAACCGCGCGGCCCTGGGGACGATCAGGCTTGCTTTGAAGCCGTAGGACGACGGCACCGTGACCATTGCCTGGTACACGAGCGGAGAAACCAGGGACAATACGGTCAGGGCCGCGGCGATGACCAGCAAGGGCACCGCCGCGAGCAGCAGCACCCGGAGCCCCGCACGACGCGACTCGCCCCGCAACGCCAGGAGCGGAATGGAAGCCAGAACGCCCGCCACCAGCGGGATGGCGGCGGCCAGCGCGGCGGTCTGCTTGGTGAATACCGCGGCAAGGAGGAGCACCAGCGCCAGACCCAGACGGGCCATCCGCCTGGGGCACAACGGGCGCTCGGGCAGGACCCACTGGACGGGCGCCCACAACGCCAGGAACAGGAAGCCAAGGAACCACGCCATGGAGTCGGGGCGCGGGTCGACAGCGAACAAACGCGTCGAGAACTGATACCCAACGAGCACCGCCGCCCAGAACAGGCGCAGCCAGATCGACGACTTCGCCCCCATGGAGCAGACGAGCACGACCAGCGCGGAAGCAGAAAGCAGCGACACCAGGCGGCCCGTCAGGAGCGTCGGGCCCTGCACACAACCGGCGAGGGCCAGCCAGTAACTCTGGAGCGGGCCGTACATGCCGGGTGAGTGGCCGCCATCCGGGAGCGTGTAGAGCGCAAGCCCGTGGAGTACCCGGTAGGCATCCACCATCAGCCCCGATTCCCACTTGTTGGCAGGGTAGTCGTGCGAAAGCCGGACGCCGATACCGATCGCCGTCACGGTCGCCATCGTCACGCCCGCGAGCATGAAGGGGAGGGCGACGAGCAAAGACTGCCACCCCGTGTAGCGGTCGCGGGGCGGTGAGTCACCAGGAGATGGAGCGTCGAGCAAGCAAGGCCTCCCAAACGGTACCATACCAACATTGCGTCGCCGCCGGGAAGTGGCTGAGCCTGGAACGAGAACCCGCGGGAACCCTTTGAGTCTTCGTTCCTACCAAGCACGCTTCACGCACACAACAGCGTTGATTCGCGGCAAGCCCGGCATCGCCACATCACGCCAATCACCCGCCCACCATGCTCCACGTGAGTGCAAAGCGGGCCAGGTACTTTCGCAATCGGTCCGCATCGTTGATGCTGGTGCGCTTCACCCGTGAAACCGAAAACAACTCCCGTCCCGCTTCCGACAGCGACCCGGCTTGGCGGCAGACGCTGAGGACGTCGGCCAGTTGAGCCCGGTCAAACCTGTCCAGTTCCTTCGCGCGGGAAGTGCCAAGGACGCGGGTGCACAGGTCATCTTGGACCAGCGCACCACTCCCCCACCCGTTCTGGAGCCGCTGCACTTCCGCCTCGATCAACTCTTCGGTAATCCGTCCGGACCGCGAGAGCGTCGCCATCCGGGTCACCGAAGCCGACAGGTCACGGAAGTTCCCTGCCCACACTGCCGCGCCGTCGGTGGCGAACCGCAGGTATTGCTCACGCGCCTCCGTGCTGAACCGCGCCGTCCGCCCTGTCCGCTTCGAGAACATCGCAAGTTCATACTCAAGGTTGGGCTCGATGTCTTCCGGCCGCTCGCGCAGCGCCGGCAGGTGGAACGTCCAGAGATTGATCCGTGCCAGGAGGTCATCCCTGAACCGGCCCCGCGACACCTGGTCCAGCAGGTTGCGGTTGGTCCCGACAATCAGTTGAAAGTCGCTGGAGACCTCGATATCCGATCCCAGCGGCATGAACCGCTTCTCTTCAAGAGCCCGCAGGAACATCGCCTGCTCATCGATGCCAAGTTCCCCGATCTCATCAAGGAACAGCACCCCTCCATCGGCCGCCCGGAGCAACCCGGCGCGATCCGAGGCGGCGCCCGTGAACGCGCCCTTCTTGTGGCCGAACAACGCCGACATGGCCGCATCGCCGCGCAGCGTCGCGCAGTTCACCTCGACAAACGCCCCTTCCACCTGCCGCCGGTGCTTCTTGAGTTCGTACACGCGGCGCGCCAACTGGCTCTTCCCCGCCCCGGTCGGCCCCATGAGCAACAGCGGATCAACCGAGTTGGCTGCGACGTGCTCGAGTTCCTCGATGAGCCGGTTAAACGTCGCGTTGCGCGTCGCGATCCCCGACTTGAGCCCGGAGATGTTGTCGGTGAACTCCCGCTGGAAGCGGGCCGCGATCGAGTGGTACTTGGACAGGTCCAGGTCGATAATCCGGTACGTGCCGTCCGAGCCGCCGGTCCGTGACCTGGGGCTGCTCTGGATCAGTTTCGCCGGGAACTTCCGCGTCTCCGTGAGCATGAACAGGCAGATCTGGGCCACGTGCGTGCCCGTGGTGATGTGGACGAGGTAGTCCTCGCGTTCCTGGTCAAACGGGTACGCCGCGGCAAAGTCGTGCAGCGCGGTGTACACCTCCTCAAAGTCCCAGGGGTCGCTCGGGTCCACCAGGTGACGGCGGACCTGGGTCTCCGGCGAGACCTGCTTGATGTCTGTCGTGACCACTTCGGACAGTTTGGTTCCCAGCCGCGGGTACAGCAGTTCGATCCGGTCAACGACCAGGTCTTCCTGCTGACAGAGCGAGATCGTGGGCCGCCACCGTTCCCAGCGGTTGGGCCCGTGGCCCGTGTCCAAGTTGGTGCCAAGGAGCCCAAAGATGACGCATCGGCGTGGCATGGGAATAGCCTATCAGATAAGTGGCTATCCATCAATCTCGTACAAAATAGCCCTATAACTGATAATACTTGTTTTGAGGCCAAAAACGCATACCCAGGCGTTGGCATGCTCCGTGCACTGGATCCCCCCATCGACCTCTAACGATCAATGGCCCACCGCCGATCAGGAGCAACCCATGACCAGCCCCGACACCATGCAGTCTACTTCGACCGTTACCCCAACTCCTACCCCCTTCATCGCCACCGGTGAAGCCACCGCCATCCTCCCCGTCTTGGATGGCAAGGTTTCGCCGATCACCGTGATCGGCACCCCCATCATCCGGGATGCCTTCGACGTTCACTGCATCCGGCAGGCGATCAACTCCCGCCTCGCTCCGGGCGTGACCGACGTCATCCTCAACCCCGATGCGCACTCAGGCTACGGCGCGCCCATCGGCTGCGTCATGGTGTCCCCATCCCACATCTATCCGGGTCCGGTGGGGGTTGACATCAAGTGCAGCATGAGCCTGCTGCAACTCGACCTCCCCGAGGAGTCGATGCTCGACAAGGTCACCCGGCGCACACTCATCAACGCCATCCTCGAGCGCACGCCCACCGGTACCGGGCGCGGCCAGCGCGAGGTCCGCAAGGGCCGCTACGTCGATGCGACCCTTGGCCAGCGGATCGTGACCGAGGGCGCAACCCCTGGTATCCTCGCCGAACTCGGGGTCCCCACTGAGTGGGCCCGTCGCTGCGAGGACAGCCACCACTTCGGCCACGACGGCACGACCGATGCCCTGCGCGAACGCCTGGCGCACCTCATCGCTCAGCCCAAGGACTACGAGCAGTTCGGTTCCAAGATGCGGCAACTCGGCAGTTACGGCGGCGGAAACCACTTCGGCGAGTGCGAGATTGTCCATGTCAATGACACGCCGCGGGCCCGCTCCGCGGCCGAGACCTTCGGCCTGCGCGACCGCCACGTCGCGTTCATGTCGCACTGCGGTTCCCGCGGCTGGGGCGCGCTCCTCGCGGATGGCCAGTTCAAGGCCATGAACAAGAAGTTCGCCGACTGGGGGATCCCGCTCCCCGGCGGCGACCGCCACATGGTCCACGCGCCCCTCGACAGCCCCGAGGCCGATTCCTACCTCAACGACATGGGGATGGGCGCGAACTTTGCAACGGTGAATCACATGCTGATCAACGCCCTCGTGCTCGAAGCCTTCCAGGAGGTGATCCCCGGTGTGACCGGCCGCCTGGTGTACTTCATCAGCCACAACATCGCGCGCCGGGAGATCGTGAACAACCAGCCCGCCTGGGTCCACCGCAAGGGCGCGACCCGCGCGTTCCCTGCCGGCCACCACGCCCTCAAGGAAACACCGTTCTACGACACGGGCCACCCCATCCTGCTCCCGGGCAACCCGCAGGACGGCTCGGCCGTCATGGTCGCGGAGGCGGGCGCCAGCCTTTCGTGCTACAGCGTCAACCACGGCGCCGGCCGGCGCATGAGCCGCACCGCCGCCCACAAGGCCCTCGACCAGCGGCAGATCGATGAGAGTTTCAGCGCGTGCGACATCCTGACCAACTGCCGCGCCTACCCGCGCGATGAGGCCCCCGCGGCGTACAAGGACTTCGAGGAAGTGCTCAACAGCGTCAAGACCGCGGGCTTGGCGAGCGAGGTCGCCCGGCTCAAGGCCCGCTTCGTGATCAAGGACGGCGACAAGGCGGACGACTGAAGCGCACGAAAGGACCTGGTACGAACCATGATCGAGATCAACGGCTCACAGGGCGAGGGGGGCGGCCAGATACTGCGCTCCTCCCTCGCCCTTTCCATGGCGACGGGTCAGCCCTTCCGCATCACCAGCATCCGCGCCGGGCGCGCCAAGCCCGGGCTCATGCGGCAGCACCTGACCTGTGTTCAGGCCGCGGCTTCGATCAGTGGCGCCGCCGTCACGGGCGCGGCGGTCGGTTCCACGGAAGTCACGTTCGCGCCCGGCCCGGTCAAGGCCGGCGCGTACCACTTCCCCATCGGCACCGCGGGCAGCACCACCATGGTCCTCCAGGCGATTCTCCCCGCGCTGCTCCGCGCTCACGGCCCATCGACGATCTCGGTCGAGGGCGGCACCCATAACAGGGCCGCGCCACCGTTTGAGTTCTTCGAGCGCACGCTGCTGCCGCAACTCAACCAGATGGGCCCGACGGTCCGCGCCCGCCTGGAGCGGCACGGCTTCTACCCCGCCGGGGGTGGGCGCATCGTGATCGACGCCCAGCCCGGCGAACCCCGGCCGTTTGAACTCATGCACCGCGGCCCAGCGGTTGGCCACGCGGCCTTCGCGCTCATCTCGCGCCTGCCGGGCAGCATCGCCCAACGCGAACTGGCGGTGGTCCGTGAGCGCCTGGGCCTCAACCCCGAGCAGGCCCACTTCGTCAACGTCGAGGGCGCCCTCTGCCCGGGCAACGCCGTCGTGGTCGAGTTGCGTTATCAGTGCATCACCGAAGTGGTCTCGTCCATCGGTGAGGTTGGCCGCAGCGGCGAGCACGTGGCCCGCGACGCCGCCGACCAGGCCCGCGCCTACATCGCAGCCGAGCGACCGGTGGGCGAGCACCTGGCCGATCAGTTGATGGTCCCCCTGGCCGTCCTTGGCGGTGGTCGCTACTCCACGGGCCCACTCTCGGCTCATTCCACTACAAACCTTGGCGTCATCCGCGCATTTGGCGGCGATGCATCCGTTGGCGAGGAGGGGACGGTGCACGTTCGTTGCTGCAAGTCGGTGATGAGCGTGTGATGCATGGAGGTGAGAGCCGTCCGGGTTGCGGTGGTCGGCCCTCTCCCGACGGGTGCTACCGCCCGTCAAACGCACGGGCCCATGCCGCGGCCTCATCCTTGCGATGAAATGCGCTCAGCACCTCGATGCCTATGGCCCGGGCCGCGGCCCGCTCGGGGCCCGCGGCGAACCTGAGAACCGCGAGCGAGTCGTCCGGGTTTCCTTTCCGCGCCAGTACGATCGCCAGGCGCGGGACGACCCCCGGCTGGGTTCTTGAGCCCGCGAGCGCTGTGCGAAGGAGGTCCTCGGCGGCCTGCAGGTCTCCCCGCGCCATCAGCAGGTCAGATAGCATGGCGCGCGAGGCCGGGGCATTCCCGCCCTGCACCACGCGCCCCAGCGCCCCTTCCGCCCGCGCACCCTCGCCCCGGGCCAGCAGCACCCGCGCCAGGCCGACGCCGACCTGGTCCGGCGCGCCGCCGCGTTCGATGAGCCCGCTCAGGGTTGCAATGCACGCCGGCGCATCTCCGACCACCAGTTGGAGCCACGCCAGCCGCACCAAGCCCTCGGGCGTGTCCGCCAAGGCGATGCCGCCGTGCCGCGTGTCGCGCGCGAGCGTGTACAGCCTTGTCGCCGCCTCCGCGGTCCGACGCTGGTCCTGCGGCGCCTGGCCGGCCAGCGCCTCCTCAAACGCCACCGTGACCCGCTCGTCGATCTGCCCCGCGCGCCACAACAAGGCGCGGACCACCCCCGAGTGCGTGAGCAGCGCCGCGCCCGAGATGATCGCCGCCAGGAACGCCACGCCGTGCCCGGTCAGGCGCCCGCCCGCGCGGAGTTGCAGCCCTCGGAAGCGCACATCACCGCGCTTGCACAACCGCCACGAGGTTACCGCCAGGAACGCCGCGAGCACCCCCACCGTTCCAGCCAGCAGCATCGGGACAACCCCGTACAGCCCGCGGGCGATGAAGAAGGTGGCGAGGAAGACGGCGAGCGCGAACCCTTCCTCCCAGAGCGTGAGGTCGTACACCCGGCGCGCCGGCGCTTCCTTCGGACTGCCCTTGAAGAGCGACGGGGCCGCGACCCCCAGCCGCAGCGCCTGCTTCGGGCACACCGTCACGCAGTCCAGCGAGCGCACGCAGTTCTTATCCACGACCCGCCCGTACAGGCGAACGTCGTCGTGCACGCGGACCCCCGCCGTGCACGCCGCGGTGCACAGCCCGCACTGGTCGCAGCGGACGGGATCAACGACGATGCGCCCCGGCGCCAGCCGCTCGGCCTGGAGGATCAGCCCGCCGTACGGGCACGCGTAGCGGCACAGGCCCCGCGCCCCCAGGAAGTAGACGGTTCCGAACCCGCACAGCAAGAGGAATGGCACGCCGACCCACGCCGAAGGCAGCCCCTCCCACAGCCGATCACTGGTGAGCGCCAGGTGGAAGCCGGGGAAGGGCGGTGAGGGCTCCAGCCAAGCCTGTCCCGGGAAGAGGGCACCCAGTGCCGGTTCGGCCACCAGCCGCCGGAAGCTCGGCCAGATGAACATGTAGAGGGCCATCCCGATCGGCACGTACCCCAGCACGCGCGAGTGGAACACCGTGGGCCGCAGCCCCGCCCGGCGCATGATCCACCCGCACAAGTCCTGCAGGGCGCCCATATGGCAGGCCCACCCGCAGAAGAACCGCCCCACGAGCACCGTCCCCAGGAGGACGGCCGCGAACAGCAGGAACCCCGGGTTGACCTCCCCCAGTTCCAGCGTGCGCATGCTATCGGACATGACCAGCCGCCCGACCGACCTCCCCGTCATCGCCCAGTGCACGAGGTGCGCGGCGATGGCGACGTACAGCAGCACCATGCCGGCGGCCCGCCATCGGGCCAGGCGCGCCGGGCGCGGGATGGGCCTCTCGCGCCGCCCATCGTCCAGGACGGGCAGCGGCACACGGCGATCCCCGCGGCGTTGGCGCTGGTGGCGGCTCATAACCCTGGAACGATTCTACATAAAACCATCTTGATATAGCATATACCTTGATGTACTCTAGAATGCCAGCCGATCGCGGGGATTTCCGGATCCCCGCGCCGCACGCCCGTTCCATCCATCCTTCTTTCACACACCAGGAGCGATCCGATGACCACTGGGAGCCGACCCTCGAAGAACTGGCCCGCCGTCGTCTGGGTGTCCCTGCTCGCGCTGGCGGGCGGGGGTGTGGTGCTCGCCTCGATCATCAACCTCACCCAGCAGGACTTCCGCCTCTCCGGGACCCAGATGGGCGGTGTGGATCAGGTCCGGTTCAGGTCTTCCACGAACTGCCGCATCTGCCACGGCGACTTTGATCCGGTGTCCGCCCCGTACGACGCCTGGGCGGGGAGCCTCATGGCACAGGCCGGGCGCGACCCGCTGTTCATGGCGCAGATGACCAACGCCAACCAGGACGTGGCGAACGTGGGGACCTTCTGCATGCGCTGCCACGTGCCGATGTCTTACGTATCGGGGCACGCCCTGCCGCCCGACGGCAGCGCGCTGGATGCGCGCGACCTTGACGGTGTCACCTGTCACCTCTGCCACAGCATGGTGGATCCCATCTACCAACCCGGCGTGAGCCCGCCCGAGGACCTGCCCATCCTTACCGCTCTGGGCGTGACGCCGCAGTACTACGCCAACGCCCAGTTTGTGCTCGACCCCCGGGGCACGCGCCGCGGGCCGCTGGCCGATGCCCAGCCGCCGCACGAGTTCATCTACTCCCCCTTCCACCGCACGGCGAACATGTGCGGCACGTGCCACGAGGTCGGCAACGTCGCCGTCTCGCGCCGCCCCGACGGCACGTACCTCTACAACGCCGTCGACCAGGCCACCCCCAGCGAGAACCCGGCCCACCAGTTCCCCCTGGAGCGCACCTTCTCGGAGTGGCGGCTGTCGGCGTTCGCCAACGGCGGCGTGGACATGCACGGGCGGTTCAACGGTGAAGGCCCGACAGTGGTGTCCACCTGCCAGGACTGCCACATGCCCAAGGTGAGCGGCCCGGTGTGCGCCGGGGGCGAACCCCGCACCCGCGTGGCGCGCCACGAGTTCGCGGGCGGGGCCGCGCAGGTGCTTGACCTCATCGCCGAGTTCACGCGCGAAGACCCGAGCGTGGACCAGGACGCCATCGCCGAGGGCCGTCGGCGCTCGGTGTCCATGCTCCAGCGGGCCGCCTCGCTGGAAGTCTCCGGGGGAGACGGCCGGCTCAACGTGCGCGTCGTCAATGAGACCGGGCACAAGCTCCCCACCGGGCACATCGAGGGCAGGCGGGTCTGGATCAACGTGATGTTCCTCGACGCCGCCGACAACATCGTGCTCGAGCATGGCGCGTACGACGCCGGCACGGCGGAACTCGATGAACATTCCACGGTCGTCTACGAGATGCTGGTGGGCCTCAGCCCCGAGGCGGCGGTCATCACCGGGCTTCCCGCGGGCGTGACCGGGCGCATGAGCCTCGCGAACACCATCGAGAAGGATAACCGGATCCCGCCCCGCGGCTTCCGCAACGCCGAGTTCGAGGCCGCCGGGGCGCCGGTCGTCGGGGCCGCCTACGCGGACGGACAGTACTGGGACGACCGGCCCTTCCTCATCCCGCGCCGGGCCGTGCGCGCCGTGGTGCGGCTGCTCTACCAGAACACGCCCCGTCACTACATCGAATCGCTGCGCAACGGCAACGTCACCGATAACCGCGGTGAGGTGCTGTACAACCTGTGGGAGGCCACCGGCAAGGGCAAGCCCATCGAGATGGTCGTGGTCGAGACCGCCCTGAACCCGCCCTGTTCCCGGGACTTTGATGGCGACGGCGATACCGGCACCGACCTTGACATCGAGGCCTTCTTTGCCTGCCTGGGTGGCGATTGCTGCGAGTCTTGCGCCCCCATCGACTTCGATGCCGATGGCGACAGCGGCACAGACCTGGATATTGAGGCGTTCTTCCGCGTCCTGAATGGGGAGGCCTGCTGACGGATGGCGTATGAGCGGCGCTCGGCCGCGCCGGCGCATGAGCGCGCGCCTGATCGATGTGGTACGCACCTTCGGCGCAGGCGCATGCCCGGTCGGGCTACGTCCGGGGGTGCCGGCACGCCGCCGGCGGATCCCTGCCTGGACCCGTCTCAGTTGTGAGGGTCGATGACAATGTGGTACGTCCCTGGCTGCGCTTCCAGCCGCACCACACGCTCACCGCCCGAGTGCGCACTGGGAAGGGCGATCACGACAACCCCCGGGGATTCCGACAGTGGGAGCCCACTCTCGCGAATGTGGTCCATGGTCGTGCCCGATTGCGGAAGCGGAAGCCTGATCTCCGCTGTGATGTTCGCGGGGATGGTGATGTCAAAGGCCAGCCGGCGCTGGCCCGGGTCGGCGGACGCGACCGGCTCCACCCGCCATGCGCTCCTGATCGTGCCGGCAACGGAGTCATACGTCGCGCTGGCATGGTCCAGCCCCGGGGTAAGTGTCGGCGCAATCAGAACCCTCGCGTACCCCGGCAGCAGTGGGGAGATGCCCGCGACGTGCCGGTACAGCGCATCACCCACCGCCCCGAAGGCGTAGTGATTGAAGGAGTTCATGCCCACATCCGAGAAACCCCGCTCCGGCGTCCAACCATCCCACCGCTCCCACATAGTGGTCGCGCCCAGCTTTACTTGGTACAGCCACGATGGGTAGTCTTCGTTCATCAGCAGGCGGGCGGCCACCTGGGGTTGGCCCGCCGCGTAGAGGGCGGGCAGCAGGCGCGGCGTGCCGATGAATCCGGTCGCGAGGTGCCAGTCTTTCTTTTCGATGGTCGCCGCGAAGTGTGCCGCGGCCTGCTCGCGCAGAGCCTCCGGTATCAGCCCCATCGTGAAGGCGAGCGCATACCCTGTCTGCCCGCTGTCACGCAGCGAGCAGTCGGGCATCAGGAACCGAGCACGGAACGCGGCCACCGTTGCCCCATGAGCGTCGCTGAATCGCGTCGCGTCGCTGTTCTTCCCTATGACGCCCGCCATCTCCGCCATGAGCCGGCAGAGCTCGGCCCGGTAGGCTGTGTCGATGAGGTCCTGCGAGGTCGGGTCTCCGAGGTTTAGCCAGTCGCCGTAGCCGCCGACCTTGGCGATCCCATCGCTTGTCTTGCCATCCAGCCACGCCATGTACCGGCACATGGCGCCGTAGTTGTCGGTAATCACGCGGGTATCGCCGTAGGTCATGTACACCGCGTGTGTGCACACAATCGCCGCATCTCCCCAGGCCGTGGAGCCGCCCCGCTCGTTCACCCTTGGCGCGACGTGCGCATACGTCCCATCCTCAAACTGGGCATCCTGGTTCAGGGTCTTGAGCCAGCGGGACATGAACGAGGCGATGTCGAAGGTGTACGCAGCGGTGTTCACGAAAAACTGGGCATCGCCCGTCCACCCCAGCCGCTCATCGCGCTGCGGGCAATCGGTGGGCACCTCGATATAGTTGCCCTTCTGCCCCCACACGATGTTGTGAACGAGCTGGTTGATCAGCGGGCTGGAGCAGTGGAATGTTCCCGCCGGAGTCATCGCGGTGTGGGCCACAATCCCGGTGACCATGGATGAATCCGGCCTCGTCGTGAGCCCGGTGATCTCCACGTACCGAAAGCCATGGAACGTGAATGGCGGTTCCAGCACATCCGCCCCGCCCTTGAGCGTGAAGAAGTCCGTCGCGGTGGCGCCGCGCAGGTTGGAGGTGTACAGCGTTCCATCGGGGTTGAGCATCTCCGCGTGCCGCACCACCAGCCGCTGCCCAGGGGTGCCGTCAACCCTCAGCCTTATCCACCCGACCATGTTCTGCCCAAGGTCAAAGACGTACCGCCCCGGTCGCGGCTCCGAGACGGCCTGGGCCGCCAACTCCTCGAACCGCTTCACCGGGTCGCCCCGCTGCGGCTCAATGACGAACGGCGGCGAACGCGGCGGCCGCGGTTCCGCGAATACAGCCGAGGCAATCGCGAGCGCCCCCGATTCTCCCGGGCGCGGCAGCGACAGCGTCTCCCCCTCGCGGAGCGTGACCGCCGCAGCCGTGGTCCCGACGGTGTAATCAACGTGCAGCGTCTTGACGACCCCGTACGCCGGGTCTCCCAGCGCGCCGGGACCGACCAGCAATGAAACCCGCCCGTCCTTGACGGCCGCGGCTACCTTGGCCGTGACATCGGCCTCGCGCCGCGCCTGCCTGTTGAGGCCGACTTCGACGGGCCTCCACGCGCCGGCGTCATAGTCGGAGGAATCCCACCCGGGCATTTCAAGGCGAGCGTCGTACGCGCTGCCCATGTAGTTGTCGGTGTGCCGGATGGGACCGAACGCGGCCTTCCAACCAGCGCCGGTCGTGATAGTCTGGCGTGTGCCATCCGTGTATTCGAGTTCGAGTTGCCCCATGAACCGCGCGGGCCCGCCGCCCACCGCCCGGTAGTGCCGTCGTTGGCCGGTGTACCCCATGAGCCCCGCGTACCATCCGTCGCCCAGCACAGCGCCGAGGCAGTTGACCCCCGGAGTCACCATCCTGGTCACGTCGTACGTCTGGTGCTCAACCCGCTTGGAATACTCCGTCCATCCCGGGGAGAACTCGGAGTCCCCGACGCGGGAACCGTTGAGTCGGCACTCGTACACACCCAGGGCCGTCGCGTACAGCGTGGCGCGGTGAACTACTTTTCCCGCCGCGGTCGTAAACGTCGTCCGCAGGTACGGCGAGGGGGGCATGAAGTGTTCGGTGTTCCGAGCGCTGCCCCAGGGCTGCGCGGCGGCTTCTTGGACCGGATTCCAGGCCGCGTCATCAAAGCCCACGCCGTCCCAGCCCGGCGCATCCGCTTCTGCGTACTTCCACGACGCATCCAGCAACACCCGCTGCTCGGTGCCATCGGCAAATCGCACGACCAGCATCCCTGTGACCGCCGGGTTTAGCCCGTCGTGGTGGTCAACGCGGATTCCAATGGTGTTGCGACCGACGATCAGGAGTTGCCGCACGTCGATGGGGCGGATCAGTTCCCAGCGGGCCAGTTCCCCGGCGTGGGATCCGTTGATGCGGACCTCACCGATCATGTCGGCGGTGCCCACAAGCCATGCCGCGGCGATGCCGACGGGTGGAATGTCAAACTCGGCACGGAAAAATGCCGTCCGTTGCTGGCGCGCCGGTGGTCCCGGCATTCTGATCCAGGGCCTGCCCCGGAGTGTTTCGCGAACCTCGGCTGTCAACGGGGCCGTTGGCCCATCATCAAGCCCTATCCAGGCGGCATTCCAGTCCGACTGCTCAAGGAGCCCGATGCTGAAGGATGCGGGCTCGCTCCATCCCGCCGCGCGCCCCTCCTGGTCCCATACGAGGACCTTCCACCACACGCAGTCGCGCGACTTGAGCGCTGGCCCTGCATACTCCACCACCGTGGCCAGCGGGTTGGAGCCCGGCACCGCCCGGCGTACCACTCCCGAGTCCCACAGCACCGCGTTGCCGGTGGCGAGCGCCTTCGGGTCGGTCGCCGCAACAACCTGCCAGGCACTCAGGTAGACCCCTCGCTCATCGGGGTTGGTGCTCTTCAGCCGCCACGACAGGCGCGGCGTAGCAGTCGCGATGCCCTCCGGGTTCTTGCGGTACTCGCACACCAGCCGCTCCGCCGTCAGGGAGGCGGCGGGCTCGCAAGGGAGCGGCATTGGGACAATCAGACCGGTGACGACCAGCAACAACTTGAAGAGGGCCACGCTGAGGTGCATGACCAAAGTATCTCAGATTCGGTCGATGGTCGCTCGTACGGCCGGGGAATCCACCCTGATTGCACGGTGCCCCAGCGTGGGAGCCGGGCGGATCGGCATAGCCGTGCGAATAATCCCAGTACGAAGCCGGCGCGAAGCCACATGAACCGGACCGATTCATCCAGCGCCCTGTTCACCGGACCACTGGCTGACGAAGCCTGGCGGCGGCTGACCAGCTGCGCGAGCGACGCCGGCCACCCCATGCACCTCATGGTTATGGCCACCGCCGGTATCGACGGCCGGCCCGGCGCGCGAGTGATGACCGTCCGACAATCGAGCCGCGAGCTCGAGAAGGTGTGGTTTCACACCGACCGCCGATCGCCGAAGTTCGCGGACCTGAAGGCCAACCCGTACCTGTGCCTGGTTGGCTTCGACCCTCGCGATGGTGTAGAGCTGCGTCTTAGTGGGCGGGCCGACCTCCTTGAGGCGGGCCCGGAGGCCGACCGCCACTGGCAGACGGTGGCCAACATCATCCGGCGCCACTACGCGTCGCCGCACAACCCCGGCGAACGCGCGGCCCCCCCCCGATCCGGAACTCTCTCATCCTCACGAGGCGCTGTCGGAATCCTTGACCCGGCGAGCCCGCGCAAACTTCGCGGTGATCGAGGTGGTCATCGAGACGATCGACTGGTACCAGATCCTGTACGCCCACTCGGCGCGCGCGGCCCTCCGCGCTTCCACCGGCTGGAGGACCGAGTACGTGACGGCCTCCGCGTGAGTCCCTGGCGCACCAGGGCAATGGCCCGCCGCGAAGCCCGGCGGGCCACCGCATTGGCTGGCCGCTCCCCTCCAACACGACTAACGCCACCGTTCCTAAGATGGAGCGACGGGGCGGCGGGCTCTCCCAACGCCGGGAAATCGGTATCACGATGGCGGAGAACGCAACTTACTTCAGTTCCATATCCGAGGTGTCGGTCGAGTTCATCGTGCTGGCCAGGCCTGACGGCATGGTCCTGCACGCCAACCGCACCGCGCTCAACCTCGTCCGCGCGAGGCTTGAGGATGTGATCAACCGCCCGTTCTGGGAAGGCCCGTGGTGGGCGACCAACCCGCCGGTCCGCGCCCGCCTGCGCGACGCGATCGCCGCCGTCGCCAAGGGCGAGCAGGTGCGCTACGAGGTCGAAGTCCTCGCGGCCGACGGGAATTCCGCGACCCTGGACTTCTCCCTGAATCCGGTGCACGACGATTCGGGCACTGTCGCGATGCTGCTGGCCGAGGGGCACGACATCACGGCCCGGCGCGGCGCCGACGCGGCCCTCCAGCAGACCCTGGCGCGCCTGCGGGGCGTGCTCGATTCGACCCTCGACCCGGTCGTCACCATCGACCAGTACGGCACGATCCAGTCCGCCAGCCGTTCCATTCAGCGGGTCTTCGGTTACAAGCCCGAGGAAGTGCAGGGCAAGAACGTCCACATCCTGATGCCCAACCCGCACCACGATGCGCACGACGGCTACCTGGCCAACTACCGGCGGACCGGCCAGACCAATATCCTCGGGCGCACCCGCGAGTTCCAGGCAATCCGCAAGGACGGTACGCTGTTCCCCATCGAACTCTCCGTCAGCCGCGTGGACATTCCCGGGCAGCCCAACCTGTTCACGGGGATCATCCACGACATCTCGGAGCGCCGTGCCGCCGAGGAGCAACTCCGCCAGGCGGAGGCCTTGCTCGCCGGCGTGATCGAGAACGTCACCTCCGTGGTCTTCTCCAAGGACCTCGAGGGCCGGTACAGCCTCACCAACAAGCGGTTCCAGACCATCTGGGGGGTACCCAAGGAGCAGCTCCTGGGCAAGACGGCCGCGGAACTCTTCCCCCCGGCCTTGGCACGGCAGATCGCCGAGTCCGACAAGGCGGCGCTCGAGTCAGGGCATGCCGTGGAGACCGAGGAAGTGGTCGACTTCTCGGACGGACCCCACGTCTTCATGTCTTCCAAGGTCGCGCTGGTCGGGGCCGACGGCAAGCCCTACGGCCTGTGCGGGATTTCCACCGACATTACGGAGCGCAAGCGTGCCGAGGAAGAGGTCCGCCTTCTCCAGACGATCTCGCTCGCCATCAGCGAGACCCGATCACTCGGTGATGCCCTGTCCACTACCCTCCGCGTCATCTGCGAGGCCACGGGCTGGGACTACGGAGAGATATGGCTGCCCTCCGCCGACGGCCGCTCCCTGGTTGTCGGTCAATCCTGGGTGGCGCCAGGGTCAGACTCCATGGAGGCCATCGCCAGCGCATCCCGCGAGTTGTCCGCCAGGCCCGGGGAATCCATCCCCGGGCGCATCCGGGCCGAGAAGCGCACCATTTGGTACCCCGACCTGGCCGAACTCCCCCCCAAACAGTTCGCCAGATCAAAGGTCGTGATCAAGGCCGGCGCCACCGCCGGAGCGGGCATCCCCATCATGCTCGCCGATGAGGTCGTTGCGGTCCTGCTCTTCTTCCTGCGCCATTCCCGAGCCCAGGACACTCGCCTACTCACGCTCGTGTCCGCGGCCGTCTCTCCTCTGGGCAACGCCATCCAACGCAAGCGCGCCGAGGATGAGGTCCACAAGTACCGCCAGAAACTCGAAGACCTGGTGACCGAACGGACCGACCAGCTCCAGGCCTCCCACGAGCAACTCCGCAACGCCGACCGCCTGGCGTCGATCGGCACCCTGGCCGCGGGCCTTGGGCACGATATGAACAACGTGCTCCTCCCCATCCGTTGCCGCCTGGACGCCATGGACGCCTCCCGACTCCCCGTGGATGTTCAGGAGCACTTCGCGGCCGTCCGCAAGTCCGTCGCGTACCTCCAGCAGCTCTCCGATGGCCTGCACCTGCTGGCGCTGGACCCCGGCGAGGACGACGCCTCGGGCGAGACGACCGACATCCACGAATGGTGGGAGCAGGTGGGCCCGCTGCTCCGGCGGGCCGCGCACAAGCACGTTGACTTCGGCGTGTCCCTCGCCGATGCGCTCCCCCGCGTCAACGTCGCTCCCCACCGCCTCACGCAGGCCATCCTCAACCTGGTCGTCAACGCCGGCGAGGCCGTCCCCAAGCCCGGCGGCCGGATCAAGCTCTGGGCCAAGAAGGGTGCCCGCGCCTCGGTCCAGATCGGAGTGACGGACAACGGGCACGGCATGTCCCCGGAGGTCAAGCGCCGCGCTACGGACCCGTTCTTCACTACCAAGAAGCGAGGGCTTGGCACCGGCCTGGGGCTCGCGCTGGTCCACGGCGTCAGCCAGAGCGCGGGAGGAACGGTTGTCATTGAGTCCGAGCCCGGCGAGGGCACCACGGTTTTGATGCGGCTCCCCGGCGCGCCTGAGCTGCCAAAGTCCAAGCACGGCCCGCCGACCGCGGCCGTCTCAATCCAGGACGAGCACGTCGCCAGCTTTGTCTGCACATTCCTGCGTTCGGCGGGGGTGGAGCCCGCGCGGGTGCCCGAGGGGAACGGCCCGGGTGCTCACGCCTGCTGGATTACGGACGCGACCCCAGGCGCCCTGGAAGGAGCGAAGGCCTTCTTGGGGCGCAAGGGGCGTCGCTGCGTTGTGGCTATTGGCCCCATGGGGAACGGCTCGGCGCCGTGGCGAAGGGCCGGGGCTGTTACGCTGGAGGGTGTGACCGACTTTCAAGAGTTCCGGCGTGTGATGGGAGAGGCCATCGCCGCCGCAACAGGGGTAGCAACATGATCGTTCGGAAGCTCCGCATACTGTGTGTAGACGACCACGCGTTCCTGGTTGAAGGCCTCAAGGCGCGGTTCGGGTTGGAGCAGGACCTGGAGGTCATCGCGCGACTCTCCAGCGCGGAGAATCTGGTCCCCGAGGCGATGCGCCTCAAGCCCGACATCGTGCTGCTGGACATCGAGATGCCCGGCCCTGACCCCTTCGACGCCGCCGACGACCTCCGCCGCCGCTGCCCGGACATCAAGGTCATCATGCTCAGCGCGTACGTGCGCGACCACTACCTCAGCGCCGCCCTCAAGGCCGGCGTCTGGGGGTACTTCTCCAAGAGCGACGACCCGGACGCGATCGTCGATGGCCTGCGCAAGGCCGCCAAGGGTGAGTTTGTCATGGGCCCCAAGGTCGCCGCGCGCTGCAAGCCCGTCAAGCCGGGCAAGCGCTCGCGGTCCGCCCCGAAGGAAGCCCCCAAGTCCAAGCTGGAGACGCTGACCACCCGTGAGCAGGAGGTGCTCCGCTTCATCGGGCGCGGTTTGTCCCGCACGCAGATCGCCGAGACGATCAGCCGCAGTCCCAAGACCGTCGATGGCCACCGCGAGCGGATCATGGCCAAGCTCGACATCCATAGCGGGCCGGAACTGGTGCGATTTGCGATCCGGGAGGGTGTGGCCGAGGGGTAAGCGGGAATCGAAGGGCGCGGAGCCCTGTTCCGGCGGCGCTGCCCGCCTACGTTGACGGATCAACCCGCAGCCGGTCCACGACCTGCCTGACCCCCAGGGCCGATGCCACGACCTGCCCGAGCGCTTGCCGCTCGTCCCACGAGTGGACCTGCCCCGTCAGTGTCACCACCCCGTCATCCACGCTGACCTGGACCCCATCGCCGGGCCAGCGAGCCTGACGCATCATGGCCTTCTCGATGTCCGACTTGATCCGCGCTGAGGCAATGATGGGTGACTCGACGATGATCTGGTTCCCGACGCCCTGCACCCCCTGCAGCCGTTCGACCGCCGCCACCGCGTCGGCCCGCTGCGCCAGGGTTCCCACCGTCCCATCGAGGGTCACCCAGCCGTCGGACACGGTCGAGTGGATCCTGCGGTCCGGAACAAACACGCTCCACTCCAGGGCCTCGCGCACCGCGCGGGCCAGGTCCACGTCGCTCCGCTGCTGATCGGGCGACAGGACGACCCTCAGGTCGTCGGCCACGTCCAGCACCCCGACGACCCGGTGGGCCGCGGCGCGGGCTGCCAACCTCTGGGCGTAGGAGTTCACGCGTCCGCGCAGCCACACCACCCCTTCGGTCACATCCACATCGATGTTCCGCTCGTCCACCCGCGGGTCCCATCGCAACTCGTCGACGACTCTCCGCTGGACCTCCGGGTCGCTGATTCTGGCCAGCCCGATCATGGGTGCCTCCTGCCCGCGCTTGACCTCATCATCTTCGCCCCGGCGCACTCCGACCTCCAGAGGAAAAGCACCCCGAACATGAGGCGGGAATGGGTACCCCGCGTTGCCGCGGCCGGAGTCCCGGCGCGCCAACACCCCGTTCGCACCCCCTCGTTACGTTTTACAGCGTTCGCGGAACAACGGTCCAGGGGTTCGGGGAAAGCAACCCGTTTTTGGCCCCGACGGACCCGGGACCCCCCGGGTGCCCCGCGAGAGGCCGAATACTCAGGTGCCCCGGAGGCCCCGCGTTGAAGACCATCATCGAGCCGTTCCGCATCAAGTCGGTCGAGCCCATCCGAATGACCACGCCCTCCCAGCGTGAGGCCATCCTGCGCGAGGCATGCTTTAACCCATTCCTGATCCGTGCGAGGGACGTGCTCATCGACTTGCTCACCGACTCGGGCACCGGGGCGATGAGCAGCGAGCAATGGGCCGGGATCATGCGGGCCGACGAGTCGTACGCCGGGGCCGAGTCGTTCTTCCGCTTCGAGCAGACGCTGCGTGAGATCACCGGCTTTGAGCACATCCTCCCGACTCATCAGGGGCGCGCCAGCGAACGCATTCTCTTCGAGCTGATGGGCGGCAAGGGCAAGGTCGTTCCCAACAACGGCCACTTCGACACCACCCGCGCCAACATCGAACACAGCGGCTCCGAGGCCCGCGACCTGCCCCTGGCTATCTCCAGGGAACCCCGGGCCCGCGCGCCCTTCAAGGGGAACATGGACGTGGCCGCCCTCGACGCCTTCATCCGGGGGGCGGGCCCCGGGTGGGTCCCCCTGGTCATGGTCACCGTCACCAACAACAGCGGGGGCGGCCAGCCGGTCAGCCTCGAGAACCTCCGCGCCGTCCGCGAGGTCTGCGACACGCACGGGATTCCTCTGTTTCTCGACGCCTGCCGCTTCGCCGAAAACGCCTGGTTCATCAAGTCCCGGGAGCCCGGACAGTCGGACCGGCCGGTGCGTGACATCGTCCGCGACATGTTCGACCTCGCGGACGGTGCGACCATTTCCGCCAAGAAGGACGGCCTGGTCAACATCGGCGGCGTGCTGCTCATCCGCGACCAGGCACTCTTCTCCCGCGCCTGCAACCTGCTCATCCTCACCGAGGGGTACGTCACCTATGGGGGTCTGGCCGGACGCGACCTTGAGGCCATGGCCCAGGGATTCCGGGAAGTCCTGGAAGACGATTACCTCGCCTACCGCATCCGCAGCACCCAGTACCTGGGTGAGCGGTTGCTTGCCGCGGGCATCCAGATCGTCGAGCCACCGGGCGGGCACGCGGTATACATCGACGCCCAGGAGTTCTGCCCCCACATCCCCAGCGCGGGCTTCCCCGGCCAGGCGGTGGTCTGCGGCCTCTACCGCGCCGGGGGCATCCGCAGTTGCGAGATCGGCAGCGTGATGTTCGGCGGCGACGGTCGCCCCGCCCCGCCGATGGAGCTGGTCCGTCTCGCGATCCCTCGCCGCGTCTACACCCAGAGCCACATCGACTACGTCGCGGAGGCCGCGGGCGAACTCTTCGCGAAGCGCCACGACCTGCGTCCGCTCCGCATCACCCAGGCCCCGCCCGTCCTCCGCCACTTCACGGCGCGGTTCGAGGAGTGCTGATGTGAACAACCCCGCGTCGGTGTATCACACCCGGAGATCCCCATGGACATGAGCGACAATCTCCAGCGGCCGCGCCGGCGTCGGCGCTCGCCGGCCATCCGCGACATGGTCCGCGAGACGCGACTCACCCCGGACCGCCTTGTGCTGCCGCTGTTCCTCTGCGAAGGGACCGGCATCAACCAGCCCATCGCGGCCATCCCCGGGCGCTCGCGCACCAGCCTTGACCTGGCGGTGCGTGAATGCGAGGGCGCGCTCGGGCTGGGCATCCGGTCGGTCTGCCTCTTCCCCCACGTGCCGCAGGACCGCAAGACCCGCGATGGGCGTGAGGCGCTGCGGGAGGGCAACCTGCTCCTGCGCACCGTCGGCGCGCTCAAGAAGGAGTTTCCGCAGTTGTGCGTCATGACCGATGTGGCGCTGGACCCTTACAACAGCGACGGGCACGACGGTGTCGTCGGCGATCGCGGCACCGTGGAGAACGACCCGACCGTCGAGATCCTGGCGGGCATGGCCGTTCTGCACGCCCAAGCCGGCGCCGATGTCGTGGCGCCCTCGGACATGATGGACGGGCGCGTGGGCGCCATCCGGCGCGCCCTGGACCGGGCCGGTCACACCGACACGCTCATTTTGAGCTACACCGCCAAGTACGCCTCGTCCCTCTACGGTCCGTTCCGCGAGGCCTTGGATTCCGCGCCCGTTAGCGATCCCCGCGTGCCACGCGACAAGAAAACCTACCAGATGGACCCCGCCAACGCCCGCGAGGCGCTCATCGAGGCCGCCCTAGACGTACAGGAGGGCGCCGACATCCTCATGGTCAAGCCCGGCACGCTGTACCTGGACATCATCGCCAGGCTGCGCGCCGCCACAGACCTGCCCATCGCCGCCTACCACGTCAGCGGCGAGTACGCGATGATCAAAGCCGCGGCGGAGAAGGGCTGGATCAACGAGCGGGCGGCCCTGACCGAGTCGCTCATCTCCCTCGCCCGCGCCGGGAGCGACATCATCTTCACCTACGGGGCGCTTGACTTCGCACGGTGGTGGCGCGAATAGCGCACGCCTGTGCGACCGTCGCCGAGCCCCCCGGTCGGCCTATTCGGGTGCTCACCGTCGCAGGGCCTCCGCGATCGCGCTCGCAAAGTCCTCGAACGTCGCATCCCGCGCCTCCAGCCACGGCTCGATCTTCCGCCCCCGCAGTGCTCGCGCCGTCGTCGGCCCCAGCGCGGCCGCGCGGGGGAGCCCGGGCACGGTCGATATCGCCTCAGCCGCCGAAGGGCTCGCGACCGTCACCACTTCCACCCCGCGAGCCATGAACGGGTCAAACGGGCGCGGCGCGGACTCGTACAGCACCGGCGCGGCTACCTCCACGCCGGCAATCGGGGCGGGCATCGGCGCCAGGGAGGAGCGCGGGTAGCAGAGCCGGTCGGCACCCGCCGGATTACCCCGGAGTGAATCCCACAGGCCCCGGCCGGTCCCATCCGGGCTTTCCCGCTCCACCCTCCACCCCTTGGCCCGTGCCGCATCGGCCGACGCTCGACCGACCACGGCCACGCGCGCGTTCACCGCCGCCGCGGGGATTGACTCGATGGCAAACCGGCTCGTCAGCACCAGCCAGTCCCGCGGGCCCAAGGCCCGCACCGACTCGACCACATCGGCGCACAGCCGGCGCATGACCACCGGGCACCACACCGGGTCCAGACCCACGGCGCGGAGGGCGGCGCCAAGTTCCCCGCCCACCGGCTCATCCCGCGTGACCCATACGCGTGCGCCCGCCATCACACACCGCTCCCGTTCGGCTCCACGCCCGGAGTCCCATCCGCCACATCGCACAAAATCGTGTAATACTCCTCCACCCCCATCCCCAGCAGGGTTGCGCCGAAGAGCTCGGCCTCGGCGTGGGAGGCCACCTCGCCGTAGTTGACCGAAGGGATGTAGTACGCGATCAGCAGTGGAATCAGGTCGTCCTCCGGTTCGAACACAGGGTGGATGAACAGGCAGAAGCCGTCGGCGGGGTGGTCTCCCAGGGCCTCCAGGCACGCGAACTCGCCCGGCTGGAGCGGCTGGGCATCGAACCGGACGCCCATCGGGTAGCGCACCACCGCGCGGTCTTCGAGCATCCGCATTACCTCGGCACGGTCGATCAGCCCGCCCCGTCGCAGGCGCGCCTCACCGGCCTTTGCCACCACATGATCGCGGAGGGACTGTTGTCCTGCCTGAGCGGTGGGGCGGTAGTTCATGGGACGCGCTCCGCGTGCGTGCCCGTGCCGGTGGGCGGCGCCGCCCTTTCCGCGGCGGCCGCAAAGGTCTGGTCGTAGGTCAGGCGTCCGGCGAGCACAGGCACGGTCACCCGGACCAGGATGGTGTAGATGAGGAGCCCCGCGGCCCAGATGCCCGTGGTGACGAGTGTCTCGTTGAGGGTGGGAAGGTACTCGACGATCTCGCCCAGGGGTGTGGGGATGAACGCCGGGACGATCATGCCCATGCCCTTCTCGATCCAGATGCCGACGATCAGCATGGCGCAGGCGGCCTGGAGCACCGGGAGCCTGCGGCTGATGGGGAGGTAGAGCAGGACCATGGCCAGCGAGTTCAGCGCGATGGCGGTCCAGATCCAGGGCACCAGGGCGGAGCGGCCGTGCAGGCCCAGGAACAGGTACCTGGCGGACGCGACGTGGGCCGAATCGGTGTAGAACTCCGTGAACACCTCGCACCCCAGCAGGAACATACTGATGGAGAGCGCCACCGCCACCGTGTTCCGCAGCGTCATGAACGCCTTGGCGGGCACCTCGTAGGTCGTGCAGCGCTTGAGCGCCGAGAGCGTCAGGATGAGGAACGCCGGGCCGGCGGCGAACGCCGAGGCCAGGAACCGCGGGGCTACAACCGCCGAGTTCCAGAAGGGACGGCCGCCCAGGCCGCTGTACAGGAACGCCGTGACGGTGTGGATACTGATCGCCCAGGCAATGGCCACGAACACGAAGGGGATGTAGAAGACCTTGCTGGGCGACCGCCGCATGTAGGCGCAGTACACGAGGTACCCGCAGATGTGCAGGTTCAGAAACAGATAGCCGTTGAGGACCAGGATGTCCCAGGTGAGCATGGAGATGGGGAAGTTGAAGCGCAGCAGCAGGTGGTGGAAGCGCTCCGGCCGGCCCAGGTCCACCGTGACGAAGAGCATCGCCATGATGATGGCGGCCACCGCGAACAGTTCCCCGAAGATCACCAGGTCGTGCAACTCTCGGTTGCGGTAGATGTACACCGGGATCACCAGCATCACCGCCGCGGCCGCCATGCCGACCAGGAACGTGAAGTTGGCGATGTAGAAGCCCCACGACACCTGGTCGGTCATGCCGGTGGTGGCCAGGCCGTGCACCAACTGCTTGCAGTAGGCGTTGATCCCCAGCAGCACGAAGACGGTCAGCAGGAACATCCACGCGTAGTAGCGGTGATCCCCCACGAAGCTGAGCCGGAAGCACCGCAGCAGGAAGGTCAGGTAGTTCTTCACGCGTGGTCCCCGTTCCACCACGCCGGCGTGGCCGCCGCGACGAAGTCCTTCCTGGGGCCGGTCGCCCCGGGCAAGCACCCGTAAGCGTCGCCCTCCTCGGCCCTCAGGCGATCGGCGATGGCCAGGGCCTCGGGGTCCAGGGTGTTCGGGTAGCGCTCATCGAAGTAGTAGAAGAACCGCGGGAGCGTGCCCACTTCTTCCTTCAGCACGAACACGCGCTTGGTCTTGAGGATCTCAGACACCTCGGACTTGGGGTCCAGTACGTTGCCGAACTTGCGGGCGCCGGTTGGGCAGATCTCCACGCACGCGGGCATCCGGCCCTCGCGCGTCCGGTGCAGGCAGAAGTGGCACTTCTCCATGACCCCCTTCTCGCGGGGCCGGTTGGAGAGGTAACTCATGTTGGGGTTGAGCTGGTCCTTGGGAAGGTTGGGCTTGGCGAAGTTGAACCGCCGGGCCCAGTAGGGGCACGCGGCTTCGCAGTACCGGCACCCGATGCACCAGTCGTAGTCGATCACGGTGATGCCGTCGGGCTCCTGCCAGGTGGCCTCGACCGGGCACACCTTCACGCAGGGCGGATTGGCGCACTGGTGGCACTGGACGGGCATGTAGAAGTGGTCCGCATCCGGGACCATCGGCCGGTCGTAATGGTGGTTGCCCTTCTCCACATCGAGCGTCCCCCGCGGCATCTCGATCACGCGGATGTACTGGACCTCGGGGCTGCGCGACTGGTTGTTCTCCGCGACGCAGGCGTGCACGCACTTGCGGCATCCGATGCACCGCGACAGGTTGAGCGCGTAGACGAACTCGACGCCCTCCATGGGCTTGACGTCGCGAAGATGCGGACGGACGGCGTAGCGCGCCTCCACCTTGGCACGGATGCGCTCGAGGGCCTGCTCCATCTCGGCGGGCGTCATCTCCTTGTAGTGCTTCTGGAGGAACTGGCCCAGGCTGGGCACCTCGTCGGAGGCCAGTTCGCGGAGCGGGCTCAGGGCGGCCGCCAGGGCGGCCATCCCGCCCATCGCCGCCGCGCCGGTGCGGAGGAAACTGCGGCGCGTGAGTTCCGGCTCCGTACCCGGGCGGGGGCTGGACGGTCCGTCCCAGATCCGTACGTCTTTCATGGACGATCTTCTCCGTGAGGTCTGCCACCCGGCTGAGGTGCGTTCAACTCGTAGAGCCATCTTTGAAGCGGGCTCCGCTTGTTGCCCGGGTCCGCAACGGCCGGATGACCCTGTTCACCCATGCGCAGCGTGTTGGGGCCGGGGAGGGGCGCGTAGGGCTCGTACTTCGGCGAGTGCGGGTCGTGGCACTGGTTGCAGTTCAGGCGTTGCTGCGCCGCGGAGCGTGTGATCCACGATCCCAGCGTCTTCCCGTGGGTGCCACGCTGCCAGTCCCGGTAGACCGTGCCGTGGCATTGCGAGCACAGGCGCGGCGTGTCGGCCATGGTGACCGTGCTTCCATCATGGAGTGTCAGCCGCTCCCGGTTGCCCTGGTCGTGGCAGTTCACACAGCGGTCGTTGAGCCCGTGGTTGAGCCTCACGCTCTGGTGGTAATCAAGGGCCGTCCCGGCGGGGCGCTCGGAGTTGAAGATCTGATGGCACCCGTTGCAGGTCTGCGGACGTCCCTCGACCAATAAGTGCGCGGGGTCCGTCATCGCAACCCGTCTGGGGCCGACGATCAGGCTCCCATGATCGAATGCCTGTTGGGGAGGGAGGGGGATGTCGGTGTGCCGCGACCCCGTGAAGATCACGCCGGCCAGCGCGGCAAACCCGACTGGCAGAAGCCACCCGACCCATGCCGCCGGACGGCGGCGGTCCGCGCCGCGGCCAATGTCAATCGTTGGGATCATCCAGAGTCTCACTGCGTTTCAATCCGGAGCAGGATATCCTAAATGTGGGATCGCCGCCGTGGCGGCGCGAACCGCCGACGGGTTGAGGCGGCGGCACCGGGGACGAGCCATGTCGATCAGCGGACTGGTCGTGACAGTTTCGGATGATGGTGCGGCGGCGGCGGCCCTGTCGATGCTCGCTGCCGATCCGCGCATCACGCTGGGGGAGCGTTTCGGCCGCCGGGTGGCCGTGGTCGTCCAGACGCCCAGCGCCGACTCGGACCGCCTGCTCTGGGAGCAGCTCCGAGACACGCCCGGCATTACCCACGTGGACGTGACCTACGTTCACCTCGACAGCGATGTGATCGCAGGCGCGGACCCCAACAATAGCCAGGAGGATGGACCTCATGCTCATCGTTGACCGTCGGGCCTTTGTCAAGACCGCTGCGATGGCCGCCGCGACGGCCGCGGCGGCGGGGTCGGCCCGCGCTTTTTCCCTCCCGATGCTGGAGGTCCAGCCTGAGGGGTCGCCGCTGAGGTGGGACAAGGCGCCCTGCCGGTTCTGCGGGACCGGCTGCCACGTCATGGTGGGCACCGAGAACGGGCGTGTCGTCGCCGTCCAGGGCGACCAGAAGGCCGAGGTGAACAAGGGGTTGCTGTGTGTGAAGGGGTACCACGTGGGGCTCGCGCTTTACGGTAAGGACCGCCTCACCACCCCCATGCTCCGCAAGGACGGGCGGCTGGTGCCGATCTCGTGGGACGAAGCCATCGAAACCGTCGCGAAGCGGATCATGGCCAACCCCAGCGGGTTCTCGTTTTACGGCTCTGGGCAGTGGACTATTCCCGAGGGGTACGCGGCCAACAAGTTCGTCAAGGCCGGGCTGGGGACCAACCTGATCGACGCCAACCCGCGCCTGTGCATGTCCTCGGCGGTTACGGGCTTTCTCTCAACGTTCGGCGTTGACGAGCCGCCGGGCGTGTATGACGACATTGACGATTGCGACGTGGCGATCATGTGGGGCAACAACATGGCCGAGATGCACCCGGTGCTGTTCTCGCGCCTGGTGGATCGACGGACACGGGGTGAGAAGGTCGTGATCATCGACCTGACCACGCGGCGCACGCGCACGAGCGACCTGGCCGACCATGTGCTTTTCTTCAAGCCCCACGGGGACCTGGCGATCGCCAACGGCATCGCGCACCAAATGGTCAAGAGCGGCCAGTACGACCGCGAGTTCGTGGCCAACCACTGCAACTTCCGAAAGCTCGGCCCCCGGCCCGACGAGAAGACCCAGCCGGACATGCTCGGCGTGCCCATGACGTTTGAGGAGTTCGCCGCCGCCATCGAACCGTACACGCCCGAGAAGGTCGAAGAACTCTCCGGTGTGCCCGCCGATAAGGTCCGCATGCTCGGCGATCTCTTCTGCCGGCGCGACCTCCGCATCAACAGTTTCTGGTGCATGGGTTTCAATCAACACACGCGGGGTACCGCGATCAACTGCATCGTGCACGGCATCCACCTGATGTCGGGCCACTTCGGCAAGCCCGGCGATGCCGCCACCAGCCTCACGGGGCAGCCCTCGGCCTGCGGGACCGCCCGCGAGGTCGGCACGCTCTGCCACCTCCTGCCCGGCGGGCTGACAATCGCCAACCCGGAGCACCGCAGGCTCGCCGAAGGGCACTGGAACCTCGCCGAGGGGCGTATCAGCGGCAAGGTTGGCTACCACGCCGTTGAGCTGTTCAAACGCTTCAACACCCCGACAGATCAGGGCGGCGACATCACGACCATCTGGGTCCAGGTCACCAACCCGGGCCAGACCTTGCCAAACCTCGAACGCAACTTCCTCAGGAAAAAGGGCCTGGCCGACAAGTTCCTGATCGTTTCGGACGTCTACCCCACCGCGACGACTGAGCTCGCCGACCTGATCCTGCCCAGCGCGATGTGGGTGGAGAAGAACGGCATGTACGGCAACAGCGAGCGCCGCACCCAACAGTGGTTCAAGATGGTGCAGCCGCCGGGCGGAGCACGCGATGATTGCTGGCAGACCATCGCCGTCTCTCACAAGATGATGGAGCTGGGCGCTGAGGGCATGAAGGACAAGTCCGGCCAGTGGCTCTTCCATACCACCGACCGCGCCGGGAAGGAAGCCCCGATCTGGCAATGGGAGCACTACTACGACGTCAACGTGGACGAGCGGCTCTTCAACGAGTACCGCGCGTTCAGCCGGCACAAGCACAAGGACCTCGCGCCGTACGAAGAGTACGTCAAGGCTCGCGGCCTGCGCTGGCCCGTCGTGGAGCAGCCCGACGGCTCTTGGCGGGAGACCCGTTGGCGGTTCTCCGGCTTCGACGACCCCTACGTCGCCAAGGGCAAGGACTTTCAGTTCTACCACTCCGTCTCCAAGGACGACAGGGCCCTGATCTGGTTCCGGCCGCACGAGTTCCCGCCCGAGGTGCCCGACACCGAGTACCCGTTCTGGCTCTGCACCGGGCGCGTGCTGGAGCACTGGCACACGGGCACCATGACCCGCCGCATCCCGCAACTGCACCGCGCCATGCCCCGGGCCTACGTTGAGATGAATAGGGACGACGCCGCCCGGCTGGGCATCCGCAACAGCGAGGTCGTGACGGTCAAGAGCAGACGCGGCGCCATCGACCTGCCCGTGTGGATCGGCGGGCGCGGCGATCCCGTGCCCGGCGCGGTCTTCGTCCCTTTCTTTGACGAGACCAAACTGATCAACATGGTCACGCTCGACGAGTACGACCCGTACTCCAAGCAGCCGGACTACAAGAAGTGCGCCGTCGCCATCGTGCGAAAGGGGTAAGAGATGTTCTTGGCCTCACCCCTCAAGGCGAGCCGATTCAGGGCGGAAGCGGTCTGGATCGGCATCGTCGCCGTCGGGTTCGCCGCCGCCGCGGCCGCCTCGCACGACTTCGGGCAGGCTGCGTCGTCGCCGGCCGCGGCGACTCAAACCCCGCGCAACCCGCCTGCCACGAGCCTCGCGTGGCGGCTCAACAACCCGGCCCCCGGCCTGGTGCCCGAGGACCGCGCCACCCCGCCCGCCGTCGCGGACAAGTTTGCGGCCCGAGAACGCTCCATCGAGCAGCGGGCTTCGCTGCGGGCGTTTGAGGGGGCGCCACCCGTGATCCCGCACGCCATCGCGGACCTGCATGTGCAGACCTGCAGGGAGTGCCACGCTCAAGGGCTCCGGGCGGGGAACAAAGTTGCGAGGATGGTCTCGCACACCTACCTGCCCAACTGCACGCAATGCCATGTCGAGGCCGGGGTCACAGCGCGAGGAGGCGAGCGCGGACCGGAGAACACGTTCGCAGGGCTCCGACCGAGCGGGCACGGTGGGACCCGGGCCTGGGCGGGGGCACCGCCGGTCATGCCGCACGCCACCTTCATGCGCACGAACTGCGTCAGTTGTCACGGTGAGCACGGGTACGCGGGTTGGCGGCCGGACCACCTTTCTCGCACCAACTGTGTGCAGTGCCACGCGCCGGGCGCTGCGTTTGACCAGCTCGCCCCCACGTTTGGCGTTCCGGATGTGGCCGATGGTCTGGTGGCCGATGCACCCCGCTGACTGGCACTCCCCATGCCCGAAGACCCCAACCTATCCCGGCGCGACCTGTTGCGCGGTCACCTGCTTGGACGCGTCGCCGGAAGGGCGTTCGGCGCGCCCGTGAAGCCCCACAGCACGCCACCCGGGGCGCCATCGGTCGCGAGCGGCGCCATCGGTCGGCGCTTCGCGTTGCCGATCCACCGTCCGCCGGGGGCGGTGAATGAAGTGGCTTTCCTGGCGGGGTGCACACGGTGCAACGAGTGCATCGCCGCGTGCCCCGTCAGTGCGATCGTCCATGCCCCCGACAGGTTCCGCGAGGCCGCCGGCACGCCGATGATCGATCCATACACCACGGCGTGCATCATGTGCGAGAACACACCCTGCATCACGGCCTGCAAGCCGGGCGTGCTGAGGGCCGATCAGCCGCGAAGGATGGGGGTGGCCTGGATTCAGACAATGGCGTGCCTCGCCCATACCGGCTCATTCTGCACGGTCTGCTCGGAGCGGTGCCCGGTGGCGGGCGCGATCGAGGTGAAAGCGGGGAAGCCCCGGATCCGCGAAGATGTGTGCACGGGGTGCGGGGTCTGCGCGGGGGTGTGCCCCGCGCCGACCAACGCGGTGGTCGTCATGCCGCTCGCCGATCGTCCCAGGACTGCCGGCGGGCTTGCGCCCCCATGATGCAGGCCCCGGGCACGGGGTCCATACCCGTCATTGGGTGGGTCGCGGCCGGTCACGGTCCTCATCTGTCCACCCAAGTTACTGGTCGCCTCAGGGCGGCAAAACATCGGGGAAACCACCCCCTTTGAGGCCATCTGAGCAACTCGGCGCTTCCATCGCCCGGGTTGATCGCTAGATTCAACCGATGAGCGATGCGAGCCACCACCCTGCTGTGAACGGCGGAACCCCGGTGCCCAAGCCAATGCCATGCAGCAACGCGAATCGATTGAGCGCCGGCATCGGCGCCGCGTGCTTGGGCGCTCTCGCCATGATCGCCTGGGGGGCGACAACGCTCATCCCCAAAGCCCAGGCCTTTGTCGCGCCTGGGTTGCCCGTGTCTGGCGGCGAAGGGCCGCGTCAACATTCGGACCATGAGCCGGCGATGGTGTTCACGTCGGCCCGCCTAACCTCCGCCCCGCCGGCCGCCCAGACCCCCGGCCGCTGATTCCCCCGTCGTGCGGGCCCGGACGTAACCCCGTGGAACAGGCTTCACACCAGACCTCCCCTGACCGGCCGCACTTGGAACAAGGTGCTTTCCTCGTATACACCGGGCGGCGTCTATTGCACGATCTATACATGAGCCGGGCACTTTCCAGGGCCGAGAAAACCACCTGTCCCGTCGCTGCCCCGGCGCCGTCCCGCGGCACGCCGAGTCGGTTCTCGTACCGTGCGATTATTCCTCGTGTGGGACGCTGGGTCTGCGGTCTGCTGGCCGTCGTGCACGTGGCCCCGCTCGTACGGCTCTCACGCCAAGTGCTCGAGGAGGGGCCCACGCCCATCCTGGTGGCGACCGCGGCGGTGCTCGCCCTGTTGATCGGTGTGCTGGCCGTCAAGGCCGCGGGTCTGGTGTTCCTCCACGCCGGGTCCCGACGGGCTTCGCTGATCGCGCTGGTCGTCGCCTGCGGCCTCTTCCACTACAACGCAATCGTCGCGACGAACGCGGCCCCCATCACCGTCGCCATCGTGGGAACGGTATGCGGCGGCGTCGCCGTCCCAGGCCTTGGCCGCAGGCTTCGCGATCAACTCGCGGGCACGGCACGCGGGCTGGGGGGCTTGCTTCACCCGGTCTTTTGGGGCCGGCTTGGCGGCGATTCCGGGCATGGTCCTTTGTGCCTTGTTGGGCTGGGTGTGCGCCAGGCACGCGCCCCGCCGTCCTGAGTTCTTCCAGGCCGGACTGCGGGAGAATCAGCACAACCCCCAACACAAAGGACGGAACATGTCTTCGTCACACGCGTGCGAAGCCAGACCCCACCAGGGCACACACCCCCAGAACGCCGTGCTCCTGATCGCCACCGCGGTCGGTTGCGCCACCTGCAGGCGGGCGCGGTGTCCTCTGCTGGAACTGCTTGTCGTCGATGCGGCCGGCAACACCGCCGCGTGCGGCACCCCCGCCAACGGTGCCTGCCACCGTGGCACCTCTCAACTCAACCCCAAGCCGTGCCGTTGCGCGGACGATCACCTTCCGGAGGTTCTGCGGGCCCAGGTGGGCGCGTTGCGGACGGTACTGGCCAAGGGGTGGCGCGTCCTGGGCGCGGTCCATGGCGACACCCCTTCCATCTCCGACGCCCTCCATGAAGTGCAGGCCTCTGGCATCAAGCGGCTGATCGTGATCCCGATGCACCCCCAGTTCAGCCCCTCGCTCGGCGCCGCCGACCTGGACGAGTTGTACGCCTGCCTTGGGCGCATGGCGCTCGACCTGCACATCGAGGTCCGGAGTTCCTGGTACGACGATTCCGCGTTCATCGACGCGACCGCGCACCGGCTTCACGCCTTCGCCACCTCGCACGCGCTGCATCCTCGGAATGCCATCCTGGCCTTCCAGGCTCGCGCCCCGCAGGGCGACCACAGCCGATACCGGGAGCAGGTAGCCGCCACCGCGGACCTGGTCCGCCGCCGCCTGGGCTGGCCGGCCAACCTTACGACCACGATCTACGGCGATATCGGGACGATGTCCTGCGCCTTGGACAGTTTGGCTGACAACGTCGAAGCGCTGGACCCCGGGAGCGCTCGCTCCGTCCTCGTCTGCCCCATCTCCGACCTGTCGCGGCGTTCCTGCGAGCACGCGGTCTGCGAGGCCGCGTATCGAGCGGTCCTGAGCGCGCGCACGGTCTACCTCTGCGCGGCGGCGAACGATTCAGATGAGTTCATCCGGGCCTTGGCCCAGCTGGTCCGCCGGCCGCGTCATTCGGCGTACGACCTGGCCCATGAGCCGGCGCCCCTGTTCCCGACCGTGGACGCCGGCGCGAACGTTGAGCGTGAGGCCGGGTCGCTGTTCATGATCGGCGTTGAGTCCTCCGGCGCGCTCGGTCACGGCCAGGGCCCGGCCGTTCACTACTCCTCCGCGCAGGACTTCCGGCGCGTCAAGCGCCCGCACCTCGAAACGCTCGACCTCCTGCGCCACGCCGTCCAGTGCTGTGAGGTCCGCGAGTGCTGGATCTGGAATACGTGCACCCGATTCGAGCTCTACGGCTGGCTGCCCCGGGACGTTCACCCCCGGGCGCGCCGGGAGACCATCGAGCGCCTTGTCGCGCTGGCCTTCCCCACCGCCGACCCGGGGAGAATGAATATCCTGACCGGCCGGCAGGCCCGCCTGCACATGCTCCGTACCGCCGCCGGTCTCAACAGCCACCTCATCGGCGACGCAGAGGTGGTGGATCAACTGGACGCCGCCCGACGCGCCGCCGAGCACGCCGGGAGCGCCGCCGGGCTTACCAACGACCTCGTGGATGAGACCGTTCAGTCCGTCCGCGAACTCCGTGAGCAAACCCCCTGGCGCGACTTCGAGAACCGGTACTGCGCCACCGTCCTTTCGCGATTGGCCGACCGCCTGGCCGACCCCATCGGGCGCGGCCGGATACTCGTCGTCGGCGGCTCCACCACATCCTGCTCCATCCTCGAGACCCTCGTGAGGAACTTCCACGTCCCGCGCGAGCGGCTCAGCCTCATCTACCGCGGCCACCGCAAGGGCGCCCTGGTCCGCCGCCTCCACAACGCCGCGGGCGAAGGCAATGTGACGATTATCGAGAGCTACACCGACCCGGCCGTTCTGCACGCCGTGGCCCGCGCTGACCTGGTTTTCCTGGGCATCGACCAGCGTGAACCCGTCGCCACCGCCCACGACCTCAAGGCCTGCCGCGACCTGGGCCAGCGCCCGCTCACGGTCCTGGACTTCAACACGTTTGGTTCGGTCGTCCACGCGGCCAACGCCCCGGGCCTGGAGTTTATCACGGCGGCAGAGATCGACACGGGAATCGATGCCTTCAACGCCGAGGCCCTCGGCCGACCCGAGTTCGCGCCCGCCCTTGCCGCGGCCGAGGCCTGGATCGCCGCGAAGGCCGGCGTTCCAACGACTGCCGGCGGGGCCCAGGAGGCCGTGGGCGGGACCCGTGGGCGGGTCGCGCACCCCGACGCTGTATGCGAGACCGTACCATGACTTTCGACCGACTTGGACAAAGCGCCCTCGGCGGCCGCGACCGCATGCTCGCGTCGCTGCGCCTCGAGCCCGTGGATCGTCCGCCCATCTGGTTCATGCGGCAGGCCGGTCGTCACCTTCCCCGCTACAAGGCCCTGCGCGAGCGACTCAACTTCCTGGAACTCTGTTGCGATGAGCAGGCCAACGCCATTGCCTCGCTCGAACCGTGGGAGCGATACAGGACCGACGCGGTCATCGTCTTCAACGACATCCTCATCCCGCTCCGCGACATGGGCATGGGGCTGACGTTCGACCCCGGCCCGCGGTTCGACCACCTTATCGACACGGTCCGCCGAGCCGAGGGCCTGGGTTCGCCCGCTTACGGCTCGCACACCGATGTTGCACGCTGCATCGCGACCATCCGCGAGGTCGTCGGCAACCGGGCGGCCGTTCTGGGGTTCATCGGTGCGCCGTTCACCGTCGCCGGATTCGCCATCGCGGGGGCGGGCCGCCAGCGCAGCGCCCCATTGGCCCAGGCCCTGGCGCCGCGTGAGGCTACCCTCGACGCCCTCCAGCACAGGCTTGTTCCCAACCTGGTCGCCTACGCCGGCGTTCAGGCCGATGCGGGCGCCGATGTGATCCAGGTGTTCGAGTCGCTGGCCTCCGATGTCCCCGTGGACACCTACCGGCGTATCGGCCTCCCCTGGCTGCTCCAGACGATCCGCCTCTTGAGGGCCGCGCACCCGCAGACGCCCGTCATCGTCTTTGGGCGCGGCCTGTGGCCGGTGATCGGAGACATCGCCGCCACCGGCGTGGCCTGCCTGAGCCTCGATGAGACTCGCCCCCTGGCCCAGGCCCGTCAGGAACTCCTCGCCCTGGGGTTGAACACGGCCCTCCAGGGAAACCTCGACCCCAAGTCGCTCCTCGCGCCAATACACCAGGCAACGCGCCAGGCCCGCGAAGCGGCCCGCCAATGGCGACAGATCGTTCCCTTCCCCGAGCGGGCCGAGTTGCTCGGCCCCACGGGCTGGGTCTTCAACCTTGGGCACGGCGTCCCCGAGGGCGCCTCACCCCAGACAGTCCGCGCCGTCATGGAAGCGGTCCGCCAGTTCTTTACCGAGTCCCAGCCGATCGCCGCCGCGAGGTAACCGATGATTACAACGACCGTCCATCCATGCGAAGGCACTGGTCGAGCAGACGGGGTTCACTGGACTTCGCACACCCCCCTGCCGGCTGTCCCCCTTTCCGCCGCGGCGCTCCCCTCGCCCGACCTCATCACAAAGTACAGCAAGGCCGGTCCGCGGTACACCAGCTACCCGCCCGCGCCCTACTGGTCCAGCCCGTATGGCGTTGAGCACTACAGGCTCGCCCTCCGTGACCTGGACAGTTGGAACCGCAGCGGGCGCGGCAACTCCACCGTGTCGGTCTACATCCACATCCCGTTCTGCGAGCAGCGCTGCGTCTTCTGCGCCTGCAACGTCGTTACCAGCCGCGCCCACCGCAAGGGTCGCGCCTTCATCGACCGGGTCTCCCGCGAGATGGACCTGGCCCTGGAGGCCGCGGGTCATGCAGCCCTCAAGGTCCGCCAGTTGCACTGGGGTGGCGGCACCCCCACGTGGCTCGATCCCGACGACCTGATGGAGTTGAACCGTCGCATCGCTCAGCGTTTCGACCTGCTCCCGGACCGCGAGCAGTCGATTGAGGTGGACCCCCGCGTGACGACGCGCGAGCAGCTCCGCGTCCTCCGCACGGCCGGCCTCAACCGCGTCTCGCTGGGTGTCCAGGACATCGACCCCAGGGTGCAGGAAGCCATTTACCGCATCCAGCCGCTGGAGCAGACGGCGCAGACGATCAGGGATGCGCGTGACCTGGGCATCGAGGGCGTCAACCTCGACTTGATCTACGGACTTCCGCACCAGACGCTCGAATCCTTCGCCCGCACGATCTCCAGCGTGGTCGCGCTCGCCCCCGACCGCATCGCCCTGTACAACTTCGCCTACCTCCCCGAGCAGATCCCCCGGCACCGGGCCATCCGGCCGGAGTGGCTCCCCTCGCCCGCCACACGCATCGATCTTTTCCGCCTCGCCACGCAGCGCCTGCTCGAATCCGGCTACGTCATGATCGGCCTGGACCACTTCGCGCTGGCCACCGACGAGCTCGCCAGGGCCCAGGCCAACGGGACGATGCAGCGCAACTTCATGGGGTACACCACCCGCGCGGGCAGCGACGTGCTCGCGTTCGGCCCCAGCGCGATCAGCCGCGTCGGGCGCGACTTCGCCCAGAACGTCAAGGGGCTCGAGCAGTACGAGGGCCTCGTCGAGCAGGGCCAGCTCCCCGTCGAGCGCGGCATGAGCCTCAGCGACGATGACCTGCTGCGTGAGCACGTCATTCAGTCCATCATGTGCTACGGGCGGGTCGACTTCGACAAGGCCCGCCAGATGTTCGGCGCCGACCTTCTGGCGAACGATGATGTGCGGCGCGGGCTTGATGCCGTCGAGGCCGACGGCCTTATCGGCTGGAGAGATTCCGGCCGCGTGATGAAGGTCACGCCCCTGGGCCGCTTCTTCCTCCGCAACATCGCCATGAGCTTCGACGCCTACCTGGGCCGGCCCACGGGCCACACCACCATCAAGGGGACGCCCGTCGCGCTGCGATTCAGCAAGACCGTCTGAAAGGGTCGCCCATGACACCTGAGCCAACGCTCTCAACGCGGGTTGTCGTGATCGGGGCCGGGATCACCGGCTTGGCCTGCGCCCACAAACTGGTGTCGCTGGGAGTCGGCACCCTGGTCCTGGAGGCCGCGACCCACCCCGGTGGCAAGATCGCGACCGTCCACCACAACGGCTACGAGTTCGAGCCCGGCCCCAGCACGCTCATCGCCAACCGCCAGGAAATGCTCGACCTCATCGAAGAGGCCGGTCTGCACCACGAGGTCATCCAGGGCTCGGAGTGCGCCAAGCGCCGGTACGTCGCGTTCCGCGGCAGGCTCGAGCCGCTGCCCATGTCACCCCTGGGCGCTCTGCGCAGCCCACTCCTGGGGCCGCGCGCCATCGCCCGCGCGCTCCTGGACCTGGTCCCGCACCGGCGCGCGAGCAGCCCCGACGACGAGTCCGTCGCCGGGTTCATCTCTCGTCGCTTCGGCGTCCGGATTCTGGACAACCTGGTCGCCCCGTTCCTGACGGGCGTCTACGCGGGAAATGCCGAGTGGCTCGAGGCCAGGGCGGTTCTGCCCGGCCTCGTCGAGGCCGAAGCGACCAGCGGGAGCGTGGTCCGCGGCCTCGTGGCCCAGCGGCGTGCGGCCCGGCGCGCCGGCACGCCGTCGCTTCCGGCGCGCACGATTTCCTTCAAGCACGGACTTTCGGCGCTGCCGGCGCGACTGGCCCACCTGCTGGGGGACCGCGTCCAAACCGGTACCGCAGTCTCGCGCATCTACCCCGTGGGCCGCGGGTGCATCGTCGAAACCACCGACGGCTTGGCCATCGCCTGCGACCGCGTCGTCATTGCGACGACCCCGCACTCCGCGGCCAAGCTCCTCGGCGAGTTCCCCGGGGCGCTCGCCGTCAGCACCGGGCTGGCCGGCATTGCCTGCGCCAGCATGGCCGTGGTGGGCCTGGGCTATGACCGCGCCGCCATCGGTCATCCCCTCGACGGCTTCGGGTACCTGCGCGGCCCGGGAACGCCCGGCCCGCTGCTCGGCTGCGCATTCCGCTCCAGCGTCTTCCCGCACTGTGCCCCCGAGCGCCGGGCCCTGCTCACGGCGTATGTCGGCGGCTGTTCATACCCGGAGGTCACGGACCTGAGCGAGAGCGCCCTCGTCGACCTGACCCATTGCGAGCTTGGGCGGCGCCTTGCCATCCGCGCGGAGCCCGAGGAAGTCTTCGTCCGCAAGTGGATCGGCGCCATCCCGCAGCCCAATCGCGGTTACTCTGACCTTCGCCACGCCGTTACCGCCTGGTCCGGCCAAGGCCCTGTCTCGGTGGTCGGGAGCGCCATCACCGGGCTGTCACTCAACGACTGCGTGGGCGCGGGGCGGGCCGAGGCCCGGCGCCTGGCGGCGAACCTCCCACGCGACGCCACCCCAAGCAACATGGAGGAGTTATGCCAGTCGGCGTAATCCTGGCCACATACGGCGAGCCTCCGGTCAACTCCTTCGCCCAGCAATGGATGTACAGCTTCCGCATCCTGCGGGGGCTGACCCGCAAGATCGCCAAGATCCCGGCCGTCGCATTGCCGATGATCGCCACCGCCCGGGCCCGCGGACGGGTCCGGCTGTGGGACCAGAACTCATTCCTTTCACCGCTCGAGAGGCTCCACCACGAAACCGTGGTGGCCGTGCGCGAGGAACTGGTCCGGCGCGGGCACAACGGCGACACGATCGTCATCCCCGCGTACGAGTTCCGCCACCCCGGCCTGGCCGACGCCGTCAGGCAGTTGGACCGGGCTGGCTGTGAACGGGTGATCGTGGTCCCCATGTACGTGGCCGAGGGCGACTTCACGCACGGCATGACGCGGTTCGCGGTCGATGAAGCCCTCGCGGCGATCCCCGCGTGGCGGGGTCGCATCTCGGTCGTCAGCATGACGGCGTCCGAGCCCGGCGTGCTCGCGCTCGGCAGCACGCTGGGGGCGTGGTTCTTCGATGCGCTGCGCGCCCGGGGCCTCGGGGCCTTGGGCCGCGAGTGGGCGGTGATGCTGGCCGCGCACGGTACCGTGGTCAATCCACCCGCGGGGGTCGACAACGGCCTGGCGCAGTTCAGCAGCGTCTTGAGGCACGTGCAGGCCGCAGTCGCCCCGCACGTGGGGCGCGTCAGTGTCGGCTGGCTGAACCACACACGGGGCGGCGAATGGACCAAACCGGCCGTGCCCGAGGCGCTCGCGCAACTGCGCCTCGACGGGTACAGGAAACTCGTGTACTTCCCGTGGGGCTTCACAACCGATAACGCCGAGACCATGCTCGAGGGCCGAATCGCCTTGCGGGGCATGGCGGACCCGTTCGAACGGGTCGAGTACCTGGAGTGCATGAACACCTACCCCAGGTTCATCAGCATCCTGACCGACTGCATTGAGCAGACGGTCATGGTGCCGCGCCCCCTCCCCGGGCCCAGCCGCGCGCCGTCCCCGGCGCGATCAGCCCGCAGTAGTTCCATCGCTCACCCCGCCGCGCCAAGGATCGCCCGATGAGCACCAGCGTACCTTCCAAGTTGAACCGCAAGCAGTCCGACGTGCTCTGGGAGCAGGCCCGCGGGGTGATGCCCGGGGGCGTGTCCAGCCCGGTGCGTGCCTTCCGCGCGGTGGGAGGGACGCCCGTCTTCGTGCGGCGGGCGCAGGGTCCGTACATTTTCGATGCCGATGGGTTCCGTGCCATCGACCTGGTCGGCTCATGGGGCCCAGCCATAGCGGGGCACGCACACCCGGCGGTGGTCGAGGCTGTGCAGCGGGCCACCGTCGACGGGTTGAGCTTCGGGGCCTGCTGCGGCGCCGAGATCGCGCTCGCGCAACGCATCCTCTCCGCGTTCCCCCACGGCAACATCGAAATGGTGCGATTCGTCAGCAGCGGGACCGAGGCGACCATGAGCGCGGTGCGCCTGGCGCGCGGCGCCACGGGGCGTTCCAGGATTCTCAAGTTCGAAGGCTGCTATCACGGGCACAGCGACGCGTTCCTGGTCGCGGCCGGGAGCGGGGCCGCCACCTTTGGCACGCCCACATCCCCCGGTGTGCCGGTCGAGGTGGCCCGGGACACACTGCTGGCGCCCTTCAACGAGCTGGACGGGGTGACCCGGATCGTCCGCGAGAGCGGCGACCGGCTCGCGGCGATCATCGTCGAGCCCGTCGCCGGGAACATGGGCTTTGTGCGGCCCGCGCCGGGGTTTCTGCAAGGGCTGCGTGAGCTGTGCGACCGGTGCGGGGCGCTGCTGATCTTCGATGAGGTCATGACCGGGTTCCGCGTGGCTATGGGCGGCTACCAGAACACCTGCCGCATCCGCCCGGACATCACCTGCCTGGGCAAGGTCATCGGGGGCGGCATGCCCGTGGCGGCCTATGCGGGCCCCAAGGTGCTCATGGAGCAGATGAGCCCGGTCGGGCCGATCTATCAGGCGGGCACCCTGAGCGGCAACCCGCTGGGCATGGCCGCGGGACTGGCGACGCTCGACCTGTGCGCCGCGCCGGGGTTTTACGAGAGGCTGGGCGCGCGGACACGCGAGCTTGCGGCGGGGCTGGAGCAGGCGGCGGATGTGGCGGGGGTTGCGGCGTGCACCGACAGCGAAGGGGGAATGCTGGGGCTCACGTTTACCGGGGCGCCGATCCGCAACTTCGAGGATGCGAAGGCCGGCAACCATGTGCGGTATGCGCGGTTCTTCCATGCGATGCTCGACCGGGGGGTGTGGCTACCGCCGTCATCGTACGAGGCAATGTTCGTGTCGGCGGCTCACACGACCGAGCACATCCAATCGATCGTCGCGGCGGCGGCCGACAGCCTGGAGGAAATCGCTTGACCTCTTCCAGCCCAGCAACAGTTCGGGTCGGCGCGCGTGGCAGCAGCCTTTCATTGGCACAGACGTCGTGGCTGCTCGAGCAGCTCCGGGACGCGAACCCAGGGTTGCAGACGCAGTTGATTGTCATCAAGACGCACGGTGACAACGACCAGACCAGCCCGCTGGACATGCTGTGGCCGCCGGGCGGGTTTGTGAAGGAGATCGAGAAGGCCCTGCTGGAGGGGCAGATCGACCTGGCGGTGCATAGCCTGAAGGACTTGCCGACCGAGGCGGTGCCCGGGCTGTTGCTGGCCGCCATCCCCAGGCGGGCGGCGGCGGAGGATGTGCTGCTGACGCGCAAGGCCGTCTCGCTGGAGGCCCTGCCGCGCGGCTTTGTGGTCGCCACCAGCAGCCCACGCCGGGCGCACCAACTGAAGACCAGGTGCCCGCAGGTGGAAACGGTCCCGGTGCGCGGCAACGTGCCGACGCGCATCCGCAAGCTGAATGCGGGGGAATACGACGGGATTATCCTGGCCGCGGCCGGCCTGGAGCGGCTGTCGATCAGGCACCCGCACACCATCACCCTGGGGCCGCCGGACTTTCTGCCCGCGCCCGGGCAGGGGGCGCTGGCCGCTCAGACCCGGGAGGGAGACGGTGTGGTCCCCCTGGTGGCGCGGATCGATGATCGCGATACTCGCGCGGCGGTTGCGGCGGAGCGGGCGTTCCTGGGCGCGTGCGGCGGGGGCTGTCATTCTGCCCTGGGAGCGTTGGGGACGGTCAGGGGGAACGAACTGACGCTGCGGGGGCAGTTGTTCGAGGGTGGGGGGGTCCTGAGCGGTGAGGTGACGGGCCTGGTACACGCGCCCGAAGACCTGGGGCGAGCGTTGGCGCGCATCGTCTTCGGGCAGCGACGTTCGTAATCTGCCCGCCATGCGGGTCATCGAGGTGCGAGCCGCCGCCGCGCCGGTGAGCGTGGGGTGGTGCGCGTTCCGTGGGTGCTCGGCACAGCGCTCCGTGGTGCCTCCGACCCGAGTCTCACGGTCGCTTGAACAGCGTGAGGATGAACCGGGTCGGCTCGAGGGCCGTGATGTGGTGCGGCGCATTCCCGGGCATGACGAGCCAGTCGTGGGGCCCCATCTCTCGTTCGGTGGACTCGACCCCGAATCGCAGGCGGCCTTCGAGGATGTGCACGGTGCTGATGAAAGGGGCGCGGTGCTCGCTGATCTGCTGCCCCGCGTCCATTGCGAACAGGACCACCCGGCCCTCGGGCAGGTTGAGCACGGGCTTGCTGACGATCGCCCCGGGGACGATCGGGCAGGCCTGGAGCAGGGCGATGTGTTGCGGAGACGATGCGTCGAACAGCGGAGTGGCCAAGGGGGGGCTCCTGGAGGGCTCAGCCGCGGACGCGCTCTCAGGCTCGTGCCGCGCTCACCTATGGACGGGGACCTGCTTCACCCGGTCGGGCTTGGCCTCGCCGGGAAACCTCGCGGCGAGCGTGTTGTACCTCCACTTGCACACCGCCAGGAAGCCCAGCTCGAGCGCGCCCCAGATGGCTACCCACTTCTCCCCGCCGGAGCCGAAGCCGTAGCTGTGGAGGCCGCTGGCCATGACGTAGTTGACGCCGTAGAAGGTCCAGACGATCGCGAGGAACCCGACGATGGCCGCCGCGGCCATGCCCACATCGCGCAGCCAGCCGACGTGGCGGGCATGGAGCATGGCGAAGTAGACCACGATACTGATCAAGGCCCAGGTTTCCTTCGGGTCCCAACCCCAGAAGCGGCCCCACGAGTCGGCGGCCCAGACACCCCCGAGGATGGTCCCGGCGGTCAGGAGCAGAACTCCCAGTTGGATGGCGCGGTAGGTCTGGGTGATGAGCGGAGACTTGCCGTTGAGTGGGGTGGGTGCGGGAGGTTGCGTGGCGGTGCTCGCGGCTCGCGGCTCGGACGTATCGACGGTGGCGGCGCCGTTCACCTGCCCGGGAGCGGGGCGGCGATGGAAGACCACCTCCTTGAAGAGGTAGGCGTGGCCCAGGACGCTGGCCACCGCGAGCACCCCGTAGCTGCTGGCGATGGTGATGACGTGGATGATGAGCCAGTAGTTGCTGCGGAGGACGGCGGGCAGGGCGTTGGTCTGCTGCTCGAGCGGGACGAGCATGGCAAAGAGGACCGACAACTCCGCCGCGATCAGGCCACCCAGAAAATAGTACGACCGGCGGCTGAAGAGCTGGAAAACAGCACCCATGGCAATGGCGATCAGGCCCATCCAGAGCAGGACCTCGTAGGTGTTCGATACCGGGGCGCGATCCAGGATGATGATGCGCAGGGCGATTCCCAGTGAATGCTCGGCAATCCCCCAGGCCAGGAGAATGCCCGCGAGGATCATCAAGGGAGTCCTGAGGCACAGTCGAGAGAGCCCAAAGACGAGGATCGCCATGCCGTAGGCGACGGCGGTCAACATCCAGGGCTTGTGCCGGTTCATGAACGCCTCGAGGTCGATGGCGCGCTGGACCTTGGGAGCGACCGAGCCGCACTCGCCGATGGCGGCGCGGAGGTCTTCAACCCGGGCGGAAAGATCCTGCGTGTTCGCGCCGCCGCTCCGGATGTACGCCTCGGCGAGCGCGGAGAAGGCGGCCTGGACCTTTTCGGTGCCGGGGTCGCCAGCACCCGGGCCGGCCATGAGGAAGGGAGCGCCCTCGGCCTGGGGGACAATGGGCAGTGTGCGGCGCATGACAAGCGCGGCGGCCCGCTCGATCCCGATGCGCAGGTCCAGGGCGGACTGCTGGTCCTTGGTGGGCCGGGCGTCAGGGTTGACCTCCCTGGCGTGCTCAAAGTCCGAGAGGAACTTCTGCATCGGGGGGTTGACCATCAGTTCCATCGGCGAGTAGAAGCGACGGGCCCCCTCCCCCGTCTCAAGGTTGAGCGACTTGCGGAAGGCGTCCAACTCAATCCCGACCAGGGGAGCTTGCCAAGTTGTGGAACCCGCGAACAGCAGGTCGGCGATGAGCTCGACGGGTTGCTTGCCGCTGTAGGCCTGAGGGCCCTTACCGGCGGACCACTTCGTGCGTCCCGTGAGCGCAACCGCCAACTGGCGCGCATAGGTGTCCAGCGGCATGATGCGACCGCCGTCCTGCACCGGGATCGAACCCAGGCTGGACTTCCAGTCGGCCGGCTTCGGCTGGGACTGCTGGGCCTGTGCCGTGGGCAGCAGCAGGAACAAGAGGGAGAGGCATGCGCTCTGAATCGCTCGGGACATCGAACTGCTCCTTACGGCCATGGCCGTTCGTGGATGAGCCAAAGAGGGCGGGGATCCCGGGGTGTCCGTTGCTCAACGGACGGCTGTAGAAGGTCAGCACGATGCCGATGCACAGGCCGATGCACCCGATATAGGTCAGGGGCAGGCCTGGGTCTTTCATGACGCTGAACACCGAGACGTCCGCGCCGATGAACCCCGACTGATAGACCTTCCAGGCTTCGCCCGTGAAGGGCTCGTTCATTGAAATGGTGGCGGCCTTCGTGGTGCCGTCGGCCAGGGCGACGCTGACGTCGGATTCGTAGGACATCGCCATGTCCGTTCCGGGGTAGTCGTGCTTGCGAAACTCCGTCAGCTTGATCGTGTAGGGAAGGACGACCAGGCGCGGGCCGAATCGCACTATGACGGGGTCCTGGCCTTCCGCGACCGGGATGGGCAGGGGTGTGGGCTGGCGCCAGAGAAGGGGGGTGGCGTCTTCGGCGGGCTGGTCAGGAAGGCGGACCAGCAGCGCCGGACGGTTCTCTCCGCTCTTCGGGGCCTGCACCAACCGCGAGGCGGCCCGGGCGTTGGCGTACTGGTTGTGAATCGTGATGGTGCGGGGCCCGGCCTTGAAGGTCCATGGGAACGGCCCCGCGCTCGCGAACTCCTGGACGGTGTTGTCAAGCCCGGTGTAGGCGACGCTGAGGGCGGGAGGAACCCCGTGGATGACGATGGACTCGCCGCCCGTGTCCGGGGCCCGGACGATGAGTTTCAGTCCCGAGCGGGCCTCGCCTGTGAGCGGCTTGCCCATGACCATGTCGGGGAAGTTGAGGAAGGCGCGGTGCTGCTCGCGGCTCCCCTTCTCATCGGTAATCGCAACTTCGACCGCGGGGTTTTCGGGGCTACCGGGCGCGTCCTCGAGGCCGGCGCCCGTCACCATGGCCCGGGCGAGGCGGCGGATGCTCTCGATCTTCCAGCCGGGGGTGATCTCCGACCCCTCGTCACCGAGGGGCACTTCCTTGCCGCCCGCGACGAAAATGTAGCCGGTGGTGACCGCCTGACTGGTCACCCAGGGCTGGCCGGCGGCGAGCACGCGGATGCGGAGCCCCTGCTCGATGGCGGCGCCCCCGCCGTGCGACTCTTCGCCCACCCAGATCCCCTCGGTGGCGGCGGCGGACGGCACATCGATCGCGATCTCAACGGCCCGGAACGGGGCCGGAGCATCGTCGGTGACGTAGGCCTCGTCGCGGGAGTTGTCCCAACGCTCCAGGACCTCAAGCCGGGTGCCCCCGACACCCAGGGCTTGCTTCCCATACTCAAGCGCGGCAACGGCGACGGTCTGGAACACGCCGTCCTGGCGACGGAGGAGCTCGACCTGCTCGGCGTCGGTGGTGATGACGTTGGACGCGGTGCCTGCTTCCAGGGGAAGCTGTCCCTCGACACGCCCAAAGAGCGACCAGAAGCCGCCGATGATCAGGGCGATGAGGCTGGCGTGGACGGTCATGAAGCCCACGTGCTTGCGCTTCCAGGGGAAGCGCGTCACGACGGCAAAGACAAGGCTGACGCAGATCAGGCCCATGAGGGTGATGAACCACCAGGAGCCGTAGACGGTCGCGCGGGCCACCTTGACGTCGTGGGCGGACTCGAGGTACGTCCCCCAGGCCAGTGCCGCGGCGACAAAGACCATCACCGGGACGGCGAGGTTGAGGCTGCCGAGGAAGCGGGTGACGCGACCCAGCGGCGTGCGGTGCCAGTTGTGCACGACTTTCATATCAACCTGCTCCTCGCGCCCTCGACAGGCAGGGCGGTCCTACTTGCCGGGCTTGGCCTCCGGCGGGCTTGGCGCACTGTTCGGCGCTGGGTTGGGGGGTGTCGTACCGGGGGCAGCGCTGCCCTGATACCGGGCGCGGAAGTCCTCGCCGGCCTTCTTGCGGCGTGCGGCTTCCTCGGGGTCCATCTTACCGATGGACCACTTGTGGTTGTCGGAGTTGAGCACCTCGCCCAGCTTGGCCTCAAGGGTCTCGGCGGCCTGCCTGCGGGCCGGGTCATCGCTGTTCAAGTTGGCGGCGATCAGGCCCTCAAGCTGCGGGACGTACTCCTTGTAGAACGTCTTCGCGACTTCGTAGGTGCCATGCCAGTGGGTGTAATCGGGGGCCATCATGGAGGCGCCGTGGCGCGCGCGCCGGCCTTCGTGGTGCCAGAGTTCGTACCAGGTCCAGTCGAGTTCATTGGAGAACATGGCGGGTTGGAGCAGCGGCTTGGCGAGCGTGTAGAGCTCCTTGCCGGGGGCCGCGAACTTGGTGTCGTACAGCTCAATGAGCGCATCGTACTGCGTGTAGAAGCCGTTGACCCACGGCTCGTGGTGGCAGGCCATGCAGACGTCGATCATGCTCTTGCGCCGGGTCTGCCAGTCGATCGCGGCCCCGGGGAGGCCCAGGCTCGCGTCGGCCACTTCCGGCCGAACCGAGCGTTCGGGGCGGTTGTTCCAACTGATCCGCAGGCCCACATCGTGGGTGACGCCCTGTTTCCTGGTGGCCGACATGTGGCACGTGGCACATGTGGGCGCCGCCGCGTAGTCCTCGCCCACGATCCACTTCTCCGAGGTGAGGTTCATCTTGTCCTGATTGGAGAAGAAGGCGATGCCATGCTTGCTCTCTTCGTAGATCTCCTTCTGTGGATGGTCCGGCCCCAGGTGGCACTTGCCGCAGGTATCGGGGTAGCGTGCCTGGGCCGCCGAGAAGGAGTGGCGGGCATGGCAGGCGGTGCAGGAACCCTCCGACCCGTCGGGGTTGATGCGCCCGATGCCGGTGTTGGGCCAGGTGGCCGGGTCGAGCTTGCCATCCTTCAGAACCTTCACCTCGGTGCCGTGGCACTGCCAGCAGCCGTTGACGGCCGCGGCAGACGTGCCCTCGGGGAATCCGGCGGTGTGCATGCCCCTGTTGCCCTCGACGACCTCGGCCAGGACGTTGTCCAGAGAGCCCAGGATGCGAGCCGCCTTGGAGTGGTGAGAGGCGGAGAACTCCTCGACCTCCTTGGAGTGGCAGCGCGAACAGTCCTTGGGGGATACGATCGTGGCGATGACTTGGCCGTAGTGCTCGAACGCGTCGGGCTCGTCCTTCATGGCCCCGTGGCACTCGAAGCAGGCCACGTTGGCGCGGAAGTGCTTGCTGGTGCCCCACTGTTGGTACAGCGCCGGGTTCTGGTCGCGGTGGCACTGGACACACTGCTTGCTCTGCTCGCTGAGGGCTCGCGGGCCGAACGCCTGGGCGACGGCGCCGGGGGCGGCGAGCAGCAGGGCGCACAGGGCAACGGGCAGCAGGCCCACGGCGGTGTGCCGCGAGCAGGCATCGCTCGTCGCGTTCGCGCCGGGCGCTCGCGGTGTGTTACTCGCCATGTGTCTTCTCGCTCCGGGGACCCGGTCTGAAGCGCAGAGGGCTCCGATCCTGCGCCGAATCCTGCCCGCCCAAGTGCTGGTCTCCCATGCGCAGGGTGTCCGGGGCTGGGAGCGGCGGGATGAGCGGGTACGCGGGGGCGTGCGGGTCGTGGCACTCGGTGCAGATGAGGCGGCGACGGTTGGCGCCCTCCTGCCACGAGCCCAGGGTCTTGCCATGGGTCCCCTTCTGCCAGTCGCGGTAGGCAAGGCCGTGGCACCTGGCGCACAACTCGGTGGTCTGAGAAAACGCGCCCAGGGTGCCGCGCTCCAGGACGAGCGCCTCGCGGTCCTTGCGGTCGTGGCAGTTGAAGCAGCGGTTGTTCATTCCGTGCTTGAGGTCGATCTCGGTGTGTTGCGTGAGCAAAGGCGAGGTGCTGGGCCGTGAACGGAACAGGCGGTGGCATGAGTTGCAGCGGTGCTCAAAGCCCCCGGCGAGGTACGTCGGCGGATGGGCCTGGGCGGGCCGGAGCGGGCCGGCGACAAGCTGGTCGTATGGGACCACCGAAGCCTCAGACAAGGGAACCTCCACCCTGGGAATCGCAACCATCAGCAGCGCTGACACACATGCAAACCCCAATCCGATCCACCAACCAGGCGCGCCCGTCGTTCCCGGCGTTCGCGATAGGTTCGCGGCCAATGCCTTCACTCCAAGCCAGTCCGCCCGCCGGACCAGCGTACCAACAGGCCCATCATCTGTCCGATGGGGCGTCGAGTAATGGGGGAAACGGCCCCGAATATCCCGTCCGGGGTGGTTTCCCCGTGCCCGACCGAATGGAGACGGAGCAAGGAACGCTACGACCCCGAAGCGCCCACAAACAGCCGACTCGGAGCGCTGCCGGCGGGCGCGTCGGCCGCGGGCAGGCGGATGGTGAAGCTGGCCCCCATCCCGGAGGGTTCGGAAGGGCTGGTGACGTGGATCGTTCCGCCCTGCTCGACGATAAGGCCCCGGCTGATGGAGAGCCCCAGGCCGGTTCCCTGGCCCACCGGCTTGGTGGTGAAGAACGGCTCGAAAATGTGGGCCAGGTGCTGGGGGGGGATGCCCGGCCCATTGTCGGTGACCTCGATGACGGCACTGCCGGTCTCGCGGCGCGTCCGGACCGTCAGGCACGGCTCGGGCGAGTCCGCGAGGGCGTCGAGCGCGTTGATGAGCAGGTTCATGAGCGCCTGCTGGACGGCGCGCCCGATCATCCGGGCTGGCAAGCCCTCCCCGCCGGGTTCATCGAACGCGCACACCAGCCGAACCCTGCGAAGGCGGGCCTCGAATCCCGGGAGCTTGAGGGTGGCGCGGACGACCTCATTGACGTCGCCCACTTCGGGCCGGCCGCGATCGGGGTGGGCGAAGGCGGTGAGTTGCCGGACGATGCGCTGGATGCGCTCGACCTGCTCGCGGAGTTGGGGGATGGCCTCGGGGCGTGCACGGTCGGGGTGGCGCTCCATGAGTTGAAGCAGGCTGTCCATGCTGGCGAGGGGGTTGTTGATCTCGTGGGCGACGCCCGCGGCCATCTGCCCCATCGCGACCATCTTCTCATGCTGCACCATGGACCGCTCCTGGGCGCGAAGGTGGGCGGACATGGCGCGCAGGCGGCGGAAGTGCTTGAAGCGGCTGAGCTCGCGCCGAAAAAGGGCCCCGGTGATGCGCGTGGTGAGGTAGACGGTGACCAGGAGCGTGCAAACCCAGCCGACGCCCAGGAGCATCCCCGCGCGCTCGGCGGGCCATTGCCCGGAGAGCCACAGCGCCGTGCCCAGCAGGACGAAGGCGACGCCGGCGGCGGCGTAGGCCCACAGCGTCGTCAGGAGCAGGCTTGCGAAGACCATGTGGAACACGTACCAACCCATGATCGGGCTGCGCAGTCCCCCGGTCCACGCCGCGAGCAGTGTGAGACAGGCAAGGTCAAAGGCGATCTGGGCGAGGCCAAAGGCGTGCAGCGAGCGCACCGGGACGGCGCGGGCCCTGGGGCGCAGGGTGACCCACAGGATGGCGTTGTACACAAGAATGGCCGCGCCGACGGTGAGCATCTCCCCGGCGACCGGGTACCAGCCCAGCCGCCACTGGGCAGCGCCCAGCACCAGCACCGCCAGCCCCGCGAGCCAGCGCAGGGTGATGAGCCACCTCAACTCGCGGTGGAGGAGGGGGACCTTGTGGTGGGCCGGGCGGGTCATGCCCGTTGCTCCGTTTCTTCATCGGCAACGGAGCGCGGCAGGTCGAGCATCTTCTGGCCGGGAAGGTAGTCCGTCAGCACGATGCGGCGCACCCGTCCCAGGGCCGCGACCGTGTCGGCCATCCGCGTGAGGCTGACGTTGATCTGCGTCAGGTGCTGCCTCAGCAGGGTGTTGCCGGCAGCCTGACGGTCGGCGAGCGCCAGTTGCATCGCGATGATCCCCAAGGCGTTGTTGACCTCGTGGCTGAGCATCAATGAAGTCTGCTGGAGGGTCTCCATCTTCCGCTGTTCGTTGGCCGCGAGCTGGGCGGCCAGGCTGTTGTAGGCCCGGGCCAACTCTCCGAACTCATCGTCCCGATCGAGCTGGAGGCGGTAGTCAAACCGTTCCTGGCCGAGTTCGCGGCTGGCGGTGACGAGGGCGTCCACGGGGCGCAGCACCATCTCCGCGGTCCACAGCAGCAGGAGCACCGCCAGGTTGACCACCGCCAGCGCGGCGACCGACATTCCAATGACCATGACCCGCAGGCGCGAGACCACGGCGGAACGCCTGTCGGCCGCGTCCACGCCGGCCGCCGCACCAAGCGCGAGAACGCTCTCGCGCAGCTCGGCCGATGCGCCCGTGGCCTGCCGGGTGTGCTCGAGGGGCACGCCTGTCGCGGCCCGCTCGGCCGCGTCCAGGAAGGACCCCAGCAGGTCGCCCATGTGCGAGTATGCCGCTGAGGCCGCCCGGGGTGGCCGGGTGACTTCGTGCGCGCCCAGCGCGGCGCAGGCGGCACGGGCGCGGGCAACCTCGGCCGTGAGACGGGCCACATCGGGGGAGCGACCATCCCGCTCCAACTCGGACAGATCACCCTCCACAGTGGTGAGGGCGGCGCTGAGTTCATGGGTGCTGACCACCAGCGCGGCGTGGTCCTCGTTCACGTGGTCGAGGTCCCTGAGCACGCCCTGGAGCAGCCAGATGGCGGCCACCGCGGCCACGAGCAGCACGCTGACCAGCGATCCCAGCCTGACCAGAAGCTTGCGCCGCAGCATGTGGACTCCCAGGCCAGACCACCCTGGCGGCCGCCTACTTGGATGCGCCCACCCCGTCCCCCCTGGCGGGAACGCCCGGGGGCTGCGGGCTCTTGGGGATGCTGAGTTCCTCGAGTTTGCGGTACAGGCTGGAGACGCAGATCCCCAAGCCCCGGGCCGTCTCGCTCTTGTCGTAGTCGTGCCGGCGCAGGGTCGCGGTGATGTGCTGGCGCTCAAAGTCTTCCATGGCGCTGCGCAGCTCTTCGCCGGTGGCGTCTCCCGCGTGCTTCCGCTCGCCCGCGGGAGCGCCGAACGGCAGGTCCTCGACGACGACCTCCCTCCCCTCGGCAAAGATGACGGCCCGCTCGACGACGTTTTCAAGCTCGCGGACGTTGCCGCGCCATTCGTGGTTGAGCAGGGCCCGCATCGCGGCGTTGTCCACGCCCAGGACGCGCTTGTTCATTTCTCGGGCGTACTTGGTGAGGAAGTGCGTGACCAGGAGGGGGATGTCCTGCCGCCGCTGGCGAAGCGGCGGGATCACCAGCCGCACGACGTCGAGGCGGTAGAGCAGGTCCTCTCTGAACTTGCCCTGACCGACCAGTTCGCCCAGGTCCTGGTTGGACGCGGCGATAATGCGCACATCCACCGCCCTCGGGCGTGTGTCTCCCACCGGGGTGACGGTGCGTTCTTCGAGAACCCGGAGCAGGGAACTCTGAACGCCCACCGGCAGCGTGGAGATCTCGTCGAGGAAGAGCGTGCCGCCATCGGCGGCCTCGAAGTACCCCACGCGGTCACGGACGGCGCCGGTGAACGCCCCTTTGCGGTGGCCGAAGAGCTCGGACTCGATGAGGCTCTCGGGGATGGCCCCGCAGTTGACGGCGATGAACGGCTTGTCGCGGGTGACGCCATTGTAGTGGATGGCGCGCGCGAACAACTCCTTGCCCGTGCCGCTCTCGCCGACGATCAGCACGCTGCTCTTGACGGCCGAGAGCTTCCTCACCAGTTCGAACATCTTCTTCATGGAGGGCGATTCACCCACCAGGTTGTGGAAGTCGCTGGTGGCCGCGGCCTGCTCGGTCAGGACACGCCTGGTGCGGGAGGCTTCGCCGAACTCCAGGGCCCGCTTGACGCGGACGAGCACATCATTGAACTGGGCGGGCTTGAGGATGTAGTCCACGGCGCCGGCCCGCATCGCGCCGACAGCGCTCTCGACCGTGCCGTACGCGGTCAGGACCACGACGGGGGTCTGGGGGGAGACCTGACAGAGCCGTTCCAACAGCGTGAGCCCATCCATCTCGGGCATGCGGATGTCGGTGATGACCAGGTCAAAGGCACGATCCAGGACCTTGGCGTACGCCTCTTTTCCGTTGCCGGCCTGGGCAACCTCGTAGCCCTCGCCCTCGAGCAACTCGGCGAGCGACTCGCGCAGGAGGTTCTCGTCCTCGGCGATGAGGATCGACTTCCGTACCAGTGGTTGGGCCTGTCCGTTGTCCATCGCTGGGCTCATGTCTCACTCTTCGGGGGTCTTGAGGTACTTGTCAGGGAGCGTCACGCCCTCTTGCTCGGTATCCCACATCACGTTGACTATCCACCAGCGGGTCCCGTCGAACGCCAGTTGGATGCTGTACACGCCGCGGACGTAGGGCTGGGGATCGTCCTTGCCGCGCCGCGACTCATAGGTGCTCCAGACCTGCGCAATGTTCCCGAACTGCTCGGCGCGCCGCGCGACTTCCCTTTCAAAGAACCCCCCCTTCTCGAAGTAGTTCCTGTTGAGCTCGATGTAGTCGTCCACCGGCATCGTGAGCAACTCGTTGCCACCCTGTCCGTGCACCGCGTGGCGTACCGGGATCATTCGGGCCTCGTTCACGAACAACGAGCGCAGGCGGTCCCAGTCGCGGGGCTTGCCGGCCGGGCCGGCGGTGGCGTCGTAAAAGGCCATGATGATGGCGTCGATTGATCGCACGTCCTCCGGCCTGGCGGGGGGGATGGGCCTCGCTTCCGCTCGCTTCGGGTCCGTCTTGTCCGCTTGCTTTGACTCCTTCCCGGGTTGCACCTGATCCTGCGCGCCGGTGTGCGGGTTGGGCTTCTGGTCCTTGGGCTGATCCACACCGGCGCCTGTGGCGAAAGCGGCGCACGACAACGCCGCCATGACGAGCATACCTCTACGCATATCGACCTCCCAATGTGACTGCATGGATTTGGGTGCAAACCGTCCTGTTTCAGGGTGATTTCCCTACGGGGCGGACTTTATTGAGTACGGGATTGCAAACAACATGCCCCGGGCGGTGGGACCGCTGCCATGCGAACGCCGCATGCACCCACCGGTTTTTCCCAAGATCTGGAATTCCAGATTGGAGTGATTCTATTGAGTGGGAAGTAAACCCGCACCCAGCCCCGCTGGGATCGCCTGGGTGCATCTCGGATCGTGGCACCCGCCATGCTCTGCGGTGTGTGTGGCGCTGGTCACGATATGCCGACGCGGCACGGCCCGGGTGTGGGCGAGCGCTGCCAGTCTGTTCGCATTCCCGGTGGCTTGGGCGCAGGCCCAGAACGAAGCCCCCGTACCCGCGTCTTGCACGACCACCGAGTGCCATACCAGCATCGTTGGTCGCAAGCACATGCACGGCCCCGCGAACCGCGATTGTGAGGCCTGCCATGTCCAGGGGAATCCAGACGAGCACAAGTTCTTTCTGATGGCTTCCAAGGAGGAACTCTGCGCCAAGTGCCATCTCCTGCCCCACACCCAGTCCTCCCACGCCCCGGTGGCCCAGGGCAAGTGCCTCGAGTGCCACGACCCGCACGGCTCGGACCACCGCAAGTACCTGGTGGCCGACCCCAAGCGCGAGTTGTGCGCCAACTGCCACGAAGACACGTTCCTGTCCAACGAGTTTGTCCACGGGCCGGTGGTGACCGGCGCATGCGTGGTGTGCCACAAGGCCCACGGATCGGACCGGCCCCACCTGCTCGTCCAGGACGGCGCAGCGCTGTGCCAGATGTGCCACGCCGAGATCCAGACCGCCGCGACCCCAGGCACGCACATCCACGCCGCGATGGACCAGGGTTGCACCAAGTGCCACGACCCGCACGGGTCGGCCTTCCGGTACCAACTGCGGTCCCAGGCCCCGGACCTGTGCATGACCTGCCACAAGGAGAAGTTCGATCCGATCATGCAGGGTCCGAAGGTGGTCCACGCCGCCATCAATGAGCCGGGTGGGTGCACCACGTGCCACGAACCGCACTCGTCGGGCCTCCCCAGCCTGCAGCGGGACTCGCAGCCGCAGGTCTGCCTCTCCTGCCACGACGAGCACCTCAAGACCGCGTCAGGGGCTGCGTCCCCGCTCACCAACATGAGCGACCTCTTGGCGCAGAACCCCGATCACCACGGGCCTATCCGCCAGGGGGCCTGCACGACCTGCCACAACCCACACGCGGGCGAGCGGTTCCGGTTGCTGCTGGAGGACTACCCCGCCGTGTTCTACGCGCCCTTCAAGCCCGAAAACTTCGCGCTGTGCTTCAAGTGCCACATCCCCGACCTGGTGGTGAGCCCGTCGGGCCAGGGCCTGACCAACTTCCGCAACGGGGACAAGAACCTGCACTTCCTGCACGTGAACCAGGCCAAGGGCCGGACCTGCCGGGCGTGCCACGAGGTCCACGCGTCGAAGCGGCCCTTCCACATCCGCGAGGCGGTCCCGTTCGGGACCAGCGGGTGGGAACTGGAGATCAACTATCAGCAGTCTGGCGAGGGCGGCTCCTGCGCGCCCGCCTGCCACAAACCAAGGGACTATTCCCGTAGCGGAGGGACCCCGCTCCCGCAGATCATGGGTACAACAGGAGCCGGTCAATGAACCGCACGCGGCAGACTCATAAAGATTGGGGCAGCCCCCTTGGGCTGGCGCTGGTGGCGGGGATGTTGGCGATGGTCGGGCCCGCGTGGGCCTCCCCGCCGCGGGGCTCGGAAGCGCCGCGGATCACTCTCACCGGGACCGACAACTCGAAGTTCGATAGCGCCCAGTTCAAGGGGCGGACGCTGGTCGTGGTTTTCGGAGACCTGTCGCAGGACAAACTGGCCCAGGCGTGCGCGGATATTGACGCGTCACTGCACGACCCGCGCCTTCCCAACGATGCGGCCGTCCCGGTCCTCGTGGTGGCCCACGACCCCGCGCCCGAGGCCCTGGCCAAGGCACGCGAGGTAGGGCACCTTCCCAGGCTGATCGTCACCGATCCAGGGCGAGCGGCGTTCGGGGCGTACCAAATCATGGTGGTCCCCACGGTGGTGGTCGTTGGTCCGGACGGGAAGGTGGTGTACGCCCTGCCCTCCTTCGCTCCCAACTTCCGCGAAGTGCTGACCGAAGCGGTGCTGCTGGGGGCGGGGAAGATCGACGCGGCGCAGTTCGACCAGACCCTCGCCCACCCGGCCAATACCCCCGTCTCCGGACCCGAAGCGCGGGCCTCGCGCCTCACACACCTGGCCCGCGAACTGGTGCGCCGGGGCATGCCCCAGCTGGCCGAGCAGCGGTACCGAGAGGCTCTCGCGGCGAACCCCAAGAGCGCCGAGGCCCACCTGGGCTTGGGAGAGTTGTTGCTGGACCAGGATCGGCTTGATGCGGCGGATGACGCCTTCCGCGCCGCCCTTGAGTTGATTCCGGGGTCCACCGACGCCATGCTGGGCCTGGACGCGACCGCGATCAGGCGTGGCGGCGAAGGCCTGGCGAAGGCCGAGGCGGACCTGCACAGGATCATCACGGCCAACCCCAAACTGGAGCGGGCGCACTACCTCAGCGGCCTGATTCACCAGCAGCGATCAGAGCACGCCGAAGCGGCCGCGTGCTTCCGCCGGGCCTACGAACTGCTCGTGGAGCATGGCGGGAGCCAATAAACCAATGATCCGACGCTTCTTTCAATGGTGCTGGGCGAAGCGCTGGCGCCGGTGGACACTGATCGCGGCCCTCCCGGTGTTCCTGATCGTGAACATCGGGGTGGTGGAACTCACCAGCCAGAGCTCCTTCTGCAAGTCGTGCCACATCATGGAGCCGTACTACACGAGCTGGCGGCACAGTTCCCACAAGGATGTCGAGTGCGTCAAGTGCCACATCTCTCCGGGGGTGGACAACTTCGTGGCCGCGAAGCTCAACGGGCTTGGGCAGGTGGTTGACGACCTTCTCTACCGCACGTCGACCAAGCCCTCCGCCTCCGTGAGCCAACTCGCCTGCACCCGCCCGGGCTGCCACACCGTGGAGAGCATCACGGCCCACAAGATCGACAACGGCAAGTTCAAGTTCGATCACGCCAAGCACCTGGGCTCCGAGGTGCTCGGGATCAAGATCGAGTGCGGCACCTGCCACGCCCACGTGAAGGGCTCCGACCACTTTGAGGTCAACACCGATGCCTGTGTCACTTGTCACTTGCTGACCCGGTACAACAACGGCGGCAACCACCAACCGATGCGGTCCGAGTCCCAGCCCATCTTCATGGCGGTCCGCGACTACAAGCCCGCCGTACCGAATGCGCCCCCCAGCGCCCCGGGTTCGGGGCCCGCCCCGGGCAGCCCGGAAGCGGCGGAGGTTCCCCCGTCGCACGGCAAGAGCCCGCCCGCCAACTGCACCGCATGCCACAACCCTCCCCTGGAGCCATTCGACTATCGTGGGCTGACGGTGGACCACACCCAGTTCCTTTCGTACGGCGCTGCCTGTGAGTCCTGCCACCGCAACGTCACCGCGAAGCCCGAGCCCATCGACGATGCCAAGTGCCTGACCTGCCATACCTTCGGGGCCGACCGCTCGCTCCCCGTGGCTGAAATGCACAGGGTCCACGCCGAGGGGCATCACAAGGTCGAGTGCTTCAGTTGCCACGGCGTCACACGCCACGGCACGCAGGCCCAGTTGCTGTCGCTTGGTCAGTTCGACTGCCGCGCCTGCCACAAAGACCAGCACGGCGTCCAGCAGCAGGCCTACCTCTTCACCGGGGCCAGCCCGCACGCCGACGGCGGCCCCGTCAGCCCCATGTTCCTCGCGCACGTGGACTGCGCCGGCTGCCACGTCCAGCAGGACCACCTCAAGGTCAAGCCCGAGAGCACCGCGACCGTGGCCAAGGCCACGCCCCAGTCCTGCGACGCCTGCCACCAGCCCGGCCTGGGAGAGAGGTTGATCCCGCGATGGCAGGCCGACACGCACGCGCTGTTCGACGAGCTCGAAGCCCAACTCGCCGCGATCGGCCCGGCGCCCGCCGGCGATGAAGCCGGGGTGAAGGCGCGTGTTGACGAGGCCCGAGGCCTGCTCAACCTCATCCGCACCGACGGGAGCTGGGGCGTCCATAACCCGCGCTACACGCAGCAACTGCTCGAGCGCGCCCGCAGCGCCCTGCGCGAAGCCCGGGGCTTGCCCCCGCTCCCGCCGCCACGCCCCCCGGAAGCGTCCGCCGACCCGGTGCCCCAGCCCGGCGCGACACCCTCGAGGGCCGGTCCTCCACCATGACCTCCCGAGCGCTCATCGCGGCCCCCCTTTGTCTTGCCCTGCTCGGCGCATGGTCGGCGCTCGCGCAGCCCCAGCCCAAGGCCGGGCCCCCCGTCGCTCCCGGCGTCCGGCCGGCGGACCGCGTCCACGACTGCACGACCGGCGGCTGTCACGCGCAGCAGTTGGACTACAAGTTCCAGCACGGCCCGGCCGCCGTCTCGGCCTGCGACGCGTGCCACGTCTACGCCGACGCCCGCGCCCACACCTTCAGGCTGCGTGCCGAGGGGCGCGACCTGTGCACGTTCTGTCATATCAACAAGGCGGGGAGTGAGGCCCCGGTCTCTCACAAGCCGTTCGCGGACGGGGAGTGCCTCAAGTGCCACAACCCCCACGGCTCCGGGGTGAGGTTCATGAATCGCCACGCCGATACCAACACCATGTGCCTGTCGTGCCACCAGGTGGTGCTGGAGGGGCACGCCAGCGTCCACGAGGCGGTGACCGAGAAGTCCTGCACCGCCTGCCACAAACCCCACACATCCGACCATGAGAAACTCTTGACCAAGGATACGCGGGCCCTGTGCCTCTCGTGCCACGAGGATGTGGGGCATCAGATCGAAACGGCCACCAGCGTGCACGAGCCGCTCATAGCCGGTGGGGGCGACTGCCTCAAGTGCCACACGGCCCACGCCTCGGACACCACGCACCAACTCATAGCCCCCCCCGCGCAGCTGTGCGGCGACTGCCACAAAGAGGTCGCGAAACTGGCCGCATCAGCCCCGAACCCGCACTCGGCGGTGCTCGACGGCGAGGCCTGCCTGAACTGCCACAAACCCCATGGGAGCGGGCACGCCAACCTCATGAAGGATGAGCCGGTGGCGACGTGTCTGGCCTGCCACAAGGAGGCCCCGATGGTCACCGCGCCTAAGAAGGAGGACAACCCTGCCAAGCCGGTGTTTGCCGTCCCACGTCCCACGCCCGCGGCCCTGCCGGAGAATGCCGCGCCCAGGAGCGTCGCCAGGCCGGTGCCCGAACTGGCGAACAGGGGCCTGAACCCGCACGGCCCGGTGGCCGAGGGCAAGTGCGCGGCGTGCCATGACGTGCACGGGGGGAGCCACGCCGACCTGCTCAAGGCGCGGTTCTCCAGCGAGTTCGTCCAGGCCTTCGCCCCGGAAAACTTCGCGCTGTGCTTCACCTGCCACGACCAGAAGCTCGTCGAGGGCCAGACCACAAGCGACGCCACCAACTTCCGCGATGGGGAGCGCAACCTCCACTTCCTGCACGTGAACCAGGACCAGGGCCGGGCCTGCACGGCCTGCCACACGGTGCACGCCAGTCGGTTCGAGAAGCAGATCTGCGACAGCGTGACCTATGGGAACTGGCAGTTGCCCCTCAACTACAAGCCCAGCGAGACCGGCGGTTCGTGCGCCCCGGGGTGCCACCGGGCGCAGACCTACACCCGGACGACCGTGGAGATTCTGGCCAGGCAACCCGTTGTACCGGCCGCGAGTCCGCCCGCACCCCCCGGCCGGTAAGCGCCCGTTCCTTCCCGCCCGGAACACGCCCGGCCCGGCGGGCACCTACCTGTTGTAGGAAGTGCGCGAGTGCACCTCGCCATGGCAACTGAGCGTGCACTCGCCGCTGGTCATGCCCAGGTCCACGTACTCCAGCCGCCCGGTGGCCGGGTCCGGGCGGACGATGGTCCTGTCAAAGTTTATGAGGTGGGAGTTGTTCCGCGGGTTGCCCTGCGAGCTCGCGATCCCGTGCGAGTCGTGGCAGGCCGAGCAGGATGTTTGTTCATCCACGATGTGCTTGCTGTGCTCGGGGAACGACTGGTCCGCGAGGATGCTCGAGCGGTCATGGCACTTGTAGCACAGCGCGTACGCGAACTCGCTCTCCATCGAAGAGTCGGACGTGTTGTAGTTGGCCGCCAGCAGTGGCGACCGCGTCGAGCCATGGACGCCCCCGGGGCCGACGCCCCCGTTCGCGGGGCCCGAGTCGCTGGCGTGGCAGTCGCTGCAATAGGTGAGGCTGGCGGGGGTCCAGCCCGGGCGCAGGCTGGGGACATCGGTGCTGCGCCCGCTGGTGGTCACGGGGTGGAATGAGACCGCGCCCGAACTGAACTGGAGGCGCACGTTGTTCTGCGCGATGACGCGGCTGACGGTCGGCTGGAGCGTGCTGCCGTCGGCGTGACAGCGGAAACAGGCCTCGTACTCATTCCTGGCCGCGGCCACGGCCACGCCCGAGACGTCCATGCCCGCGACGCGACCCATGTTGGGGTGCGCCAGCGGGGCCGTTCCGTGCCCTGTGCCCATCGTGTGCGGCTCGTGGCAGTCGGTGCAACTGGTGTGCTCGGAGGCATCGCCCGGGGGGTCGACGGGGCTGTCGGTGTCGTGGACGGAGACGCCGAGCAGGTCGGCGCCGATGTTCGCGGCCCCGGCGTGCGTGCCGTCGTGGCACTTGAGACAGGTCTGGGTCGTGTTGCGGGCCCGCAGCAGGTACGGGCCGCTGGGGGCGGAGTGCGGTTGATGGCAGGCGCTGCACTGGTCGTGGGCGCTGACCGTGGTCGTGCCCATCTGGTGGCACGAAGTGCACAGCTGCGAGGCGTCGTTGCGGACCACCAGGAACTTCCCCAGGGAGTTGTTATGGGCGTCGTGGCAACTGGTGCATTGGAGTTCGCCGTTCGAATCCAGGCGCACCCCCTGGGGGAGGAGCGCGGGGTCTTTGACCCTGGGGTTTCTATTGGCCAGCGTCGCATCGTACCGGAACGAAATCGGGTGGTCGTCGCTCAGGTCGGTGCCGATGTGCCCGGAGCCCTCGGGGATGGTGGAGACCGATCCGCTCATCACGATGGGTGTGGAGAGCGAGGCCACCATCCCCAGCGCGATCGTCCCATCGTGGCACGAGAGGCACAGTTTGGACATGCCGGTGGGCTGGTCAGGCTGGGCCTCCAGGGCGCGGCTGGTGTAGATCGTGTACGCCTCCGTAGGCATCACGCGATTCCACAGCGGCTGAACGGGGGTTGCGTTGTGCGGCGCATGACAGAAGATGCAGACCTGATCTTCCATCGAGGCCCGCACCGGCCCGGGCCCGCCCGCGGACAGGTTATGGGGAGAGTCGACCACGCTGGCGGGCTGGGCCAGGGCGAAGGAGCAGACGGCCACAGCGCCCAGGGTCATGCACCACCTGGGCAACGGCAGGCGAACGCTCGGCATCGTGAGGTGCCGTGTGCCCTTTGCGCCGTACGGTTCCTTCGGGCTAGTTCCCACCGAAAACTCCTTCCGCGGGCAGGCTCTCGAAGGCCTGCACCCTTCTGTTGAACGAATCGGCGACCCAGAGGCGACCGCCGGCTTCGATGTGCAGGCCCGCGGGGAGCCAGAACTCGCCCGGGCCGTGCCCCTCCTCGCCGAACGCCATCAGCAGCGCCCCGTCGCTGTCGAATATCTGTACCGCCTCGAAGTTTGCATCCACCACGTACAGCCGGTCCTCACGGTCCACCGCGATGCCCTTGGGCTGGGAGAAGTAGCCGGGGAGGTCGCCCTTTCTCCCGATCTGGTGGGTGGGCTTGAGATCGGGGCCGAAGACCTGAACGCGAAAGTTCAGCGAGTCGCTGACATACACGCGGCCCCGGCTGTCGATGGCGATGTTGGTGGGGTAGTTAAACTCGCCCGGGCCGCTTCCGCGCGCGCCGACACGCTCCAGGAGTCCGCCGTCCAGGCGGAAGACGACGATCTGGTGGGCCGCGCTGTCGACGACCAGCAGGCGAGCATGCTCACGGTCCACGGCCAGGCCGCAGGGCCGGTGGAGCACATCATCTCCGATGGTGCCCAGGAACCGGCCGGCCGTGTCAAACGTGAAGATCGAACCGTCCAGCGAATCCGCGACCAAGAGGCGCCCATCGACGGCGTCGTAGGCCAGCGCGACGGGTTGGGCGAAGGGGCGGGCGTCCTTGGGCGGTTGCCACCGCTGATACTTCCGCGTCGTGAGGCCAAAGACGTGCACAAGCCTGGCGTCGCTGTCAGCGACGAAGACGCGGTCGCCGCCGTCGGTGCACACCGCCATGGGTCGCAGCATGGCATGGGGCGGCTCCTTGCCGAAGAGCGCTTCGCCAATGCCCTGGAGCCCGCCGCGGGCGGGACGCAGGTCCGCATCGGAGCGGACCTGACCGATGTACGCGATGCGCGCATGGTCTGGGGCCAGGGGCCAGCGGTGGATAGAGTCCGCAGGGTCGAAGATCACGCCGGGCGGGCTGCCGCAGCCGGCCATCAATGGGTGGAGCAATGACAAACACACCAGGAGCCTGAGAATCGGGGCAAGGGAGGCGTGGCGCAGGGGCGGCCTGCCGCCAATCCTGCCGCAACTCCGTTCCTGATTGTGCCCCGACGCCATGCACCGCCCCTTGTCAGAACGCCCGCCTGAGCCCAATGGTAATCGCCTGAGACTGCGTGCTGGTGGCACCCGCATCAAGCATGGACGCGTAGATCGACCCGTAAAAAGTGGTCTGGCCCCTGTGCCAGGAAATGTCCACCCCGCCCTCGAACCCGCGAATGTCGGGAGAACTGTTGTGGTACTCCTGTCGGCCCTGCGCGTGGACTGAAAAGTCCAGGTCCTTGGCGAGCTTGTGGGACCAGCGCCCCGTGGCGAGGTACAACTCCACGCGCTCGCCGGTGAAACGGTAGTCGGCCTCCTCACGCGAAACCCCCAGGCTGAGAAGGCTGCTGCGGGAGAACCGCCGGTTGTAATGGGCCTGCAGCCGCGTGGCATCGAATGGTGAAATATCGCTGTCGTGGTGCTGTCGCTCGGCGGTGAGGGTGAGGTCGGTGACGCGGTACTCCAGCCCGTAGCGCAGGTCGCGCGGGTTGTCGAGGACAAACAGGGCCGGGCTTGCGGAGTCCACGCTCTGGTCCAGTTGCCGGTAGGTCGCGTACGCGGCCAGCCCCTTGAGGGCGCCCTCGGTGATGCTGTACCGCACGGAGACGGTCCCGGTGGTGGAGTCGACCTGGTTGGCGGGCTCGGGGCCGACCTCGAAGTCGATCACGACGGCCTGCCCGTTGGAGATGGCCCCGCCCACCACGCGCGTCAGCTCCACACGGTCGGGGAAGGCCAGCTTGGTGTAGTCGACGCCTTCGATGAACACGCGCACGCGGGTGGTGTCGCGCACGACGATCGACTCGGGGATGATGTTGCGGCGGTTGAGGGTCAACGGGAACGGGTCGTTGAACACGTACGTTCCGTTGACGACCGGGACGGTTGTGCCACGGGCTCCGTTCTCCTGGTGCGTCCCCGAGAGGGAAACCCCCGCGTTGAGGCGGCCGTACGGGACCCTCTTGACGTAGTCCAGGGCGCCGGTGGCGAAGACCTCGTCGCTGGTGAACTCGCCGGGGACATCCAGGCTGCTGCCGCCGATGCTGGCGGTGCTGGTGAGGCTCTCGTACAGCCGGTGGCGGATCAGGGCCGAGCCGCGCGCCGTCCGCTGCTCGTGCCCCTGGCGTTCGAGGTTCTCCAGGCGGCCGTAGTAGCGTGTTTCGAGGCGTGGGGTATGCCGGAGGGTGAGCTCCTCGTCCCAGCGCGAGATCCGCTCGGCGTACAACCCCGTCCGCTCCTGGAATCGAAGCGACGACCGCAACGTGTCACGGCTCTGAGCGCCGAAGGTAAGCCAGTGCGTCAGCGTCGCGTCGTGCTGGTCATAGGTGTCCTGGAACCCGTTGCCCCCACCCCCGCTGTCCTGGCTGATGTGGTCGAACGTGTAGTCCGCCGCCACCCGCTGGTTGGGGGTCATCCGAATCTCGCTGTGGACGATCGCCGAGTCCTGCGTGGAGCTGAATCCCCCGGTCCCGAACCGATCGGCCTGCTCCTGCTCGCGGTGCAGGACCTGAACCTGGGTCGGCGCTACGTCGGACCGGACCTGGGCGATGGCCCCAAACTCGGTCACGGTGTTCTTGATGGAACCTCCGAAGTCCGGGTTGAAGTAGCTCTCGTCGCGACGCGTGTAGGCCGTCGTCGGTACGGGGCCGTTGGCCAGGATCAGGGCGCTGAGGTCGTACAGGGCGTTGAGGGAGGTGGTGCTGCTCTGCGTCCCGCTCAGGTCGCTGCTGAGAGCATCCTCCTCAAATGCGAGCCGCAGGTTGCCGCTGAGGTTGAGCAGGTTCTTGTGCCCGATCGACGCCTCGCCAGAAAGGTCCAGGGTCTGGCGGTACAGATTCTCCTCCTCGGTCAGTGTCGGTTGCCCATCCTGCATGAGCCGGTCGGCGCGCCACTGGGCCCAGAGATCCACCGCGGCCTCCAGCCGGAGCAGTTCGAGGCCCCTAAACCGCGGCCGCTGCTCTCCCACCACGATGGGGCCCTCGGCCGGCGGCGCGGACTGACCGATGCAATCGCCGGCGGGGCCGAACAGCCCCATGGACGCTGACACCGAAATGCCGACGGTGATCGAGACGGAGCGACGCGGATGCGGGATGCGCCTCGGCGTCACGGCGTCTCTCCGGGGGCGCGGAGGAAGAACCGTTCCCGGCCGCCGTGCCCTTGGTGGCAATCCAGGCAACTGCGGTCGCTCTGGCCGTGCTCGGGCACGCGCTGGGTGTTGAGGCTCGAGGCGGCGTGGCACTGAGCGCAGACCCCTTGCGCCGGGGCCTTGAGAAGCGCCGCGTACGCCGAGTTGTGCGGGTCGTGGCACCACAGGCAGGCCGCCACCGCGACCGGCCCGTGCATGTGTTCATGCTCGGTGGTCGAGTCGGCATGGCACTTGAGGCACAGCCCCGAGTCCCTGCTGCCCATCCTCAGGGTGCGGGTGTGGCATTCCTCGCAACGCTCCTCGGCCCACGGCTTGTGCACTGAGTAGGTGGGGCTCTGCCGGATGTCGCCCTTGATCGTTCCCGGCGGACCCCGGGTGACGGCGCGGGGGTCAGGGACTCCATCAAAGAAAAAACTCAGGGTGTCGTAGTGCTTCTCGACCGAGCACCCCCACAACCACAGCAGCGTGACCACCGCCCCCGTGAGCGCCGCGCCCACCCACGCCGCGGCTGCGGCGCGGATGCGTGACTCTCCACGTCGGTTGGCGCCTTGCGCTGGTTCCATGGGGCCCCCTTGCCGCCCGCAGCGGGGGTTACTGCGGCTCCGCGTTCGTCTTAGGTGGATCGGTCGGTTTGGCCGGGGCGGCTTGAGGGGAATCTCCAGGACTTTGGGGAGGGTCCGGGGGCGCGCCCGGTGACGGTGCCTCGGGCTCATCCGTGCCGGGGGCCGAGAACTTGATCTCGTCGGTGGTGGAGGTGCTGACGCCGGCCATGACCGGGGCCGCGGCCTTGGCGAGGTCCTGAGCGGTGTATCCCTCTCGTAGCACGCCCTCAACATAGAGCGAAACCCGGTTTTCGCCAAACTGGTTGGTCACGGCGATCACCCGCCTGGGCTTGAAGCCCGGGTGGACTCGATCCGTGAACAGGTCAAGGCTGTCCTCGCTGACACAGATGCCGGCGGGGAGGTCCATCGAGCCGGGGTAGTCCCCGGCGGCTCCGAAGTGCATCAGCAACTCAAACTTCTCGTCGAACATCTGCACGTTCTGGAAGGCCGCATCCACGACGTACACAACGCCATCGCCGTCAACCGCGACGTGCTTGGGGCGTGCGAAGGTCCCGGCGACCTTGCCCATGGCGCCCACGGCCCCGATGAACCGGCCCTCGGGGCTGAACTTCTGGAGGCGGCAGCGCAGCATGTCCGTGACGTAGACGTTGCCCTGCTTGTCGGTCGCGATGCCCAGGGGCAGCCGGAACTGGCCGTCCTCATCGCCAACCGTGCCGATGGTTCCCAGCAAACTGCCGTCGTTTCGGTCAAAGACATCGACACGCTGGCCGACCATGTCCGTCGCGTAGAGCCGATCGCCGTGGACCGCGAGCGCCGAGGGCTTGAACTTGGGGTGTCCATAGGCGCGCGAGTACCGCTCATCAGCGTCGAATACCAGGATGGCGCCGCGGTCGATGTCGGCCACATAGAGCGTCGAGTCGTCGGCGACAGCCACCGCCACCGGTTTCTTGAGTTGGTTGGTGCCCGAAACGCCCACCAGTCGCGTCTGCTTCTTCCGCAGGTCCAGCACGACGACGCAGCTGTTACGGATGTCGGCGACGTAGATCTTGCCGTTGCGCATCGCCACGCCGTAGGGCTTGTTGATGGCGGCGGCCTTCTCGACCTCTTTCCCGAAGACCATTTTTTCCAGCCCGCTGGCCTCCTGGCGCGACACATCGTCGCTGGTGCTGAGGGAGAGCACGAACTGGATGTGCGGATCGTCCGGGAACGTGGGCCAGAAGGCGTAGTTTCCCGGCGTGCCCTCCTGAACGACCGCCCGCGGGGCTGAATCGCAACCAGTCGCCCAGCTAAGTCCGGCGGCGAGACACCCCATCACGATGGTGCGGCGGACCACGGACCATGGGCTGCTGTTCATGTGATGCTCCATGCGGCTCCAGCGGTAGACACTACATGCCCGAGGCCCGGCTTCGCTACGAGGAAACCACCCCCAAGCGGCGTGCGGCGCTGTACCGAATAACGCCGCCCCGCTCTGAGGGCAGCGGGGCGGCGCATGGGGGGCGTTGGAGTCGCAGGCCGACTTACTTGATGTGGCAGGTCAGGCACAACTGGCTGTTGACGTTGCTGTACTGCAGCAGGTGATCAGCTCCCCCGCCGTGCACGTTGTGGCAGGTCCTGCAGCCGACCACATACTTCACCGTGGCGTCGGCGGGGTCGGTCCACGACCGCAGGCGAAGATTCACACCCGTGGGGCCAGGGATCTGGTGGCTGGCGTTCTGCGGGCGGTACGAGGTGCTGGCCGGGTCGGTCGAGTAGATCGCCTTGCTGCCGATGGGGTGATCATCCCGCAGGTCGGTGCCGACGTAGCCGTCATCGCCGGGGACCATGAACTCCGTCCCCGTTGCGCCACCGAAGCTGTCCAACGCGACCGTGCCATCGTGGCATGACAGGCACAGCTTGCTGGTGTTGTCGAACGCGGTGTTGTTGGACGTCGTGCCCGTGGTGCCGCTCCCGTACAGGTTGTACTGCGTGGCGGGGTCTCCCACGTCGTGGTTCCACAGCTTGGCAACCGCCCAGTTGCCGCCGTGGGGCGTATGGCACGGCTTGCAGATTTCGCCGGATGTGTTCCAGGCGTACTGACTGAAGTCATGCGCGGTTCCGGCAATCTGCGCCGAGGCACCCGTGGCTGCCAGGCTCAGGGCCAAGGCTCCGTAGAGTGTTGCTCTTGCGTTCATCGAAGCACCTCCTTCTGCGGTCCGCCTTGGCGGACCTCACCACTTCAGCTGGCGGGTGGGCCGATCCCAGCCCCGCATCAATCACTGATACCGTTCTTCCTGCAACTCGCGTACCAGCGTCGATACACGGCGTGAGTGCCCCTTTCCATCGAAAAACCGGGCTTCTGAGCGGTGTTTCCAGGGGGGTTACACTCCGGGGGTTCCCGCAATTGAGAACCGGCAAGCCGCCCGCTTCTCGGAAGCAGGAACAAGCCCTTGCTGACGCGGCCCCGGGATTGGTCCGGCACGCGGGATTCTGGCATTGGGCTTGCACTTGAGTTGCCGGCACATGATCCACACCATGACACCCTTCCGGCCCCGGTTCCATCGCTCCTACCCCGCCCCGGTTCGAGAGAGTTGGCCCGCGGCGCGGGCTTGCAGAAGCCTCGCGCTCGCGGGCTGGCTTGCGGCGGGGGGCGCGGCCGCCGTCCAGCCCGACCCCGTCGGCACCCAGGCGCCGCAGGGCATCGAGCAGATCCTCCAGTCGGCCCCCAAGGGCAAGCTCACCGTCAGTGCCGTCCTGGTTTCGGGCGGATCGACATCGCCGGTCCCGGGGGCGGTGGCGGAGGTACACCTGTTCCACAACAACCGCCCCTTCAAGCAGTTCAAGGTCCTGCTCGACGAGCACGGGGTGACGGTGCTGGAGGACCTCCCGGTCATTATGGGAGTGGTGCCGTTGGTGCGCGTGGAGTACAAGGGCCTGACGTACCAGGAGTCCGGCCCCCAGTTGAACGCCTCCGCCCGCGAGGGGACCATCCAGGTCAAGGTCTACGACACCACCGAAGAGACGCCGCCATGGCGCATCCCGATGCGGCACATCATGGCGACGCCATCCCCCGGCGGTGTGGCGGTCACCGAACTGGTGATCGTCGAGAACCCCTCCGACAAAACGTGGCTGGGGAAGGACCCCGACGACAAGGGCAACCGCCCCACGGTTGAACTGACGCTCCCGGGCAACGCCAAGGACGTGAAGCTCGAGTCGGGGTTCCACGGATGGTGCTGCACATCGTACGAAGGGCGCGACCTGCGCGTCCGGATGCCGATGATGCCCGGGCAGGCCCGGTATCGGTTCAGCTACGTGGTGCCGGAGACGGAGGGCGCCGCCCTGCTCTGCTTCGTCGCTCCGGTACTGACCGACCACGTGATGCTCGTGCTCCCGGACGATGGCACGACCGTGTCTCCCGCGCCCGATGCCGCCGAGGTGACGCCCCGCGCCTCCGCCGAGGGCGGTGTCAAGGCCCGGGTCTATCAGTTCGACGCCCTGCGCCCCGGCCAAGCCGCCGGACTCCTGGTTTCCGGCACGCTCATGGCGGGATCGAAGCCGTTGACCTCGAAGGGCCTGCCCCTGCTGACGTGGCTCCTCGGCGGGGTGGGCTGTCTTATCGCTGCCGGGTTGGGGCTGTTGGTCTGGCGGCGTTCATCGAAGAAGAGTGCCGGCTTGGCCAAGCAACACCCGGCGCAGGCTGCTTGAGGGAGTACCGCTCATGAAGCCGCCTCGCCTGAGCACGCAAGTCTACAGCCTGCTCGTGCTCACCTTGCTGACCTTGGCCATCATCGGCGTGGCGTTCAGCCCGCCCGAGACCTCCGAGAATGGCGGGTCGGTGCTGCAGCACAAGATCCTGTATATCCATCTCCCGGCGGCCGCCGTCACCCTCGTCGCGTGCATGGCGGTGTTTGTCACCAGCGTGGGCCACCTCCTGCAGCACCGCCGATGGTGGGACGACATGGCCCAGGCCGCGGGGATGGTCGCCGTGGTCGCGTGCACAGCGCTGCTGGCGACGGGCATGATCTGGGGCAAGAAGGCGTGGGGCGAGTGGTGGACGTGGAGCCCGCGCCTGACGTTCAGCCTGGTCTTGTGGGCCCTCTACGCGGGGTTCCTGGGCCTTCGGCCCCTGGTGCCCTCGCACCGGCGGGCCCAGGTCAGTTCGGTCTACGGGATCATCGCGTTCCTCGATGTGCCGCTGGTATACATGTCCACCAAGCTCCTGCCCGATGTGCACCCCGCATCCATCCCCATGGACGCCCCGATGAAGCGGACACTGCTCCTGTGCACGGTCGCGGCCCTCGTGATCGCGGGGGGCTTCGTTGCCGGACGCATCACGTCGCGCTGGTCGCCCGAGGGTCAAGGGAAAAAGGGACCGCCGATCCGGAGCGGGCCCCTGCGCGCGCCGCCCCCAACCGTGGCTCACGAGCGGCTCAGGGCTTCTTGAAGCCTCCAACCATCGAGGCAAACCCGGGTGCGGCCGCGGCCATCTGGTCGGCCGGGCCCGTCATCTTGATGAAGAGCGTGGTGCCGGGCTCCTCAACGATGGCCCCGCGGAGCGTCCAGTTGTTGTGCGGCCCCAGGTCTCCCATGCCGGAGTAGGTGCCGGTGATCTCGACCGTCGTGACGGGAATGCCCGCGACCGTCTGCTTCTGCACCAGGGCCTTGCCGGGCTGGCCCGCGGCATCGCGGACCTGGCCGGCCCAGCGGTCGATGTTCGACTGCACATCTCCGCCCGCGGTGGAGAACACGGCGATGCAAGCCTTCGCGGCGTCGCCGGAGGGGTCGGCCACGAGAACCTCGGCCAGCCGCATCTGGTTGGCGGGCGGCACGGAGACCCACCCGGACGGAAGTGGGAATGTGAACCCACCGACCGTGAGGGATGATGCGGAGCCCGTCGCGGCGGCGGAAAGGGGCGTTGTGGCGATGGGGGTGCTGGGGGTGCCAGCGGCGACGCTGGGCTTTGGGGCCGGTGCCATCGGGGGCGTGGGCGACGACTTTTCTTTGCATGCCGCGGGCATGGCCAGGAACGCGCAGAGCATGGGGAGGACGATCATCCGGCGCAGGGAGGGGTTGTTCATGGTGCCATCGTACATCGCCGGGGCCGCGCGGGCGCGCGGGGCGGTCAGGCGGAGGCCATGGCCGCCTCGGCGTTGCGGATGATGCGGTCGCCCTCGACCGGCTCGAACCGCGACTGGAAGAAGCGCAGGTGCTTGGGCTCGTGCGTGAAGCGCACGCCCACGACCTCGGCGCGACGCTCGTGGAGGTCGATGACCGATTCGGCGGTCACATCCATGTGCGCCTGGGTGTACACGCGGCGCGGGATGGTGAGGCGGATCAGCTCGAGGGCGGGGAAGATGTTCGCGCCGGTCTCGTGGTCGCGCCCGCACGACACAGCGCCCCGCTCCATCGAGCGGACGCCCGAATCGACGTACAGCGCTGCCGTCAGGGCCTGGGCTGGGAACTGCTCCCGGGGGATGTGGGGGAGGAACTTGGCCGCGTCGATGAAGACCCCGTGCCCGCCGATGGGCCGGATGACGGGCACGCCCGCGCTCAGCAGGGCCCGCCCCAGGTACTCGACCTGGCCGATGCGGGCGCGGATGTGGTCGAACTGGACGGACTCCTCGATGCCGATGGCCATGCACTCCATGTCGCGCCCGGCCAGGCCGCCGTAGGTGTGCAGGCCCTCGTACACCACCACCAGGTTGCGGGCCTCCTCGGCCAGGGCATCGTCGTTGACCGCCAGGAACCCGCCGATGTTCACGAGGCTGTCCTTCTTGGCCGAGCAGGTGCAGCCGTCGGCGTACGAGCACATCTCGCGGAGGATGTCCTCGATGGAATCGTCCCGGTACCCGGGCTCACGGACCTTGATGAAGTAGGCGTTCTCAACGGCACGCGTCGCGTCGATGATCATCCGGATCCCGTGCTCGCGGCAGATGGCCGAGGTCTCGCGGATGCTGGCCATGCTGGCGGGCTGGCCGCCGGCCATGTTGACGTTGGTCTGGAAGTTGACGTACGGGATCTTCCCCGCACCGACCCTCGCGATCAGTGCGCGGAGCTTGGCGGGGTCGGCGTTGCCCTTGAAGGGGAAGTCGCTGTCGGGGTCGTGGGCCTGGTCAATGATGATGTCCACGAAGCAGCCGCCCGCGAGCTCCTGGTGGGCCTTGGTGGTGGTGAAGTACATGTTGCCTGGGATGAAGTCGCCCGGTTTGATGCACGCCTTGCTCAGGATGTGCTCGGCGCCGCGCCCCTGGTGGGTCGGGATGACGTGCTTGAAGCCGTAATAGCGCTGCACGGCCCGCTCGAGGTGGTAGTAGTTGGCCGAGCCCGCGTAGGCCTCATCGCCCATCATCAGGCCCGCCCACTGGCGGTCGCTCATCGCCGAGGTGCCGGAGTCGGTGAGCAGGTCGATGTAGACGTCTTCACTCCGGAGGAGGAACGTGTTGAAGCCCGCCTCCGCGATCGCCCGCTCGCGCTCGGCCCGGGTGGTCATGCGGAGGTGCTCGACCATCTTGATCTTGTACGGCTCGGCCCACGACCGCTTGCTCATGGCTTTGGACTCCGGGGCGGGTCGGTGCGACCCCCTACGGCGAGCGTAATCGGTTGCTGCGCGAAATCAAGACAAACGTATCCAGATTAGGGCGGTTTCCCTGATAGGCGTTGGAGAACGGGTGGGACGGCGGCAATTCCGGCAACACACGTGCGCCCAAGCGGTTCCACGGCGTCCAAGCCCGAAACACAAAAACCCCAAAACTCTGCGGAGTTAGTGGGGGTTGGCGTCGGGTGTGATCCGGTGGAAGTGGAGGCAATGACCCCGATGGGATTCGAACCCATGTACCTACCGTGAAAGGGTAGTGTCCTGAACCAGGCTAGACGACGGGGCCTCTGTCGGGGCTTTGGGTTCCCGAATCAGGGGCGATTCTAGCCGCCCACCCCCCACCCACCCACTGGGCGGCGTTGCGGCGCGGTAGCATCGGGTGTGCAGCCCCAGGAAGTGCCCATCACACCCCTCGGAGTTCCGCCCGATGCCGCGGCGGTGTTGTTCTTTGGCGGCATGTTCGATCCCCCGCACCGGGCTCACGTGGAAGTGCCGGTGATGGTGCGGGAACGGGCGGAGGGGGCGATGGGGGCGGGTGGCTGCGGCGCGTGGCTCGTGTTTGTGCCCGCCGCGCGGTCCCCGCATAAGGCGGGCGGGGCGGTGGCGAGCGAAGAGGACCGCGTGGCGATGTTGCGGCTGGCGGTGGCGGGGGTGGCGCGGGCGGTTGTGTGGACGGATGAAGTAGACCGAACGCGGGCGGGTGGCGCTGCGGGCGCGCACGAGCCCAGTTTTACGATCGACACCTTGGAGCGGGCGCGGCGGGTGCTGGGGCCGGCGGTGCCGTCGCGGCTGGTGATCGGGTCGGACCAGGGCGCAGCGTTCCACAGGTGGAAGCGGTACAGGGACATCATGGCCATCGCGCCGCCGCTGGTGGTGCTGAGGGAGCCGCTGGGTACGGAAGGGGCGTTGCTCGCGGCGATGGAGGCCACGGGCGCGTGGACAGCGCGTGAACTGGAAGCATGGGCGGGCCGGGTTGTGCTCACATCGCCGCGGGAGTTGAGCTCGACGCAGGTGCGAGAGATGATCCAGCGCGGCGACCTCGCGGCCATCGAGAAGGTCGTTGATAGCCGCGTGCTGGGGTATATCGAGGAGCGAGGTATGTACGGGAGTGGAAAGTCCTGAGCCGTGAGTTGGTGGCCTCACGTGTGGGGAGCGAGGGGCGGCGGGCTCGTAGTTTTGTTGGGCTGTCGTTGCCGGACCTCATCCGCGTCTAGGCTACGAACGTAAGGCCCTTCGAGCTGAAAACCCCAAGTCTTGGGTGTAGGGTGTCCGAGTGGTTGGAGTGGTTGGTCGGCTCCTTGTTTGGCCGGGCCCGACCTCCGCGGGCAGCGTTGCGAATCCTGGCTCATGCCATACTGTTGACCATGCCACGCCTTGACTATCAGACTGCCGGAGAATCGCACGGGCCCGCGTTGATTTGCATCGTGACCGGTCTGCCCTCGGGCGTGCCGGTCGATGTGGACTTCATCAACGCGGAACTGACTCGACGCCAGGGGGGGTACGGGCGCGGCGGGCGGCAGGGCATTGAGGATGACAAGGTCGAGGTGCTCACGGGCGTGCGGCAGGGGCACACATTGGGTCGCCGGTCACAGTGCGGATCAACAACAAGGATTCGCGCCTGGATGATGTGAAGAAGACGCCGCCGGTGTATCGGCCGCGGCCGGGGCATGCGGACCTGGCGGGGAGCATCAAGTGGTTGACGACGGACTGCCGCGAGACGCTGGAGCGGGCGAGCGCGCGGGAGACGGCGGCTCGGGTGGCGGCGGGGGCGTTGGCGAGGTGTTTGTTGCGGGAGTTTGGGGTTGAGAGTTTCGGGTTTGTGCGGTCGATCCTGGATGCCGCGACGGGGGTGGAGGTTGGGGAGGCGAACTGGCGCGGGCTGGCAACGGCGCGAGATGCGAGCGAGACGTACTGCCCGGATGGCGAGGTGAGCGAGCGGCAGAAGAAGATCATTCATGAGGCCAAGTTGGCGAAGGACACGGTGGGGGGATTGGTGGAGGCGCACATCTTCGGGTGTCCGCCGGGGCTGGGGTCGTGCATGGACTGGCGCGACAAACTGGACGCACGGTTGGCGTACGCGGTGATGGGCATTCAGGCGATCAAGTCGGTTGAGGTCGGGCTGGGGAAGGAGGTTGCTTCGAGGCCGGGCAGCCGCGTGCATGATCCGATCCGGTTTGATCGGGCGCTGCGGGAGACGCACCCTTCGATCGGGTTTACGCGCGACACCAACAACGCCGGGGGCACCGAGGGGGGGATGACGAATGGGCAGCCGGTGGTGGTGCGGGCGGCGATGAAGCCGATTTCGACGCTGGTGCGGGGGTTGCCGAGCGTGGACCTCAATACGAAAGAGGCGCAGCAGAGCCAGTACGAGCGGAGTGATATTTGCGCGGTCTCGGCGGCGAGCGTGGTGGTGGAGAATGCCGCGGCCTTTGAGGTGGCGCGGGTCTTCTGCGACAAGTTCAGCGGGGACTCGATGGTGGAGGTGCGGACGCAGTTTGAGAACTACATGCGGCTGGCGCGGATGCTGCCCTTGGACCCGCCGGTGATGACGATCGCGTAGGAAAGGCTCACGCGGGAGCGCAGAGCACGCGGAGAAGAGGCATGTTCGCTGCGAGCTCTGCGCCTCAGCGTGAGCGGGTCCGGCTGAAACCGTTGGGGCAGGATGCCCAATGACTGGCCAGGAGGGTCCCATGTCGCAAGTAGCTGTGAATCAAAGACCTGCGTGTGTTGTTGGGTGTGGCAAGTCGTCGCGGTTTGTGGTGGCCGGCGGCGGGCTGCTGGTGCTGTGTCTAGCCGGGTTGCTCCTCTTCGGCGGGCAGATCGAGCGCTTCTTTTCGGACTTTGGCGTGGTGCTGCCGGGGGTGACACGCCTGACGATGGATCTTTCGGAGGTGCTGCGGTCCAACCCTATCGAGGGGCTGGCTGTGTTCGCGGGCGTCATCGTCGCCACCATCGGCGCGTACTTTGTCGCGCGGAAGGCGGCGTGGGTTGGCGTGCTCTTTGCCGCGGCGTCGATCACGCTGACGATCCTCATCGTGCTGTCGGTGGTGTACCCGATGGTGATGGTGGAGCGGGCGGCGGGGTGAGTGGTGGCCCGAGGTGAGACCGTAGAGCGCGTGGATACCCGGGCCTTCGCGGGGCCTCAGGCACCGGCGTCCGTTTAGTGGAGGACGCGGTAGACCTCGGCCTCGTCGGTGAGGCCCAGTTGGACCTTGGCGAGGGCGTCGACGCGCATGGGGACAAAGCCGGTGGCGACGGCGCTTTCGTAGAGCGTGACGGCGTCGGCGCGCTGGGCGGTCAGTTTGCGGAGTTGGTCGTTCATGGCCATGATCTCGTAGACGGCGAGGCGGCCCTTGTATCCCACGCCGTAGCAGACTTCGCACCGGCCCGATGCGGATGCATCACCGTTGGGCCCGCCCAAGCCGCTGTTGCCGCCGCAGGCCTGGCAGGAGCGGCGGAGCAGGCGCTGGGCGAGCACGGCGAGCAGCGATGAGGTGATGAGGTAAGGCTCGATGCCGATGTCGACCAGGCGCGGGATGGCGCTGGGGGCATCGTTGGTGTGCAGGGTCGCGAGCACCAGGTGGCCGGTGAGGGAGGCCTGGATCGCGAGTTGGGCGGTCTCGCTGTCGCGGATTTCACCCACGAGGATGACGTCGGGGTCTTGCCGGAGGATGCTGCGCAGGCCGGCGGCGAAGGTGACGCCCCGCTTGGCGTTGACCTGCATCTGGCTGATGCCGTCGAGGTGGTACTCGACGGGGTCCTCGATGGTCATGACGTTGCGGCTGGAGCGGTCGACGCGCGAGAGGGCGGCGTAGAGGGTGGTGGTCTTGCCGCTGCCGGTGGGGCCGGTGACCAGGACGATGCCGGTGGGCCGCTCGATCATGTCCAGGAGTTGGGCCTGCATGGCCCGGATCATGCCGATCTCGTCGAGGGAGAGCTGGGTGGCGGTCTGGTCGAGCAGGCGCAGCACGAGGCGCTCGCCGTAGACGGTGGGGATGCAGGAGAAGCGGATATCGACCTTGCGGCTGCCGACCCGCACGGAAGTGTGGCCGTCTTGCGGTGTGTGGCGGTTGGCGATGTCCAGTTCGGTCATGACCTTGAGGCGGCTGGAGATGGCCGCGGCGAGGGAGAGGGGCGGCGAAAAGGCGTCTACCAGCATGCCGTCGATGCGGAAGCGGATGACGAGGCGGTTTTCCTGGGGGTGGACGTGGATGTCGCTGGCGCGGCGGCGGAGGGCTTCGAAGAGGATCATGTTGACCAGGCGGATGACGGGTGTCTGGCGGGCGAGTTGGAGGAGGTCGGTGGATTGCCCAACGGAGCCGGCGGCGGAGGCGATGGCGCGCTCGTCGAGGGGCATTTCCTCGATGATTTCGGTGACCAGGTCCTGGCGCTGCTCGTAGCCGCGGTTCATCAGGTTGGCGACGCCCGCGCGGGGGCAGAGGACGAGGCGGATGGGCATGCTCAGGAGGTCTTCGAGCATGTTGAAGACGGCGGGCTGCATGGGCTGCGCGGTGGCGACGGTCATGGTGAGGCCGTCGGACTCGAGACCGGCGCAGAGGCGCTGGCGGGCGAGGTCTGCCGGGACCAGTTCGTAGAAACGGCTGGCGGATTCCTGGTGGCGAGGCTCGGCGACGTAGCGCAGGCCGGTGCGCTTGCCGAGCAGTTCCAGGGCCTGGTGCTCATCCAGGGCGAGCATCGAGAGCATGACATCCCACGGTTCATCGTCGGAGCCATCCACCTGCGGGAACTGGCGGAGTTGTTCGGCGGTGATGGCGAGGGGGCCGAAGAGCTTGGCGATGCGCGGCAACTCACCCGCGGCGAGGGCGGCTGACGACCCGGCGTGACGGGCGAGGGCGTGCTTTTTTTCGTGGTCGGGCTTGGGCATGGGGGTGTGGGCGGTCAGGAGCCCTGCGGCGCTTCCTGGGAGGGCGGGGAGCTGATTGATTCGATCGAGGTGGGGTTGATGTCGATGAGCGTGGGGTGCAGGCGGGGCAGAGGCACGGCGAGTTCCGAGTCGGCCTGGGGGCCCCGCGTGATGAGGCGCAGGTCGGCGAAGGTGGGGTCCCTGAGGATGCGCGGGGTGAGGAAGATATAGAGGGTGGTCTTGCGGTCGCCGGTATTCTGATCCTGGAAGAGGAAGCCGATGAGGGGGATGTCGCCAAGGAGCGGTATCTGGGCCACGGTCTTGCGCTTGCTTTCGAACGTAAGGCCGCCGACGACGACGGTGGTGTCACCCGGGATGGTGACGCTGTTAGCCATGAGGGTGTTGGTCTGCTTGGGGGCCGGGACTGTGGCGGTGCCCACGCCCGTGAAGCTCGAAAGCTCGGCCTCGTACTTGAGGCGCAGGTAGCCGCCACCACTGATCTGCGGGGTCACCGTGAGGGTGGTGCCGGCCTCTTCGTACCCGGCGAAGCTGGTGATCTGGTTGTTCCCATCGGACTGAGAGGTGGCGGTGGTGGGCTGCGCATCGACGCTGACGATCTGCGCTTCTTCGTTGTCGTCCACGAGCAACTGCGGGGTCGAGAGGATGCGGGCGTCGGCCTTGGTCTGGAGGGCGTTGATGATGATGGGGACCTGATCGGACTTGACCAGTGCCGCGGTGAGGCCGCCCAGGCCGGTGGCGACGGTCTTGGCGGCACCGATGCCGGTCGTGGTGGCGAGCCCGAAGTCGGTCATGACCGAGGCGCCCGAGCCGGCGATGTCGGTGAACTGGGTCTCGAAGGCCAGGCGCATATCGTCGCTCCAGGTCACGGCCACGATGCTGGCCTGGATGTAAACCTGGGGCCGTCTGAGGTCGAGTTTTTCGATGAGCTTGGCAAACTCGGGCTGCTGGCCGGTGGGGGCCTTGACGAGGATCTGGTTGTTCTGCGTGTCGGCGATGACGAAGCCGCCGCTGTCGATGCTCAGGCTGGTGTCGCCGGGCGCCTGGGGCTGGCCTGCCTGCGCCGGGTCGGTGGGGTTCAGGATGCGCCGCAGCGGGTTGCGGTTGTTGAGCTGGTTGCCCCCGGGGAGCAGGGGCGACTCACCCACGGGGGTGCTGTTCTGGATGAGGCCGAGGATTACCTCCGCGACCTGCTCGGCATCGCTGTTCTTCAGTTTGTAGGCCTCGACGACGACCTTCTCGGCCTCGGTATCGAGTTCCTTGATGAGCGAATCGAGTTGCGACTGCTGCGCCTCGGTGCCGTAGTAGATGATCGTGCCGCGCCCCTCGTCCACCACCATGACGGGGCCGCCGGCGGAGACGTTCTGCTGCTGTTGCTGGCGCAGGACCTGGCTGTAGTCAAAGCCCTGGTTGGGGTCCAACTGGTTACGGGCGCTGATGGTGGTGATCTCGCCCAGGCCGCGCTGCCGGGCGATATCGGCGATCTGCGCAGCGGCCGAGCCGGCAAAGTACTGCTTGGGGATGAGGGTGTTGGCAACATCGATGATGGAAAGGACGGACCTGATCTGTTCGACCTCGTCGGGGAGGCCGCGGAAGATGAGGGCGTTGCCCTGGGGGTCGACCGTGAGGCGTTCGCCGATGTTGTCGAGGGAGACGCCCGCGCGCCCGGGTGCTTGGACGGGCTGGCCGGCATCCTGGCCGGGATTGAAGGTGGTCCGGGTGGGCTGGCCGGTGACGCCCACGAGTTGCAGGGCGCGTTCGCGGGCGACGTTGGCGGCGATGTACTTGAGTTCCAGGCGTGTGAACGCGGATTGGGAATAGGAGTCGAGGATGCGCTCGATGAGTTCGCCCGCGGCGAAGACGCGCCTGGGGGTGTCGGTGATGATGATGATTCCAAGGTCGTCGATGTAGGCGGTCTGGCGCTGGCCGCCCGCGCCCGCGGGGGCAACGCCGAGTTGGCCCTCGATGGCGGCCTTGAGGGCGCTGGGGCGGATGTTGGGAGTACTGAAGACGCGGGTGGTGGCCTGCTCGCCGCTGAAGTTGACGGAGACGGCGCCCAGAGTGTGAACGGAGTAGAAGCCGAATCGGTCGCGCGTGATGGTGAAGCCCTGGGGCTCGAGGAGGGAATCCAGGAGCGGGATGAGGTCGTCCTTGCGGACAGGGACGGGGGCGTTGAAAACGACCGAGCCGGGCAGGTCGCCGATGATGGTGATGTTTACTTCCAGCGTCTTGGCGACCAGGTCCACGAGGCTGGAGAGTTGAACGGGCTCGGAAAATACGGACAGGGTGATGAGGTCGGGGTCTTCAGTGTTGGTGACATCCTGCTCGGGCTGGAGTTCAGCCTTGGGGTCGGTCGGTTGGCCATTCACCGGTGTTGCGGGTGGCTGTCCGCCGGCAGCGCCGGGCTGGGCGGCGAGGGATGTACAGGTGCCTGCGACGAGGATCAGGACCGTGCACCAGCGGGCGGTGCCTCGGGCGCGGGGCGCCCGAGGCAGGGCCGTGTGATTGGATGGGGCCGGTGGAAAGGGGCGTCGGCCGCGGGCTTCTGGCACGGTGCTTCTCCGGATGGGCAACGGTTGCCTGTAATCAATACCGCTTTCCCTTTCGGCGGATGCGGCGAGGGAGAGAGAAAATATGCGGGAAAGGGTAGGGGGACCGGGGGAGGGGCACCGCAAACGGAGAAGCCGACGCCCGAACGGCACTCGTGCCGGGGGTACCCTGCGGTGTGAATCAACAGTTCCCACGAGTCCCGCGGCCGTCACACCCCCGGGTTGTGAGTCTGTTGCCATCGGCGACGGAGATCCTTTGCGCGATAGGGGGCGGCCACATGCTGGTGGGGCGATCGCACGAGTGCGACTGGCCTGAGGGGGTGAAGGGGCTTCCGTCTTTGACGGCGCAGCGGGTTCAGGAGACGAGCCCGGGGGAGATTGACCGGGTTGTGCGCGAGGCTTTGGCTCGGGGCGAGTCTCTGTACACGGTGGATGAGGCGAGGCTGCGCGGGCTGCGGCCCGATGTGATCCTGACGCAGGACTTGTGCGAGGTGTGCTCGATTGATCTCGCTGCGGTGCAGCGGATCGTGGAGGGGATGATCCCGCGCCCGCAGATCGTGAGTCTCAACCCCCACACGGTGGAGGGTGTGCTCGACGATCTGCTGACGGTGGGGCGTGCGGTTGGGTTGGATCGTGGGGCGGGCGTGGCGGTGGTGGGGCTGAGAGAGCGGCTGTTTGCGGCGGGGGAGTTTGTGAATCCATATGCCGACGGTCCCAGCGTGGCGTTCCTGGAGTGGACTGATCCGCTGTTTGTGGGCGGGCACTGGACGGTGCAGTTGATCGAGCGGGCCGGGGGGCGGCACCCGCTGAACCCGACGGTGGTGAAAGCGGGCGCGGGTGCCGCGGCGGGGCCGCAGCATGGAGAGCGTGTGGCGGGGAAGTCGATCCGAGTGACGGTTGAGCAGTTGGTTGAGAGCCAGCCCGAGTTCGTGGTCGTGTGCCCGTGCGGGATGGACCTGGAGCAGACGGCGCTCGCGACGGCGGAGTTGGCGCGGCAGGGGTGGTGGGGGGAGTTGCCGGCGGTCAGGAATGGTCGGGTGGGGCTGGTGGATGGGAATCAGTACTTCAATCGGCCGGGGCCGCGGCTGGTGGATGGGTTTGAGTGGCTGGTGGGGTGGTTGAATGGGCGGGCGGAGTTGGTGCCGGAGGGGTTTGGGTGGCGGGAGTGGGAGACGGGGAAGGCGGGCCGACGCGGAGCGAGTTGAGGCGTTGCCGGTTGTCATCGAAGCGAGGGACTTGCTCCGATGAACCCGTCATGGGTCCGCGGTCCGCTGTGCTATTGCTTGTATTGCTTCTGCCGGGCGTTGTGTCCCTGGCTGTCGGGCTGGTCCGGTTGCTGCGGCCTCGCCTTTCGCTGTGCCCTGGGCCGGTGCGGGGGTGGAAGGGGTGGCGGGGGGGAATCGTGCATTGGCTCTGGCGGCCGGTGTGCCGCTATGACCTGTCGGGGCTGACGCGGGCGGCGGATGGGGCGGTTGTTTGTCCGGAGTGCGGGGCGAGTGTGTCGGCGCGGCGGTCATTGCGCGATGGGTGGGCGGTGCGACCGGTTGGCGTAGGCGTTGTGCTGGTGGTTGGTGGCGCAGGAATCGCGCTGTTGACCAGGACCGACAGCGAGGTCTGGTTGAGCCGTCTGCCGACCACTCCGCTGCTGGTCGTCGAGCGCATCCTCTCTGCGGAAGCATCACCGATGCTCCAGCGCGAGGTGGATGAGCGCATCGATGGTGGATTGACGGCGGGGCAGGCGGAGTTGATCATTCCTGGGCTGATCGAACAGTTGGGTGCCGATGGGCACGACTGGAATGCGCACCGGGTGATGGACCTTCTGAGGTCTCTCGGGCCCGCGGCGATCCCCCACCTTCAGGAGGCTCTGCGTTCATCGGATTGGCAGAGGCGTCAGTTAGCCGCGACGCTGCTGCGAGGCCCGCGGTTCAACGTCCCAACCGACGACCTGTTGCGCGTTACGGTCGAGGGCCTGCGCGACGACATGTTGCCCTACGACAGCACGGGCTCGCGCCCGCACACGACGTGGATCGATAACGCCAACGACGGGTTCCAGTACCTCCTCGATCACGCGGATGGGGTCGATCGGTTTCTGGCGGAAGGGATGGCAACCGGGGATGCGCAGCAGCGGTTTTTGTGCGCGGCGGTGGCGGGGATCACGGGAAAGGCGCCGCTCATGGATGCCGCGGTGCCGATTCTGACGCGCCACCTGTGTGATAACGATGTAGCCAACGATGCCGCGCTGGCGGCGGGGGCACTGTTTCGATTTGGGCCACCAGTGGCGTCCTCTCTCGAACCGCTGCTCAACTCAGAGGACCGCCAGCAGCGCGACCTGGCGCAACTGATCCTGCTGGATCTCCAGGGCCCTCCTAAGACCCGGGCGGAGAAGGACGCCCGTCGGCGGCTGAACCGGGCCACGGACCACGTGGCAGACCCGGCGGTTGAGTTGTACATCGGGCGGGTTGGGTTCTAAACGTGTGCGGTTCCCACGGGCGTGTGGGTCGTGTCACCACCGACGTCGGCCTCGGGTGGTGTTGGTGGGATGGGGAGGTTGCAGGGCCGAAGCCGGCGGCACGGTCAGTGATCGCGCCGGTGGTGCTTCTTGCCCTTGTCGCGGCTCTTGCTCTTCTGGCTGCGGCGCTGCTCACCGGACATTTTCTCGAAGGCGCCGAAGCCCGCGCCCTTGCCGGGGGCCATGCCGCCCGCGATGGCCAGGCCGCCGCTGTCGCTCTTGGAGAGTTGCGGCTTCTTGGCCTTGCCGGCGGCGCGCCGGGAGCCGTCGTCGATCACCAGTTCCATCTGGCGCTTGGCGAGGTCTACCGCGGCGATCTTGACGGTGACCAGATCGCCGAAGTTGTAACTGCGGCCGGAGCGGATGTCGGTGAGCGCGCCGGACTTCTGGTCGATGCGCCAGATGGGGGTCTGGTTGTCGCGGGTGATGTCGCCGGGGAGGTCCTCGGCCTTGATGAAGCCGTCGGAGAGGTACTTTTCGAGCTGGACAAAGACGCCACGCTGGTTGACGTTGGTGACGACGCCCGCGAAGGACTCACCGATGTGCTTTTCGAGGAGTTGGAGGACGAGGAAGTTGCGCAGTTCACGCTCGGCCCCTTCGGCGTTGACCTCGCGGTCGGTGGCGTGGCGGCCGATGACGACGAGTTCATCCTCGCTGGGGCAGTTCTTGGCTTCGCTCAGGCCGCGCCCGAGATCTTTGAGGGCGGCGTCGGTCTTGGGGCGGCGGCTGCCGTTCTCGGTGCGGCTGAGGTACTCGGCGATGGCGCGGTGGACGGTGAGGTCGGCGTAGCGACGGATGGGGCTGGTGAAGTGGGCGTAGGCCTCGCTGGCGAGGGCGAAGTGGCCGATGAGGGCGGGGGAGTACTCGGCCTTGCTCAGGGTGCGGAGCACGGCGATGTGGACGGCCCGGGCGGCGGGTGTGCCGCGGGTGGCTTGGAGGAGGCCCTGGAGTTCTTCGCGGGTGGGGTTCTTGGGGACGCGGAAGCCCGCGACCATGGCGACCTTGCGCATGGAGTCGATATCGCCGGGGACGGGGTCGGGGTGGATGCGGCGCAGCAGGGGAACCTGGAGTTTTTCAAAGAGGCGGGCGACGACCTCGTTGGCCTCGACCATGAACATCTCGATGAGTTTGTGGGTGAAGGCGTCGTCCTCGCGCTCGGCGTCGACGACGTGGCCATGCTCGTCGTAGATGAGGACGACCTCGGGCAGGTCCAGAACGATCATGCCCTGGCGATGGCGGCGGCCCTGGATGGCGCGGGCGAGTTTGTTCATTTCCTGGAGGGCTTCCAGGAGTTGGTCCGTGTACTTGGGCGGGGTCTTGGCGTGCTTGCGGGCGAGGTTGAGGTCGCCGTCGATGAGGGCCTGGGCTTCGAGGTAGGTCAGGCGCTTGCTGGACTTGATGAGCGTGTTGGCGACGCCCTCGGATCGGCAGACGCCTTGGCTGTCGTAGGTCATGAATGATGACTTGCAGAAGCGGGGCACGCCTTCTTGCAGCGAGCAGATGCCGTTGCTCAGGACTTCGGGGAGCATGGGGATGACCAGGCGCGGCAGGTAGCAGGAGTTGGCCCGGTCGGCGGCTTCGATATCCAGCGGAGAGCCGCGGGGGATGAAGTGGGCGACGTCGGCGATGTGCACTCCCAACTCCCAGGCGCCGCCGTCGAAGGAGTCGGTCCGGCGGATGGAGATGGCGTCGTCGTAGTCCTTGGCGTCGGGCGGGTCGATGGTGATGATGAAGTCTTTGGTGAGGTCCTGGCGGTCGTCGAGCGCGGCGGCGCCCTTGGCGCTGAAGGCGGAGATCTCAAGGTCAAACTGCTGCGCGGCCTCGCGGGCCTGCTCGGGGCACTCGGGGGGGAACTCGCCGGGGAGGTTGTACGCGGCGATGACGGCCTGGGTCTCGACATCGGGGCGGCCGGCCTCACCCAGGACGCGGACGATGACGCCCTCGCCGAGCATGTCGCCCTCGGGGTAGGTGGTCAGTTCGACCACGACCTTGTCGCTCTCCTTGGCGTTCTTGGCCTCGGCATCGCGGACGACGATGGGCTGGGTGATCTGGCGGCCGTCGGGGAAGACGATCCACTGGCCGCCGCGCTTCTGCAGGACTCCGGTGTAACTGCTGCGCTTACGGGTGACGACCTCAATGATGGAGCCGACATACCCATCAGCGCCACCGGGGCCGGGGCGGCGGTCGCGCCCGAGCCTGACCTTGACGATATCGCCGGTGAGGGCGTCGCCGGTTTCCTCGGGTGGGATGAAGACCGAGCCCTCGCGGACGGAGGCGGTGGGCTCGACAAAGCCGAAGCCGCGGGGGTTCTTTCGGAAGATGCCGGTGATGGTCCCGCCGCTGCTGCCCAGGGAAGGGAGGCTGACGTTTCCGGTGGCGGAGATTTCGAGGGTGCCGGACTCGGCGAGGGAGCGGACCGCGCCGGTGAAAGCGTCGAGTTCATCAGACCCTATGTTGAAGTCCCGCGCGAGGTCGCCGATACGGCGGGGTGTGTAGTCGTCGTGGCGGAGGTGGTCGAGAACGCGGCGGGTGTAGCGGAGGCTCAAGGGGGATCCTTCCCGTCGGGGTGGCCGACTCGGGTGGATTGTAGGGGGAGGGGAAATGAGAACGCGGAGAAGGGTGATTCGGAGGAGAGGGGAAAAAACAGGGAGAAGCGGGGTCAGGGCGTCCCAGATGCGGTGTTGCGGTTCACCAGTTCCATGAAGCGGCGGGGGTCGTCGAGGTAGGTGAAACCGTACCGCTCGTAGAGGCCCTGGGCGTCGCGGGTCATCAGGCAGATGCGGCGCCGACCCTGCAGGTCGGGGTGGTCGAAGATGAAGTGCATGAGCAGTTTGGAGAGGCCGCGCCGGCGGAAGGGCTGTGTGATGAAGACATCGGCCATGTAGGCGAACGTGGCGCGGTCGGTGACGATGCGGGCAAAGCCGACTTGGCGGTGTGGGTCGGGGTGGGGTTGAGAGCGTTCGTACACGCCGAACGGGATGCTGTTGGCGATGGCGCGCTCGACAAGGGCGCGCGAGATGCCCGGGGACCAGTAGGAGGTGGTGAGGAAGGTGTGGACGGCGTCGAAATCGATCAGGCCGGGGTCGGTGGAGAAGAGGAAGCCGCTGAGTTCGCGCTGGTGCAGCATTGCTCACACTGTTCCGTTCATCGCTTCGGCTGAGGGGGAGGGCATTGCGGAGTCGGTACTCGCGCAGAAGGCAAAGAGTGTGTTGGCTTCGGCCGGCCGGTCTGGAACGAGCTGCTCACTGCGTTCGCGTCTCATTATGAACGACCTTTGCGTGCTCCCGGAATGGGCCAAAGAAAAACCGCCCCTGGGAGCGGTTGATCGGTGGGCGCTGTTGAGCATCACAACTGTGCACTTACTTGGGAGTTGCCGGCGGGGTGGCTGGCTCGGTGGGGGGTGTTGCGGGCGAGCCGGGTTCGGCACCGGGCGCTGCGCCGGGTTCTCCGGCTGGCTCGACCGGCTCGGCCACGGGTTCGGGCTCGCCCTTGCCGGAGGCGACCAGTTCCTTGGCGCGCTTCGTGGCTTCGACGACCTCGCTGGCGGGCAGGATCATGCCGCCGAACTGCATGGCGGCTTCGACATCGCTCATGCTCCCCTGCATCTCTTCCTCATCGGGGAGGATGACGGTGGTGATGCCCACAGCGCGGCCGGTGACATCGAAGATGGGGATGCCCATGCCGCCGCCGGCCAGGCCGATGGAGGGGATGAACATCTTGCGGGGCTTGGTGACAATCGCCCCCACGTGGCCCTTGGCGACCATGGGTGAACGGCCGAAGAACTTGCCCATCAGCGAGACGCGGTAGATGTCGTCGCCGATGCTCGGGGTGCTGGCGCTCGCGAAGTCGACAAAGGCGTAGGGCGTTGCGGGGGCTGCTTCGACCTGCACCCATGCGAGGCCCAACTCGGTGTCGCGGGCGATGATCTTCGCGGCTACGCCCTGGGTATCGTCGCCCACCAGCACCTTGATGTCGGTTGCGGTGGGGACGCTCTGGCCGAAGCGGCTGGCGAGCCCTCCAAAGTCGGCGTTGGAGGCAAGGACCAGGCCGCCGGATTCGATGAGGACGCCGGTGGTATCGCGCTCCTGCTCTCCACCCTCACCCTTCAGGATGAACTTGAGGGAGACGATCGCGGGGGCCTTCTCGCCGACCAGTTTGGTCAGGCTCGCGGAGGTGCTCGGCGGCTGGGCCGGGGCGGGCGCTGCAATGGCGGCGGTCGCGATGAAGGCCGCGGCGAACAGGGGACGCATCGTACGGGTGAGCATGAACTGCAACTCCTGGGTAAACGTGAAGGCGGCGGGGGCCGCCGTGCTGAGACGCAACTGCCGGCTACAGGTTCCCATTGTTCCCTGCCGAAGGGGCCGGGGCAGCGGGTATCTACTTATTAGGGGTGGTGGTGGTGGGGGATGGCGCGGCGGGGGCTTTTCCGTTCGCGGGCTCGTCCTTGGCGGGCGGATCGGTGGAGATGATGGGCTTCCACTCAGGCTCGGCGAACATGAAGTAGGTGCGGGTTCTGCGGAGCACGACGAAGGTCACGCGCGAGGGTTGGTCCTTCGCGATGGCCTCCATTGCTTTTCGGTACGTGATGATGTCGGTGATGTCGTGCTTGTTGACCTTCTGGATGAGGTCACCCTCATTGATGCCGGCCAGGCCCGCCCAACCGGCTTGTTCGACGCTCTGCACCAGGACGCCGGTGACGGTGTTGTCCCACCGCATGTCGTCGCGGTCGAAGAAGGTCAACTCGCGGACGGTGAGTTCAAAGTCCTTGTTCTCGTCCTTGAGGGCCTCATCGGGCCCGATGCGGGTGCGCTCCAGGTCGATGGAAACATCCAGTTTCTGCCCGGCACGGATGACCGAGAGCATCGCGGGCTGGGCGCTTGGGAGTTGGCGGACGCGGCGCTGGAACATCCCGGCGTCCTGCATGCCGCGGGGGGTGAGGTTCTCGCCATTGACCGCGAAGATGACGTCGCCCGCCTGGAGCCCGCTGGCAGCGGCGAGCGTGCCGGGGTAGACGCGCGTGATGCGGAAGCCCTGGGTGTCGGGGTGGCCGAGTTTCTCGGCTAGGTCCTTAAGGACGGGCTGGGTGGCGGCGCCGATCCAGCTCTTGGGCAGTTCGCGGGGTGGGTCGTTCTTCTTGTCGGGGCGGGGCTTGATGAGCGTGACCTGGTTCTTGCCCTGGCGGTCAAACTCGATCATCACGAACTCGGGGATGGGGTCGCGGGCCATGATCGCCTTGTAGCGATCGACCAAGTCCTTGAGCGTTGTGATGGCCTCGCCCTCGACCGAGCGGATGACGTCGCCGTGGGTGAGGGCGGGCTCGGCGAGTTCGCCCGGGCCGCCGCGCCGGATGCCGCTGACGATGGCGCCCTGGGTGCTGTCGAGGCGGCGGTCCTTGGCCATCTTCTCGGTGATTTCGGCGATGGAGACGCCCCAGGTGCGCAGGGCGGCCTGCTCTCCGCGTTCCTTGAGGAGTTTCTCGGTGGTGACGGTGGTGTTGGTCTTTGCCTCGCCGCGCTTGTAGGTCAGGGCGATGGGTGTGCCCAGGGGCATGTCGGAGATCAGGCGGACCAGGGGCGGGACTTCTTCGGGGAAGCGCACCGTGATGGGCCTTCCATCGAGGGCGGTGATGAGGTCCCCCGCCTTCAGGCCGGCCTTGTCGGCGGGGCTGTCCTTGACCACGCTGTTGATGAGGACGCCCTCGGTGAACTCCGAACGCTTGATGGGCTTGAGGGCCACGCCGATGGAACTGCGGATCACCTCGCCGTGCTTGATGAGCGACGCCGCGACCGGCTTGGCCAAGGCCGCGGGGATGGCAAACCCGATGGAGTTGCCGCCCAGGGCGTTGACGCCGATGACCTGGCCGTTGAGGTTGACGAGCGGGCCGCCGCTGTTGCCGGGGTTGATGAGCGCATCGTGCTGGATCCAACTGGTGAAGAGCCCGGTCCGCCCGGCCTCAAACTCCATTTCCTCGACCTCATCGCCCGAGCCGGTGGTGAAGACGCGCTCGTTGTTGGAGACGATGCCCAGGGTGACCGAGCGGGAGAGGGCGAAGGGGGACCCCATGGCCATGACGTAGTCGCCCACGACGAGGGCCTCGGAGTTGCCAAACTCGGCCACGGGGAGCTTGGCGCCTTTGATCTCATCCATATTAATCTGGATCACGGCCAGGTCGGTCAGGGGGTCCTCACCGATCATGCGGGCCCCGACCTCGCGCCGGTCAGAGAGGGTCACGCGGAACTTCTTGCCGTCGTTGGTGACGTGCTGGTTGGTCAGGATGTAGCCCTCGGGGCTGATGATGGTGCCGCTGCCCACCGAGCCGCCCTTGGTCTCCTTCCCGCCCCAGTAGGAGACGGTGACCACGCTGATATTGACCAGCGAAGGGAAGACCTTGTCGCGGGCATCGGTGACCAGTTGCCGCATGTCGGTACGCAGGCGCGCCGCCGAGGCCCCGGGGGACTGGTCGGGGCCCTTTGGTTGCTCGGGCGCGCTGGCACCCGTCGCGGCGCTGCCGTTCACCGTGGCACCATCGCGCTCGTTCGCACACCCACCGGAACAGATGAGCGTCAGGCCGACGGCGGTGGTGAGGATGAGGTAAAGAGAAACGCGATGGCTGAGGCTCACAAGCCGCCGATGGGTCATTCAACGCTCCTGACAGGCTTTCGACCTGGTTTGGGGTCCTACGCGCACCGGCGCGGTTGGTCCGGAGGAAGTCCGAGGGTTTGACGTTACCAGCGTATCGGCTCCGCGGCGGGGCGGAGCGTCCCACCGCACCCCCGCTGTGATACGGTGCCGCCCGGCCGGGTGTGCTTGCCCGGGGCACTGCCAGGGGTACGATTGGCGAGACAATGGGGATTGGTGTAACGGTAGCACGACTGACTCTGACTCAGTTAGTCTAGGTTCAAATCCTAGATCCCCAGTTTATCGCATGACCAGCGGGCTCGTGCCGGGTCGTGCCAAGTCTTGCCACGTTGGGGCTTTACGGACAACTCGCCGGGGAGCGGGCGGTGGGTTCTCGTGCCCGGTTGTGCCTCGCAAAGACCCCAGGTTGGCATGCTCAAAGGGTTGGAATCCTACAGAGCTCGGTTACCTTATCGGTGGCAGCTCGCTCATCGCCGCGCCCATCGGCAGCAGCGCCTCGTCGGCATGAGTCTCTGCGATCGACTTGATGTTCCGGTGGCGCATGATCCGCTGCGCGATCGGCATCGGCACGTTCGCGGCTACGAGCATCGTGGCCAAAGTGTGGCGCAACGAGTGCAGCACGACCTTTCGCCCGCGGCCATCGACCTCGTCAATCTTGGCAGCCGCGAGTTCGAGCCTGAAGTCCGTCATCGACAGGAGCTTGCTGAACGGACTTGATCCGGCGACCGCTGAACTGGTCCACCGCAACCGCCCGCGCTATAAGCAATCCATGCTCCGACTGACCGGGATTACCCTTCCGCTTGATCATTCCCCCGAGGCCATCGCTCGGGCGGTCATCGCCCGGCTGCGCATCGCGCCGGGCGACCTGATGTCCTGCACGGTGTTCCGCCGCGCGCATGATGCGCGCAAGCGGTCCGCGATCATGCTGGTGTATTCGCTCGATGTGGAAGTGCAGGACGAAGCGGGCGTGCTTGGACGGTGTGCGAAAGATGTGCATGTCAGGCCGACGCCCGACATCGAGTACCGCTTTGTCGCGCACGCACCTGCGAGTGTGTCCGAGCGCCCGCTGGTGATCGGCGCCGGGCCGTGCGGGTTGTTCGCAGCGCTGCTGCTGGCGCAGATGGGGTTTCGGCCCATCATCCTGGAGCGCGGCAAGGAGGTGCGAGAGCGCACCAAGGACACGTGGGGGCTGTGGCGCGGGTCGGTGCTCAACACCGAATCCAACGTGCAGTACGGCGAGGGCGGCGCGGGGACGTTCTCCGACGGCAAGCTCTACAGCCAGATCAAAGACCCGCGCCACCTGGGCCGCAAGGTGCTGACCGAGTTCGTCAAGGCCGGTGCGCCGCCGGAGATCCTGACCGAGGCACACCCGCACATCGGCACCTTCCGCCTGGTGAAGATGGTGGAGAACATGCGCGCCACCATCCAGGCCCTCGGCGGCGAATACCGCTTTGAGAGCCGCGTGACGGGCTTGGATATTGAAACCGGCAGCGACGGCACGCGCCGGGTACGCGGCGTGGAGCTTGCGAGCGGCGAGCATATTGCATCGAACCATGTCGTGCTCGCCATCGGCCATAGCTCGCGCGACACGTTCCAGATGCTGCACGACCGCGGCGTGTATGTCGAAGCCAAGCCTTTCTCCCTGGGCTTTCGCATCGAACATCCGCAATCGCTCATCGACGCCGCGCGGTTCGGGCGCAGCGCGGGCAACCCCATCCTCGGCGCTGCGGATTACAAACTCGTGCACCACGCCGCGAACGGGCGGGATGTCTACAGCTTCTGCATGTGCCCGGGCGGCACGGTGGTCGCCGCCACCTCCGAGGAGGGCCGTGTCGTCACCAACGGCATGAGCCAGTATTCACGTGCCGAGCGCAATGCCAATGCGGGCATCGTCGTCGGCATCACGCCCGAGCAGGATTACCCGGATGGCCCGCTCGCGGGTATCGCGTTTCAGCGCAGGTGGGAATCAGCCGCGTTCATCGCTGGCGGCGGCACCTACGCGGCACCCGCGCAGCTCGTGGGCGACTATCTCGCCGGGCGTCCCAGCACATCGCTCGGCAGCGTCGCTCCTTCGTACAAGCCGGGAGTGCTCCCCACCGATCTCACTCCCTGCCTTCCGGACTTTGCCATCGTTGCCATTCGCGAAGCGCTCACGAAGTTCGGCCACCAGATACGCGGCTTTGACATGGACGACGCCGTGCTGACCGGCGTCGAGACGCGAACCTCATCGCCCATCCGCATCAGACGCGACGAGGCTTTCCAGAGCCTCAACACAAAGGGCTTGTATCCCGGGGGCGAAGGCGCCGGGTATGCGGGCGGCATTCTCTCCGCCGGCGTAGACGGCATCAAGGTCGCCGAAGCGGTAGCGCAGAGCATGTTGGCGGGTGAGCCGGGGAGGTGCGCCGGCGGGACGACCTGACCCTGGTGGTCATCAAGCGCGTGGCGCGGGGCGTCACGCCGTCAAGTACAAGCGTCCCGGGCAGTTCCCGAGAGGAAGCATCATTGCTTCCCCATCGGGGCCTACCCGGGACGCGAGTGGCCTGTCGGTGCCGACCGAAAGACTGTTGAACCTGACCTGCGCTAACTCCGCCTGCGCCGCAGCCCGACGAGGGCTCCCAGCCCAAACAGGCCCAGCGATCCGGGCGCGGGGATGGTGAACGTCGCATCGTCAAAGAAGTTCTTGCCGCCGACGCCGCTGTTAACGCCGTCCTCGAGCTGCCAGCGCAGGGTCGTGAGGTTGTTCATCGCGGCCCCCAGGGCCGTGCCCGCCGGGGCGATGTTGATTGTGGTGTTGCCGATGACGTCGTAGTAGTCGATCTGGAACGTATCGGCGGTGAGGTCGATCTTGACCGACATCCCATCCCATGCGCCGTTGTTGGCGTAGAGCCCTGTGTAGTTCCAGGGGCCGGCGGACCCGGCGCGCCAGTAGATCTCGTTGTCGCGGGCGTAGCCCCACTGGGCGCCGATGTTTCCCGATGAATCCATGAACGAGAGGTTGAACTTGTCGAGCGGGTGCGTGCCCGGGTTGATCGGGTCATTGGGGTTGGCGTTGAAGTACAGGTTCGAGCCCACGATGCCGTTTGTGACGGTGGCGGGCACGGTGCCGCCCGTGTCGTAGGTGTCGATGGTGTAGTCGTACACCGCCGCGCCGACCCCGCCCAAGGGCGTGTCATTGCGGAAGGCCAGGGCGCTGCCGTCGGTCCGCCCGGGGCCGTGGTTTCCGACGATGTAGATCGGCAGCGTGCCGGGGGGCAGCGTCCCCGGGTATGGGGGCGACGCTCCAAGGGCGGCGCTGCGAGCCGCGGCCGAGGTGAAGTACCCGCCTACCTGTCCGACGACCTTCCACTTCCCGCTGTCGGGGGTGATGAGGTTGGGCCCGGCCCCGCCACCGGCGTTGGCGCCGGAGGCGCCGGCGTCGTAGTAACTTACGTCCGACCAGTTCACCGAGCCAGAGTACACCCCGAGGTGGTACCCGTCGGCGGGGGCGAAACTGCCCAGGTACGCGAACGCGGGCGAGGCCAACGCGAGCGTCGCCGCGGCGCTCAGGCCGATCGCTCGTGATGGCAGGCGCAACCGTGCGGGCGTAGCGGAGCCTGGGGTCACAAACCCGGCGAACAACGCCGGCGCGGAAACAGCGGGGGTCTTCATCGTGTCTCTCCTCTTGGGACCCCGACACTAACGGATTCTGCGTGCCTGTCAAGTGGCAGTGAGCGACCAGGCGGCCCGGAGCGGCACGAGTTTCGCTACTTTGTTGAGTGGAGTTACACGGGCGCCCGGGCCGCGCCGTCAGCAGGCTCCGCCGCCAAGGACCCGGAAGAACGCCTCAATATCAAGGTCTGTCCCGACATCGCTGTCGCCGTCGAAGTCCGCGCTCCCGCACGCCGCGCAGCAATCTCCACCCAGGCACGCAAAGAAGGCCTCGATGTCCAGGTCGGTGCCGGTGTCTCCGTCGCCGTCAAAGTCCGCCGAGCCGCAACCCGAAAAGGCGATGAGCAGGGCGGCATCGATCCCGGTAGTGCTGAACGGGTCGTCAAGGACGACGCGGACCGTGATGTACCGCCCGTTGTTGGACATGGAGTAGCCGTCGGTGATGCCGCGGATGGTGTCGACCACCAAGCCGTCGATCATGCTGACGCCCTCCTGAAGGAGGGGCTCGAGATTCCAGAAGAGGGCCTTATCGCGGGTGGTGTCGGGGTCGTTCCAGTCGCCGTACCAGACAACATTGTTGTTGTCGTCGATCAGGACGGGGCCGGTGCCGAAGGCCGTCAGGGCAAAGCCGCCCATGACCGGCAGTGATGCCCCCTCGCTCACGAACACCGCGCCGTTCCGGAAGAGCACCTCGTCGTCCGTGGTCGCCCCCGAGAGGTTGCCGCGGAAGACATATCCGCCGGCGTTGTTCAGGTCGACGGGGCGGCCGTCGAGGAGTTCCCAGTTGCGGTCGTCGGCAGGCCCGGGTTCGCCTGCAACGGCGAGGCCGCCCTCGATCGCCAGGACGGAGCCGCCCAAGAAGATCGCATCGGGCGCGGTGCTTGCAACGTCCACCAGGAACATCGCTGCTCCGCTGTTGTTCAGGTCAAACTCGAAGTGGTCGGTTCCGAAGTCCGCCACGGGTCCGGTTGTTCCGGGGAGCGTCTCGCCCTCCTTGGCGAGGACGGTCTCGGTGAACGACCCTGTTGCGGTGTTGTAGTCCACGAGCATCATGGCGCGATCGACGGTGGAGGCGATGGCCGGGTCGTCTATGCTGGCGACAACCAGGAGTTGGTTGCCGTCGTTCATCTTGGTGCCGAAGAACCCGATGTACGGCGTGCCCGGGCTGAGCCCGCTCGCCGTCGAGAGAAAGCCCTCCTGGAAGATTATGGTGTCGTTGAAGAAGAGGCCCGAATCGGCGTTGGAGGCGGGGCCGTCGAGGAAGATGTTCCAGCCGCTGTTGCCGGCGTTGTTCAGCGTGAAGTCGTCCATCGAGGAGAGCCTGATGGTGCCGTCCACGTTGAGGTTCTGGCCTTCGCGGAGGTACAGGGCCCCACTGCGCATGACGACCAGGTCCGCCGTGGTGTCAAAGTTGTCCGTGTCGAGTTCAACCAGCCACATCCCGCTGTTGTTGACGACCATGGTGTTGACGAGCGTGACTACGCCGACGCCGCCCGCATCGTCACCATCCTTGTAGAGCGAGGTGATCGTGTGCGGCGGGATGGCGGTCGCGGTGGCGGTGAGGGCGGCGAGAGTCATGAGCCCGGTTATGAGGCATGTCTTCATGGAAAGTCTCCTGACACGCGTGGCCTTGGACCAAGCCGCCCAACACCGTTGGTGCGGGCATCTGGGGGGAGGGTGCTTGCGCAGGCACGCCGCCCCCAGGCCGGTTGCCCTGAGGTACAAGGTTGACACAAGTTGGCGAAGAGTCAAGGGATTTGTTGCGATCGCGGGCCCGCGGGGCTGCTCACATCGACGCCTTGAGCCGCGCGGCCTTCTGGTCATCGGTTAGTGAGTTCCAATCGGGAATGCACCCCTTGCAGCAGAAGCCAACGGTCTGCCCCTTGTACTGGGTGGTGACCTTGGGATCGATCGGGTCGGCGGGCGCCATGGGGCACTTGCTGTTCACGATTCCCGGGCTGGCGTCGGCCGCCTTGGTGGATTGGCACGCGGACACGGACAGGGCAGCGGCGGTGAGGGCGAGACCGAGGGAGATGGCTTTCAGGTTCATGAGGTTCTCCAGGGCGGTGGATTGAGTGCGGAAGATGCTGACCAACGACGAGGGAGCGACGGATCGTAGCAGAAGGCGCCGGGCCGCCGCTGGGCGGCCCGGCGCTCCGGTCACTTTACGCAGCCAGAACCGCCGCAGGGCTGGGAGCACGCGCCGCAGCACTGGCCCTTGCAGGCGCAGTCGCGGCAGCACGGGCAATCGGTGCAGCAGCACGAAGTTCCACAGGGGCATTCCGGCGCGCCGAGCGCTGAGGCCGGGGTGGAACCAAAGGTACCGGCCAGAAGGGCCGCGTTCAAAAGCATGGTCAACATCGAAGAATCTCCAAAGAAGTTGTGAATCGGATAACCGCCCGCAGGGCGGGCACAAGGTGCGCTGATTGGTTGACAATGGGCCGCTGAAAAGCCGGCGCGCACTGCCCCGCACCTGCTAAATCGTCCAGATACACAAGAGGGGTCTTCGCCTGGAGTGTTCCGCCGATGGGCGGCCATCGGGCATGGCGCGCAGCCCGTGGCTCCGCGGGGCGCTCAGGATTCGAAAGGTTGCAGCGCTGCGGACCGGGGCCGCTTCAACCTTGGCGGCCGGTGCATTGGCCGAGCCGCGGGCGGGTATCGCCCCGATGGTGCACTGGCAGGAGCCACAGTTGTTTCCTCGCGTGCCCTCGCGCTCACAGCGTGCCAGGCACGCAGCGAGTGAATACTCGGGTGAAGAGCAAGGATCGGCGGCCTCTTCCTGGCCGCAGCAAGCGTTCTCTTGCGGTGCCTTCGGTTCATCGCAACACAATGGCGCCGGCTCGCACGGATCAAAGCCGCTGACCGCGACCTTTGGCGAAGTGGGTTCGCAGGTCGAGCACAGGCCGGGGTACGCAGCCATCGCCCAGCCGCACAGCGGGTGGATGAGGAGCGCGAGCATCGCGGCGAAGTGGCGCAGGCCCATGCCATAAGTATGCGGCGGCCGCGGCTTGGGTTCAAGCCCCACAGGGTCCCGAACGAGGGCCTTGCTCAAGGTTTGGACCCGCTGGTCGTGATAATCGGCCCCATTCCGGCGGGCAGGGTTCCATGGCCCTCGATCTGGATGCGGAGAAGGTCGGAGTAGCGGCCCCCCATGCCGATCAGTTCGTCGTGGCTTCCGACTTCGAGTATGCGACCGGCATCGACAACGACGATCCGATCAGCGCTGCGAACGGTGCTCAGCCTGTGGGCGATGACAAAGCAGGTGCGGCCCTGCATCAGCGTGGCGAGGCTTCCCTGGATGAGGCCCTCGCTCTCACTGTCGAGGTTGCTGGTGGCTTCATCCAGGATCAGGATGAGGGGATCGGCCAGGATCGCTCGGGCGATTGCGATGCGCTGCTTCTGCCCGCCGCTGAGGCGCACACCCCGCTCGCCGATGGTGGTGCGGTAGCCGCGGTCCAGTTCCGAGATGAACCCATCCGCGTTGGCCGCCTTGGCCGCGGCGACAATGTCCTGCTCGGACGCATCGCGCCGGGCATAGGCGATGTTCTCGGCGACGGTCCCGTCAAACAGGAATACATCCTGTTCAACGATGCCCAGCAGGCTTCGGTAACTGCGGACGTCGATCTCGCGCACATCGACGCCGTCAAAGAGGATCTGGCCGCGGGTGGGGTCGTAGAAGCGGGCGATGAGGTTGCACAGGGTCGTCTTGCCCGAGCCGCTGCGGCCGACGAGCGCGATGGTCTCGCCCGCGGTCACGGTGAGGTTGACGCCGCGGATGACGGGCTCTGGCTCCGCGAGCAGGGCGCTAGGCGTGGGTAGGCCGGGGCGATCGGTCGGGGCAGTCGGGTCCACCGAAGCCCCAGCGTTCTTGCGCACGCGCGGGTAGGTGAACCACACTTCCCGCAGTTCGATCCGGCCGCGGGCGGTCCGGCGCGTGACGATCAGCCCATCCCGCTTGCCGTGAAACTCGGTCTCCTCGGCGAGCAGGTCCAGGACGCGGTCGAGGGCAGCGAGGTTGCTCTGGATGTTCGCGGCCGTCGCCGTCAGCGTTTCGAGCGGCCCCAGCAGCAGCAGCAGGTAGGTCGAGAACATCATGACATCGCCGATGGTGAGGTTGCCCTTGACCACCTGCGAGCCGCCGTAAATGAGCACCGCGGCGGAAGCCGCGGGGATCATGACCGACCAGGCAATTTCGATCATCCGCGACCACCACCAGATGCCGACTTCGAGGCGGGCCATGTAGTGGTGGGCGGTGGTGAAGCGGACGGATTCGGCGCGTTCGCGATTAAAACCGCGGACGACTCGCATGCCCCCGAAGGCCTCGGTGGTGGTGCTGTCGATAGTCTGGCGGAGTTGCTTGGTGTCGCGCGAGATGGGGCGGATCCGCCCGATCCAGGTTTTGTGGGTGAGCCACACGGCGGGCACCAGCAGGAAGGCGCCCACCAGCATCCGCCAATCGACGAAGGCCAGGACGATGAGCGTGCCCGTCAGTTGCACGATCGCGCGCCACGGGTTGTAGATCATGGTGAAGAGCAGTTCGCCCGCCAGGCCCGCATCCTCGCGCAGCAGGCTGGACATGCCCCCGCTCTTGTAGTGGTGGATGCGGTGCAGCGGGAGCGCCCCGGCGTGGTCAAATGTGATGCGCCGCAGGTTGGCCTGCACCCGCTTGGTGACGCGGGTCATCTGCCAGCGGCCGATGGTGCCGACGGCGACCCCCAGGAACGACAGGGCCACGACAACGCCGCCCAGGAGCCACATGAGGGCGACGCGGTCGGTCGGCAGGTTGAACCGCTCGCGCAACTCGATGGGGATGCCCGCCGGGCCGGGGTTGTCGGTCAGGATGTAGTCGATGGCGACCTTGGTGGAGGCGGGAATGACCAGCCCGACCAGGGTCATGATGGTGAGGGTGGTCAAGGCGAGGTAGATCGCCGCGCGGTGCCGGCGCGTGAGTGACCAGAAGTGAGCGAAGAGCGCGAAGAAGGAGCGGCTGCGCTTGCGCGCCGGCTTCTCCGGTTCATCGGGCTTGCGGACTGTCTTGAGGTCGTTGCGCCGCCGGGCGCGGTACTCCTGGTACCTGGCGCGGCTGCTCTCTCGCCGTGGCAGCATGGGGGATGGTAGGTACCCGGGCGCTCGACTTATGCCGGTTCGGTTCGGTCAACCCCCGCCGAGGATCCTGAAAAACTCTTCGATATCCAGGTCCGTCCCCACATCGCCGTCGCCGTCGTAGTCCGCCGAGTCGCAGGTAGCGCAGGTAGACCCGCCCAGCGCGGCGAAGAAGGCCTCGATGTCCATGTCGGTTCCGACATCACCATCGCCATCAAAGTCGGCTGTTCGCGGGCAGCCGTAGAGGCGAGCGCCGGCCTCATCGATGGCCGCCTCAACCGCGGAGGCGCTCCCTGTGTCACTCGCGACGAAACGGATTCTCATTTGAGCCGTGGGCGCGATAAACGCGGGGATGCTCCACGTCTTGGGCACCCAGTTGCGCTTGTTTTCACCCGTGGTTTCGAGCGGGGTCCAGGAGGCGCCGTCGTTGTTGGAGATCAGGATGGAGAGCGTATCGATAAAGGGGGCGCTGCCGCGCTCATTGGAGTACCAGCGCCAATACGAAAGTCGGTTGTGCAGCGAGTTGACGCGGGTGGGGTTTATGGCCGAGAAGCGCGGGCTGGTGAGCGTCGTGGCCCCGCCGTCCACATCGAAGGAGTTGACCCCGCTGCCCGCGAGCGCTCCGGTCACCCAGCACATGGTCCCCGCGGCAGAAACATCCTCGCCGGGCTGGGCCGTGGTTTCCTGGGGGTCGGCCAGTTCCCAGAGGCCCGATGTCGCGGTGTCGGTAGCGGATCCGACCGTCCAGCCGGTGTTGGTCTCCATGCTGTCGGAGAACATCGGGTAGGTGCGCAAGGCGCGGGTGGTGAAGACGCTCGTCGGCGCATCGGCGGGGAAGCGGACGGTCTCGCCGCCGGTGGTCGTGGCCTCAAAGTAATACTCAACATACTGCCGGCAGTATGCCGCGGGGAACGTGGCGATGAACGCGTTGCCTCCGGAGAGCGAAAGGGCGGAAGGTGTGAACCCCGGTGCGCCCGTGGTTCGCGCGTAGAGCATCGGCGCTGTGCCTGCCAACTCGCCCCCACCGTTCTTGATGTTGACACGGACGGTGCTGGTCTGTTCGGGCGGAATGAACTCGGGAGCGCCGTCTGGGAATGTGTACCACAGCGGCGTAGAGACCACCTCGCACAGCGCCAGTGCCGCGGGGAAGTTTTCCTGGGCCGTGGGGATGATCTGATCGGCGGGGAGGACGAACCCGAACTGCCCGGTATCGCGCAGTTCGATGGTCCAACTCAAGCGGCCGGCGCCGCCATAGACCCAGTCCTTGATGCTCCCGGTGGTGGGGTAGATGGTCGTGTAGGAAGGGCCGGCGGTGTACACGCGCCCGTTCACACTTTGGATTGCGCTGACCAGGGTGGAGTTGATCTCATCGAAGAGCACGGAATCGGGCGGGAGCGATGGGGTGTACCCCCACGGCGTGAGTACGAGTTGCCCGTAGGAGTGGAAGTCGATGTTGGCCCTGATGCGTGGGTTGGCGAGGAAGTAGTTGCTGAGAGCCTGTGTTTCAGGCTCGGAGAAGGGGCCGGTGCCCCGGTAGATATCGCTGTTGGGGTCCGAACTGGAACCGATCCCACCCCACTGGTATCCCCAGTTTCGGTTGAGGTCCACGCCGAAGGTGCCGCCGGCATTGGGGCGACGGTTCTTACGCCACAGCCGCTGGGTCGTCCACGTGTAGACATATCCATCAGCGTTGACAACGGGGACGACAAAGACCTCGACGTTCTGCAGGATCTCCTGGATCCGCGCATCGGTGCCGTACCCGCTGAGCATGAAGTCGGCGATGTACATGTTGGTCATGGGGCTGATCCACTCGCGGGCGTGCTGGGCGCCGTTGAAGAGGACGGCCGGCCGGGCGCTGCGGGGGTTGCCGGGCATGTCCGGCGCGCTGAAGCGGATGCCCTTGATGTCGCGCCCTTCGAGCGTCTGCCCGGCGATAAACGTCGTGGCCAACAGCGGGTTCGCGGCAGCGAGCGCGTCGAGCTGGGCGTGGATCTCGGCCAGGGTACGGTACGTGTTGAACCAGTTGAGGTCGCGCTGGAGGTGGGCTGCCTGCACCTGGGCCCGCTCCGCATCGAGGAGCGCCTGCACATCCGCGATCAGCACCTGGTGCTCCACGCCCAGTTGCGTGAGCGCGGGCAGCTTGTCGGGGGAGAACTGGGCGTCGATCGGCCCGACGCCGATGTGGCACGACCACACCTCATCAGCCAGGGATGTGACCGCCAGCAACTGTTGCTGGCTGGTGACGGTCACGCGGTGGACCTGGTGACCGATGAATGGTCTGTCCGCCGGTTGAGCGACCGCCGTGCCGCACATGGACGGGCCCAACGCCGCGGCCACAACGAATGAAAACAACTTTGACCGCATGAATCACCCCTTGAACCCAGACTATCGGCCCTGAAGGCCGGTCCTGTCCCGCCCCGATGCCGGTGCGGACCACTATATTGTGAGCCGTCGCTGAAGGCCGGTTCCAGACAGACCCCAACAATGCAGGCCAGCGCTGCTGAAAGACGAGAGAAGTATGCCAGGGAATCGCCCCGCCGCCTCCGCTCTATTCGCATTTCTTGCCCTTTCGGCCTCATCAATCCCGGCAACCGGAGAACCCGACCCCGTGTATCAGCATGCAGCAGTCGCCGCGGACCACGGCTTGGCCTCTCAGGCCGGGCTGGAGATTCTCAAAGCCGGAGGCAACGCGGTTGACGCCGCGGTGGCAACCTCCTTTGCCCTCTCGGTAGTGAGGCCCTATTCCTGCGGGATCGGCGGGGGGGGGTTCATGGTGATCCACCTAAAGGACCACCCTCGCCAGGGACCGGTTACGACCGCCATCAACTACCGCGAAACGGGCATCGGCAAGTCGCACGCGGATTACTTCGAGAACGTCGCTGATCCAGACGCCGCGACCCACGGTGGCAAGGCGGTTTGTGTGCCCGGGCACGTCGCCGGGCTTCTGTACGCCCTTGAGAAGTACGGCACGATGGATCGCGCGGCGGTGCTGGCGCCGGCCATCCGGCTTGCAGAGGCCGGGTATGCGGCCGATGCCCACTACATCGAAAGCAGCCAGGAAGTGATCGAGTGGTTGCAGAAGGACCCCTCACGCCCGGGCCGGTTCACGTTCCTCTGGGAGCGGCTGCTCAAACGCGGAACGATCAAGGTGGGCGACCGGATTGATCTGCACGAGCAGGCGGCCGCGCTGCGCCTGATCGCCGACAAGGGCCGCGATGGGTTCTACACGGGGCCCGTCGCGCAGGCGATCGTCGATGCGGTCGCGGCCGATGGCGGAGAGATGACGCTGGCGGACCTCGGCGCGTACACGGTTGAAGAAGTCAAGCCGCTCACGACCACGTTCCGCGGGCGGACGATCCTGACGATGCCCCCTCCCAGCAGCGGGGGGATCGTGCTGGCGCAGGTGCTGGGCATGCTGGAGGTGCGGCGCGAGGAGTTGGACGCCGTCATCAGGAAGCACGGCCATAACAGCCCCGAGTACATCCACCTTGTGACCGAGGCGGGCAAGCACGCCTTTGCCGATCGGGCCCGCTGGATGGGCGATCCCAACTTTGTCGATGTGCCCGTGCGGGCGCTGCTCGCGCCGGCCTACATCCGCGATCGCGCGGCGGAGATTCACGTCGAGCGGGTGCTGCCGATCGAAGAATACGGCAGCGCCGCTCCCCTGCCCGATGACCACGGAACCAGCCACCTGTGCGTGATTGATGAAAAGGGCAACGCCGTGGCCTGCACCGAGACGATTAACCTGATCTTCGGGTCGCTCGTCCCCGTGACAGAGTTCGGCTTCATCCTCAACGATGAGATGGACGACTTCCTGGCGCGACAGGGCAAGGCCAACGCCTTCGGCCTTGACCACGCCATCCTCAACCGGCCGCAGGCGGGCAAGCGTCCGCTCTCCAGCATGACCCCGACGATTGTGCTGGAGGCGCAGAAGGATGGCGCGCCGGTGCTGCTGGCGGGTGGTTCGGGCGGGCCGCGGATCATCAGCGGAACCATCCAGGCGACGCTCAACGTGCTGGTGTTTGACATGGCGGCGAGCGAGGCGTTGGGCGCGCCGCGCTTTCACCACCAGTGGCACCCGGACCTGCTCGAACTCGAAAAGCCGCTCGCGGGTGGGGCTACCGAGGCGGCGCTGCGGGCGCGGGGGCACACGACCAAGGATCGGGCCAAGATCGCCGCGGTGCAGATCATCCGTGCCGTGGAGGGCGGGTGGCAGCCGGGGAGCGATCCACGCAAGGGCGGGGTTCCGGCTGGGTATTAGGCCCGGTTACTCTTCGTCAAACCCGCCTTCAACCAGCGCCCGCAGCGCCTTGCACGCCTTCTCGGCCCCCTCGCCGTCGGCGGTGACCTCGAGCTCGCTGTCCTTGCTGGCCGCCAGCATCATCATCTGCATGATCGACTTGCCATCCACCTCGGTGTCGCCCTTGCGCACCTTGACGGCGCACGGGAAGGTGCTGGCGAGGTCGACGAACGACATCGCCGGGCGGGCGTGCAGGCCCAGCCGGTTCACTATCTTCACCTTGATCGTGCAGGACTCAGCCACAACCCCTGAATGCTCCTTTGAAGTGAACGGCCTTGCTCGCCGAAGTTCATCCTCGCCGGGGCGCAGCCTCGGGGGCGCCGGCGGGGCTGGTCAACTCGCCAGGTGCTGACCGTCGGCCTCTTCCAACAGCGTCCGGACCTCGGCCACGGTGGTTGCCTGGCGCAGGAATCGCCTGAATGTGTCCTTGCTGAGGTTCTTGAAGATCACTTCCATCGCCTGCAGGTGCTCCTCGGGCCGATCCTCCGGGCTCAGCAGCAGCACCACCGAGTACACCGGCTGCTTGTCCAGCGCGTTGAAGTCCACCCCGCGCTGGCTCAGCCCGATGGCCGCGGCCATACCCGTCACGCCACGGTGCTTGACGTGCGGGACCGCCACCCCGCGCCCAAAGCCGGTGGAGCCGCGCTTTTCGCGCTCCAGCACCTTGGCGGCGAGCTCATCGCGGATCTGTGGTGTAGCCAAGCCGCTGGAAACGAGCGTGTCAACAAGCTCGAGGATGACGCCGTCGCGGTCCGCCGACTTGAGCGAAGCGACAATGGCGCCCTCACCGACTATCTCCGTCAACTTGACCAAGCGGGATACTCCTCAGAACCTCGCGTACCGGGCCTTGGGTGGCGGGGCTGCGCGGCGGGGTACGAGAGCGTGGGCGTGGGGGCGGGGAGCGATGGCACGGTTCACCGGTGGGGTGTTCAAGCGGGGCCCTGCTTGTGCTTGCCCTGCTTGATGATTTCCTTGAAGTCCCTGAGCTGCCGCTCGCCCTTTTCCGCGACCAGGTCGATGGCGGCGTAGAGGTCCGGCGAAGTCGCGTGAGAGACGAAGTCCTTGTGCTTCTCCACGTCGAGCAGGAGCTCGGCCTCAAACTCCTTCTGGTGGGAACTCGGCTTGCTGAGCGTCATCGTGACCTGCTGAAGACCGTCAAAGTACTTGGGGAGCTTGCCCGCCTTTGACTCCGCGTACGCCCGGATCGCATCCGTCACTTCGATGTTCCGCCCGATGACATCAATCCGCATTCCGCCGTCTCCGTTCATGTTGAACCCCCGCGGGCGTAGACCCCGGTGGGCGGGCCTCCCCTGATCCATGATACACCCCGGGGAGGCGTTGCCTCGGCCCCGGTTCGGCCGGGGGACCCGTGTGGAGGGTGAACAAGGCGTATAGTTCCTCACCCCGGCGTGTCGTCGCCTGGGATTGGAGTCTCCACCCGGGGATGTTCGGCACCGAAATCGCCCGAACGCCCGTCCTCTGCAAATGGCACCGTAGAGTCCATGCTGAGGCCAAGATCAAGGACGCAAGGCACCAGTACGGCCGGGCTCCCTTAGATCTACAGGGCTCGGTACCTCGAATCCTGAATGCCTTCGCCCTGGGAGATCGGCAAGGCGCGTCCGAGTTGCTGCCGCTCCTGCATGAGGAACTCCGCAGGCTTGATTTGCCAGGCTGCGAAGTCCGTTGGCACAAGTGGCTCCGCGGTTGGGTTTGAGGCGGTTGGCCCCGGTTGTGGGAAGCGGCCAAGAACCTGCTCACCAAGCTTGGGAAGCACTTTGCGAGGGAACGCGTGAATCACTGGCCCGCGCGGAACCATGCCGGGCGGGCTTGGTGCTCGACGGATTGGGGGTGGCGGTTCCCGGTCCAAGTTGTCGCGGGCTGGTTGGGGCAAAGCCCGTTGAGCGCGGCCCAACACTACTTGCGAAGCCGCGATGCACAGTTCGAACTTGCGGCGGGTGTGGGCGGTGTCGGTGAGGCGGCAGCGAATCCGGCAACACACGTGTGCCAATGCGACTCCGCAAACGAACACGCCGAAACACAAAACCCCCAAAGCCCTGCGGCCCTAATGGGGTTGGTGTCGGTTGTGATCTGGTGGAACGTGGAAAAGTGGGCCTGAAAGGACTCGAACCTTCGACCTCGCCCTTATCAGGGGCGCGCTCTAGCCAGCTGAGCTACAAGCCCGGACACGAACTGCTTCGACCGCGGGCCGTCCCGCGATTGAGGGGCCAGTATAGCCCCGCGTTCCCGGTCATTCCGGCACGCCACTGCCCGCGTGGGGGTGCAGAACGCCCGAAGAATCTACACGGAGTGCCGATGGGGCAATGAGCATTCCCAGCAGCCCCGCCAGGCCGAGCAATCCGGCCGTGCACCAGAACGCGGGTCCTTGCCCGGAGCGCTGATAAATGGCTTGGGCCAACGGAGGTCCGATGGCCGCCACGCTCCACGCCCCGCCCATCATCAGGCCCGAGGCCAGGCTGGTGCGGTGGGGGAGCAGGCGCTGGGCCAACGAGATGGTCAGCGGGAGCACCCCGGCAAAGCCCGCCCCGGCAAGGGCCGTGAGCACAAACGCGGCGGCGGGCGATTCCACCAGCGGGAATGCAGCGATGGCGAGCATCCCCAGCATCGGAATCACCACGAGTGCGGTGCGTTCATCCCGGGCGCGCAGGAACGCGCCTGCGGCGAGCCCCGCCGCGCCCATCCCGATCTGCATCGCGGCTTGGAGGGGGCCGCCAATCGTTGATGCGACGCTGCGGGTGTGCTCATCCAGCACGACCGTGCCGGCCCGTGCGAGCGAAGTGGTTTCGCTCCAGCGGATGACCAGTTGAACGAGCATCATGTTGACGGTAAACCGCAGCGCGTTGCTGACGTACAGGATCGCGACGGCCGTCCAGCGAGCCCGGCGCTCCAGTGGCGTGAGGGCGGCGTGTGCCTCCGAAGCGCCGTGGGCGCGGTGGGGGGCATCGTGCGTGGCCCACGCGAGCAGCGCAACCGTCAGCATTCCCGGGAAGAGCAGCCAGACGAGGGCCGGCACTCCAAACGCCTTGGTGTAGTGCGGTGTGATCGCGCTGCCCGCGATGCCGCCCAGCATGCCTGCCGCGAAGAAAATCGCCACCCCCAAGGAGCGGCGCTTGCCCGAAAGGTGCCCCATGGCCGCGGCGGCGACGGGGTGGAATGCCCCAACCCCAGCCGTCCCGACAATCTGGATCAGCACCAGGTGCCAGTACTCCTGCGCCAGCCCGGTGACACTGATCGCCAGCACCGCGAACACAAAGCCCAGCGTGCCAAACCAGCGGGTGTCATACCGGTCGCTCAGCAGGGCCACGATGGGCTGAATCACTCCGCTGCAGATGGAGCCGATGGCCAGGAGCAGGGCACCCTGCTGCGGGGAGAACTCAAGCCTCCCTTCCAGCACTGTCAGGATGGGGATGATGATGAATGAAAAGAAGTCGATGACCGCGTGGGCGACCACAACCCCCGCCAGCCGGGGTTGTGCCGCCACTGAACGGCCGCGCCCCTTCACCGGGCCGGGCGGTGGGGTTTGTGCGTGCGATGTGTACTCTCCGGACGGAAAGGTCTCCGCGACAGGAAGTTCGAGCAGCGGTCCCGTGGGCTGTGACACGGGCCAACATTAGGCGAACCTTGCGGCGCGTCTATCCCCTGGGTCTGGCTGTCTTACGACTGCGCGGAGCAGCCGCGTCAGGCCGCCGCGGCTTCGCTGGCGGCGAGTTCCTTCTCATCAACGCGGTCGATGGCGGCGCCCAAGGAGCGGAGCCTGTCTTCCATCCGCTCATAGCCGCGGTCCAGGTGGTAGACACGGTTGACGATGGTCGTTCCCTCGGCCGCCATGCCCGCGAGCACCAGGCCCGCTGAAGCGCGCAGGTCGCTGGCCATCACCGGGGCGCCGACAAGGCTGCGGACGCCCGAGATGACAATCGTCGATCCCTGGCGAATGACTTTGGCCCCCATGCGCGACAACTCCGCAACGTGGAGGAACCGATCCGGGAAAATCCGCTCCGTGATGACGGAGTTGCCATCGGCCAGGCAAAGGAGCGCGGCAAGTTGTGCCTGAAGGTCTGTGGGGAAGCCCGGGTGTGGTTGGGTGGTCACCTCAACCGGGCGCAGCACGCGGTCGCACGTCACCCGCACGCTGCGGCGCATGGGGTCGTTCTCGGCGGTGCGGGAAGGGTCGCTGGAGCCGCTGGTGATGGTGAGGGCGGGGGTGCGCTGGCGGTGGTTGGATGAGGGCAGACCGTGCACGGTGCTCGCCAGGGAACCCAGCGGGTGAACGTGCACCCCCGCCGCCTGAAGGCAGTAGGTCACGGCCAGCAGAGCGTCCATCGGACAGTTATCCAGCGTGAGGTCGCCGTTGGTCATGGCCGCGGCCATCATGAACGTGCCGGCCTCGATGCGGTCGGGGATGACCGTGTAATCCGCCCCGCTCAGTTCGGCGACGCCTTGGATGATGATCCGGGGCGAGCCGGCTCCGCTGATCCGGGCCCCCATCGCGTTGAGCAGGTTGGCCAAGTCGACGACTTCCGGCTCGCACGCGGCGGACTCGATGATCGTGGTGCCCTTGGCCAGCGTGGCAGCAGACATCACGTTGGCGGTGCCGAGCACCGTGGATCCAAACGTGCCTCCCAGGAAGATCGTGGTTCCCACGAGGCCCCCGGGGGGCGCCTTGGCGGTGATGTCGCCGGCGGTGAGGGTGATCTGAGCACCCAGCGCGGCCAGCCCCCGAAGGTGAAGGTCAACGGGGCGGTCGCCGATGGCACACCCGCCGGGCATCGAGACCCGGGCGTACCCGCGTCGCGCGAGCATGGGCCCCAGGGTGCAGATGCTGGCCCGCATGGTGCGCACGATTTCATATCGGGCGTGGCTGAGCGTCTCGTTGGTGCTGCGCAGAGAGACAACACCGTCCTGAATGATGGTCTCGTGAGGCTCGCCGTCAACGGAAAGGGTGCGATCCGTCCGGGTGCACCCAAGCTCACCGAGGAGCCTCAACATGTTCTTGATATCAGCCAGCCCGGGAACATCTCGGAGGGTGACTGTTTGGTCGGTCAACAAGGCCGCCGCGAGCATGGGGAGAGCCGCGTTCTTGGAGCCGTTGATCCGAACTCGACCGAACAAACGACGACCGCCCTCGATGACAAATGTGTCCATTGAACCCCCGCGAGGCCTTCATCCGTGCGTGGCCTCGGTGTGATGCGGTACGAAAACTGCCCGCCTTGGCGGCGGGTCCGATCATACATCGGCATGTTGGGGCTTCCGGCTTGTGAACGCAGGCGACAGGAACTCCCCAGTCGTCGTGGGCGCCGTAGTCCCTGCAAACCGCAAAGTGCCGCTGTCTTTACCCGCTTGCCTGCCTTATCAAGTGGCGAATGTCAATGGTGAATTCGAATGTTGAAGTGTGGTTTGCTTCCCGGGCTTGTTGGCCGACCCGACTTGCCGCCCGGACGAGGATGAGGGGGCCCGGGAGGCCAACCCGCGGCAGTCTGAGCAAGGAGCAGTCCGATGAACAACGTTCGCTCACGGGTCTTGTTGGCGGGTACCTTGGCCCTGATTGCCGGGATGGCCGTAGGGGCGGGTGCGTATGAGACGGAGCCTACGGAGGATCGGTTTGCGCACCTGCCGTCGTCTGTTCAACTCACCGGTGTTGTCCGGGACTTCAAGGAAAAGTCAGTCGCGGGCGGTCACCCGGACTTTGAGCGGCAGCCCACTTCGGGCTTTGCCATGTATTCCAACACGGTGCAGAACACCATGGACGTGGACAACAAGCCTGTGTTCCGTTCGACGGGCAACAAGGTCACGACCGACTTCAAGGACTCGTCCGGCCGCGCCATGATCTCACCCCGTGAGTACATCCAGGTCCGGCCCGGCGACGTGGCCGGCGTTGTCGCGACGACCGCGGGAGGCGCCCTGACGAACGCCGCGAACCACGCCCAGTGGTTCCGTGATGTGCCCGCGATGAACATCTCCAAGCAGTTGTCGCTGAACCTGGTCCGCCAGCCCAACACGAACATCTACACGTTCAACGACCGCACCGACCCCCTCTACAGCAGCAAGGGCGGCTTCTTCCCCATCGACGGCGAGCTCTTCGGCAACTCCGCCGGCGGCACCAAGAACTTCCACTTCACGTTTGAACTGCAGACGATGTTCACCTTCAAGCGCGGCACGGGCCAGGTCTTCACCTTCACGGGTGACGACGACGTCTATGTCTTTATCGACGGCAAGCTTGTGATCGACATCGGCGGCGTGCACAGCGCCAAGAGCCAGACCATCGACGTGGACCGCCTTGGCTGGCTTGTGGATGGGACGAACTACCCCCTGAGCTTCTTCTTCGTCGAGCGGCACCGCACCCAGTCCAACTTCCGCATTGATACGAACATGATGCTGCGGAACCTCGAAATGCCATCTACGACCGCCCTGTACGACTGAGCCCAGGGCTGCCATACCGGTCAGAATCGATCAAAGACCCGATGGCCCGGCCATCGGGTTTTTCGTGGCATCGATGGGCCGCCCGCGCAGACCGTTTTCCGAACAAGTATCACGGCTCGGGCGCCTGGCGGCTCCGCAGAATCAATTGAACACTTGGGGCGCAGCGCGGTCCGAATCGTCGGCGGATGTCAGAGCCCTTCACTTGAGTTCCACGCCCGGGTTGGCCTCGTGGCCGCCCGGGCGTTGACTTTTTGATGCGCCCATCCACACCGCCTACTCCCATCCACTTTCGTCTGGGCCAAAGCGCCAGTTGGACCGCCACTCCTGTCGTTCGCGGGAAATGTAGAGGTGAGATTCGGCGTTGGTCGGGAGGTGCAACCGGCGGGCCTGGTCAAGCGAGGGCTGCGGCACCACGGGCCATGAGCCGTACGCAAAGGCTGTTTCCGGATGGCGGATATTGAGGGAAGCATCGCGACGTGAGGATTCCGACCCAGGCCCAAGCGTGGCTACCGGCATCGCCAATCCCGCTCCGTGGAAGACTACTTCTGATCGACCGCTTGCCTTGAACACCTGTCGCGGTTGACCGCCTGCCTTGCGCGAGATAGACGTTCCGCACCCGGTCGCCAAACAGGCCACGGCCGCGAGCCCAAGCCATACCGTCACCCCCAGAGTCAGGGCGCGGCATCGGTACGATTTTGGTTGAATTGGGACGTGCACGAAGGGTCCCGGTTGCAAGGCCCGTGCCGGTTGTAACGACCGGGGCTGGCGCTCGTCCTGGGGCGGTGGACCTAACGGTTGTTGCCCAATCCGCACGTGTCCGTCCCGTTGATGTTGCCTGTGGGCCACCCGAGGAAGCCCCAGGTCACCCCTGCCCCCGATGGCGAGATCAGGCAGTTTGAGCGAGCCTTGGCCGGTTCCAAGGAAGCCAACGGGGGTTTCCGGTCGTTCGATCCGGCGAAAATGTGTTTGCGGACCTGCGGTCAGGATGTATCGTGCACGCTGGGAGTGACCGGGAGCCGGTTATTCAACGACGTTTCATGCAATGTGCCCTGCCTGTTGGGGCATTTGGCGGAGGGGCGATGACTGGCCGGCTCGGTCGGCCTGCCCGGTGGGTTTCACAAAGGAGTGGACGATGGGTCTTGAGCTTCGCAAAGTACTGACGACCGTTTGCGTCCTGGCGATGGGGCTGATTGGGTTTGCTCAGGAGGCCCGGGCCAACCACCACCTCATGCAGATCGAACTGGTGATCGGCGGCGTCAACGGCGACACCACCGCCCAGGCGGTCCAGCTGCGAATGCGGTCCTTTGGTCAAAACGTGATGTCCGCCGGCCGGCTCCGGGCCTATGACGCGGCCGGGCTCAACCCCATCCTGCTCATCGACTTCACGACCAACGTTTCAAACCCCAACACCGGCGCGAGAGTGCTGATCGCTACCTCGAGCTTTCTGACGAAGACCACGCCCAATACCACCGCCGACTACATCATGACCAACCCCATCCCCGCGTCCTACCTCGCGGCGGGGAAGATCTCCTTCGAGGCGGACTTCAACGTCATCTGGTGGTCCCTGAGTTACGGCGGGGCCTCCTACACCGGCACGAGCACGGGCGACCTTACGAACGACGCCAACGGCAACTTTGGTCCGGCCTTTGCCGGCCCGCTGCCGACCACCTCGCTGCAGGCGCTGCGGTTCCTGGGCACCGCAACCGCCGCGAGCACCAGCAACTCGGTGGACTACGCCCTGACCACTGGCGCTGCGGTTCTTAGCAATAACGCGGGCGCATCTTTCACCGTCACCGGCTCACCGTGCACCACGCCCAGCGTCACGCTGGACCCCCTGAGCCAGTCAATCCTGCCGGGCCAGATTGTGACCCTGACTGTGGCGGCCACCGGAACAGCGCCCTTGAGTTACCAATGGCGCCGCAACACCGGCAACCTGAGCGACGGCCCGGGAATGACCGGTACCAACACCGACACGCTCCAGTTCACCGTCACCCCCACTGACGCTGGAAGTTACGACGCCGTCGTCAGCAACACCTGCGGGTCTGACACCAGCGCCGCGGCCATCCTCTCCTTCCCGCCCACCTGCGGCTCGGCCGACTTTGACGGCGACGGTGACACCGGGACAGACCTGGACATCGAGGCGTTCTTCGCCTGCCTGGGCGGCGACTGCTGCGCCACCTGCGGCTCGGCCGACTTTGACGGCGATGGCGATACCGGTACCGACCTCGACATCGAGGCCTTTTTCCTGGTGCTCGGCGGGGGCGAGTGTTGAGCCGGGGGAGGGAGCCCACGAGCGGTCGCGGTGACAATCCAGATGTGCTCTCATAGGGCAGCCGGCAACCCGCGAGGCGGGCTCGGCGGGTACTTCCGCGCTTCAAGCCGTCCCGGCGCGCGGAGGGAACGCCAAGGCCGACCAAGCGACAGCCCCGGGAATCCCGGAGAGTGCCGTCTTCGAATGTCGTAGGAAGAACGCGCCCGGGAGGACTCGAACCTCCGACCTGCGATTTAGGAAACCGCTGCTCTATCCAACTGAGCTACGAGCGCACGGCCAATCCTACGCCGCGCCTCCTCCGCGCACGGCACCCAAGCGATCCGACCGAATCTCCCGCGTACCATCCCCCCCTCCCGCCGCGGCCCTCCGGCCGACGGCGCGCCGAGCCTCAAGGATGCACCATCGATGGAAGCCGGGATTGTCGGTCTGCCCAACGTCGGCAAGAGCACGCTCTTCAACGCCCTGACCAAGGCCGGGGCCCTGGCCGCAAACTACCCCTTCGCCACCATCGAGCCCAATGTCGGCGTGGTCCCCATTCCCGACCCGAGGCTGGAGAACATCCTCAAGTACATCACCTCGCAGAAGGTCATCCCGGCGGCCCTGCGCCTGGTGGATATCGCCGGCATCGTGAAGGGGGCGAGCGTTGGTGAGGGTCTGGGCAACAAGTTCCTCAGCCACATCCGTGAGGTTGATGCGATCCTTCAGGTGGTCCGCTGCTTCCTGAAGGCCCCGGGCGGCGAAGAGATCCTGCACGTCGCCGGGTCGGTCGACCCCATCCGCGACATCGAGATCATCGCCACGGAGTTGATCCTCGCCGACCTGCAGACCGTTGAAAGCGGGATCGGCAAGGCCGAGCGGGCCGCCAAGAGCCAGGAAAAAGAGGCCGTGGCCCGCTACGAAGTGCTCAAGAAGGCCCAGCCGGTGCTCAGCCGCGGCCTGCCCGCGCGCTCCATCAAGGTCGACGACCCCGAGCAGCAGAAGGTCTTCAAGAGTCTTGGGCTGATCACGGCCAAGAAGGTCCTGTACGTGATGAACGTGGATGAGGACGACCTGGAAGGCACGAGCCCCGCCTGCATGAAGGTGCGCGAGCACGCGGCGAAAGAGGGCTCCGAAGTCGTCCCGGTGTGCGCCAAGATCGAGAGCGAACTGGCCACCATGGCCGACGGCGAGCGCCAGGAAATGCTCGAGGCCCTGGGCCTGAAAGAGCCCGCCCTCGCGGCCGTCGCCCACGCGACCTACCACCTCCTGGGCCTCCAGAGCTACTTCACGGCGGGCCCGAAGGAAGTGCGGGCGTGGACGGTGCCCATCGGGGCCACCGCGCCCCAGGCCGCGGGCGTGATCCACACCGACTTTGAGCGGGGCTTCATCCGCGCCGAAATCTACTCGGTGGCGGACCTGGAGCAGCACAAGACCGAGAAGGCGATCAAGGAAGCCGGCAAGATGCGGATCGAGGGCAAGGACTACGTCATGAAGGATGGCGATGTGTGCCACTTCCTGTTCAACGTGTAATCCAAGGGCACACCGGTGACCGTCCGCCTTTGCGCAGGCGGGTTACGGAGTCAAACGGCGACGCCGTCCGCCCCAGGCAGCCAAACCCAAGAACCCCAGCCCGGCCGCGGGAGCGGGTACGACCGCAACCTGATCCACATCAAACGCGAAGACTTGGTTTACGCCCGCCAGCGATGCCGGCACCATCACGCCAAACTGCACCCGCCCGATACTGCTGAAGACGGTGTTGAAGTTGGACGTCTCAAACGATATGAACTGCGGGCTCGCGGGGTCGATGGCGAAGGAGACGGTGGTCCACACCCCCGAGGGTACCGGTGCAAAGTCCACCGCAACCGCCCCGGGAAAGGCCGCCGGGCTGGCAAACCGCCCGAAGAAGTTGAGGGGCACGCCGGCGTTGTGGCGAACGCTGAGGCTGACCTGCGTCACGCCGTCTGCAATCCAGTTGCCGAAGAACGCTCCGCCGCTGGTCCCAAAGGTGTCCTGGCCACGGATGATGACCGGGGTGGCGCCGGTCGTCTGGGTCGAAAAGTTGAACGGTCCAGACGCGAATGAACTCCCGTCAGGCCCGCCCCCGCCGACCCACGTCAGCCCGGCCGAACCGTTGAAGTTCCGCCAGTTGGAGTGGTCGGTAGCAAAGTTTTCTGTAAAAGGAACTGTCGTCGCGCTGGCCGCCGTGACAACACCGGCAATAGTTGCGGTTGCGACCAGAAAGCGTTGTGGGTTGAGCACTTGTAAATCTCCTGTAGTGTGAGATCTACTGTAGTGCAGTAAAAGTTACGGTGTCAAGAGAATCGAGGTGACTTCGGAGCCGAGCGCGGTGTTCGCGCCCCTCTCAAGCCTTACTCTCGCCCCTTCCCCACCATGTAGTTTGGGCTCTCCTTCGTAATCACGATGTCGTGCGGGTGGTTCTCCACCACCGTCGCGCTCGACACCTTGCAGAACCGCGCCTGTGACCGCAGTTCCTCGATCGTGGCGCACCCGCAGTAGCCCATCGCGCTGCGCAGACCGCCCACGAGTTGGTACACAAAGTCGGCCAGGCTGCCGCGGTACGCGACCAGCCCCTCAACCCCTTCGGGGACGAACTTCACCATGGGCTTGCCGTCCGTGCCGACCTTGTCGGCTTGGCGGTAGCGGTCGGCGCTGCCGGCGTTCATCGCGCCCTCGCTGCCCATGCCGCGGTAACTCTTGTAACGGCGGCCATGGGTGATCACCACCTCCCCGGGGCTTTCATCCAGCCCGGCGAAGAGGGAGCCCATCATCACCGTGTGAGCGCCGGCGGCGATGGCCTTGGGGATGTCGCCGCTATGACGAACGCCGCCATCGGCGATGACCGGCACATCCGCGTCCAAGTCGGCCACCCCCTGCACCACCTGCATCACGGCGGTGATCTGGGGCACCCCCACGCCCGTCACCACCCGCGTTGTGCAGATGCTGCCCGGCCCGATCCCAACCTTGACGGCATCGGCCCCCGCCTCGATCAGGTCGCGAGCGCCCTCGGCCGTCGCGATGTTCCCCGCGATCACCTGCATCCCCGCCTTGATCACCTGCGACATCTGCTTGATCGTCCGCACGGTCCGCAGAACGTTCTCGCTGTGCCCATGGGCGGTATCGACCACCAGCACATCAACCTCCGCCGCAACCAGGGCCTCGACGCGCTCGTACTGATCAACGCCCACGGCGGCCCCGCACCGCAGCCGGCCGCGCCCGTCGGTGCAGGCCCGCGGGTACCGGCTGAGCCGCTCGATATCCCGCATCGTGATCAGCCCCGCCAGGCGGAACTGGTCGTCCACGAGGATCAACTTCTCCACCTTGTTCTTATTGGCGATCAGTTCGGCCTCGGCGAGCGTGGTCCCCGCCGGAGCGGTGATCAGCGGCTTCCCGTGGGTCGGGCTGGTCATCACGTCGCTCACCCTGGTGCGGGTGTCATCGACAAACTTCAGGTCCCGGCGCGTGATGATGCCCAGCACCCGCCCCTTGCCTCTGGGGTTGGTCGCGCCATCCTCAGTGACGGGGAACCCCGAGACGTTGTGCTGCCGCATGAGTTCCTTGGCCCGCGCCACGGTGTCGTCGGGCCCCAGCGTGAGCGGGTCCAGGATGATGCCGTTGGCCGAGCGCTTCACCTTCGCTACCTCGCGCGCCTGGGCCTCGGGAGGCAGGTTCTTGTGGATCATCCCCATCCCGCCCTCCTGCGCCAGCGCGATGGCCAGGGCCGACTCCGTCACCGTGTCCATCGGGGCCGATACCAGCGGGATCTTGAGCGATATGGTGCGCGTCAGGCGCGAAGTGGTGTCCGCCTCAGCGGGCATGACCGCCGAACGGCGCGGCAGCAGCAGCACATCGTCAAACGTGATGCCGTCGAAGGCGATCTTCGTCGCGGGTGTGAACTGCGGGGCCTGCGTTTGGGTTGGGTGGTGGGGGGGCTGGTGCGGAGCCTGCGGGCGGCTAGACCCCTGCGGCGGATTGCTGCGACCACTGGTAAGGCTTGCCATTCCTCAGTGTGGGGGGGGTGAGGGCAAGTGTCAAGCACATCCCGCACAACCAACGGAATCCCTGCCCCAATGCGGCCGTATCGGCGGCGCGTGCGGTGCAGTTACCTTTTTGGTCACTAGACTCCCCGCCAATGGCACCACGAATGAGAATCAGCCGCGAAGACCTGGCTGCCCGAGGAGCAAGTGAGTGGTTGCTCACCAACGGGCTGGGCGGGTTCGCCATGGGGACCGTGCTGGGAATCCCGGGGCGGCGGTACCACGGCTGGCTGGTGGCCGCGACCCGTCCGCCGGTCGGGCGCATCGTGGCGCTGCACTCCTGCGTTGAATGGCTGGTGGTGGAGACCGGCGCGGCGAGCGCGTGCGTCGGGCTGAGCCGGCTGGACCTCTCTTCGTTCCGGTTCGCCGGGGGCCAGATGAGCCCCAGGGGACAAACCAACCTGCGCGAGTTCGAGAAGGGGCCGGGCTACTGCCGCTGGACATACCGGTTCGATGAGATCGACGGTGTCGAGGTCACGCGTGAACTCAACCTGCACCGCGCCGGCAACGTCGCGAGCGTGAGCTATTCCGTTTCCAAGACCAGCCGCCGAGCCTGGCTGGAGGTGCGGCCGCTGCTGGCAATGCGTGACTTCCACGCGCTGCGCAGCAGTGGAAGCCCCGATCCGCTGGCCACAACCAACGCCAACGAAACCGGGTTTGTGACCCGCGGTGGCGGCGAGGTGCTCGGCCTTGAGTTGGCGGGCGGCTTGGCGGTCGGCCGTTACACGAGCGATCGTGAGCAGTGGCGGTCTTTCGAATACCAGCGCGACCAGGAGCGCGCCCAGGACTGCACCGAAGACCTGTTTAGCCCCGGTGTGTTTATCTGCGAATGCGGCGCCCGCCCGCAGGGCGGCGGGAGCGCCCCCATCACGATCCGGGCCTGGGTTGGCGGTACCAACGAGGCACCCCCGATGATGCCCGGGCCCGGCGCTGAAGAACTGGCCCGTGAGCAAGGGCGCTTGGAGGCGATCGCGGTTCCGTTGGTCGCCAGGTCATCCGGCGCGGCGGCGATCGAGCACGAGGCCCTGTACGCCTTGTCGGTGGCCGCGGATCAGTTCGTCGTGCGCCGCGATTCGGCGTCGGCCATGGCGCTGCCCTCGCCCACGGGGGAGGCCCTGACGAGCATCATCGCGGGGTACCCGTGGTTCAGCGATTGGGGGCGCGACACCATGATTGCGCTCCGCGGGCTGTTCCTGACCACCGGGCGTTTCGCCGAGGCCAGAGAGGCGTTGGAGGCCTTCGCGGCGCTGCGGCGGCGAGGCCTTATTCCCAACTGCTTTGATGATGGTGCGGGCACGGCCCAGTACAACACGGTGGATGCTTCGCTGTGGTACATCCACGCCGCGTGCGAGTACCTGCGGCTGGCCGGCGATCGGGCCGGCTTCAACCGCGGGATACGCGGCGCGTGCCTTGAGATCGTCGATGCCTATCGCGCCGGGACCGACTTCGGAATCCGGATGGACCCCTCCGACGGCCTGATCGCCGCGGGAGATTCCAGCACACAACTCACGTGGATGGATGCGAAGCGCGACGGCATCGTCTTCACTCCCCGCCACGGAAAGGCCGTCGAGATCAACGCGCTCTGGTACTCGGGGTTGCTCGAACTGGCGGGCGCAATCGAGCCCGACCAGCCGCGAACGGCGAGGGAACTCCGGCAGGTGGCGGACCTGGCGGGTCGGTCGTTCGCACGGTCATTCTGGAACGAGCCGGACCAGTGCCTGTTTGATTGCCTGACGCCGCGCGGAGTGCTCGCGGGGCCGCCGCACAGCAGCCCGTTCTCGCCTGTCGCTCAGGTCCGGCCCAACCAACTCTTCGCCGTCAGCCAGCCCTACTCACCACTCAACGTGGAGCAGCGGAGGCTGGTGGTCCGCAGCGCCCGCGAACGGTTGCTGACCCCGTTTGGTCTGCGGACGCTGGACCCGCGCGACCCCAACTTCCATCCGCGGTACGAGGGGCCCCTCATGCAGCGCGATGCGGCCTATCACAACGGCACCGTCTGGCCCTGGCTGATCGGGCCCTACTGCGAGGCGGTCCTGCGGGTAGGCGAGTTCTCCGCGGATGCGCGGTCCGAGGTCCGCCTGGTGCTGCGGCCGCTCATCGAAGAACTGCTCCAGGGCCGGCCGGGAGTATCCACTCCGGTGCTGCAGTTGGCCGAGGTGTACGACGGTGACAATCACCCCGGCGCACCCCAGAGGCCCGAAGGCTGCATGGCGCAGGCGTGGTCGGTTGCGGAGGTTCTGCGGCTGTTGTCGCTGGCCACGGGTGACGCGGGTGGGCATTCCGAAGAACGGTGTTAGCAACTCTTCTGCTTGGGCGGGTTGGTCGTCAGCAGTTTGAACGCATCATCCGCCGTAATCGAGCCCTCAGCGACATAGGCCGCGATTTCGCGACGCGACTCTTCGCGGGCCTTGGACTCGGCGCTGCGCCGGATGGTGCCGCAGATGATCGAGACCAGCGCGACGGAAATGCCGCCCACGATGGCGACGATTGGGATGATGTCGACCACATCGTTGCCCAGGGTGAGGAAAGGTGTTGCTTCAAGCATGGCTGCGCTCCACTTGGATTGGTCCACCTCGGCTTAGCAGGTCGTGTCCTTCCCGCCCGCACGCATCAGCCGCTCGCCCTGCTCGGGAGTCATCGATCCCTCGGCAATGAACGCGGCGATCTCGCGCCGGGTGCGCTCCTTGGCCGTCGACTTGATGACCGATGCGAGCGACTTGATTCCCACCAGCATCACCACCCCGGTGGCGATCAGGATCGGGATCAGCACATCCTGGTTGAGCAGACGGTTGAGTGTTTCGGCGGGCACGGCGGGCTCCTCTGCTAATGCTTCTTCTGGGGTGTTTGGGAACCACCCCCCGGCTCTTTCACCCCCGACACCAGGGCCTTACAGACGTACACGGTCCATGCCGAATAGAAGTCAAACGCGGGCTTCTGATCCTGGCGGCGAACCGTGGAGTGCGAAACCGCGTGGCTGAAGTCCTTGATCATCTCCAGGGGGCAGCGGAACTTGGCGAAACCCGTATCCACGATTGCCCTGGGGGCTTCGCCCCCCAGCCGTAAGGTCAGTTTGTCCATGTTCTCCGCGTCCGTGTATCCCTTCTCCGGGCCCAGCACATCGAACGAGAACTTGTCCCCATCAATGCGGATGCGGCTCCCATCGCGCAGGTAAATGTCCAGCATCTCCGTGAACTTGAAGGTGGTTGATCGTGTCGGCCCTGGGTTTGACGCCATGTGCAGCGCCACGCCCGCTCCTCCCAGCGCCGCGGCGGCCACAAGCCCCGTGCCCCGTGGCCCGGCGTCCAAGCCCGTCCGGACGGTCGAGTTATCCAATCGGCCCCTGACCAGCAGGGCGATATCCCGGGCGCGAAGGCCGCGGGATTCCTCCTTCCATGACTCCACCATGTACATGGGCTCGGGTGCTCCCGGGGCCGCGGCCATCGCCTTGGCACGCATCGGTGGGGCGAGCTTGGCCAACTGGTCGCGCGTGGGGGCACACGCGACGACGCCGCGGGCACGCAGTTGTTCGATGATTCCGCGGGCCACTTCCGGCTCGGCCCGCATCACGATCAGGGGGGCGCCCTGTGTGACGCGCTGCTGCGCCACGTACGGGTCCAGCCCGGCGATCTCGCACAGCACCCGGGTCCGAGACTCGGCGTTCATCGAGTCCGGCCAGCGGGCAATCGTGACGTACGCTCGTTGTTCCACGGCCCTCAAGTGTACGCTCTACCCATTCTTCGTCCGAGCCAATCATCGCCGAAAAGACACGGATTTCCTAACGTGAAGCCGCCGCGCACAGCCCCCGCGACCCCCACAACCCCCCCAACACCGCCGCTCACGCCCGACGATTCGGCCCTTGTGGCCGCGGTGCTCGCGGCGTATGGCGAGGGGTGGTTCCCGATGTACGATCCCGACAGCGCGCGGCTGCACTGGGTGCAACCGGAGCGCCGCGCCCTGATCCCGCTGGAGCCCGGTCGCTTCAAGGTGAGCCGGTCGCTGCGGGCCGCGGTGCGTTCCGGCCGCTTCAAACTGACCACCGATGCATCGTTTGCCCGCGTTATCCGCGCCTGCGCCCTCCCGGCTAAGGGTCGCGAGTCCACCTGGCTCAACGACGACATCATCGCCCTGTACGAGTTGCTCCACCGCGCCGGGCATGCCCACAGCGTTGAGGCGTGGCTGCGGTCGGATGGGCCGACTGGCTCGCAGCCCCCTGTCCTCGTCGGTGGGCTTTACGGCCTGGTCGTTGGTTCGGTCTTCTGCGGAGAGTCCATGTTCTCGTTGCCGGA
>Ga0163144_10000121_pt1 | contig 175275 bp, 186 predicted proteins | sample OliLak19BULKMAT1_FD_123175 | JGI IMG/M metagenome (GOLD analysis project Ga0163144, IMG submission 123175) | Freshwater microbial mat bacterial communities from Lake Vanda, McMurdo Dry Valleys, Antarctica - Oligotrophic Lake LV.19.BULKMAT1 | ecosystem: Environmental > Aquatic > Freshwater >...
ACCTTGGACTTTGCGGTTTCACTCCCCGCAAACAGAACCCCGCCGACCGTGTCACGCACCTTTCGAGTTTCGGACGTCTACGAAAGCTCCCGTGTGCGGACGAGGTGATGATAGGCACGGTTTCAACTCGGTCGGATTGGTGCGGGTGTATCCCCGTATTTGGCAATCTATTTGCGATGCAAACACCATCGTCATTCCGGGGCTCGCGAAAGCGAGAGCCCGGAACCCAGGGCCGCGAGAACATCGTTAGCCCATGGGTTCCGGGCTCAATGCTTACGCATTGCCCCGGAATGACGAGGGAGTTTGAGCTTCCAAAAGCGGAACGTTATTCCGCCGCTTGCGTCGTCGGGAATTTGTAGTTTTTGAAGGTTTCGCGCAGCGCCAGTTTGTTGATCTTGCCGGTGGCGCCGAGGGGGATTTTTTCCACCAGGACGACATCGTCCGGCATCCACCATTTGGCGATCTTGCCTTCGAGGAATTTCAGCAATTGATCGCGCGTCGGCTGCGCGCCGGGCTTCGGCTCGATGATCAGCAAAGGCCGCTCGTCCCACTTCGGATGCAGAATGCCAATCACGGCGGCGTTGGCGACGCCATCGGCGCCCACCGCGAGATTTTCGATATCGATAGAGCTGATCCACTCACCGCCAGATTTGATGACATCCTTGGCGCGGTCGGTGATCTGCATGATGCCGAGCGGATCGATGGTGGCGACATCACCGGTATCGAAGAAGCCGCACTTCTCCAGCGCTTCGCCCTTGTCGTTCTTCGCGCCCGCATTCTTGAAATAGGCCTTCGCGATCGATGGCCCGCGCACCAGCAAACGACCGAACGCCTTGCCATCGTGCGGCTTCTCGACGCCTTCATCATCGACGATCTTCATCTCGACGGTGAACGGCGGGCGCCCCTGCTTCAGCTTGGTTTTGAGCTGCGACTCGCGATCCTGCGCCGCGTGCTCGGGCAGCAATTTGCCGACCGTGCCCATCGGGCTCATCTCGGTCATGCCCCAGCCGTGCAGAACTTCGATGCCGTAATCTTCCTCGAATGCGCGCAGCACCGCTTCGGGCACGGCCGAGCCGCCGATAACGACGCGCTTCAAAGTCGTCGGCTTCAATTTGTTCTCGCGCAAGAATGCGAGGAGCCCGAGCCAGACTGTCGGCACCGCGGCGGTGAACGTAACGCCCTCGGTTTCCAGCAATTCAAAAACACTCGGGCCATCGAGCTTGCCGCCGGGCATCACCACTTTGGCGCCGCACATCGGCCCGACGAACGAGATCGCCCAGGCATTGGCGTGGAACATCGGCACGATCGGCATCACGACGTCGCTTGCGCCGCAGCCGAACACGTCGGTCTGGTTCGCGGCCATAGCGTGCAACACGTTCGACCGGTGCGAATAAAGCACGCCCTTTGGATCGCCGGTGGTGCCGGAGGTGTAGCAGAGGCCGGCGGCGGTGTTTTCGTCGAAGCCGCCCCAAGCAGCGTCGGTGCTTTGGCCGTGGATGAAGTCCTCGTACGCCTCGATTGGCACGCTCGATTCCGGCACGTGCGCGCGATCGGTGAAAGCCACGTAGAGCTTCACGCTCGTCAGCAGCGGCGCGATTTTTTCAACGATGGGCGTGAACGTGGTGTCGAAGAACAGCACCTTGTCTTCGGCGTGATTGATGATCCAGGCGATCTGTTCGGGGAATAGGCGCGGGTTCAGCGTGTGCAGGACGGCGCCCATGCCCATGGCGCCATACCAGGCTTCGAGGTGCCGATCGGTATTCCAGGCGAGCGTGCCGACGCGATCGCCCATCTGGATGCCGCGCGCGCGCAAGGCGCCCGTCACCTTCTTGGCGCGGGTCCAGATGTTGCCGTAGGTGTTGCGCGTAATCGGGCCTTCGATGCTGCGCGTCACCACTTCCCGATTGGGGAAATTGGCCTTCGCGTGATCCAGGACCCGGTCGACCGTCAACGGCCAGTCCTGCATAAGCCCAAGCATTCGCGCCTCCCGATTATCTCGTTGGCGCGATTAAAGCGGGCTGGAGCCGCGCTGGCAAATGTCCTGTCAGGCCGCGTGCGCGGGCGCCGCGATCTCTTGCTCGGTTGGCGTGGCGAATACGCTTTGCAGGCGCGCCTGCAGCGCGCGCGCATCGCTCTCCGCCGGCCATGAGACTGCGTGAAGCCGGCCGAACACAGCCGGCGCAGGTAATTCCTCATAACGCGGACGCGCTACGCATTGGCGCGAAGGCTCGGGCCACAAGGACGCGATCAGCGCGGCGTGTTGATGGGCAAGAGCGGCGCGGTCGAGGTGCGCGGCGCCTGGGCCGTCAAGCGCTGGCGCCAGGAGCTGCTCGTGCTCCGGCGGCTTGGTCACCGAAGTGCGCAGCGCGAACGTCGTTACGGCAATGTCAAAACCGCGCATGGGGGCTCCGCGCAAACGGCGCGCGGTCCAGAAGGCGCCGCGCCGCTGAATCGGAGGTTAAGGCGTGTTCGCGTCAGGGATAAAGACGCGATTTCGTCCATGCCGCGCTGACGCTCTCGCGGCTGAAGGTTAGGCGGTCGTGCAGGCGGAACGGGCGGTCGCGCCAGAATTCGATCGCGAGCGGAACGATGCGGTAGCCGCGCCAATGCTCGGGCCGCGGCACGTCGCCGAGGCCGAACTTGGCAGTGAATTCCGCGATCCTCTTTTCGAGCGCGAGACGATCTTCGAGTGGGCGCGATTGTTTGCTGGCCCAAGCGCCGAGGCGCGCGCCGCGGTCGCGGCTCTGGAAATAGGCGTCGGCTTCGGCGGCGCTGACGGGCTCGACCAGGCCGCGCACGCGGACTTGGCGGCGCAGACTCTTCCAGTGAAACACCAGCGCCGCGCGCGGATTGACTTCGAGTTGGCGGCCCTTGGCGCTTTCGGCGTTCGAGTAAAACACGAAACCGCTAGCGTCGACGCCCTTGAGCAAAACCATGCGGACGTCGGGGAAGCCGTGCTCGTCCGCGGTCGCTAGCGCCATGCCGTTGGGGTCGTTCGGCTCTTTGGATTTGGCTTCGCCGAGCCAGCGTTCGAACAGCGCGATCGGCTCGCTTTCGGCGAACAGCGCCGCATCATCCGGCGGCGGGTCTGCCGCCGGATCGTACCTGGGTGATGGGGGGATCAGATTGTCGCCAGTCACGCCGCGCTCCGTTTCGACGCGAGATTATCATAAATCGGTGAGTTAGCGCGGCGTCGCGTCGCCCCAGGGAACGTAGCTTTGCGGCAACGCTTTACACCCATCGTCTGACGCATCCATGCGGACGCCGCGCGGCATCCCATATGCGACAGGAGTTGAGGAAAGAACGCGGGATGATCGTCTATAATCTGCACGGTGAACGGGTTGCCGAAGTCGGGCCCCGCGGCGCAGCGATCGATAGCGAGCGCGATGCGCTCGAACTGATCCAGGAAGCGGTCAGCTCCGATGCGCGGTTCGTGGCGATCCCGGCCGAACGCCTCAGCGGCGATTTTTTCCGCTTGAACACGAAGAAAGCCGGCGAGTTCATCCAGAAGTTCGTCAACTATCGGCTGCGCGTCGCCATTCTCGGCGATATCTCGAGCCACACCGAAGCTTCAGAGCCGCTCGCCGATTTCGTGCGCGAGTCCAATCGCGGCAAGTCGGTCTGGTTCGTGCGCGACAGCCACGAACTGCACGCGCGCTTGGCACCCGCCCCGCTCGCCGCGGCGGATTGAACCGCGTTGCCGGTTGGGGGCGGGTGTGCCACTGACGATGCGGCATGTCGCACAACACGTTCGGCCATCTTTTCCGTGTCACCACCTGGGGCGAGAGCCATGGGCCGGCGCTTGGCTGCGTGGTGGACGGGTGCCCGCCGGGGCTGCAGCTTTCGGCGGCGGATATTCAGTATTGGCTGAACCGGCGCCGGCCAGGTTCGAGCCGCTTCGTGACGCAGCGGCGTGAGCCGGATGAGGCGAAGATCCTCTCCGGCGTGTTCGAGGATGAGCGCACGGGCGGGCCGGTGACCACCGGCGCGCCGATTTCGCTGATGATCGAAAACGTCGATCAGCGCAGTAAGGATTACGACGAGGTCCGCGATCTCTATCGGCCGGGGCATGCCGATTACGTCTATGACGCCAAGTATGGCGTTCGCGATTATCGCGGCGGGGGCCGTTCCTCGGCCCGCGAAACCGCGGCGCGCGTGGCGGCAGGCGCGATTGCGCGCAAGGTGCTGGGCGACGGCGTCCAGATCCGCGCGGCATTGGTGCAGATCGGCGCGGTGGCCATCGATCGCAGCCGCTGGGATTGGGCCGAGGTCGAGAACAATCCGTTCTGGTGCCCGGACGCTGAAACCGCAAAGGCCTGGGAGGCGCTGCTCGACGACACCCGCAAGGACGGCAATTCGGTTGGGGCGATCGTTGAGGTGGAAGCCACCGGCGTGCCGGCCGGATGGGGCGCGCCGGTCTATGGCAAGATCGATGCGGAACTCGCCGGCGCGCTGATGAGCATCAATGCGGTCAAAGGCGTCGAGATCGGCGCCGGCTTTGCGGCGGCGGCGCTGAGCGGCGTTGAAAACGCTGACGAAATGCGCGCCGGCAATGACGGCAAGCCGATCTTTCTCACAAATGCTGCGGGCGGCGTGCTGGGCGGGATATCCACCGGCCAGCCGATCGTGGCGCGCTTTGCGGTGAAGCCGACCTCCTCGATTCTCACGCCGCGTCGCACGATCACCGCGCAGGGCGAAAACGCTGACATTTCAACCAAGGGCCGCCACGATCCGTGCGTCGGCATTCGCGCGGCGCCGGTGGGCGAAGCGATGGTGGCGTGCGTGTTGGCGGACGCGATGTTGCGCCACCGCGGCCAGACCGGGCGCTGAACCTGAGCTATTCGACATTTGGAAAAGCTTGCGAAGGCCCGTAACTTGGCCTTAATCGATTCAGCGGACGTGCGTTTGTCGGAGCCGCACTATGAACTTCGTTCTGTCCCTGCCGCGCTACGCGCAAACGGCGCATCGTTACGTCACCAATAGCTGGCGGCGGGCCGTGCACCAGGAGCGCATCCTGGCGACCACGACGTTCGCGCTGATTTTCGCCACTACGCTCACCTGCGTCGACTTTCTGATCACCGGCGCGCCGGACTGGAACCCAGGCGGCGAAGCCTACGCGATGGAACCTGTGCGCCGCGTGGCCGCGCCGGTCGTGGACGAGTTGAAGACGCCGGAAGTGATCACGCTCACGGCCGCTGCGATCGAGCGCCGCGTCGATTACAGCTACACCGATCAGGTGCTGCTCGGCGGCCCGGACACCGAGTTCGTCTCGTCCGCCAAATTCGAGCCGAGCGCGGCAACGCTCGCCGCCCAGGCGACCAAGGCGATTTAAGCAGTTCGCTCAGCAGTGGCGCCGGAACTGGAAGCTCGGCTTCCTGTTTTCCCAGCGTCATGTTTGGAAAAACCCTCCCTCCGTCTGAAAAATGGAAAGCCATTGGCGCATTTGGCGCGATCGCGGGTGTGAGCGCCGTCGCGTTCGACCTGATGTTGTTTGGCGGCTTCCAGATTGATCCCACGCCGACGCGCGCAGTCGCCGAGGCGCCGCGCGACAATCGGTATGCCGACATGATCGATAGCGGCTGGCGCTCTGCTTACACCACGATCGCCACGGCGTGGGCGGATGAAGCCGCGATCGATCCGGAACCTGCCGCCGAAGACCTGGCGGGTGCAAGCTCTGCTCCTGTGGGAACTCGCACCGCCGTTTACAGCGTGCCGAGCGAGGACGAACTCTACGAGGAAATAGCCGCGCTCTATGCCGAACAGGACGAACGCGCCGCGGCCCGCGCCGAAGAGCGCGCGATGGCTGAAGCAGAGCTCGTGCCGGATGATTACTTCGCGGACGAGGCGTTCGCTGACGACAAGGCGGCTTCAGACAATCCCGAACCGGTCACCGCTTACGAAAGCGCGTCACCTTGGTGAGGAAGGCAAGCTCGGTTTCTTCAACATCGAAGCCGACTTCACCGAACAGCGCCGCGAAATCTTCCTTCAGGTAGGATGTGAAGTACGGCTCGTGGAAGCCGACCGGGAAGTATTCCAGCATTTGATCAAGATCGGCGGCGTCCCCGGTTTGGATTGAGTCCGCCAGCACGAACGTGCCGCCCGGTTTGACGATCCGCGCGATCTCGCGCGCGGCGTCGCGGCGTATGCGCGGCGGCAGTTCGTGGAAGAGGTAGACGCAGGTGGCGGCGTCGAAGCTTGCATCTTCAAACGGCGCTTGCTCGATGGCGCCTTGGACGATCTCGACGTGCGGCCAATCTTCCAGGCGCTTGCGCGCCTCGGCGCAATAAGCGGGCGAAAGATCGAGGCCTGTCGCGGGAATGCGCGGGAACGCGGCCATGATCTGGCTGAGGAAACGCCCATTGCCGCTGGCGAGATCGACAAGCTTCACCTTGCGCTGATCGGTGCCTTTGATCGCGCGGGCGAGCGAGCCCAGCGATATGCGCCGCATCGCGTCGGCCGCGCCGCCGAACAAGATCTCGACCTGCGTGTCGTAGAGCTTGGCGCTGTCTTGGCTGAGCCAGCCGCCGGTCTGGTAGTGGAAGTTCTGCAGATAATAGGTGGGAAAGCGGCCCTCTGCCGGCGCTTCCTCGCGCACTTCGGTGCCGTCCCGCTCTAAGCGGCGCTGATCGACGCGCGGCAGGTCGCGGAAGAAATTCGCGGAATTGCGTAGCGCCGAAATCGCGCGTTCGACACGGATATCCACCGGCGCAGGGTAAAGCCCGGCTTCGATATTGGCGCGGTCCTTGGCGAACAGTTCGAGAAATGCTGTGCGGATGCGGGCGCTGTCGCCCTCAGCCGATTGCGGCTCGAACTTGGGTTCACCTGGCCGGTTGAACGGCCCGGAAATGCGGCGCGCCAGCAGGTATTGGCTCATGTACCAAGCGACGCGCGCGCCTTGAGCGGCGGCGTAACGCGCGCGGCCGATATCGCGCAACATACTCATGCGCCTAACCTAACCCGCTTTGCGGGAACGTCGAGACGACGGTTTGGCGCGGCGATATTTGGCTGGCGGCTTCTCCAGCGGGTCCGGCCAGCGCGTGATCCGCTTGATGAGGCCGGGCATTTGGAGCCTGCCTTCCGGGCGGGTCTTGTTGCGCACCGATACCCGGGCGACGTCCACCGTCGCCGGGTCTCCGGAGACGAGCGGATGCCACCAGGCCAGATCCTTGCCCTCACTGACCAAGCGGTAGGCGCACGTGCGCGGCAGCCAATCGAGCTTCGGCACATTCTTCGGTGTCAACTTCACGCAATCGGGGACGTATTGTTTGCGGTTGGCGTAATCGCTGCAGCCGCAGGATTTGGTGTCGAACAATTTGCACGACACGTCGGTGAGGAAAAGCTGACCGGTGTCAGCATCCTCAATGGAGATGACGCAGCACTTGCTGCAGCGGTCGCAGAGCGCTTCCCATTCGCGCTCGTTCATCTCGGTCAGCGTTTTGCGCCGCCAATAGCCATCTTCCAGCGGCTTGGAATCGGCGTCGGCATCGCGCTTGCGGCGCGAGTTCTGATAATCGAGCAATGTGGTTTTGGTGCTCATCTTTCCATCGCCCCGACCACTTCCACGTGCGGGCTCCAGCGGAACTGATCCACAGGCGTGATCTTCGTCAACGTGAAGCCGTGCTCGACCAGCACCTTCACGTCACGCGCGAATGAGGCCGGATCGCAGGAGACGTAAGCCAGTTTGCGCACCGGCGCACGCGCGATCTGTTCGGCCTGCAGGCGCGCGCCGGAGCGCGGGGGATCGATCACGGCGCCGTCGAACTTTTTCATTTCGAGACTGGACATCGGCGTGCGCAGCAAATCGCGCCGGAGCGTGGTTACGTCCTTCAGCGCCCCGCCGGCGCCATCGGCGGCTTTCTTCAACGCTATCAGCATTTCCGCATCGCTCTCGGCGGCCAGCACTTCAGCGTGCTGGGCGATGCGGAGCGCGAATGTGCCGATGCCGGAGAATAAGTCGATCACCCGATTGGCGCCGGCGAGGGCTTCGAGCGTCAGGCGCGCCAGCGTTTCTTCGCCGAGCGCCGTTGGCTGCAGGAACGCGCCAGGCGGCGGCGCGACCAGCGCTTTGCCCATGCGCAGCAGCGGCTTTTTCAGTTCAACGATCGGCTCGCCGTCGATCGAGAGCCGGCCGAGGTCCAGCTTCATCGCCATGGCGCTGAGCGCTTCCCACGCCGAGCGCTGCAGCAAGTCAGCGCGGCCTGCGCCTTTGATGGCGACGTCGATGCCGGTGTCGGTGAGCAAACAGTGGAGTGTGATCTCGCCGCGCGCTGGCAGCGCTAGCTCCGCTAGCGGCGCGAGCTTCAGCGCTAAGGCTTCCAAAGGCGGCGCCAGGACCGGGCATTGCGTCAGTGCTGTCAGCGCCGCGCCGCCGCGCTCGATAAAGCCGATGCGCACTTGGCCGTTCTGGCGCGCCGCGTGAAAGGCCGCGCGCCGCCTGCCCTGGCCCCAAGCCGCAATGGTGGGCTCGACAATCGCGCCGCCCAAGCCGCGCTTGTTCAACGCATCCACCACTTGGGCGCGTTTCCAGTCGAGATACGGAGCGTCTTGCCAATGCTGGAGCTGGCAGCCGCCGCAGCGGCCGAAGTGGCGGCACGCGGCCTGCTGGCGCTCGGGGCTGGCGTCGAGCACCTCCAGCAATTCGGCCCGGCCGCCGACCACGCGGGCCCGCACCCGTTCGCCCGGCAACGCGTATGGGGTGTAGATAACGCCCTCGGCGCCCTCAGCGGTTGAATCGCCGCGCGCGCCCATAGCCGCGATAACCAGCTCCCGCTCCTCGGAAACCGGGGCGGAAAGGCCCTTTTGGGCCTGCCGCGCCTGTTTCGGGCGGCCTCGAGCTAGGCGGTTCATACGCTTCATGTGCCGTTCAGACTGATTTTGCTCTTCTCAGCGCCGACAGACAGGAGCGCACTATGAAACGTCAAGCTTTCCTCGCCGCCGCGGCCATGGCTGCCGCCCTGGTGAGCGTGCAGCCCGCGTCGGCTCAGCAGTATCGCAGCTATCATGACCAGCATGTAGCTAATCAGCAGCAATGCCAGACCTCCCGCAGCAATCGCACTGTAGGCGGCGCGGTCGTGGGCGGCATTATCGGCGCAGTGCTTGGCCGTGAAGTGGCCGACCGCGGCGTCCGCGGCGAAGGCGCGCTCCTTGGCGCAGTTGTCGGCGCGACCGCCGGCGGCGCACTCGGCCGCACCACGGCGCGTTGCGACCAGGTCCCGCAAGGCGATTACGATCCCTATTACGGCCGTTCGCAGGACAGCGGCTATCGCGGCGGCGACGACGATCTCTACGGCGGCCCGCGTGACGACGGCTATTATGCCGGCGACCGCTACGCCCAAGATTGCCGCATGGGTGAGATCATCACCCGCGACCGGTACGGCCGTGAATATCGTGAGGAAGCCTGGATGTGCCGCGGTGCGGACGGCGTCTGGCGCCCGGAATAACCTTCTCCATAGTACGAACCCTCGTACGCAAAGCGCCTCGCCCCGGTGGAAACACCGGGGCGATTTTTTTAGCGGCGCGCGTGGAGCAAGAGTTCGAGATTGCCGTCACCGCCGCGGATCGGTGAATCGATCACCGCCACAGTGCGGAAGCCTTCGACGCCATCGAGCGCTGCAATCGTCTGCGCGGCGGCTTCGCGCGCCGTCGCTTCATCGAGCACCGCATTCTTGTGCGGCCCCGCTTCGAATTGCGGCTTGATCAGCGCGACCAAGTCAGCGTGCTCGGCGGCGAGTGAGAGCGGGACTGCGAGTGCTTTTGCGGCCCCGATGAAGCTGACGTCGCACACGATCAAGCTTGGCATGTCGGGGATGAGCGCGCGCGTCAAAGCGCGTGCGTCGGTTTTCTCGAGGCTGATCACCGAGGGATCAGACCGCAGCTTCGCGTGCAGCTGGCCGCTACCGACATCAACGGCGTAAACCTTCGCCGCGCCGCGCGTGCGCAGCACATCGGTGAAGCCACCTGTCGAAGCGCCAACGTCGAGGCAGACGCGCCCGCGCGGATCGATGCCGAACGCATCCAGCGCCGCTGCAAGCTTCACGCCGCCGCGCGACACCCAGGGATGCGGCGGCGTCACTTCGAGCGCCGCCTCTTCGCTCAACAGATCGGAAGGTTTGGCTACCACGACGCCATCGGCGACGACGCCGCCCGCTTCAATTGCGGCGCGCGCTTTGGCGCGGCTTTCCACAAGCCCGCGAGCAACAAGCAAGAGATCGGCGCGGATGCGGGTCATGGGGCATGCGTCTGGCGCGGACCTGACGCAGAGGCAAGCATTTCCGCTTGCCGCGCGACAGTGCGCGCGCAAGGCTCCCGGCAAATCACAAGATTGGGGAGAACCGGATGAGTATGCTTTCGCGCCGCGCCGCACTCGCAATGACAGCCACAGCGACTGTGCTCGCCGCGTGCCAAAGCTCTGCCGGCAACGAGACTGAGGTCGCGCATTCGGACGTGCTGGGCGATCTCGACGCTACGGGCGTCGCCGCTCGCATCCGCTCCGGCGACCTCACGCCGCAGCAAGCGGTGGAAGCGGCCATCGCGCGCAGCGAGCGCGTCAACGGGCAACTCAATTTCATCGCCGCACCGCTGTTCGAGCTCGGCCGCGCGCGCGCCAACGAGCGCTTGAGCGGACCGTTCGCGGGCGTGCCTACACTGATCAAAGATTTGATGCCGATGGTGGGCCAGCCGACGCGCTATGGCAGCCGCGCGTTTGCTAATTTCGTACCGCAGGAACAGCCGCCGTACATGGACGCGCTGCTAAGAGCGGGCCTCGTGCCGTTCGGCAAGTCCACCACGCCTGAGTTTGGCCTGACCGCGACGACTGAAACGCTGCTCGGCGGCGACACGCGCAACCCTTGGGATGTTACACGCTCGTCCGGCGGGTCGTCCGGCGGCGCCGCCGTTGCGGTTGCAGCGCGCGTCGTGCCGATTGCACACGCCAGCGATGGCGGCGGCTCGATCCGCATTCCCGCCGCGTGCAACGGGCTTGTGGGGTTGAAGCCGTCGCGCGGACGCAGCGTGCTAGGCGGACGCCCAGATAGCGGCATCGATATTTCGGTAAATGGCTGCGTCAGCCGCAGCGTGCGCGACACCGCAGCTTGGCTCGCCGCCACCGAGCAAACCGGCGCCAACCCGACCTTCGCGCCAGTAGGCGTTGTGACCGGGCCGAGCACGCAACGCCTGCGCATCATCGTCGATATCCCGAACGCGCTCGGCAACGACCCCCATCCGGAAGTGCGCGCCGCCGTGGAATCCGCCGCCGAGCTTTGCCGCTCGCTCGGCCACCAAGTGCGCGAACAGCGCGCCACGATCAACGGCCGCCAGTTCAGCGAAGACTTCATCCTGCTCTGGGCGACGGGCGCGGCAGAAGTGGTTGCCCTGGTCGAGAGCCAAGCGCCGGGCGTGCCGCTCGATCAATTGCTCGAACCGCTCACCATAGAACTGGGCGCACATGCGCGCGCGCAAGGTCCACGCGCCCTGCAGGCTGCAATCACGCGCCTGCGCGCGATCGAAACCCAGTATGCCGCGATGTTCGAGACCGCCGATATCTACCTGACGCCGGTGCTCGGCCAGCCACCGGTCGCGCTCGGGCAGATTTCTGGCGCGCGCGGCATGGCCGTGTTCGAGACACTGAACGACTATGTCGGCTACACGCCGCTGCAGAACGTCGCCGGCGCGCCGGCGATCAGCTTGCCGCTCGCTTGGTCGACCGGCGGCTTGCCAATTGGGGTTCATTTCTCCGCCGCAAAGGGCCAGGAGCGGCGGCTTCTGGAACTGGCTTACGAACTGGAACAAGCGCGCCCGTGGGCATCGCGAAAACCAGGGGTGAACGCCGCCTGAAAATGTGGTCCATACTGCCGCCCAGTTTCGGCGGTACCTCGCGACCATGAAGATTCGCCACGCTGTTTGCAGCTTGTTGCTGGCCGCCTCGCTCGCGGCGCCGGCGCACGCCCAGCAAGGCGATCCGCCAGCCGAAACGACACCCCTGCGCGGCGAGGAATGGTATCGCGGCCAATTGATCGAACTCTCCGAGATTCTAGGCGGCTCGCACTATCTGCGCATCGTCTGCGAGGGCCGCGGCGATCAGCGCTGGCGCGAATATATGCGCGGCGTCATCGATCGCGAGCCACAATACAATGCGCTGCTGGTCGATGGCTTCAACCGCGGCTATCGCAACGAAGAGACGCGCTTTCCGGTGTGCGATTCCACTACACGGCAGATGGAAGCCGAGTTGCGCGCGCGGGGCCTGCGCGTCGCCCAGGGCCTTAGCGCGCGGCACGCGGAGTAAATCGACATGAGCGACGATCCAGACCTCAAGGGCCGCGCGCTCGCACTCATCCTCGATGCGTGGGAAACGGCGCTCGCTGAGGGCGCCGAGGCGGAGGTGATCGCCTCGGTCGCGATCTATGCGGCGCTGGCGGATATGGTCGATCGCTATGGCGAAAGCGCTGTCGCGGATTTTTGCGCCACGCTGCCGGAGCGCACCCGGCGCGGCGAGTTCACGCTGAAGAGCGAGTAGCGCTCAGCGCGTCTGCCATATCTCTTCAAGCCACGCCTGATCCGGCATGCCAGGCTCGCTTGCGCCGTTGCGGGCGAGGAAAAGATGACGGGCGATTTCGGCTTGACGTTCGATATTGTAGTCGCGGAGTCGCGCACCGGGTTTGGGCTTATATGCATAGGCGCGCGCGCCCAGCGCACCGAGCTTGGCGCCCGCAAGGAATACACCGCGCGCCGCTTGCCAGACATGCATCAGTTCGTGGATCAGCCAACCCTGCTCATCGAGCGGCGTGCAGCTGAAATCCTCGCATGCGCGCCAACGCGAGAACACCACCGTCCGTCCGCGCGGCACCATGGCGCCGAAGCCAAGCGGCGGCGCTTGCATCACGCGCACACGCGGCCAATCGATCTCATCGCCGAAAATACTGCGGCCAAGCGCGATCTCATCCGCGTTGAGCTTGCGGCGGCGCCAGATCGGCATGCGCGGATTCAGCTTGGCCATGATGCTAATATGGAGCGCGCGGCGCTGACGAGGAAGCCTTGCACGCCTAAGCGTGCGGCAAGGTTTCCAGAAAGCGCATCGGCTCACCGATGTGCGGCGTGACGATCTCGCCTTCGCGCATCACCAATTGGCCGCGGATAATGGTCGCCAGCGGCCAGCCCTTGGCTTCAAAGCCATCGAACGGCGTCCAGCCGCAGCGCGTGGCCTGATCTTCGGCGCGGATGACGCGGCGCGCTTTCATGTCGACCAGTGTGAAATCGGCGTCGTAGCCTAGGGCGATGCGGCCTTTGCCTTCGATGCCGAACACACGCAGCGGCCCAGCGCTCGAAAGATCAACGAAACGCTGCAACGAAAGGCGCCCCTCGTTCACATGGGTCAGCATCACCGGCACGAGCGTTTGCACGCCCGGCATGCCGGAAGGCGATTTCGGATAGGCTTGCGCCTTCTCTTCGCGCGTGTGCGGCGCGTGGTCGGTGGCGATGATGTCGACGACACCCTGCGAAATGCCCAGGGACCAGAGCGAGGCTAGATCTTCGGCGTAACGGATAGGCGGATTCATTTGGGCGAAGCCGTGCAGGCGCTCGTAAATCTGCGGGCCGGCGAAGGTGAGAAATTGCGGCAGCGTTTCTACGGTCGCGACGTCCTTCGCGGTGGCCAAGAACTCCATCTCGATTGCGGAAGACACGTGCAGCACGTGGACGCGCTTGCCGTGCTTACGCGCCGCCGCGACGAGGCGCTGAACGGCGAGCAAGCCGGCTTGATCGTCGCGCACTTCGGGATGGCTCGTCCAATCGCCTTCGCGCGCGAGCTTTTTGCGTTCGTTGAGGCGCGCTTCATCCTCGGCGTGAAAGGCGCCGCGGCGGTTGATGTTTTTCACGACATGGTCGAGCCCGTCATCGTCACCGACCAGGAGCGTGCCGGTGGACGAGCCCATGAACGTCTTCACGCCGCAGCAGCCCGGCAGTCGCTCGAGCGCACCGAGCTGATGCGCGTTCTCTTGTGTGGCGCCGATGTAGAATGCGTGGTCCACGTGGGCGCGGCCCTTTGCGCGCGCGAGCTTTTCGTTGAGCGCTTCCGCCGTCGTCGTCGGCGGCGCCGTGTTCGGCATTTCGAACACCGCCGTCACGCCGCCCAAAGCTGCGGCGCGGGTGCCGGTTTCCAAATCTTCCTTGTGCTCGTTGCCCGGTTCGCGGAAGTGCACCTGCGTATCGATGACGCCCGGCAGAACGTGCACGCCCTTGGCGTCGATCTCGACATCGCCGGTGAAGCGCGAAAGATCGCCGATCACCGCGATCTTGCCGCCAGCGACGCCGATGTCGCCGACGTTTTCGCCGCTTTGATTGACGATGGTTCCGCCGCGGATAATCAGATCCAAAGCGTTCATGTCAAAGGCCTCCGGCGTGCAACAATTGAAGCGCGGCAGCTTCCACCGCGTCGATGCTGACATCGTCCATTGCGTGCGCGTCGTCCAGCGCCGCGCCTGCGGCAAGTTCCGCAAAGCTGCGTCCGCGCAGCGTCCGAGCCCGTGGGCCATGGGGGGCACGGACCCGATCGTCGGTGGGGCCGAACAGGGTCAAAGTCGGCGCGCCCATGGCAGCGGCGATGTGGGTCAGCGCGTTGTCGTTGCCGATGCACAGGGTGGCGCGCTCCATGAGGGCGGCGGCGCCCGCAAGATCGAGCCCCTGGCCGAGATCGAGCGCGGCAACACCGTCCGCGTCCAAGCTGGAGACGATCGCGCGCGTGAGCGCCGTATCGCGGGCAGCCGCGCCCAGAACCACAATGCTGGCGCCCGTGAGCGGCCCTGTCGCTAAGCGGCGCGCGACAGCGGCAAAGCGCTCCGCCGGCCATCTTTTGGCGGCGCGTGCTCCACCGGGCGCCAGCGCCAAAACTGCGCCCTCCGGCGCCACCGCCGCCGCTGCGGCGCGTGCGTAATCGGCAATCCATAATTTCGGCGACAACGTCCGCTCGGCGCCGAGCGCCGCCGCCCAATCCTCGCTGCGATGGCGCAACATCGCCGCCGGCTTCAGCGTCACCCGCCGCACCGCGGGCAGCGCATTGCCGGGGAAACCACCGCGCCCATCGACCACCAAGTCAAAGCGCTGGCGCGCCAGCTCGAACCACAGACCCAGCCCCGTCAGCGGGCCCCATTCGACCGGCGTCAAGCGCAGCTTTGTGTTCGGCGCCGCCACGAATAATGGGGCTGCCTCTGGCGTACAGACAACAAGCACCTCCGCGCCCTCGCGCGCAGCGTGGTCCAGCGCGCCGGTGGCGAGCACCGCTTCGCCCAGATCGGCAGGCGCGAGGAACAAAACCGAAGCCATGACGAAGGGGTTAGGCCTGGCCTGGGTAAAGACCAAGTCAACACGCCGCGAAGGCTTGCGGGCAACGCCGCCGAAGGCCAAGTGGAGCCCATGCCGGCCCGCCTTCCCCGCACCTTGATTCGCGCCAGCGGCCCCGACGCGCGCAGCTTCCTCAACAACGTGCTGACTCAAAGCCTTGATCGCCTCGACGAGGCTGGGGTGCTCTACAGCGCGCTGCTCAGCCCACAGGGCAAGGTAACGGCCGACATGCTGCTCTGGGCCGAGGGCGACGGCGTCATCATTGAAGCTGATCCCTCGCGCGGCGGCGATCTTTTACGCCGGCTCTCCATGTACAAACTCCGCGCCAGCGCGGCGCTGGAAGATATAAGCGATCAGTACGACGCGCTCTGGTCTGCGGAGGCGTTCGATAACGCCCGGCCCGATCCGCGCCTTGCAGCGCTTGGCTTCCGCGCGATCGCACAGCGCGGCGCACGTGAAGACGGCGCGACCGCGTTCGACGCCCATCGCATCACAGCCGGCGCGCCCGACCTCGCGCGTGACGCGGGGCCGGAGGAAGTCTTCGCGGGCGAGGCTTTGCTCGATGAGCTGAACGGCGTCGATTTTCAGAAAGGCTGTTTCGTCGGTCAGGAAAACGTCAGCCGCATGAAACGCCGCGCCACCACGCGCAAGAAGTTCTGCCCGGTCACGTTCGATGGCCCGCCGCCGCCGCATGGCACGCTTATCCTCGCCGGTCCTACTGAACTCGGCGCGATCCGCACCGGCGCCGAGCGCCGCGCCATTGCGCTTCTCAGGCTCGACCGCGCACTTACCGCAACGGCGCCACTGACTGCAGATGGCCGCGCCATCGAACTCGATCCGCCGCCGTGGCTCATCCTCCCCGCTGCCGGAGAAAGCGCGCCCTAACGGCGCGCAAACTGGCGTCACACATTGACGGTTCCCGGCCTCGGGTCTAACCGCGACGAGCGCAATTTTCGGCGCGGATTAGAGGGTATCAATGACTGTCGCCATCTCCGCGACCGGCCTTTGGACGCCGTCCGACTCCATTACCAACGCCGAACTGGTCGCGTCTTTCAATACGTACGTAGAGCGCTTTAACGCTGAGAACGCTGGTGCGATCGAGGCAGGCGCAGTGAAGGCGCTGCAGCCATCGAGCGTCGAGTTCATCGAGAAAGCCTCCGGCATCAAGCATCGCTTCGTGATGGACAAAGCCGGCTCGCTCGATGTCGACCGCATGGTCCCGCGCATTCCGGAGCGCCCGAACGAACAGCTTTCTCTGATGGCCGAAGTTGCGGTCAACGCGGGCCGCCAAGCGCTTGAGGCCGCCGGCCGCGATGCGCGCGATGTCGGCGCCGTCATCTGCTCGTGCTCGTCACTGCAGCGGCCTTATCCGGCGCTCGCGATCGAAGTGCAGAACGAACTCGGCGCTGGCGGCTTCGGCTACGATATGAATGTCGCCTGCTCGTCCGCCACGTTCGCCATCCAAAACGCTACCGACATCATCAAAGCCGGCCACGCGAAATCCGTGCTGGTCGTGAACCCCGAACTCACCACGGGGCATTTGAATTTCCGCGACCGCGACTCGCACTTCATTTTTGGCGACGCTGCTGTCGCCATCCTAGTCGAGCGCGCCGACATTGCGCCGCAAGGCGCGTGGGCCATTCTGGGCACCAAACTGAAGACGGTGTTCTCCAACAACATCCGCAATAATTTCGGCTTTCTCAATCGCGGCGACGAAGCCCATCGCGACGATCCCGATAAGCTGATCTCTCAGCAGGGACGCAAAGTGTTCAAGGAAGTTGTGCCGCTGGTTTCGGAGATGATCCTGGAGCAACTGGCCGCTATGGGCCTCAAGGCCAGCGACATGCGCCGGCTCTGGCTCCATCAGGCGAATTCAAACATGAACCGGCTGATTGCCGAACGCGTGCTTGGCCACGAAGCGTCGCAAGATGAGGCGCCGACCGTGCTCGACGTTTACGGCAATACCGCCGGCGCCGGCTCGATCATCGCGTTCCACAATCACCGCGCTGATTTGAAGACGGGCGATAAGGGGCTGATCTGCTCGTTTGGTGCGGGATACAGCGCGGGCAGCATTTTCGTGCAGAAGAGCGCTTAGGCGCTCAGCTCAAATTATATCCCACTCCGGACCGACGCCGCCGATAACGCCGGATGAGGTGACCGTGAATCCATTGAGGGTCCAGATCGCCAGCAGGCCCGATGCATCGTCACGCCACAAGATGTCGTCGCGGCCATCTCCGTTGTAATCGCCTACATCGGCGATGCGCCAAGGCGCGCCGACAAAGCCAACGGCCCCGCTGGATAAGACAGCGGCGCCGTTCATATGCCAGATCGCGATCAATCCATCGTCGCGCTCCCAGAGAATGTCGGCGTATCCGTCGCGATTAAAATCACCCGTGCCGCGCACGGCCCATTCCGTGCCGACCGCGCCGAGCCCCGCGCTGCCTGTGAGGCTGGCTCCGTCCGTCTCCCAGGTGGCGACCAAGCCGTCGTCCCGCCGCCAGAGGATGTCGTCCCGGCCATCGCCGTTGAAATCGGCGGCGGCGAGAATGCTCCACTCTGCGCCAACAAACCCGATCGACGATGTCGCCGCGACGCCGAACTCTTGCATCGTCCAGATGGACACTTCGCCGGTGTCAGTACGCCAGAGCAGATCGTCCTGACCGTCGAAATTGAAGTCGCCCGTTGCGGCGAGCGACCAAGCTGCAGATGACTCCGCCACCACGGCAGAGTCCACCGAGGAACCGGCGCCCCATATCGCGATAAGACCGTCGTCGCGGCGCCAGAGAATATCGTCTCGACTATCGCCGTCGAAATCACCCGTCCCGGCGATGCTCCACTCTAGGCCCACAGGGCCGAGGACGGCGCCGCCGGTTTGCGTTGTGCCTTGCACGGACCACGTCGCGACGAGACCGTCATCGCGGCGCCAAAGGATATCGCTTGTGCCATCGCCGCTGAAAGTTTGCTGAGCGATGTCAAGCACGACGTCACGATCCGAAAAATCGATGATTTCGGCATTGCGAACGTCGAAAAAGCCCATGCCTGAGATGTGCCACGAGCCATCCGGGTTGCGCACCCAGGTCGCTGACGTCGATACACCGCCGAAGACAGAGCGCACGGTATCGATGCCCTCGCCGCCATCGAGCTGATCGCCGTTCGAGGTGATGAGGATGTCGTTGCCGGCGCCGCCGTAGAGGTAAGATGTGTTGTCGCCGACGCGCAGGACATCATCGTAATCCGACCCGATCACGCCCTCGAAGCCCGCGAGCGTATCGACGCCGCCGCCGCCGGTGTTTTGTACGGTGGTGACACCTAGATCGACGATAACGCCGGCTGTCGCGTCTTCGTATGAAACAAGGTCCCGCGTGCCCGCTTGGCCATCCAAGAAATCATTGCCGGCGCCGCCTGCGATGAGATCGTCGCCTGCGCCGCCTCGAATGATATCGTTGCCGCCGCCGCCATAGAAGAAATCGCCAACGCCGCCGATCGTGGAACCATAGATAACCTCCACGTACATGGAGCCAAGCACGGTGGTGCTGGCGTTCGACGTATAGAGCGTGACGTGCTCAACGTTGCGCAAGCTCATATTGTTGGCGAGCGTAACGATGCCGCCGGTGTTGAGCGCCGTTAGATCAATAGTTGAGGCCGGCAGACTGCCGAGGCCGTTGACGAGAACGGTATCCATCCCATCGCCGCCGTCAGCGGAATCGCCAATGCTGATGGTCAGCGTGTCGTTGCCGTCATCGCCGTAAAGCTGATCGGCTTGGTTGCCGCCGTCGATGGCGTCGTAGCCGGCGCCGCCGCGAATGATGTCGGCGCCATCGTCGCCGCGCAGTATGTCGGCGCCGTCTCCGCCGTGGATCACATCATCGCTACCGCCGCCGTAGATCGTGTCCGCGCCGCCGCCGCCGTCGAGCGTATCAACACCGGCGCCGCCGAAAAACTCCTCGACGAAGTTCGACCCGAAGGCCGAGTTCGTTCCATTTCCAAACGTGATGGCGATTCCGCCTTCAACGTTGCGGATCGTCCCGCCACCTGCGAGCGTGCCTACCCCGCCCGTGTTCAGCGGCCGAAGATCAACCGAGGCGTTGTTGATATTCGTATAGCTGATGATGGCGATGTCGTTGCCGGCGCCGCCGTCGAACACATCTGACACGCCGCCGGAAAGTGCGTCATTGCCGTTGCCGCCACGAATATCGTCGCGCTGCGAGTCGGGAATGGCGCTGGCGACGCCGCCTGACAAATAGATGTCGTTGTCGCCTAGGACGTCGTCGCCATCGTTGCCTTCGATGAGATCGGCGCCAGTGCCGCCAACGATGACATCGTTGCCGTTACCGCCACGAAGCGTGTCGTTGCCCTCAAACCCGCCGATGAGGTCGTTGCCGCCCAGGCCGCTAATCGTGTCGCCTGACGAGGTGCCGCCAAGGTTGTCCGGCCCCTCGGTGCCGTTGATCGTCGCCATGTGAATCCCACCCTTTGGGCGCGTTTGTCCTCGCGCCCTTGCTCCCATCCAGCATGAAATGAATTAGGTCGCAATCTCAAGTAGACGAAATTGCAGCGTGGGCGACAGCGAGTTCCGCGCAGGATCAGCCGGCCAAAGCCGCGCGCACTTTCTGCGCCAATTCGAAGCGGGAATACGGTTTGCTGAGCAGCAAGAGGCCTTCCTCGAGGCGACCGTCTCGCACGATGACGTCCCGGGTATAGCCCGATGCGTAGAGCACTTTGAGGCCGGGCTGTAGCGCCGTTGCGTGCTCGGCCAGCATGCGGCCCGTGAGTCCGCCGGGCATAATCACGTCGGTGAAGAGAAGGTCGAACGGCGCGTGTTGCTGCAGGATATCCAAGGCCGCAGGGCCGTTCGGGGCTGAGGTCACGCGATATCCGAGCGCCGCGAGCACGCTTTGCGCGTGCTCGCGGACCAACTCGTCGTCCTCGACTAGCAAAATGCTCTCCTCGCCGCGCAAGCTCGCCAACAAGTGCGCTTGGCGCTCGAACACGCCGGGCGCCGTTTCCGAGCGCGGGAGAAACATTTTCACCACGGTTCCGACGCCGGCTTCCGAGTACACTTTCACATGCCCGCAGCTTTGTTTGATGAAGCCGTACACCATCGACAAGCCGAGGCCGGTGCCTTTGCCAACTTCCTTGGTGGTGAAGAACGGCTCGAACACCTTGGCGAGATTTTCGGGTGAGATGCCAATCCCGGTATCGGACACCGAAATCAAAACAAACTCGCCGGGGTCAATCTCGTTTTGAGCGGCGTAATCCTCATCGAGATGTGCGTTGCGCGCTTCAATTGTGAGGCGCCCGCCTTCCGGCATCGCATCGCGCGCGTTGATGCATAGATTGAGAACCGCGGATTCCAGTTGAGTTGGATCCACGAGCGCGGGCCAAAGATCCGCCTCAGCGTCGATCTTGACTTCGATCTGCGCCGTGAGTGTACGCGCCAGCAGCGCATGCAGACTGACCAGGAGGTCGCCGACCTCGACGCTTTTCGGCATGAGCGGCTGGCGCCGGGAAAACGCCAGCAGGCGATGTGTAAGCTGCGCGCCGCGCTCGGCCACAGTTAAGGACGTGAGCGCAAGTTTGCGTAGCGCCGGCTGATCGGCAAGCCGCTCCACCAATATCTCGGAATTGCCCAGCACCACGGTGAGCAAATTGTTGAAATCGTGGGCAACGCCGCCGGTAAGTTGGCCAATGGATTCCAGCTTCTGGCTCTGGCGCAGCTTTTCTTCGGTTTGACGCATATTGGTGATGTCGCGCGTTACGATCACTGCGCCGACCACCTCGCCCGCTGCATCGACCAGCGAACGGGTGGAGATTGAAAGCGTTGTCTCGCCCGGGCGATGCGCCATGCCGTGGACACGGATTTCAAAGCTATCCGAGTAATCGCCGCGCAACGCGCGCGCTACGGGCCAGTCATGCGGTTCAAGCTCGGCGCCATCCGCGTCGAAAATCTTCATGACTTGTGGCGACCGCCACGCGTCAAGGGATTTTCCGGCTTCGACTTCGCCGCGAAACCGGCGGAGCTCTTTGTTGGCGTAAACTTCCTTGCCGTCTCTATCGACCACCAGGACGGACTCGCCCATGCTTTCGATGATCGACTCAAACAAAGCCGCGCGTTCATTGGCACGCGCCAGCGCAAGGCCCGGATCAATGTCACTGCCGATCTTCGGCGTCATTCGCGATCTCGCCGCCTCCAGTCGCGACGAGTGTAGCGCGCGGGGTCGCCTTCATCCAAGGGTTGCCGACTTACGTTGCGGCGGCCGAACACGGAAAACCGCATCCGGCCGCTGTAATTCAGCTTACCAACCGCACTCTTCGCCTTCGTTCTGCTCTTCCATCCACGTCATCAGCGGCTGGAAGTAGCGCACCATCGAGCCGCCATCCATTTGACGAGTGCCGGTAAAGGCTTCGAGTGCGTCTGGCCATGGGCGCGAGGCGCCCATTTCAAGCATGCGATTGAAGCGCTCGCCGACTTCGCGGTTGTTATAGACCGTGCAGCGATGCAGCGGCCCGCTCCAACCCGCTTGCTGGCAAGCCGCTTCGTAGAACTGGAATTGCAGCACGTACGAGAGGAAGTAGCGCAGGTACGGGACGTTGTTGGCGATGTGATACTTGGCGCCCGGATCGAACATGGTTTCGTCGCGCGCTGTCGGCGGACGGATGCCTTGATAGCGCTCCCGCAGCTCCCACCAGGCGGCGTTGTAATTCTCCGGCGTGGTGCGACCGTCGAACACCTGCCAGCGCCACTGATCCATGGCCAGCGCGAACGGCAGGAACGAGATTTTGCCGAGCGCTTGCTCGAGCAGAAGGTTCGTGTCCGCGCTCGCCGGCGGCACTTGGTTTTGGCGCAAGAGACCGATGTCGACCAGATATTGCGGCGTGATGTTGAGCGCGATGAAATCGCCGATGGCTTCGTGGAAGCCGTCGTGAGCGCCGTTTTGGTAGAGGTACGGCTGATTCATGTAGGCGCGCTGGTAGTAATTGTGCCCAAGTTCGTGGTGGATGGTTTGGAAGTGCTCGGCGTTGACCTGAATGCACTGCTTCACGCGGATGTCTTCGCGTGAATCCAGATTCCAAGCTGAGGCGTGGCAAACGACATCGCGATCGCGCGGCCGCGTGAGCAGCGAGCGCTCCCAGAACGTGTCCGGCAATTCGGCCATGCCGAGCGAAGTGTAGAAACGTTCGGCCGTCTCCGTCATCCGCACCGGATCGTAGCCGGCGCGTGTCAGCAATTGCGTCGTGTCGTAGGTCGCCGCGCCGCCGCGCGGGCGTACGATCGGCATCAGAGCCGACCAATCCTGCGCCCACATATTGCCGAGGATGTCAGCGCGGATCGGGCCGGTGCGCGGCTGCACGGCATTGCCGTATTGCGCGTTGAGGCGCGTGCGCGTGTAGCAGTGCAGCTGCTCGTAGAATGGCTGTAGCTGACCCCAAAGCCGTTCGACCTCGGCTTCCATCTGATCAGCCGGCATGTCGTAATTGGAGAGCCACATCTGGCCGACATCTTCAAAGCCCAGATCGCGCGCGCCTTGGTTGGCGATCTCGACCATGCGGGCATAATCATCGCGCATCGGCGCAGCGACCGCGTGCCACTCGGTCCACATCTCTTGCAGACGCGCGGGGTTGCGCTCGGTGCCCATCAGAGTTTCGAGTTCATCGAGCGTGACTTGGCGGCCTTGGTAGTCGATGCGGCCGGTTGAATACGTGGAGGCGAGCCGTGTGGTGATCTGCGAGAGCTGATCGGCTGAACCTTCCGTCTGCGGCGCCGGCAACACGAGACTCAAACGCAGCAGATCGATCTTGCGGCGGGTGTCGGCCGGCAACTCGACATTGGCATAGCGCCCAGCGCCGCTGGCGAGACGCACACGCGCTTCTGTCGCTTCCGCATCGGAGCGCTGCAGCAGCCATTCGGTGTCGTAGGTGATGTTGGTATTATAGACCCACGCGATGCGCGCTTCGTATTCAGAGCGCTCGGCCAGTTCGGCTTCGGCCGCGGCGACGAATTCCTCCGCCGAAGCTGCGGTCGCAGGGCCCCTCGCACCGGCGTTCGAGCCGGTGGGATAAGACGTCGGCGGCGTCGCACATGCGGCCGCAAAAGCGGCGATGGCGATCCAAGACGCGGCCGCCTTGAGCAACGGTTTCGCGATCATTCCAGTCCCCTATCGTTAGAACGCGGTCAGCCGCCCTCCGCGGCCAACCACTCGATGCCGTCCGCCGACATCATGAAAACAACAGCCTCGCGCTTATGCGCGCCGACCGCTGCAAAAAAGCGTTGAGCGACGTCATTGTCCACCCCGGTGGTGATCGCGAGTTCCCGCGCGCCGAGATCGCGACTGCGCTGCGCCACCGCCACCATCAGCTTGCGGGCAAGCCCCCCGCGGCGATGCTGCGGCGCCACATAAAGCTCGCAGAGCACCACTGTCGGGCAGGCGCGGCGCACGTCGTAGCTCTTGGTGATGAAGGCGTGCGCGATCAGCGGGCCGCTCGCGTTCTCCTGCGCCACCCAGCCCTCGAAAAGCGCGCCGGAGCCAAAGCCATGGGCCTTGATCCGATCGCTCTCGAGGCCGGAGACAACGCCGTCTTCGGACGCCGACGCAGCCGCCAGCTTAGCGATAGCTTCGGCATCGCGCGGCACCGCGCGGCGGATCAGGTATGTTCCCATGCAAAGACGATCATGCGCGGGATCGCACGTCTGGCAAGCGAAAGCCTTGCTTGGGCGTTAGTGATCTGACCAGGGGCCCATCGGGCCGTCATCGCCCCAGCCGGAATCGCCGCGCGCCATGAACGCGCCGAGCAGCGTCAGCCCAACAACAATGGCGACTGCAACGAGGAACCAGAAGAACATCGTCCGCTCCAGCGGCGGGCCCTACCCGCCTGAAGGCTGCTTCGCCTCCCCAGCTTTCACACCATCATTTGTAGCACGGGTGGGGCCTGCGTTCGAGGGCAAACCGATCCATACGCGCAACCAGGGAATTCGCCGCCCCAAATCGAAGAAGAGCCAGCATCCGAGCGCGGTTGCTCCGATTAGAAGCGGCGCCTCGATCCAGAGCGGCAGCGCAAGCGCGTTAAGGTGATAGCCAGCAACCACGATAATTGTTTGATGTACGAGATAGAATGGGAAGATGGCTTGCGTAAGTAAGCGGCGCGCGGGGCCGTCGGCATTGCGCAAATGCTTGTGGGCGAAGCCGATGGCGGCGACGATTGCGCACCATGCATCGAGTTCGCGCACGCTGCGCATGATCGCGCGCAGCCAGTCCGGCGGCGTGACGCCCTCAGGGTGCAGATTGAAATAGATGATCAACGTGGCCCAACTCGCGACCGCAATGGCGAGCGCCGGCCAGCGCCACTTCACGCAGCGTTCAAAGAACGGCTCAAACTTGGCAATCGAGAAGCCGAACACGAACACGCTGAAATAAAGCGCGTGCAGGTACCAGTCTTCGCGGAAATCGTGGCTCTCGCCGAAGATCGGCTGCAGCGTCACCCGCAGGGTCGCCATGACGATCCACGGCGTCAGGATCAGAAACGGGCCGGCGAGCAGCACCGCGGCCGCTTTGGGGATGCGGCGCAGCAGTGGCAGGAGCGGGATCAGCGCTAGCGTGTAGAGAATGAGATAGGCGACGAACCACATGTGGTTGTAGGTCGGCGTCGTCAGGCAGCCGTCGGAATCGCACCAATTGCCCGAGGCGGTGACGTATTTGATGTAGAAATTGTCGAGCGCGAGCGGGTACTGCGCCACCTGCTCCGGGGGCAGCATGCGGATCGCGTCGACGATCTCGTAATAGGATTGCGGCGGCACGATCACGAACACGGCGAGCAAAAGCGGCGGCCAGAGCCGGCCCATGCGCGAGGCGGTGAACTTCCAGACACTGAGCTTGTCAGCCAAGAACCGCGTCGCGGCCCCGGCAATCAGCATGAGCAAAGTGAGCCGCCAGGGGCTGGTCAGCATCATCAGCGGCTCGATCGTCTCCGACGCCCGATCGGATTTCACGTGCCATTCCCAGGTCACGTAAAACATGCCGCAGTGGTAAAGAATGAGCAGGCCAAACGCGATGATGCGGAGCCAGTCGAGGTCGTATCGGCGGTCGGTCATGGGGCGGAAGCTCTCCTTCGCCTCTGCTTCTTTCGCCGCCCGGCCCATCCCGCTAGTCTGGCGCCATGCCCGGCGGCTGGCTGGGACGAGCGGAGAGCCTCAGGTGACCAGCGGCGGCCAGATCGGGACGAGCGGTGAGCCCCGCACGCGCCTTGGGCCGTGGGGCGTTATCGCGCTGGCCGGCGTCGCGGTCGCGTTCGTAACCGCCAGCTCCGATCTCACTGAAATCCGCCGCGCCGGCGCCGACGTGCACTGGGCCGAGCCGGTGCTGTGGGAAATCACCAGCGCGATCGTGATCATTGGGCTCGCGCCGCTGGTGGGCCTTGCCATCCGCCGCTGGACGCCGCGGGAGGACAATCTCCTCCGCACGGGCCTTATCCACTTCGCCCTGACCATCCCGTTCGCCGCCGCCCACGTCGCAGCGATCTTCGTACTGCGCGAGAGCGCCTATTGGGCGGTCGGCGCCCATTACGGCTACTTCCACGAGGACGGCGTCCTCGGCACCTTCGTTTATGAATGGCGCAAGGATGTGCTGACCTATGCCGCCATCGCCTCGCTCTATTGGTGGTTTCAGCGTCGGGCCGAGCAGCCTCCCGCAGTGACGCCTGGTGAAAACCGGATCGAAATCCGCGACGGCGCAACCGCTGTCTTTTTGGCGCCCGCGGACCTGCTCTTCCTTGAGGCTGCCGGGAACTACATCGAATTCCACACGGCGAGCCGCACCCACCTCGTGCGCGGCACACTGGCCGCCTGGGAAGCGCAACTGGCAGATCGCGGCTTCGTACGCATTCACCGCTCACGCTTGGTCAATCGCGCCCGCATCGCTGCGATCAAGCCTACGCCCGCCGGCGATATCGAACTCACGCTTGATGACGGCCGCACTCTCACCGGCAGCCGCCGCTATCGCGCCGCGCTCGAAACACCGCAGGTCAGCACATGAAGCCACTCGTTCTCGCACTCGCGCTTCTTGCCGCCGCATGTGCGAGCGCGGCGCCGACCGCTGCGCCCATCCAGCTTGGTGTCAGCCACACGCTTCAGTCGAACGTGCTGGATGAAGCGCGCGAGATCAATGTTTGGCTGCCGCCGGGTTATTCGGAGGGCGCCGAACGCTACACGGTGCTTTATCTCATTGATGGCGGCGTCGAGCAGGACTTCCCGCACATTGCCGGGCTCGGTCAGCTCGGCGCGGTAAGCTACACCTACGCGCCGCTGATTATCGTTGGTGTCAAAACCGGCACGCGTATCGCAGAGCTTACCCCGCCGCCGGCCGATCAGCGCTTCCGTGCGGCTTTCCCGAATGCCGGTGGATCGGCGCGTTTTCGTGAATTCCTGCGCACGGAAGTGATCCCTTTCATCGATGCGCGCTATCGCACCACTGAGAGTCGCGCCGTGATCGGGGAATCGCTTGCTGGTCTATTCGTCGTCGACACGTTCCTCAACGAGCCGGGACTTTTCAGCGACTATGTTGCGGTGAGCCCAAGCCTTTGGTGGGACGACCGGGCGCTGGCGCGCTCTTCGGCGCTGTTGTTGCGCCAGCAGCCGGGATCGAGTCGCCGGCTCTATCTCTCGATCGCGGACGAGGGCGGCACAATGCGCGACGGCGTCGATATTTTCCGCGCCGCCGTCGAAGCGGCGCCGACACGGGCCACACTGCGCTTCTCAGATCGGAGCACCGGCGAGACGCACGCCACCACCTTTCACCCGGCAGCGCTCGACGCACTGCGCTGGCTCTACGCTACGCCGCCCTATGATTACGGCCCGACACCGTGGTGGATGATTGAGGGCGGAACCCCGCCCGCGAACTAAATGTGGGTCGCTTCGGCGACGCGGAAAGTCAGCGCATCGCCATCGGCTTCGCGCACGGTAACATATTCGCCAGCGCGGAGCTCCTTTGCGCCAAGCTTGAACAGCGGCTCTTCTGGCCCCTCATCGGCTTCATCGTACCAGAAGTACCAATTGTCGCCGCGATGGCGGAGCCAGCCATCCGATGCCGCTTCATGGGGATGGAAGCGGCGCACGGTGCAGAGCTCCTTCTTATCGCGCCACAGGGCGGCGTCGAGCTTGCCGGCAACGTCCAGCGGCGCTTGAATGACATAGCCATAATCGTCGTGGCCATCCGGAAAGCCCGCGTCGGGATTGCGGCCAAGCCGCAGAATGATGCGCGTAAGACCAATCATCGGATGCTCCGTTCGTTGAACTCGCTTATGTCCGACCGGCTGACAGCTTACATTGACCCTACGCAATCAGAAAGATTCCCATGGCGCGAGCCGCCCGCCCCACCCCGAAAGCCGCTGACGCGCCGCGCGCATGGCAACGCATGCTCTCAGGCCGGCGCTTGGATTTGCTCGATCCCTCGCCGCTCGATGTCGAGATCGAAGACATCGCTCATGGCCTTGCCCGCGTCGCGCGCTGGAATGGGCAAACGATTGGCGAGCATGCGTTCTCGGTGGCGCAGCACTCGATGATCGTGGAGGAGATTTGCCGCAAGCTGGCGCCGGAGTGGGACAAGAAACGGCGCTTGATGGCGCTGCTGCATGACGCGCCTGAATACGTGATCGGCGATATGATCAGCCCATTCAAAGCAGCCCTCGGGCTCGACTACAAAGCCTTCGAGGCCAAACTCGAAACGGCGATCCATCTGCGCTTCGGCCTGCCCGCGCACATGCCCGCGGCGGTCAAAGGCGTGATCAAACGCGCCGATATCATCTGCGCCTACTTCGAAGCGATCCAACTCGCGGGCTTCACCGAGACGGAGGCCAAGCGCTATTTCGGCGCGCCGCCGCGCGGCATGGCGCTAAAGCTGAAGCCAGCCGCGACCAGCCAGGTGCAAGAAGCTTTTTTGAAGCGCTTCCGCACGCTGATCGATCCGGCATAGGCTGACGCCATGAGCCAAACGCCGCGTGTCGCTATTGGACTCTCCGCCGTCATCGTCGCGGTGACGGAGGATGCGCCATACGTTGTGGTGACGCGCGAGACGGAAGGCGCGGCGCTAGGCTTGCCTTTCGGGCCGTTCGATCCGGCTGGTGACCGCACACTCGAGCTTTCTCTACGCGGCTGGGTTCACGAACAAACTGGATTCGACATTGGCTATGTCGAACAGCTCTACACGTTCGGCGATCGCGGACGCGAAACGCCGCTAGCGAACATCGAGTCCAGCCCTGATCGCGTGATCTCGATTTCGTATTTGGCGCTGACGCCCTCGCGCGCGGTGCTTGAGCGCGCCGCCGCGCGGTGGCGCTCGTGGTATGATTTCTTCCCTTGGGAAGATTGGCGCGATGGCCGCCCGCCGCTGATCGATGACATCATCGCACCTTTGCTGAAGACCTGGGCGCAGGACGCGCCGGACGCAGAAACCAGCGCTCAGCGCCGCGCGCGCGCGCGTCTAGCGTTCGCGCTTGAAGGCGCCGTGTGGAACGAAGAGCGCGCGCTCGAGCGGTATGAATTGCTCTACGAAGCCGGCCTTGCGCCGGAGGCGGCGCGCGACAGCGCGCGTCTCGACGGCAAACGCGCCGCGCCGATGACAGCGGCGCCAGGGCTTGGTGAACCCATGGTTTCCGATCACCGGCGCATTCTCGCGACCGCCATCGGGCGTCTACGCGCGAAGATCAAATACCGGCCGGTCATCTTCGAACTCGCGCCTGAGCTCTTCACGTTGCTGCATCTGCAGCGCCTTGTGGAGGCGATCTCAGGGCTTGAGCTTCACAAGCAGAATTTCCGCCGCCTGCTCGATCGCACCGGGCTTGTTGAAGGCGCGGGCCAATTCGACGCGAGCGCAGGCGGCCGGCCGGCGGAACTCTTCCGCTGCCGGCGCGAAACGCTCAACGAACGCCCCGTTGGCGGCGTGCACGTGCCGGCGCCGCGCGAATAATTACTGCATCTCGTCGGGCGGTGGCAGCGTGATTGGATCGGGGAAGGTCTGCGTCACCGGCGTCGCTTGATATTGCGGCGGCAAGCCGAAGTGCAATGGATCGACGAGCAGCCCATCGACCGAAACTTCGTAATGCAGATGCACGCCGGTGGCGTTGCCGGTCATGCCCATTCGGCCAATGGCGGCGCCGGCGGGAATTCGCATGCCGGGGCGCAGATTTGGATCGATCTCCGCCAAGTGCGCGTAACGCGTGCGCACGTTGCTGCCGTGATCGATCTCGACAAAATTTCCGTAGCCGCCGCGCCAATCGGCGCTGACAATGCGCCCGTCTGCTGCGGCGTAAATGAAGCCGCCGCTTGGGTTAGCCAGATCGAGCCCGCTATGTTGGCGCCTCGACATGTCGCGCCAGCCGAAACCGGACGAGAGACACGCCGCTTCAGTCGGCGTGCGCAGAAGCGGGCCGGCCGGCGTATCCATGTATGGAGAGTAGCGCGATGCTTCGCCGCGCAAGCCGATTTCGCCAAGGTTCGATCCGCCGCGATTGCAGGTGAATAGTTCGCTGTGAAGCGGCGCGCGCGCGACGGTCGCGTAATTGTAGGCGCTCGGCGCCGGCGGGAGGTGCGCAATCGGCGCACTCACAGTCGGTGATGGATATGAAGTGTTGGTCACCGCGCAGCCGCCAAGCGTAAGCGCGCACAATACTAGAGCTAGGCGGCGCTTCATGCGCGCTCCTCCGCGTTCGATTGGTCCCTGGCTCGCGCGCTAGCCTAACCGATGGCTTACGATACCGGAACCCCTCGCGGCAGTAAGGTCCACCAGCGCGCTGGCGCGTTCATGCGCTCGGCGCCCTGACCGGCCTCAGGGCCGGAGCCGAAGAACACGTCGCCGCGCTGCGGTCCGCGCCGGATAGCGCCGCCTGTATCTTGCGCGACGAGCAAGCGGCGGAACGGTTGGCCGTCGTATTGCCCATCAACAAAAACCACCGCGCCATATGGATGAAACGCCGGATCGACGGCGATGGAACCGAGCGGAGTCAAAGGCACATTGGCAGCGCCACGCGGGCCGGCGCTCGGATCGTCGATCGTCTCTTCTTGAAAGAATACGTACGACGGATCGGCGGCGAGCGCTTGGCGCGTGGCTTCAGCGCCGCGCTGATCGCTCCAGGTGCGGAAGCTCCCCCATGTCGCGCTCGGCAATTCGCCGCTGTCGCGCAATGCGCCGAGTGCCGAACGCCAGCGATAGCCGTTCTGCGCAGCGTATGCGGCGCGCGCGTTTGTGCCGTCGGGAAATGCGATGCGGCCGGAGCCTTGGATCTGCAGATTGTAAACATCAACGGGATGCGCCCACGCGAACGCCTGCTCCGGCGCGGGATTGAGTTGGCCGCGTTGCGGATAGGGACGAACTTCGTTGCCGACGAGTTGGCCGGTCAGCGCACGCGGCGCGCCGCGCAATACTTCGTTGTCATACGCTTCAGCGAACGCAGCGATATCGACGCTGACCATGTCGTTTGGTTTGCGCAGCAGTGGTGCTGAAAATTGTGCGTCGGGAAAACGACGGGCTTGAATGATCGGCTCATAATACGCCGTCAGTCGCGCTTCGCCCTCGCCGCGCACGACGTGTGGAATGAAGTTCGCTTCGAAGAAACTGCGCTCGCCGCCAGGCGCGACGCTCTGCGCCGCGGCGCATGCGGGCGCCCAATCGCCGACGGTGCCGCCATAACGGCCGCCGCCCGGCAGCGCCGCATCGGCGGCGCGCGCGCGGCGGCCGTCGCAGGATCGACGGAAGGCGAGCAAAGCCGGGGCGAGATCGACGCTCTGCCAATCCGGAATGTCTGAGAAACTCGTGGGTTGCAGCGCGAATGCTTCGCCTGTCGGACGCGTGGTTTCCGGCGTCGCCGTCCCCTCGGTCGTAGGCGACGTCGCGCAGGCGCTTAGCGCCAAACCGGCTACGGCCAAAATCCCCAGACGACGCATTGGCAAACCTCCCGCGAAACCGAATGACGGGTGTAACGCCCGAAAGCGGCAAGCGGCAGCATTTGGCGCAGGCGGGCTGGATCGAGTTTCGCTTGCGCGCTGAATCGCTTGGGGGTAAGTTCCGGCAAGTACTTATGCTCAATTTTAGCATAAGGGGTGCGTCGGGGTCTTTCCGGCGAGTTCTAGCACCCCATATATGCTCAGATTGAGCATAACTGGCCCACCCCGGGCCATCAGGAGGCCGCCCATGGCCCGGATTATCGACGCCCCCCTCACGACCAGCGAAAGCTCGGGCTGCGATCCCCGCGCCGTGCACGGGACTTGGGGCGCACTCGACGCCGCCGCCCGTCGTGGCCTCGCCTACACGCCAGAAGTGGCCGCTGAGACCGCGCCGCTTTACGAGCACGTGAAGCACGTGATCCCGGCGGTGGAGTGGCCTGCGTATGCGCCGCTGATCAGCGCCATCAACAAGATGAAGCGCGCCAAGCACGCGGTCATCCTCGCGCACAATTACATGACGGCGGAGATCTTCCACTGCGTCGGCGATTTCCGCGGCGACTCGCTCCAGCTCGCGCGCGAAGCGGCGGAGACGGATGCGGCTGTGATCGTGCAGGCCGGCGTCCACTTCATGGCCGAGACGTCGAAGATTCTCGCGCCGGATAAGACCGTCCTGATCCCCGATATGCGCGCCGGCTGCTCGCTTGCTGCGTCGATCACCGGCGCAGACGTGCGCTTGATCAAGCAACGCTTCCCGGGCCTGCCGGTGGTTACGTACGTGAACACGTCGGCTGACGTGAAAGCTGAAAGCGATGTGTGCTGCACGTCCTCGAACGCCGCCGCGGTCGTCGAATGGGCGGCGCGCGAATGGGGCGTCGATCGCGTCATTCTGTTGCCGGATGAATTCCTGGCGAAGAACGTCGCGGCGCAGACGGGCATCAAGATCATCTCGTGGCACGGCCGCTGCGAAGTGCACGAGCGTTTTACGGCCGAGGACATCACCGAGTTGCGCGCCGCGCATCCGGGCATCGTCATCCTCGCGCACCCGGAATGCCCGCCAGACGTGATGGCGGCGTCGGACTTCGCCGGCTCGACTGCGGCTTTGCAGGATTACGTCGTAGAAAAGCGCCCGGCGAAGGTGGTGCTGCTCACTGAATGCTCGATGAGCGACAACGTCGCGGCCGCTGCGCCGGACGTGGATTTCGTGCGCCCGTGCAATCTGTGCCCGCACATGAAGCGTATCACGGTCGAAGGCATCTACGACGCACTGGCGAACATGCAGCACGAAGTGATCATCCCGGAAGATGTGCGCGTCCGCGCCAAGAAAGCGATCGACGCGATGCTGGCGCTGCCAAAAGAAAAGCCGCGCGCGTTCGAGGTCGGACGCGCCGAAGTCGCGGTGGAATTGGTTTAAGCGCAGGTGGTTTTGGGGCGGGTGATGCGCGACGACATCCTCATCGTCGGCGCGGGGCTCGCGGGATTATTCCTTGCGCTGAAACTCGCGCCGCGACGCGTCACCGTGCTGAGCCAGGCGCCGCTTGGACTGGCTTCTGCCAGTTCATGGGCGCAAGGCGGCTTGGCTGCCGCGCTGGCGCCGGAGGACGATCCAGAACTGCACGCGCAGGACACGATCGCTGCCGGCGCTGGGCTCGTCGATCCAGCGGTGGCGCAGCTCATTGCGCGCGACGGTTCTGCGCGTGTGCTTGATCTTGTCGCGCTCGGTGTGCCGTTCGATCGCACGCCCGATGGGAAGCTCGCGCAGAGCTTGGAAGCGGCGCACTCCAAGCCGCGCGTCGTTCGTGTGTCCGGCGACCTCGCCGGCAAAGCCATCATGGATGCGCTGATCGCCGCCGCGCGCGCAGCGCCGCATATCACGATTGTCGAGAACGCGCGTGCGCGCCTGCTGCTGCAAGATGACAATGGCCGCGTTGCGGGTGTTGTCTGCGATGACGGCGCGCGCTTTGAAGCCAGCGAAACCGTGCTCGCCACCGGCGGCTCGGGCGGGCTCTACGCCGTCACCACCAATCCTCCGGAAGCGATGGGTCAAGGCCTCGCCATGGCCGCGCGCGCCGGTGCGCTGATCGCCGATCCCGAGTTCGTTCAGTTTCACCCAACCGCGATAGATATCGGCCGCGACCCTGCCCCGCTCGCCACCGAAGCGTTGCGCGGCGAAGGCGCACATCTGATCAATGGCAAGGGCGAAGCTTTCGTCGCCGATCTGGCAGCCCGTGACGTCGTCGCGCGCGCGATCCACCTGGAGCGCGCAGCTGGGCGCGGCGCTTTTCTCGATGCGCGAGAGGCAGTCGGCTCGCACTTCCCGCGCAACTTTCCCACCGTGTTCGCGGCCTGCATGAGCGCCGGGCTCGACCCGCGCACCACGCCGATCCCGGTCGCGCCCGCCGCGCACTATCACATGGGCGGCATGGTCACCGATGTTTGGGGGCGCACCACGCTTGCGGGCTTGTGGGCGGTCGGCGAATGCGCCTCGACTGGCGCACATGGCGCGAACCGGCTGGCATCGAACTCGCTGCTTGAAGCTGTGGTGTTCGCCCAGCGCATCGCGGATCGGCTGCGCGACGCCGAAGCGGCGCCAGCTTCTTCTGTGGACAACACGCCGCTCCCGCCGGCTCTGCCAGACGCGCCGCGCGCGCAGTTGCGCCAATTGATGCAAGCGCATGCTGGCGTCGTCCGTGATGCTGCCGGCTTAAGCTTGGCGCTCGACCGAGTCGGCGCGCTCTGCGAAGCTCATGGCGAGGCGCACCCGCTTGTCGCCGCACGCCTCATTCTCACCGCCGCGCTCGCCCGCAAGGAAAGCCGCGGCGCGCACTTCAGGAGCGATTTTCCAAATGCCGCAGAACCGCACCGCAGCTTCCTCACGCGGAACGACGCTGCCGCCGCTGCCTGATATCATTCTCGAACCGATCGTGAAATTGGCGCTCGCTGAAGATCTCGGCGCCGCCGGCGATGTCACCACCGACGCGCTGATCGATCCGGAGACGCAAGGCAAGTGGGCGCTGCGCGCGCGCGAAGCTGGCGTGGTCGCCGGGCTCGATGCGGCGACGCTGGCGGCGTACATGATCGACCCGGACCTGCAGTTTACGATCAACGCTGGCGATGGCGCGCGCGTGAAAGCCGGCGATACGATCATGACGATCGAAGGCAGCGCGCGCTCGATGCTGATGGCCGAACGCACGATGCTGAACTTCATCGGTCGCCTCTCCGGCATCGCGACGCTGACCGCGGTGTATGTGGGCGCCGTGGACGGCATGGGCGTGATCATCGCCTCCACGCGCAAGACGACGCCGGGCATGCGGGCGCTGGAGAAGCGCGCGGTCAAACTCGGCGGCGGCGGCGCGCATCGCTATGGCTTGGATGACGCCATGCTGATCAAGGACAATCACATCGCCGCATCAGGCACGATCGCCAACGCCATGCAGCGCGCGCGTGCTGCGGCGGCGCATTTGACCTGCATCGAGATCGAGGTGGATACGCTGGATCAGTTGAAACAAGCGCTTCCGCATGCGCCGAGCGCGATCTTGCTGGATAATTTCAGCCTCACTGATTTGCGCACGGCGGTGAAGCTGGCGAAGGGGCAGACGCTGTTGGAGGCGTCCGGCGGCATCACGATCGAGAACGTGTTCGCGGTGGCGGAAACGGGCGTTGATGTGATCAGCATCGGCGCACTGACGCACTCTGCGCGTTCGCTGGATGTGGGGTTGGACGCGCTCTGATACGAACCGCCGACTCCTGTCGGAGACTTAAGCTTGCCGCCGCTATGTTTCGCGCTTTGGAAGTCGACTGAATATCACAAACACAATAACGGCCACGCCCAGCACAATTGCGGCCATCTCAAGCGGCAGGTCACCGCGACTGAGCAGCGTGAACACAGAAAGCGCGAGCCCCATCAAGCCTGCGACCCGCCACCATGGGAAGGACCTTGGGCGCTCTTGCTCTGGGCTAATCATCGAACTCTAACCCGCCTCGTTGACGATCCCGAACAAGATGTGGTCGCGCCAGGCGCCGTTGATCTTGAGATAGGCACGGGCCATGCCCTCTTGCGTGAAGCCCGCTTTTTCGAGCACGCGGCGCGAGGCCATGTTGTCCGGCTGACACGCGGCTTCGACGCGGTGCAATTCTAAATCTTCGAAGGCGTAGCGCACCACAGCGCGCACAGCGGCGGTGATGTAGCCCTTGCCGGCGTGCATCTGGCCGGCCCAATAACCGAGCGACGCCGTTTGCGCGACCCCGCGGCGGACGTTTGAGAGCGTCACGCCGCCGAGCAGCGCGTCATCGTCTTCGCGGAACACGAACAGCGCGTAGGCTTTATCGTCGCGCGCATCTTCGGTGTAGCGGCGGACTTTATAGCGATACGAGCCGCGTGAGGTTTCGTCCTGCGCCCAGGTGGGCTCCCAAGGGGTGAGGAAGTTACGGCTGGCGTCGCGAACGGCGGCCCAATCCTGATAGTCGCGCGCTTCCGGCGTCCGCAAATAGACGCCCTCGCCGTCGATGCGGCGGCCACCGTCGCTATCCTTGCGCATCAGCACCATGGTTCAGGAGTTTGCCTGAAACGCGTCCAGCGCGCCATGCCCCGCTTTAGGACCAATTGCAGCTGCGCAGGCCGGCCCCGAGAGCGCCGCCTCGGCCGCAGCCCGGACATCCTCGGCGGTGACAGCGTCCATGCGGGCGCGGAGCTCGGAGAAATCTACAAGACGGTCCCGCAGGAAGACCTGGCCCACGCGCGCCTCCGCCCGCGCCGAAGGCGCTTCCAAGCCCATCAGCATTTGCGCGCGTGACACGGCCTTGGCGCGGTTGAGCTCGTCCTCGGTCGGGCCCTTCTCGGCCATCACGGCCAGCTGCGTGCGCACGATCTCGGCGACGGTGCGGGCATTCTCGTACGAACAACCTGCGTAAACACAGAGGCGGCCATCGTCCTCGATGGAATCGAGGAAGCTATCGATGGCGTAGACCAGCCCGCGCTGCTCGCGCACTTCTTGGAAGAGCCGCGATGACATGCCGCCGCCGAAGATCTCCGACATGAGCCGCAGCGCGTAGGCCTTATCCGAGCCTTGCGCCACGCCTGGCCACGAGAACACAAGATGCGTTTGCTCCAGCTTGCGGGTTTCGCTGGCGCGGCCAGCGTGGGCGCGCGCGGGCGCCATGGCTTGCGCGGGGCGCGATTGCAGATGCCCGAAGCGGCGCTCTGCAGTCTCGACGAAGGCGTTGCGATCGAAGGCGCCAGCGATCGAGACGACAACGCGATCGGGCGTCATATGCGCATCGTGAAATGCGCGCAGCGTATCGACGCTGACGTTGGCTAGCGTTGCGTCCTCACCGAGGATCGGGCGGCCGAGCGGTTGATCGGGATAGAGTATGGCTTGGTGCAATTCGAAGACGCGGTCATCCGGAATGTCGAAGGCTTCGCCGCGCTCCTGTGCGACGACGCCCTTTTCTTTCTCCAGATCATCCGGCGCCCAATGCGGCTCGAACAAAACGTCGGCAATCAGATCGAGCGCGAACGGCGCGTTTTCCGCGACCACGCGCGCGTAATACGAGGTACGCTCATAGCCGGTGCCGGCGTTCATCACGCCGCCGACATTCTCGATCGCTTCGGCGAAACCGCGCGCATCGCGCGAACCTGCGCCCTTAAACGCCATGTGCTCAAACAGGTGTGCGATGCCATTATGCTCGGCCGGCTCCCAGCGGGCGCCGACGCGCTGCCATACGCCAAGCGCTGCCGTGCCGAGGCCCGGCATCGGGTCCAAGGCTACGCGCACGCCATTCGGCAGGCGGATCAGTTCTAGCTCCACGCACGGCTCCGTTCTCGGATGTATTGCTTCACGGCATCGGCGTCGGAGGCGACGGAGTCAAACTGCTCAGTGCGCTGGAAGAGATCAGCGCACTTGGCCGGCAATGGCGGCGCGGCGCCGGTGGCGCGCTCCACCGTCTCGGGGAACTTTGCCGGATGTGCGGTGGCGAGGAAGACGACCGCGTTCTGTGAGAGTGCGTCCACCACTTTCGAGCGCGCGGCGTAGCCGACAGCAGTGTGCGGGCAGACCGGCGCATCGTCCTGCGCGCTCCACGCCATGGTTTGCAGTGTTTCCGCATCATCGACATGCGCGGCGGCAAAATCAGCGCGCAGGCGCTCCAGCGCTGCAGGAGGAATGTCGAAGCCACCTGATTGTGCGAGTTGCGCATAGAGCCGCGCCACGGTCTCACCATCGCGCTCCAACGCCTCGAACAAGATGCGCTCGAAATTGGAGGCGACTTGAATGTCCATCGCCGGCGAGAGCGTGGCCTTCGAGGCGCCACGCTCGTAGCGGCCCGTATTCAACGCGCGCGCCAGAATGTCGTTCTCGTTGGTGGCGAGCACGATCTTGCCGATCGGCGCGCCGAGCTGCTTAGCCACCCAGCCGGAATACGCGTCACCAAAATTTCCGGTTGGCACGACGAAATCGACGGGGCCGAGGCCGCCGAACGTGTGCGCTGCGATCTGGAAATAGACACTCTGCGCTACGATGCGGGCCCAGTTGATCGAATTGACCCCAGAGAGCTGCGCATGTGTGGCGAAGCCCGCATCCGCGAACACGGCTTTGACGATTGCCTGGCAGGCATCGAAATCACCATCGACTTCCAGCACGCGCACGTTCGCAGCGCCGGATGTTGTCATGAAGCGGCGTTGCACCTCGGAGACGCGCCCCTTCGGCGTCAGCACGAAGAGATCGACGCGCTCGCGGCCCTTCAGAGCTTCGACAGCCGCGCCGCCTGTATCGCCCGACGTGGCGCACACGACGGTGAGGCGCGTATCGCGCTTCGTCAGCGCTAGATCGTAGAGCGGGCCGATGAGTTGCATCGCGACGTCTTTGAACGAGAGCGACGGCCCGTGAAAAAGCTCCAGTAGCCAATCGCCGACGCGCACTTGGCGCAATGGCGTCACCGGCTCCGGCCACTTGGCGCGCCAGCTTGCGTCGTTCGGATCGGCCGGCGCTTCGATGTAAGCTTCGTTGACGAGTTCGATGGTGTCGTCTTCGCTGAGATCATCGCCCGCGAAGGCGCGGAGCGTGTGCCGGGCGACGTTGCCGTAATGGGTGAACACGACTTTGCGCGGATCAAGGCCAAGCTCTGGCCAGCTTTCCGGAACATACAAGCCGCCGTCAGGCGCCATGCCGGCAAGCACAGCGTCCAGGAACGAAACCGGCGGCGCCCCGCCCCGGGTGGAGATGTAACGCATCAGGCCTCAGGCGGGCGCGGCGGCGCAAACGAAAGCCGCCCGACGCTCACATGGTATGCAAAGTAGATCACGATCAGCACCAGCGCCAAACCGTACCAAGTGATGGCGTAACCCATGTGCCGCGCCGGCGGCAGATCGTCAGCGCCAGGAGCGCGCGCGAACGGATTTGGCGTGGCGCGCCCGTCAGTCCCGACATAGGCGCCGGCGATATAATATTCCGACACTTGATCGACGCCGATATTGCGGCCCATCGCCGGTAGATCGATGGCGAACCACAGACGCCGCAGCGGCTCTGGCGCGCCTGCAAAAGGCGAAGGCGGATTGGGCCGGATTGATGCGCCGCTGATCGGCGCGCCCAGCCGCAACGACGCCGGCACGCGCACTTCGTCCGCGTTCGGCGGCCCGGCGCCTGTCGCTGACGCGATAAAATCGGCGTCCACGAAGATGGTGCTCTCGCCTTCCTGCACCGGCGCGAACACGCGCCAGCCGGCTTCGCGCGTATCGCTGCGGACGCCATAAACGAACTGAATGCCGTCCGGCAGCGGCTGGTAATTCTCGATCGTCATCATCGGCACCGGCTCGTCAGCCAGTGCGGACTTCATCTCGTAGCGTTCCCACTGCCAACGACCGAGCATGATGAGGCACGCGAATGTCGCGATCGTCACCACGCTCATGATCAGAAGCGGTTTGAAACGGATCATTCTATGTCGTCCGAGGTCGCTTCGCGCGCCTTGTGCTTCCACTGAAAGGCAAACAACACGGACTTGAACGGCGGCAGCAGCGCAAGGCACAGCACGACCGCGGCAAGCAAAGTGAGCGTAAGCGCCAGCCAGCCAGGCAGATCAAGCCCGTACTGCAGAACGATGAGCAACGGCGCGACGATGGCGCCGACAATCAGGATCACGAACACGGCGGGCCCATCGCCTGCGTCCGCGGCTTTGAAGTCGGCGCCGCAGGCGCGGCAGGTATCGCGAAACTTCAAATAACCTTGAAAGACCTCGCCCTTTCCGCATTGCGGGCAGCGGAGCTGAAGCCCCGCCGCCCATGCGGACGGACGCGCCGTCATCAAGTTCAATTCTGCATCGTCAGGTACGGCATGACGTAGACGAAGGTGAAGAGGAACAGCCACACCACGTCAACGAAGTGCCAGTACCAAGCCGCGGCTTCGAGGCCGAAATGCTTCTGCGGCGTGAACTGTCCCGCCAGCAGACGGAGGAGGCAAACCGCGAGGAAGATCGTGCCGATGATGACATGGAAGCCGTGGAAGCCCGTCGCCATGAAGAACGACGCGCCATAGACGGTGGCGTTGCCAACGCCGTCGGGGTTGCCGAACGCGAACCCTGCGACCGGATATTCGACGGCGAACTGCACCCAGCTGAACAAGATGCCGAGCAGCACCGTGAGGATGAGGCCAAGGCGCGCGCCGGCGCGATCGCCGGTTTGCAGCGCATGGTGCGCCCACGTCACCGTCGTGCCGGAGAGCAGCAAAATCAGCGTGTTGATGAGCGGCAGGTGGAAGGGGTCGAACGTTTCAACGTGCGGCGGCGGCCAGTTGGCCCAGGCTTGCGCGGTGGCTTCGTCCCACGTCGGCACCACCCAATCGGCGCGATGGCCGTGGAAGATCGCCATCTCGAAGAACACCCAGAACCAGGCGACGAAGAACATCACTTCCGAAGCGATGAACAAGATCATCCCGTAACGCAGGCCGATATCGACGACCGGCGTGTGATCGCCCGCGCGGCTTTCCTTGATCACATCGCCCCACCAGCCGATGCAGGTGATGACGAGGATGCCCATGCCGACCAGGAAGAGCGTCCAGTGGCCTTTGCCGAAGAAGAAGTCGGCCTCGTTAGTCGAGAGGCCGCGCATCAACACCACCGCGCCGATCGCCGCGACCAGTGCGCCGATCGAGGCCACAAACGGCCACGGGCTCGGGTTCACCAGGTGGTAGTCGTGTTTGACTTCGCCGTGCGCCATTTGATCCCTCGTCGCGCGTTGCCGGAGCGAACTCCGGACTAAGACCTAATTATCAACTTGCTGTATCCGCAGCCGCCGGATCGGTGGAGCGGAAGAACGTGTAGGAAAGCGTGAGTGTGCCGATGTCGGCGGTGTCGGGGTCGGTCACGATTTCCGGATCGACGAAGAACACCACTGGCAGCTCGGCCTCTTCCCCCGGCCCGATCAGGCGGTCCTGGAAGCAGAAGCATTCGAGCTTGGCGAAATACTGCCCGGCGACATGCGGCGTGACGTTGTACGTCGCGCGCGCCACGACGGGCTCATCTGAAAGATTACGCACCGTGTAGAAGGCGAGCCCGGTTTCACCGATGCGCAGATGCTCGCTGATCTGCTTAGGCGAAAATTCGATCGGCAGGCCCGGCGCAATGTTTGAATCGAACCGCACTTCGATGGTGCGATCGAGAATTTGGCTCGGTGCGGCCGTGGCTTCCTGGGTGGTGCCGCCATAACCGGTCATCCGGCAAAACGCGTCGTAGAGCGGCACTGCAGCGAACGCGAGGCCGGTCATTCCCACAACGGTGGCGACGACGATGCCAGCCGTTACGGCCATGCGCTTCTGGTTCGGCGGCTGGCTCATGGCGCAGCTCCCTGAAGGCGCGTCAGCGTGATTGCGAACACGAGCGCGACGAACGCCAGGATCGACGCCGCGATCCAGACGTTCCGCCGCTTGCGGGCTGCGAGTTCGTCGGGCGTCATTATGCGACCGCCTGCTCGACCAGAACCGCGCCAAACAACGCGAACAGATAAATGATGGAGAAACCGAAGAGATCGCGCGCCGGCTTATCCATGCTCTTATCGCCGTCGCCCGCGCGCGAACGCAGCACGCGATAGGCCAAGAACAAGAAGAAGGCGCCGCCGAACGCAGCGATCGCGCCATAGACAACGCCGCCCAGCCCGGTGAGCACCGGCGCCAGCCCCAGCGGCGCGAGCAGCAGCGAATAGACGAAGATTTGCAGGCGCGTCGCTTTCGCGCCGTGCGTCACCGGCAACATCGGCACTTTAGCGGCGGCGTAATCATCCTTTTGCAGCAACGCCAACGCCCAGAAGTGCGGCGGCGTCCACATGAAGATGATCGCAACGAGGATGATCGGATCGAGCGTAAGCGAGCCGGTCTTTGCCGCCCAAGCGATCGCGGGCGGCAGCGCGCCAGCGAGACCGCCAATGACGATGTTGTGCGGCGTCAGCCGCTTCAGCCACATCGTGTAAACGACGGCGTAGAAGAAGATCGTGAACGCCAGCAGGCCGGCCGCCAGCAAGCCGGCCGCAAGATACATGGTGACAACGGCCAACACCGAAAGCGTCAGCCCCATGGTCAGCGCTTCATCGCGCGCGACGCGGCCCGATGGGATCGGCCGCGACCGCGTGCGCGTCATGGTCAGATCGATATCGCTGTCGAACCACATATTGAGCGCGCCGGAGGCGCCGGCGGCGATGGCGATCGACAGGATCACGGCAAAGCCGAGCACCCAATCGCCTGCGCCGGGCGCTGCGACGTAGCCAGCCAAACCTGTGAACACCACCAAGCTCATCACGCGCGGCTTCAGCAGCGCGACGTAATCGCTCGCGCTGCTGGGCCGATCGTGGGAGGCGGTTACATCAACCAAGACTCAGCCTCAGTGATGCGTATCCGGCTTTATCACCGGAAGTTCGTTGAACTGGTGGAACGGCGGCGGCGAAGAGAGCGTCCATTCGAGCGTGGTCGCGCCCTCACCCCACGGGTTAGCGCCTGCCTTGCGCTTCACGATGAACATTTCCGCGAGCGTGATCAGGAATACGAGGACGCCAACGGCCGTGATCGCGTAGCCCACCGACGAGATGTGGTTCCAGAACGCGAACGCTTCTGGGTAGTCGATGTAGCGCCGCGGCATGGCTTGCAGGCCAAGGAAATGCTGCGGGAAGAAGATAATGTTCACACCGATGAACATGATCCAGAACTGCAAGCCCGCCAGGAAGCCGTTGTAGCGATAGCCGCTCATCTTCGGGATCCAGTAGAAGAAGCCCGCGAAGATCCCGAACACGGCGCCGAGCGACAGCACGTAGTGGAAGTGCGCGACGACGTAATAGGTATCGTGCAGCGAGGTATCGACACCCGAGTTCGCGAGCACGACGCCAGTGACGCCGCCGACCGTGAACAAGAAGATGAAGCCGATCGCCCAAAGCATCGGAACTTTGAAGTCGATCGAGCCGCCCCACATCGTGGCGATCCACGAGAAGATCTTGATGCCTGTCGGCACCGCGATGACCATTGTTGCGGCGATGAAGTAGGCTTCGAGATCGAGGCCCATACCGACCGTGTACATATGGTGCGCCCACACCACGAAGCCGATGACGCCGATCGCGACCATGGCGTAGGCCATGCCGAGATAGCCGAACACGGGCTTCCGCGAGAATGTAGACACGATCTGCGAGATCATGCGGAACGCGGGCAGGATCAGAATGTAAACTTCCGGGTGACCGAAGAACCAGAACAAGTGCTGGTACATCACCGGATCACCGCCGCCGGCGGCGTTGAAGAATTGCGTGCCGAAGTTGCGGTCGGTCAGCAGCATGGTCAGCGCGCCGGCGAGCACCGGCAGCGACAGAACGAGCAGCCACACCGTCACCAGGATCGACCACACGAACAGCGGCATGCGGTGAAGCGTCATGCCCGGCGCGCGCATGTTGAAGATCGTGGTGATGAAGTTGACCGCGCCCAAGATCGAGCTCGCGCCCGCGATGTGGAGCGAGAGGATCAGAAGATCCATCGATGGGCCGCTATGGTGCGCAGGCGATGTCGAGAGCGGCGCGTAAAGCGTCCAGCCGCCGCCGAAGCCGGGGAAGTCGCCATTGCCTGGCACCACCATCGACAGCAACGCCAAGATGAACGACGCCGGCAGCAGCCAGAACGAAATGTTGTTCATGCGCGGGAACGCCATGTCCGGCGCACCGATCATGAGCGGCACAAACCAATTACCGAAGCCGCCGATCATCGCCGGCATGACCATGAAGAAGATCATGATCAGGCCGTGCATGGTGACGACGACGTTGTAGCCGTGATTGCTATCGAGATTGAGCCAGCCGGTGATGGCGGCGCCCTCGGCGAACACTTGCACGCCCGGCGCGGCCAATTCCCAACGGATGAGGCCGGAGAGCGCGCCGCCGATCAACCCCGCGATAATCGCGAAGATAAGGTACATCGTGCCGATGTCCTTATGGTTGGTCGAATAGACCCAGCGCTTCCAATCATAGAGGCTGGGACGATGATCCTCGTGACCATGGCCTTCAGCGTGAGCAGCTTCGTGCGTCATCTATGGTGCTCTCTATCTCAGCGCGTCGGTTGTGCGGGCGTTGCCGCCGGCGTTCCAGTTTCAGTCGCCGGCGTTTCAGCTGGCGTCGTCGCGGCGGGCGCGGGCTCTGCGGCAGCGATCGTCCCGCCCTGTGCGGCGACCCATTGCTCCCACTCGGCGCGGCTGACCGCGTGAATTTCGACCGGCATATAAGCGTGGTTCACGCCGCACAATTCAGAGCACTGGCCGTAGAACACGCCAGGACGATCAACGCGGAACCAGGTTTCGTTCACGCGGCCTTGGATCGCGTCCTCTTTCACGCCGAAGGCCGGCATTGCGAAAGAGTGGATCACGTCATTCGACGTCACGAGCACACGCACCGTCGTGTCGACAGGCACCAGCAGCGGCTCAGTCGAGGCCAGCAGATACGGACGGCCCGAAGCGCGCGCTTCGTCTTCCGGCAAAAGGTTCGCAGCGATCGAGACGCCTTGGTCTGGATATTCAAGAGTCCAGAACCACGAATTGCCGGTGACCTTCAGCGTCAGCTCGGCTTCTTCCGGGATGCGCTCTTGCATGTAGATGAGCGGGAATGACTTCCACGCGATAACCACCAGGATCATCACCGGGACGATCGTCCACACCACTTCAACAAACATGTTGTGGGTGAATTTCTTCGGTGTCGGATTGGCGCGCTTGTTATAGCGGATCATCACCCACAGCAGCAGCGCCAGCACGAATACGGAGATCGCCACGATGATCCACAGCAGAAAGGTGTGGAAGTCGTGGATCTCGCGCATCACCTGCGTAGCCGCTGGCTGCAGGTCAATGCCACGCGGCGTCGGTGCGCCAACAGCCGCATAAGCGCTATTTGTCAGTGACAAAGCACCTGCCGTTAAAGCTGCGATCAAAGCCCCTCGCCTCACGCAATGATCCTCCTAGAGATTCAGCGGTCGGTATGGCGCGCGCCAGCGCCCCCGCCTATAGTCGCCGGGCGCGGCTTTTTGACCGCGCCTTGCCGTTCTGTAAGTCTTCGACGAGTGGGGAGCTAGCATGATCTGCGCTGAGCTTCCAAGGCGCATTCAAAACGCCCTGCCGGCGCTTGCCGTTACGCTCGCGCTCGCCGCGGCGGCGACGATGGCGCACGCCCAGGACCCGCGCGGCGATCCGCGCGCCATGACCATCATCGGCAACGACTCAAATGCGCGCCGTTGCGGCGCCGCGGTCGTCGACGGCAACAGTTCGGACGCGACTGTAGAATTCTGCACCCGCGCCCTGGGCTACTCTCGCATTACCCGTGAAGGGCGAATCCAGGTTCTGGTGAACCGCGGCGTCACCTATTTGCGTCGCCAGCAAAACGAACTCGCGGTCGGTGATTTCGACGCCGTCATCGCGCTCGACCCGTCCAACGCCGAGGCGCACCTGAACCGCGGCGCGACCCTGGTGCAGCTGCAGCGCTATGGGCCAGCCATCGCCTCCCTGACCGAGGCGCTCGGGCTGGGCGTGCGGGAGCCGCATAAGGCCTATTTCAACCGTGGCATCGCCCGGGAATCTCTGGGTGATCTGCGCGGAGCCTACGAGGACTACTCGACCTCGCTTCAGATCGAACCCGATTGGGGTCCGGCCAGCGCGGAGTTGGCCCGCTTCGCGCGCGCCCGCCGCGCGCACCTCGCCACCGTGCTGGATGAGCCGACACCGTAGTTTTACGCTACGGAACCCAATCTTCGGACACGCCACAGCCCGACTCGCCCCCTATATTCTCCGGACACACACCCAGGAGACATAAATGGCTGACGGCCAGCGCGCCCCCCACCCCGAAGAAGCTGCCGAGATGGATTGGGACGCCGCCCGCCGCATCCTCGCCGACGCCACCCGGGGCGCCGACGACGGCGAACTCTTTGTCGAGGATAGCCGGACCGAAAGCTTTTACTGGGATGACGGCCGGCTGAAGTCCGCCTCGTTCGACGCCACCCAGGGCTTTGGTCTGCGGGTCGTCGCAGGTGAGCGCGCTGGCTACGGCCATGCCAGCGTTCTGGAAACCGACGCCGTCGCGCGCGCGGCCGAGGCCGCCTCTGCGGTTAAGCTCGGCCACCAAGGCACGCTCGATGTGAGCCCGGCCAAGGTGAACCGCCAGCTGTACGCCGACTTCGATCCGATCGAAGCGCCGTCCTTCACCGCCAAAACCGACCTTCTGGCCGAGATCGACGCCTATTGCCGCGCCAAGGACCCGCGCGTGGTGCAAGTGGCCGCCACCCTCGCCGGCGCCCGCCGTGGACTGACCATTCTGCGGCCCGATGGCGCGCAGCTGACCGACCACAGACCGCTGGTGCGGGTGAACGTCTCCATCACTGTCGAGCGCGATGGCCGCCGCGAGTCCGGCTCTGCCGGCGCAGGTGGGCGCGAGCCGTATGAAGTCTTCATCGCCCCCGAGCGCTGGAAGGCGCTGGCCGACGAAGCGCTGCGCATCGCGCTCGTGAACCTCGACGCGATCCCCGCTCCGGCGGGCGAGATGGACGTGGTGCTTGGCCCAGGCTGGCCCGGCGTGCTGCTGCACGAAGCGGTCGGCCACGGGCTCGAGGGCGACTTCAACCGCAAAGGCACCAGCGCCTTCTCCGGCATGGTCGGCCAACGGGTCGCGGCGCCCGGTGTTACAGTTGTGGATGACGGCACGCTCGAAAATCGCCGCGGCTCGCTCACCATCGATGACGAAGGCACGCCCACACAGCGCACAGTGCTGATCGAAGACGGCATCCTCAAAGGCTATCTGCAGGATCGGATGAACGCGCGGCTTACCGGTGTTGCGCCGACGGGTTCAGGCCGCCGCGAAAGCTACGCGCATCGGCCGATGCCGCGCATGTCCAACACGTTCATGACGGCTGGCGATCGCGACCCAGAAGAGATCTTACGTTCGCTGAAGCGCGGTGTTTACGCGGTTAATTTCGGAGGCGGTCAGGTCGACATCACGTCCGGCAAGTTCGTTTTCCAATGCACCGAGGCGTACCTCGTCGAGGATGGAAAAATCAAAGCGCCGATCAAAGGCGCGACGTTGATCGGCGATGGCCCGAGTGCGCTCACGCGCGTGACGATGATCGGCAACGATCTCAAATTGGATGAAGGCGTCGGCACGTGCGGCAAGGCCGGACAGAGCGTGCCAGTGGGTGTGGGCCAACCGACACTCTACATCCAAGGACTGACCGTTGGCGGCGGCTAGTTCGTCGGCGCGGATTTACAATTTAGAGAATCGACGCAGAAGCTGTGTTCATCCCAATGTCTGGGGAGGTTGATACTATGGCTGCGAAAAAGAAGACCGCGAAGGTCGCCAAGTCCGCATCGAAGGCGAAAGCCAAGAAGCCGGCTGGCAAGAAGAAGTAAGCTTCTTCTCTCTTGGAATACGGAACGCCGCCGAGGTCCGCCTCGGCGGCGTTTTCGTTTTCAGATCGTCGCGCCCGCTTGGCCCTTCGTCGCAAGCCACTGCTATCGGCCCAGAAAAAGCCCCCACGTCTCGCGTCTGTTTCAGGCGCTGCAATCATCTTGAAACAAGCAGCCCCGCTTATGCGGGCGTGCCGAAGCCGCGGGAGACGGCGACGGGAGGGGAGAGAAAATGCTGGGACGGATGATGGTGTCGGCGCTTGCGCTGACAGGCGTGGCGTATGCCGAAGCGGACACGCCGCCGGAAACCACCGCAGCGACGCCAGCCGCCACGAACGGCGATCGCGTCGGATACGACGCCGCCTACTTCGCGCAATACAATCCGTCGAACGCGCTCGACATGGTGCGCCAAACGCCGGGCTTCACACTCGATGGCGGCGATGATCGGCGCGGCTTCTCCGGCGCTGTCGGCAACCTGCTGATCGACGGCATTCGCCCAAGCACTAAGAGCCAATCGCTCGAAGGCATCCTCTCGCGCATTCCCGCGAACCAAGTGGTCCGCATCGAAATTCTGCGCGGCGGCGAAGTCGCCGGCGATGCGTCGGGCCAATCGACACTGCTCAACATCGTGCGCACCGCAAGCGCCGGCAGCGGCTTGTGGGAAGCGGGCTTTGAAGTCACCTCGCGCGATGTCGCGGCGCCGCGCGGCGAACTCTCCTATAGCGGCCGCAATGGCAACGTTGAGTACGGCATCGGCGGCTCGATCTTCAGCCAGTATCGCGACCTCCCCGGCTGGCGGCGCATCACCGATGGATCGGGCGTCCACCTTGAAGATATCAGCACACCGTCGCCGCGCGATTTCCGGGAAGCCGGCCTGACCGGCAACATCGCCTTCCCGCTTGCCGGCGGGCGCCTCAGCGCCAACGGCTCACTCAACGCCTGGCGCTTTCACGCCGATAGCGATTTCATTCGCACCAGTCCAATCGCGACACCGCTAAGCGATCTTTACACCGTGTTCGAAGAGCGGCAGCGCGGCTTCGAGCTTGGCATGAATTACGACCGCGACTTCGGGCCGTGGTCGCTCGGCCTCGTCACGCTTATCAACCGCGCGCGCTATGAGAGCGAAGAAGACGCCGAGTATGCCGACGATGCGATGGCGACGCTCGCGACCGCTATTCAAGAAGTGCAACAGGACAGCGGTGAGACCATCTTCCGCGCCACGCTTGCGCGCGCGCTCAACGCCCAACACCGCATCGAATTCGGCGGCGAAGGCGCATTCAACTCGCTCGATCAGCAGCTTTCCTATGTCGAGAACGGCACGCCGTTCGTAATCCCGAACTCGAACATCCTCGTCGAAGAAGAGCGCGCGGAGTTCTTCGGCTCGCACACCTGGCGGCCGGCGGATAACTGGACATTGGAAACGCGTCTCGCGTGGGAGACCTCGACCCTCACCTTCAGCGGCGACACGGATCAGGAAGTGGAGCTTTCGTTCTGGAAGCCTTCCGTACAGCTCTCGCACACCTTCGGCGGCAATGACCAAATCCGCTTCCGCGTGTATCGCGATGTCGGCCAGCTCAATTTCGGCGACTTCTCCTCCGCAGCGGCGATCGCAGATTCGCTCATCTCCGGCGGCAATCCGGACTTGCGTCCTCAGACCGCGTGGATCGGCGAGATCGGCACGGACTTCCGCTTCCCAGGCGGCGCCGCGCTCAGCCTCACGCTCTCGCACCAGCAGCTAACGGATGTCGCGGACCTTGTGCCGATTGTCGAGCCGAACCCCGGCCAAGACCCGCTCGATCCGAACGACGATTTTTTCTACTACGACGCGCCCGGCAATATCGGCGACGGCGAAATCACCCGCCTTGGCGTGAACTTCTCAACGCCGATCAACTTCATTCCGGGCGGGCGCCTCACGCTCGAAGGCTTCGTGCGCGACACTGAAGTGACCGACCCGGTGACGGGCAACAGCCGCATCATCTCGTTCGCGCCAGAGTCGGAGTTCGAGATCGAGTTCCGGCAGGACATCACCGATTGGAAATTCGCCTGGGGCATCTCGGTGTCGCAGCAAGGCGAGTTTCAGGCCTACCGGTTCAACGAGATCGACACGAGCCAAGAAGGCCCTTGGGTCGACCTCTTCATCGAAACGACAGCGCTGCCGAACGACATGAAGCTGCGCCTGTGGGCCGCAAACTTGTTCGACGGCGAAGTGCGCCGCGACCGCCGCTTCTTCGGCGATCTGACCGATGGCGATCCCAGCAACGATGATCGCAACGGGCCGCTCGCGCGCCGCGACCTGCGCGAACGCCAGTTCGCCAGCGCGCCTTGGTTTATTCTGGAGCTAAGCGGAAGCTTCTGACGAAGAACGCGTCACCCCGAAGGGTGACGCGAAACCCCTATCCTACCGCGCGCGCGGCGGCCGGCGCTTTGCCGCCGGCGACGGACTATCCGGTTCAAACATGGGGTTCGCGTCGAACTGTCCTTGGAACGGCGCGTCGAGCAGATAGTCGGGCAAACGCGCGCTCATCGCCTTTTCGTTCGACACCGCGATGATCTGCTGCGCCTTCGTCATCGCGCGCAACGTATCAGCGTTGACATCGCCGATCAGCTCCGAGCTCTCCTTGGCCATCAGATGGTTGGCGACGCCGAAGAGTTGAAAGACGCCGGCGTTGTTGAAGATCGTGCGCCAATCCTTCGGATAGAGCCGTTGCAGCTGGCTCAAATCCTGGAAGAACGGCCACACTTGCAAGCCATAGCCGCGTAGCAGCGTCATCGACTGGCGCAGCGGGCCGAACTCACCGAGCTGAGCGCACTCATCCAGCAGGAACAGCGTCGAGCGCTTCGGGCGGCGCTTACGTCCCATCACTGTCAGCATCAGCGCGCCGACCCACAGCCGTAGCAGCGCGCCGTGGCTTTCGAGTTTGTCCGGCGGGATGACGATGTAGATCGTCATCGGATCGCCTTTGCGCACCGAGTCGAGGCTGATGGTGGATTTGGACAACGAGCGCAGCGCCGAGTCCGAGTTCACGACCTTCAGATAGCTCTGGGCGGTTGAAAGAATGCCCGACCGGGTTTGCTCTGTGATCGGCAAGAAGCTCGAGATGTTTTGCTTCGAGAGCCGATTCAGGTTCTCGTGGCCTTCGATCAGCGCCGCGAGATTATAGACCGCGTCGTCGCTCATCAGGATTTCGCGCACCTTGCCGAAGTGCCGCTCGCCCTTCGGCGCGGTTTCAGCGACAGCCGCGATCACGCCCGCCATCAGCGAGCGGCCCCAATTGTCCCAGAAGGGCTCCTTGTGGAAACCGACATCGCCGGCCAGCAGCGAGGCCAGCATTTCCGCGTCGGCGTCGAGCAGCGCGCCAGGGCGGTCGAACAGGTCGAACGGGTTGAGGCTATCGGTGCGCTTGGAGACGGCGCCGAACGGATCGAGCAGGCGGACCTCCTGGCCCATCTCTTTCCGCCGCCGGTGGGTGACGTGCCAGGTCTCGCCCTTGGGATCGATGACGATCACCGAGCCTTCGAAGCGCAGCAGGTTGGGGATAATCACGCCCCGCCCCTTACCGGCGCCCGTCGGGGCGATGGTCAGAAGGTGGCGGTCCTCGCCGTAAAGGATGGGAACTTCGCCCTGGATGGCCTCTTCGGCGGCCCGCGGCGCGCCGAACCCGATCGGGTCCCGGCCATCGCCATCGGCCTTCCAGCCCAGCAGCAAGTCCATGACTTCCGGGCGCAATCCCTGACCCGCAGCCTCTTGAGGCTTCTTACGGGAACGGGGCGTACGCGCGCGGGCCATGGAGCACCTCCTCACGGCCGCTGAGGAGCGCGACCGAGAATCAAATCGTAGACAGCAATCGGGGCCGGACCCGCACCGGATTACGGCGAAAGGGCCGTATCGGTTAAAGCCTGGGAGGAGCGCCGTTCTGGCCCCCGCTCGCCGCTACATCACCTGGAAAAAATACCTGGCGCAACGCCTTGACGCTGTTGCGGGCATAACTATCCCGCAAAGCTAATCGCCGGCCTTTGGGGCCGGCGATCGCTTTGTTTTTTCACGCTTTTACGCTTAATGGACGTCACCCATCCATTTTTTCAGCACGGGTGACAAGAGCAGCAGAACCACCCCGGTCGCGACCCCCAAGATGCCGACAGCGGTGAACACCGAGATGTAGCTCTGCAGCTGCGCCGACGGGTCGACAACCTGGCCGCCGATCGTGTCCGCCGCAGTTTGTTGCGCAATGATGCCAGCGAGGATGTGCGCGAGCGAACTCGACAAGAACCACACGCCCATCATCAGGCCGACGACACGCGCAGCCGACAATTTGGTGATCATCGACAGACCGACTGGCGATAGGAAGAGTTCGCCAGTGGTGTGCAGCAAGTAGAGCGCAGCGAGGAAGATCAGCGGCACGCGGAAGTCACCGCCCGCGAACTGCGTCCCCCACACCAGCACGAAGAAGCCGAGGCCGACCTGTACAAGGCCGAGCGCGAACTTCACTGGCGTCGATGGTTCCATCTTCCGCTTCGCCAGCCAAATCCACATGGCGCTGAATGGCAGCGCCAATAGAACGATGTAGCCGGCGTTGAAGCTCTGCGTTTGCGCCGCCGTCATCTCGTAGACGTCGCCGTTGAGGCCCGTGGTGGCGGCGATGTAGCCCGCCGCGCCCGCGAGGAGCGCGAAGAACACCACGCCATACCCCAGCATCACCGCGTCGATCTTCTTTTGGAAGAACGCACCGATGGTCACCAGGAACATGATCGCGCCAAGCGCCGCCACGCCGAAGAGGCTGTAGGTGACGATCTGGTGCGCCAGAGAGTTCGGCTGCGCGACGGTGAGGTCGGTTGAGCGCTCCGCGTAGAGCGAGAGCGAGGAGCCCGCCTGCTCGAACAGCATCCAGAAGATGACACTGAAGAAGATCAGGATGAGCGCCGCAACCATTTTGGTGCGATCCGCGCCCTTAAAGCCGAGCAGCACGTAGAGCATCACAAGCGCGAACAAGGCCGGCACCAGGATCGGCAGCGCCTGCTCCATGAGCTCGGATTGCTGCACCAGCATCCAGGTCGGGATCACGGCGATAAGGCCGAGAATCCAGAAGACGCCTTCTGTCACCGCGCCGATCGGCTTTGGCGGATCGGCTTTGCCGCGCAGGTGCTTTTGGCCGAACAGGTACTGCGCCAAACCAATGGCCATACCCACGCCGGCAAGGCCAAAGCCGTACTTCCAGCCATAGGTCTGGCCGAGATAGCCGCACGCCAAGGTCGCCAGGAAAGCGCCGAGGTTGATGCCCATGTAGAAGATAGTGAAGCCGCCATCGCGACGCGGATCGCCTTCAGCATAGAGCGCGCCGACCGTGGTCGAGATGTTGGCCTTCAGAAAGCCGACGCCGATGATGATCAGCGCCAGCGAGAGATAGAGAATCTGAACGTAGAGCGCCTCTTGCTCGACACGGCTCTCATACGTGCCATCGGCGAGCGTGCGGACGATTGTGTCATCCTCTGCCGAGTCAGTGGCGCCAGGATTGAACGCCACGCCCTCGGTCGTGCTCGTTTGCTCGAACTCGTAGCTCACGCCATTGATGACGACGACGGGAACTTCACCGCCGGTCACAACCGGAAACTCGCCTTCGCCTTCGATCTGGAGCGTCGTTGTCGGCGCTTCGCCGCACGGCAGGCCAACCATGCTGCAGAGCGAGTAAACCAGAGTCGGCGGCGCTGAGGCGAGCGTGAACGTGCCCTCTTCCAATTGCCGCTGCTGCTGATTTCCGGTGAGCAGAACGTGTTCAGTCACATCGAAGCGCAGCTGCGCGCGGCCTTCCGGCAGATCGATGAATAATTGACGATCGCCGCCCCGGCCGTCAGCGGCCACGAGATAGCTCTCGCCGCCGACATCGAGATATTGCCGCGAGCCCGATCCTTCGAACGCCATGCCGAAGTGGCCAAGCACCAAGAGGGCCGCGCCAATCGTCACTGCCTTACGGGCGCCAAGGAAACGGTCAGCGAGAACGCCGCCGATCACCGGGATGAGGTACACAAGCGCCGCATACGCGGCGTAGAGCCCCTGCGCGGCCTCGTCGGAAAACAGGAAGTGCTGCGTGAGATAAATCACCAGCAGCGCGCGCATCCCGTAGAACGAGAAGCGCTCCCACATCTCGGTGAAGAACAGCGTCACCAGACCACGTGGGTGGCCAAGGAAAGTCTGCTCGTCGGAGCCGTTCGGCGCCCCGGCGGTGGTGTCGGTCATAGAAAATCCCCTGGACGCGCTTACGCGCGCTCCCGTCCCTAACTCGGGGGACAGACAAGCCTTGTGACGGCCTTTGCGTCAAGCGCGGGTCGCTGAACGCAACTCCGGGTCGATGACCCACCAGAACGTCTTCCCCGGATTGGAGTCGAGCCAGAAGCCTAGGCGCCGCAAAGTACGCACCGACGCGAGGTTTGCTGCATCGCACCCAGCGAGGATCGTCTCGGCGCCGGCTTCATCGAAGAGCCAGTTGATGACCGCGCCGGTCGCTTCGACAGCGTAACCCTGCCTACGGCGGTTCCGCGCGATACCGTATCCGATTTCGAACTCACGTTGCGCACGCAGCGATGGCTCAAACCTTACATCGCCGATCACCGCGCCCTCGCTGCGATGCACGGCGATCGCACGCGTCGGCGCATGGCCCCAGATGGGAGAGATCGAGCGTGCGACGAGCCCCAGATTGGCCTGACACCATTCAGCCGGCGCATCGGCGCCGATGACATTGGCGAAAGCCGCCTGACCCGCGCGCGCTGCTTCCGCCATCTCCGCCGTGACCGGCATAAGCTCCAAACGTGGCGTGAGCAGTGGATGATCGAGCGCGCGCATTGCCGCTAAGATACGCGCATCCGGAAACCCGGCAATAACGAGACGATCAGTAAGCGCAGGCTTCGAATACGCGCTTTACGTCGCCGCCCCATTCGGTGCGGTAGCGCTCGATCAGGCGCTCGGCGGGGGTGACGCCAGTGGCGGCGATGTCGTCGAGTTCACCGAGGAAATGGGTTTCATCGTCGCCGCTATTGTCGCGGCGGGCGCGGGCTTTCAGGCCCTGGCGCGCGATCGCCAGCGCAGCTTGCGCGATATCACGCGCGCTGTTGCCGCGGATCGGCGCACGGAGACCGAGCACCGGCGCTGAACGCCGCAAGCTCTCGCGATCCTCCGCCGTCCAGCTCTTCACCAACGACCACGCCGCTTCGAGCGCTGCATCATCATAGAGAATGCCCGCCCAGAACGCCGGCAGCGCACACAAGCGCGACCACGGACCAGAATCCGCGCCGCGCATTTCGAGATACGTTTTCAGACGCACTTCCGGAAAGATCGTCGTCAGATGATCTTCCCAATCCTTGGCGGTCGGGCGTTCACCCGGCAGCACCGGCATCTTACCGTCCATGAACGCGCGGAAGCTTTGGCCCGAGCAATCGATGTATTTGCCGTCGCGATAGACAAAGTACATCGGCACATCGAGCGCATAAGCGGCGTAACGCTCAAAGCCCATGCCGTCTTCGAACACGAACGGCAGCATGCCAGTGCGGTCGGGATCTGTGTCAGTCCACACATGCGCGCGATATGAGAGGAAGCCGTTGAGCCGGCCTTCCGCGAAAGGCGACGCTGCAAATAACGCTGTTGCAATCGGTTGCAGCGCAAGGCCGACGCGGAATTTTTTGACCATGTCGGCTTCGGACGCGAAGTCCAGATTCACCTGCACAGTACACGAGCGGAACATCATCTGCCGCCCAAGCCGGCCGACCTTGCCCATGTAGTCGCGCATGATCTTGTAGCGGCCCTTGGGCATAATCGGGATTTCGTCCAATCCCCAAAGCGGCTGAAAGCCGACGCCCAAAAATGCGATGCCAAGTTTGCCCGCGACGTCGCGCAATTGCGTGAGGTGCGAGCCGGTTTCGGCGCAGGTCTGATGCAGATGCTCCAGCGGTGCGCCGGAAAGCTCGAACTGCCCGCCCGGCTCCAGCGTGATCGAAGCGATGCCCTGCTTCAGCGCGATGACATCGCCGTTCTCGAAAACGCGCTCCCAGCCGTAATTGTCAGCGAGGCCGTTGAGCAGCGCGCCAATGCCGCGCTCGCCCTCATACGGAACGGGCTTCAGCGTATCGGCGTAGAAGGCGAACTTCTCGTGCTCGGTGCCGATGCGCCAGGTCGAGCGATCCGGCTTAGGCCCCGTCGCCAGATGCGCGACGAGATCATCGAAGCCCGTCAGCACAGGGGCCTTCTCAGTTGCTTTGGCCACGCGCTTCCTCCGGACGGCTCTTTGCGCGCATGTGGAGCGCGCGCGCGATTTCCGCAAGCACTCACGCCTCGCGCCAATCTCCCCACGCGGCCTGAATGACGCTTAACGCAGCGATCACCGCGGTTTCGGCGCGCAAGATACGCGGTCCAAGCGATACCGGAATGACATAACTCAATCCCCGCAACATCCGCCGCTCCTCGGGTGTGAAGCCGCCTTCGGGGCCGATGAGCAACGCGAGCTTTCCCCCTCCCCCTTGCGGGGAGGGGGTTAGGGGGTGGGGGGCGTTCAAGTGATTTGGCGCCTGATCGTTTGCACGCCCCCTCTCCGTCGCCTGCGGCGACACCTCCCCCGCAAGGGGGGAGGACTTCAAGAGAGGCGCGCCTCTTCCGCGCTCGCCGCCCCAAGCCGCGCTCTCATCATCGCCAGCTTCATCCGCATAGATCAGCGGACGCGATGCATCCCAACCATCTAGCGCACGCGCCAGCGATACAGCGGAGAACACCTCCGGCGCATCGAAGCGCTCGGTCTGCTCGGCCGCTTCGCGCGCGATCGCGGTTAAGCGATCGACGCGCACCGTCTCAGCGATCGTGCGCTGCGTGATCACCGGGCGGATGCGGCGCACGCCAAGCTCGGTCGCCTTCTCAACGATGAGATCGGTCGCGTGGCGCTTTACCGGCGCAAACAGCAAATCGAGATCACGCACGGCGCGCGCGTCGCGGAGCTTTTCCTCCACGCGCACACTCATGCCGCGCTTGGTCTTCGCGCTCACTGCGGCGCGCCATTCGCCGTCACGCGCATTGAACACGCGCACTCCATCGCCAACGTCGAGACGCAGCACAGTGCCGACATGGCGCGCTTGGCCCTCCTCCAGCGCGATCTCCGCGCCGGAGGCCAAGGCGTCATCAATCATCAGGCGCGGCTCAGGCATCGCATCTTGCTGCCGCGCCAGCTGACCTTGCGCAAGCACTACGAGCCAACAACACTCCGTCATTCCGGACGCGCGGAGCGCGATCCGGAACCCAGGGGCCGACACGCAAGTCGGTTGCCCCTGGGTTCCGGGCTCTTCGCTGCGCGAAGCCCCGGAATGACGAACTAAGCCGCCTCGTCCGCCAGCATATCGCCGCGGCTCATGGCATTCAGGCGCGCGTAGAGGCCGTGGGCGCTGATCAACTCAGCGTGCTTGCCCTGCTCGACGATGCGGCCCTGTTCGAACACCAGAATCCGATCCGCCTCGCGCACGGTGGAGAGCCGGTGGGCGATGACGATGGTCGTGCGCCCTTGCTTCAGCTCCGCCATTGCAGCCTGCACGTCGCGCTCCGTTTCCACATCGAGAGACGATGTCGCCTCGTCGAGGATCAGGATCGGCGCGTTGGCCAGGAATGCGCGCGCCAAAGCCACGCGCTGACGCTCGCCCCCTGAAAGCTTCACGCCGCGCTCACCGACTTCCGTCTCGTAGCCATTCGGAAGCTTAGCGATGAAATCATGCGCCCGTGCACGCCTCGCACACGCGATGATCTCATCCATCGTCGCATCCGGATTGGCGTAGGCGATGTTCTCACGCAGCGAGCGGTGAAACAGCGCCGGGTCCTGCGGCACCAGCGCAATGTTCTGGCGCAAGCTCGCTTGCGTCACTGCACGCACGTCCTGGCCGTCGATGCGGATCGCGCCGCCATCGACGTCATAGAGACGCTGCACCAGTTTCACGAACGTCGTCTTGCCCGAACCGGTTGGCCCAACGAGCGCAACCGTCTCGCCCGGCGCGATCTCCAGCGAGAAATCACGATAGAGCTTATCGGCCGCGTTCTTGTAGCCGAACGACACTGCATCGAACACGACATGTCCGGCGCTCGGCGTGAACGGCTTCGCGTCAGCACGATCGACGACAACGGCCTCCTCAAGCGCGTACGCTACGACATCTTCGAGATCGGCAATGCCCTTCTGCAAATTCTGCACGTTCTCGCCAAGCATCCGCAGATAGCCGGACACCAGCAAGAACGACGTAATCGCAAACACAGCATCGCCCGCCGTGGCGCGGCCCTTGCCCCACTCCAGCAACACAAGCCCAAGCAGACCCGCCTGCAGAATCCAAAGCAGAATGTTCTGCACCACCCATGCATTGGTGAAGCGGCTCCACGTCGTGTTCGCTTCCTTCGTCCAAGACTGAACCACGCCGTCGAACCGCGTCTGCTCGCGGCTCTCCGCGCCGAAAGCCTTAACTGTCGCGTTCGAAGAAACGGCGTCAGCGAGCGCGGCGCCGATGGCGGTGTCCGCCTTGATGTAACGACTGAGCGGCTCGGCCACGTAATAGCGGCTGGTGAGGTAAGCGACCGCCAAGAACGCCAAGATGGTTACGCCCGTGAACGCGCCGATTACCGGCCATTGCAAGAAAGTGAGCACGGTCACGCCGATGAGCACGGCAATCGCCGGGATCAGGAACCACACCAATGTATCCGAGATCACGTCGTACGCGTTCATCGCGCGCGACACGCGCCGCACCGTCGCGCCGGCGAAGTTATCGGCGTGCCAATCGGCGGAGAAACGCTGCACGTCGCGGAAACCGTCGGTGACGATCCGCTCCATGTTTTTGGAGGCAAACGGGATATGGAAGCGCACGCCAATGTTGCGCGACATGTAAAATACGAACGCCAGCGCCACCACGACGCCATAGCCCCACGCCGCCATGCGTTGCCCGGCCTCTGTCGGCCCCGCTGTCAGCGCGTCCACCAAATGCTTCGATGCAAACGGCATCGCCAAGTCAGCGACAATCGCCAGACTGAAGAATAGCCCCACCAGCGCGAGCTTGCCCGGCTGGCTCGACCAATGCTTCCACATGAAGGCGGCCACTTGGCGCAAGCTCGCCTTGCGCTTGCCGCCCTCGGCCGCATCGTCAATTTCGTACACGTCACTCATCACAGCACCGAAAACAGCGCGCACCGGCCGCGCGAAAGCGGCGTGCGCAGAACAGGAAATGGGATACGAAGCGCTGGAAGCGAAGCGTCGAAAGACGCCAAAAAACCCACAGCACAGCTTTCTCGCGGAACGGCTTCCCCTGATCACAATCGGGGATTTAAGAGCCGAGGCAGCGACAGCTTCCTCAAGGCTCAAGCGGCGACCGTTCGCGGCGCCGTGCTATTTCAAGCGGGTGTTCATCCAGACAGCTCCTCTTTCGAAGGACGGCTTACTTACCGTCACGCCCGCCTTGCGTAAAGCAAAAGCGGCGCGCAATAGCAAAACGTGACTGATTTGAAACCCGCCGATGCGTTGAAGCAACATTGGACCGATGCGCTGCCGCGCACGTGGAAGCCGTTCGCGCAGCTCTCGCGGCTAGATCGTCCGATCGGCTGGCAATTGCTTTTGCTGCCGTGCCTGATGGGGATCGCGGTGGCGCGCACCGGTTATGGCTTCTACTGGGAGGATGCGCGGTTTGCGCTGGCGTTCCTGCTCGGCGCCATCGCCATGCGCGGCGCCGGCTGCACCCACAATGACATTCTTGACCGCGACATCGACGCCAAGGTTGAACGCACGCGTCTGCGGCCGCTCCCTTCTGGCGCGGTGTCGCTGAAGCACGCATGGGCGTGGCTCATCGCGCAATGCCTCGTCGGGCTCATCGCGTTGCTCATGCTGCCAACGATGGCGCAGATCGTGTCGCTCATCGCCATCCCGCTGGTCGCGCTGTACCCGCTCATGAAGCGCATCACTTGGTGGCCTCAAGCTTGGCTCGGCATCGTGTTCAGCTGGGGCGCGCTCGTCGGTGGGGCGGCCTCGAGCTACCAAACTGGCGTGGTGCCGCTCGAAGCCTTCGCGCTCTATGCCGGCTGCATCGCCTGGACCATCGGCTACGACACGATCTACGCGCTGCAAGACCGCGAAGACGACGCGCTGATCGGCGTGCGCTCCACCGCGCGTCTCTTCGCAGGACAGTGGCGCACCTGGACGACGGTGTTCTACATCGCCGCGCTTGTGCTCTGGACCGCCGCAGCCGCTGCCGGCGGGGCCGGGCCGATCGTCGCCACCGCGCTTGCCTTGATCGGCGCGCTGCTGATCTGGCCAATGCTCGCGAGCGTTGACGATACACGTCCGGAAACGGCGCTTGCGGCATTCAAGCACAACGCCATCATAGGCGCGGCAGTTCTGCTCGGGTTCGCGCTGGAGCCGATCTGGCGGACGTTGCGGCCGATGCTGGGAGTGTGACGTGGGCGAAGCGGAGAAAGAGCTCAGCAAACTCTGCAAACGCTTCGCTGGCGTGGTGAAGGGCCACGAACCCTACCCCACCAAATTCGCCAAAAACAAAGATCCGTATCGCGCGCTCGTGCGCGCCGTGGTTTTCCAACAGCTCTCCGGCAAAGCCGCGACCACGATCCACAACCGCGTCATCGCGCTTTGGCCCGACAAGGATCACCCCGAACCGGAGGATATCCTAGACATCGATCCAACCTTGCTGCGCGGCGCCGGTCTCTCGCGTCAAAAGATCGCCGCCGTTCAGGACATCGCGCAAAAGCGGATTGAAGGAATTATCCCACAATCGCGCGCGCTTTCGCGACTGCCGAACGAAGAAATCATCGAGCGCCTCACTGCCGCACGCGGCGTCGGCCGCTGGACGGTCGAAATGTATTTGATGTTCACGCTGGGCAGGCCTGACGTGCTGCCGATTGATGATTTGGGTGTGCGCAAAGGCGCTGAAAAACTTTATCGGCGAAGTTTTACGCCGAAGGAGCTCGGCGCGTACGGGGAGCGATGGGCGCCGTGGAGAAGCGCTGCCTCTTGGCATCTGTGGCGCTTGATGGACACCAAGACGCCAGGTTAGCGCGAACGGTCACCGCCCTCGTCGTCACGCTCCTTAAGCCGCCGCAGTCGATCCTTGATCGCATCAGGGACATGCGCAGGGTCCGCCGAGAACACGCGACGCAAAGCGATCGCCAATGCACGAAGACGTTCAGCTTGCGTGGGATCGACATGCGTTTTCATGTGGAATCAAGCGCTTTACCGCTTGATACGTTCCATCACCAACGAAGCCGTGATGCGCGCCGGAACTTCATTAAGTGATCTTGTAGTCCTCCGGCTTCCAAGTCTTCGCTGGATAAGCCGGCTTCATCGCCTCAAGCGTGCCGCGAACGATCGCCGAGATGAACGCGTTTCGTTGCCATTTCTTGTCCGCCGGGATCACGCGCCACGGCGCATGCGGCGTGGAGCAACGGTCCAACGCGATTTCATACGCCGCGTGGAAATCATCCCAGAGTTTGCGATCTTCCAGATCGCCCGGATTGAATTTCCAGTGCTTGGCCGGATCGTCGAGCCGCGCCTGCAAGCGCTCGCGTTGCTCATCTTTGGAAATGTGCAGCATGAATTTGAGAATGGTGACGCCGTTCTCAGTCAGGTGCTTCTCGAAGGCGTTGATCTGCTCATAGCGCTGCTCGATCACCTCCGGCGGCGCCAGCGCGCGGACTTTGGCCACCAGCACGTCCTCGTAGTGCGAGCGATTGAAAACGCCGATCACGCCCTTGCGCGGAACTGCATCGTGCACGCGCCAGAGATAATCATGGCTAAGCTCCAGCTCACTCGGCCGCCCAAAGGGCGTCACCTTCACGCCAAGCGGGCCGCAGCGATTGAACACGCCGCGAACGGTGCCGTCCTTGCCGGACGTATCGATGCCCTGGAGCACCACCAGCAACGAACGCTTTTGCTCCGCGTAGAGCCGGTCCTGAAGCGCGTCGATCTCTTCGGAACACTCATCGAGCGTGCTTTTGGCGACGTCTTTGTCAGGCAAGAGATCGTCGCGCACCGTGGGGCGCGCCGCCAAATTGGACTTTGCGCCAGGCGCCACAAGGAGTTCAGAGTCGAAGAGCTTCCAATCGGTCATGCCGCATAAAGCGACCAGCGCGGCGTCAGAGCAAGCGCCATCGCACCAAAAGCAAAAGGCCGGCGCTTTCGCACCGGCCTTCGCCAACTCAAACTGTCGCCCGTTTTACGAGGCGTAGTATTCGACGACCAGGTTCGGCTCCATCTGCACCGCGTACGGCACATCGGCCAGGACCGGCACGCGCTGATAGCGCGCCGTCATGCCCTTGGGATCGACCTCGATGTAGTCTGGCGTATCGCGCTCGCCGCTTTGAACGGCTTCCAGCACCAGCGCCATGGCCTTGGCCTTCTCGCGCATCTCGATCACGTCGCCGACCTTCACTAGGTAGGACGCGATGGTCACGCGGCGGCCGTTCACCTTGACGTGGCCGTGGTTCACCAGCTGACGGGCCGAGAACGGCGTCGGGGCGAACTTCGAGCGATAGATGAACGCGTCGAGACGGCTCTCGAGCAGACCGATGAGGTTTTCAGCCGTGTTGCCCTTGCGGCGCGCGGCTTCTTCGTAGGTCTTGCGGAACTGCTTCTCGGTGATGTTGCCGTAGTACATACGCAGCTTCTGCTTGGCGACCAGTTGGAGGCCGAAGTCAGAGGTCTTGCCCTTGCGGCGCTGGCCGTGCTGGCCCGGGCCGTACTGGCGCTTGTTCACCGGAGACTTCGGACGGCCCCAGAGGTTCTGGCCGAACCGGCGGTCCGATTTGTATTTAGCTTGGATACGCTTCGTCATGCGCTAGCGGCGCCTTCTTCATCTGACGGGGCCCGGCAACCTCACAAATGAGATTGCGACTGCCCTGGCGGTTCGCCCGTCAACCAGTATGAATCCGCATCCGGAACGAAGTCCGGCGCTTGAAAGCGGGGCTTTTGGCGGAAGCGCCGCGGAAAGTCAAACTTAAGGGGTCAACGTGCGCTGAATGATCTGGTCGAAGCCGATCTTCCAGCCGGCCGACGTCAGCACCCAGATCCGGCAATAATACCCGGCCCCGCCCTCCCAGCGGACCTCGCCCATGGTGAAAACGAGGTCGCCGGCCGCTCCGGCTTCGATGATCTCCGGCGCGCTGTAGCCGACCGGGCCAGCGCCGACGAGCTGGGCCGCGGCCTCCACGCTCTCGGCGCTGGCCTGATCGTCCCGATTCACCCGCGCCCCTTCCGCCAGCCAAGCCTCGAACGCCTCGCCTGCATTGTCAGCCGCCTGCTCGGCGAAGCTGGCCTCACGGGTGCGCACCGCAGCGACTGCAGCATCGGCTGAGCCGGCGCCGCGCTGGCCAAAAGCCAGTTGGCGAACATCCGCGACAGCGTTCACCTGCGTTGGCGTGCGCTGGTTTGTGCCCCCGTCATAAATCCATTTCCAAGAGCCATCTGCCTGCAGACGCCAGACCGTAAAGTATTGGCCGAACGCGGCCCCGCCGCCGTTGTAAGGTCCGGTGGTGAAGCCGATGTCACCCCCGCGGGAGATGCCGGCGAAATCAGGCGCCCACGCCAGTGAGGTGTCGCCGCGATTGGCCGGATCGATGCCGGCGAGTGAAGCGTGCGCGTTTTCTGGCCCTGCGCCGAGCACGATCGCATCGTCCGTGGAGTACGCCTCGAAAGCTTCGACCCAACCTATCCGCGCCGCTTCCGCCGCAAAGGCCCGCTCCGCGGCGATCACGGGCGCCGCGTCCGGCGCGGTGTCGGTTTGTGAACAGGCAGCGACGAAGGCAGCAAGCAAAAGCAAAATTCGCATGCCACCCAGGCCGCCTGCTCCGAGGGTGAATGTCAAGCGACGCGCGGCGGACGCCTTTCGCCGCACGCTTAACGGTTCCTAAAGGCCCCGCGCACAGAGGCTGTTGCTAAAGGAGTCGCTCGCGTGCCGGTGGTTCTGCGTCACAACGAACAGATCGAGATGAACTTGGCCGAGTATCACGGCCAAGTGTCGCTTCTCGAACTCGAAGCCGTGGCGGCGTTTCTGGCCGAGAACCCGTCTTTCCTGAAGCGTGACACCCTGAGCGTCGTCCATCCCGGCGGCACGTTCGCGAGCGTCCCCATGGAAGCCCTCGATCGCTTATTTGGCCGCTACAAGAAGATGTTCGCGCCGTTGGATTTCCAGATGCTGCGCCGCTCCGCATGGCTCTGCTTCAGCGAAGCCGCGCAAACGCATGTCGATTATTGGATCGGCGGACGCGACTCCAAAGAAGCCTTCTCATCGACGCTACGACAGCTTTCAAATTATGCGGAAGCCGGCGACTGGCTGGTGCTGAACGCCAGTGAAACGGCGATGCTGGAAACGGGCGAAGGTTTCGCACTGCTCGCCAGCTACGACTACGCTCCCGCACCGAGCCCGGCGCGCTGATCACTCGCGCTATTCGCCGGAGGCCGCCTTCGGCGCGAGCCTCTGCGATTGCATCGCCTGGAAGCGATCAATCAAGACATCGATCGAGAACGGCTTTGCGATGAACTCAACGGCGCCAGCTTCAGTGTGAACGTCAGCATCCTGCCTGTACCCCGAAACCAAAATCGCGCGCAGCTCTGGATCTTGCTGCATCATGCGGCGCACCAGCTCCGAACCTGACATTTGCTTCGTCAGCACCACATCGACGACGGCAAAGTCGTAGCGGCTGGTGGATTGCACATTCAAAGCCGCTTCCCCGGCACTAGCGCTGGTCACGACATAACCTCGTTGCTCCAGCGCCAGACCAATCGACTCCCGCACGAGATCATCATCGTCCACGAGAAGCACCTGATTTCCTGAAGCGGCGGCGCGCTTGAGAAATCTATCGCGAGAGGGCGTCAATTGCTCTCCAACGGGTGCGCGCGGGAAAACAAGAGTGAATGTCGTGCCTTTGTCGGGTGTGCTCGCAACCAGCACCGAGCCGCCGGATTGATTCACGAAACCATGGACCATCGAGAGACCAAGCCCTGTGCCAACACCGGCAGCTTTGGTTGTGAAGAACGGCTCAAATATCTTCTCCAATGTCGCGGGCGTCATGCCGACACCCGTATCCGTCACCTGGAGCGCAACGCCGTCGAGACCATCAGGACGCGTCACGATATGCAAAACGCCCCCACCAGGCATTGCATCGCTTGCGTTGAGAACGAGATTCAAAATGGCGTTGGTAAGCTGGGCTGAATCTAGTTCCGCATAGAGCGGCTCGGCATTGAGGTCACATTTCAGCTCAATGGTGCTTTTGAGTGTGGCCCGCAAAAGTTCTGCGGCCTCGCGGACGGCGACATTCAAATCCAGCGCGACGGGGCTGAGCACCTGCTGACGGGAAAACGCGAGCAACTTGCCAGTCAGATCGCCCGCTCTCTCCGCTGCTTTGGAGATCACACCGGCAATCTGCGCCGTTCGCGGTTCCTGCGCATTCTCGAGCACTTCCGCAGAACTCAAAATCGCAGTCAGCATATTGTTAAAGTCATGCGCAATGCCACCGGTAAGTCGCCCAATCGACTCCAGCTTTTGCGACTGACGCAATTCCGCTTCCATTTGCACACGCGCCGATATGTCAGCAAAGGCGCCGACCAGATTGATCGCGACACCGTTGGAATAGGTAACTTTACCGTTCGCGCGCACCCATTTGACGATGCCACGCGCACTCGTGATTTGAAGCTCGAGATCCCAACCCACTCCCGTTTGGATCGCAACCTCGATAGCTCGCTCAATCCTCGCCCGAGAGTCAGGGAGATAAAAGCTCACTGCATTTTCCAGCGTTGGCGTGAACTCCTCGTCGACATCGTGGATTTGTTTGGTCTGCGCCGTCCATTCCAGGTGTTGGGTTAGAAGGTCGAGCCGCCATCCGCCGACGTGTGCAATCGAAGACGTTTCTTCGAGTAACGCAGCGAGTTGCTCAAGTTCGCGATTAGCCCGATCCAGCGTGGCGTCAGACCGGTTCAACGCCCATCCGCAAACGAGAACCGAACTTGCTGCCCCAAACGTGGCCATCGAACTGACGACGGCCTGCGCCGGCGGCCAATGAGTCCAAGCGTGCAGACTCACGAGGATGACCAAGGCCAGCATCGGCGGCGCAGTCAAAATCAATGCAGGACGAATATCCTTCTGCCCGCCCAACGCCCCATAGAGGGCGGTGGTCAGCAAGCCGATGATGGCCGCAATCCGCCCGAGTTCAGTGTCGGAGTTCCATAGCAAGACACCGAAACACACCCACAGCGCAGACATCACGCATAGCGTGAACAGATGCAGCGCCGCCAAATGGGTGGCGCCGGAGATCAACTTTCCACGTACGTAAGTGGCGGCTCTCTCCACGATAAGCATCGCCACGATCCAAATGATCGCAACAGCTGGAGTTATGAGCTGCCATAGGAAGCCGGAGACAAGCACGATGAGCGGCAAACGTATGCCGCCGAAGCGCGCGTTGTGGCGGGCGTTGCGGACAAGCGCGTCGGCATTGTCTAGCTCCGGCCACGCCATCCGTTTCCCCCAAGACTCGCTCTTGGGATAATCTAGCGTGTTTTCATTGAGCCAGGGCAAAGGTGCGCGCTTACGGCGCGCGAGATGGTGAATGCCCGATTACATGCAACTTCGACGGTGCCTTGGCAGTATTCTCAACCGGGTTCGCCGCAGTCACCTCTGGATGTGATCGCAGAGCGCGCGCCGGGCATCACTCGCTCGGCGCGCTATCCAGCTCGTATTGGCTCTGCAGATAATTCTGTAGGCCCATCTCGGCGAGGTTTTGCAGCTGCGTTTCGAGGAAATCGATGTGCTCTTCGGTATCGTCGAGCAACTCCGTCAGCAGATCGCGCGTGACGTAATCCTTCTTCTCTTCGCAGAGCGTGATGCCTTCCTTGATGCCGGCGTGGCCGGTCCTCTCGGCATTCAGATCCGCTTCCAGGCGCTCTTGCACCTTCTCGCCGATCTGCAGCTTGTTGAGGTTTTGAAGGTTCGGGAATCCTTCGAGCAGCAGGATCCGGTTTATGATCCGGTCCGCATGCTTCATCTCTTCGATGGATTCTTCGTACGTCTTCTTACCGAGCTTGCCGTAGCCATCGCTCTGGTACATCCGCGCGTGCAGGAAATACTGGTTTATCGACGTCAGCTCATTCGTCAGAATCTGATTGAGCTTCTTGATGACGTCCGCATCACCCTTCATCGCGCGTTACTCCGCTGCGACGAGGCTCCGCTTGGCGCAGGCCATTCCGCCGCTTGAAATGCCATCGGCGATCTCGGGGAGGCAGCGCCCGCAGCATGGCTCACACCCATGATGGGCGAGCACCGCTTCCGGGCCTTCCGCTCCAGCAGAAATGGCTTCGTCCACTTCCGACCGAGTCACACCGTTACAGTTGCAGACGTACATCCCGCACTTCTCTGTAAGCAAAGCCAAATCCGGCGACTGACTCGCAGACGCAGGTTTTTCTTACCCTGTTGCGGGCGCTCCTGCAAGTCATTCGCAGCAGAGGCGAGTTGCCGCGGCGTAGGTTCCCTAACCCACGGCCTTTGCCATGGCCGCGAGCCCGGCTTCCATCGACACCGCCTGCATTTCGGCCATGCCGTCGGGCAAAAAATCCACCGTCCACACGAAACGGCACCCATTACCGTCCGGGATCACCTGGGCTGCGGCGTTGTAATGCTGGATCCTCGGGTGGTCGAGGATGGCGTAGACCAAGCGCCGCTCGACATCGTTCGAACTCACGAGCCACTCGCGGATTTCGGCGCCGTTCGCGAACGTCACCAGCCGCGCCCCGCTCGGCTCCATCTTCGTCGCCGTCACGAAGCCCGGCGCCATCTCATGCACCGCCTCGAACTTGCGCAGCACCGCCCAAACCTCATCCGCGGACCGCGCGCTACGAAACTCTTTTCTGACCGTCGCCATGAGCATCTCCTCTCACGGCATCTCGCCAGAAACGGACGCTTACTGCTCGCCGTTTCCGGACGCCTTCATTTTTCAGCGCGGCGCAGGATCATCCCCAAGATGCCTCGCAATCCTTGCTTCGAGCGCGCTCGTCGCTTCCAACAAGCGCTGCGCCGTAGACTCGTTCACCGCCGCGACGTGCGCGCGCCATGTCAATTGCGTCACCACAGGCGCCCAAGACGGCGCATTGGGTGCATTCGCAAGCAAGGCGCTCCGAGACTGAAACAGCGGCCCCGCATAAACCTCATCGCGAAACGCGCCGGTCGTCCGCCAGCGTTCAGGCTGCACCATCCCCATCAACTGATCGTCCCACGCGCGCGCCGGAAGCCCGGAGTCCCGCATGAACGGCACATACGCCTCGTCAACAAAGTAGATGTTGTTCTTATCGATCACCGCCTCAAGCCGGCGCGTGTAGAAGAAATATGAGATGATCTCGGCGCGCAGCTCCGGGTCGGAAATGATCTCCAGATTGCCCGAGCTTTGAAGGTCAACGAACGTCGGGCTTTCGGTTCTCAATGTGCGGCGCTGGGTGAGCTGAGACAAAGCCACGCCGATCCTGCGGCTGCGATCGGCAGTTCTGTCGCGCTGAATCAAATCGTAGACAGCGCCCACAAGCCGTCCTTGGAACTGCTCGAACTCAATCTGATCGCGCACTTCCCCTTCGATGCGCTGTAAATCCCCCTGCAACTGCGAAAGGTACGCTGACTCAGCCCTGCGATCGGCCGCCGCCGCATTCCAGTTGCTGACCTGAATACCCAGAAACACACCAACCACGACAATCAGAAAATCGATCCCAATCGCCGTCCATTCCTGCTTACGGAAATGCGCGATGATGCGGCGGAGAATCATGGCGCGCTCCTGCCGCTGATCGCGCGCAGATTGTCGAGCAGGCCAGGCGTGCCCTGCTCAAGGTTGCCGATGGCGGTCTCGATGTCGGCAAAACGAAGCTGCAGCGTCGCGACCAATTCCGCGTTGCCGCGTAGCCGCCTGGCTGCCGCCGCGATCTTTGCCTCCGGCAACCCAAGCTCGCAGGGATAATTGAGCGAGCCAACAATCCCCTCGAAGTCGCCAGGCTCTATGATTTTATCGCCGCATTGTTCGAGCAGCGCTCGTTGCACATCTGCGGGCACTGCGCGACGGAACGCTATGCGATACTCCGAATTTCTGGCGTCCTCCGTGAGCATTGTGATGGTCGGATCGCTGTAAAGCGTGAGCGCCGTCTCGCGCAGGCGCCGATCGGCGATCAATCCGATGTCGCCGGTGGCGACCATTTCATCGTACGTCGCCCGACGCGTGCCATAATAAAGATACTGGCTCGCGCGATAGGCGCTAACCAGAAGCCGCTCATCAGAAAGCCCCGGCCCATCCGTCAACGCGCCGACCGCGCGCTCAGCGTTGATAAGCACCTCACCGTAGTAAGCGATGAGAAACTCGGTTTGCCACGCTTCGTAGCGAAGGTCTTCCGTGAGGCGAGCGCCATAAACCTCGGCCCTCGCCCGCGCCTCGCGCTCCTCGTTCCAATTGCTCACCTGAGTGGCGACAAACACGCCGAGCACCACGATCACGAACTCAATCGTAACCGCCACCCAATCCTGCCTGCGCAGATGCTCCGTCACGCGTCGCAAGATCATGCCGCCCCCTCGCTGACGCTTAACGCAGCGCGCGGACCCCATCTAGCCACTATTCTTCAGTGCAGCCGCTTGGGAAACGCGCCGCTGTCGGCTAAGAGCCCCGCTTCATGTCCTCCAAAGCCCCCACCATCGGCGTCGTCTCGCTCGGCTGCCCCAAAGCCCTCGTCGATAGCGAGCGCATCATCACGCGCCTGCGCTCCGAGGGCTATCAGCTAAGCGCCAGCTACGAAGGCGCCGACCTCGTCGTCGTTAACACCTGCGGCTTCCTCGATAGCGCCAAAGCCGAAAGCCTCGACGCCATCGGCGAAGCCATCGCCGAAAACGGCAAAGTCATCGTCACCGGCTGTCTCGGCAAAGAAGAAAACCTAATCCGCGCCGCGCACCCGAAGGTGCTCGAGATCACCGGCCCGCACCAATACGAAGCCGTCGTCGGCGCCGTGCACACGCACTTGCCGCAACTGCACGATCCGAAGATCGATCTGGTGCCCGAAGGCGGCTATCGCCTCACGCCGCGCCACTACGCCTATTTGAAAATCTCCGAAGGCTGCAACAATCGCTGCACCTTCTGCATCATCCCAAGCATTCGCGGCGACCTCGTCTCGCGCCCCGCCAACGCCGTGCTGAAAGAAGCAGAGTCGCTGGTGAAAGCCGGCGTCAAAGAGCTGCTGGTCATCTCACAAGACACGTCAGCCTACGGCGTCGACGTGAAATACGCCGAGAGCAAATGGAAGGACCGCATGGTCCGCGCCAAATTCTACGATCTCTGCAAAGAGCTCGGCGATCTCGGCGCCTGGGTCCGCTTGCACTACGTCTATCCATATCCGCACGTCGACGAAGTCGTCGGCCTGATGGCCGAAGGCAAAATCCTTCCGTACTTGGACATCCCCTTCCAGCACGCCTCGCCCAACGTGCTCAAAGCCATGCGCCGCCCCGCGAACCAAGACAAAGTCCTCGATCGCATTAAGACGTGGCGCAAAATCTGCCCCGACCTCACCATTCGCTCATCGTTCATCGTCGGCTTCCCTGGTGAAACCGAGGACGATTTCGAGACCCTGCTCGATTTCATCGAAGAAGCCGAGATCGACCGCGCTGGCGTCTTCAAATACGAAAACGTCGACGGCGCGCCGTCACGCGATCTCCCCGATCACGTCGATCAAGACGATGTCGACGAGCGCTACGACCGCTTCATGGAAGTGCAAACCACGCTCGCGCACCAGCGCCTGCAATCCATGATCGGCAAAACCGTCGACGCCATCTGCGACGGCTGGGACGAAGACGCGGAAGCCTACGCTTTCCGCACCAAAGCCGACGCCCCGGAAATCGACGGCGTCACCTACGTCGATAGCGACGACGAAATCGTCGAAGGCACAATCACGCAGCTCGAAATCCTAGGCGGCGAAGGCCACGAAATGGTCGGCGCGCTGAAACCGTGACGATCGTCGAAACGAAGCGTCTGATCCTGCGTCCGCCAATCAAGGACGATCTCGACGCGTGGGCTCTGATGGAGGCCGACGAAAGCGTGAAGGCCAACACAGGCTCAGTTCAAGATCGCCGCGAAAGCTGGAGCCAACTCCTCTCCGTCGCCGGCCACTGGTCGATCATGGGATGGGGCGCGCTTTGCGCCGTCGAAAAAGACAGCAATCGCTTCATCGGGCGCTTCGGCCCGACAAAACCATATGGCTGGCCGTGCATCGAGGTCGGTTGGATGCTGCTGCCGGAATTCCAGGGCAAAGGTTACGCCCTGGAAGGCGCGGTCGCGGCGATGGACTTCGCCTTCTTCAAACTGGATCGCACCCGTGTGATCCACACAATTCGTCCCGCAAACACGGCCTCGCAGCGATTGGCACAAAAGCTTGGCTCGGTAAATCTGGGACCAATCACGTTGCCGCCGCCATTCGAAGCCATCGCCAACGATGAGTGGTCGCAGACGCGCGAGCAGTGGGCAGCAAACCGCACCCAATTTGTGTAAAGCAGCGCTCCCGCTGCTTCACTCGCGGCGCAGGATTTTATCGACGAGGATGTTCGCCCACCACTCGCCCATGAAAGCCTCTTTGACTTTCGGCTTGTCGTAATCCTGCTCAACCCAATCCATGAACGATTTGCCGCTGGTTTTGGTCTCTTCAAGATAGGTGGCGAAAAAGAAATCGATCATGCCGGTCTTCCCCTGCTTCACGTGCAGGTACTTCAGCGACAATTGCTCGACGGCGTCGGCGATCGGCATGCCCATCTTGAAGTGCCGATAGAGCACCGCCATCACGCCAGCGCGGTCTGCGCCGGATTTGCAGTGCATCAGCGCCGGATATTCGATCGTCTCGAACAGCTCCTTCGCCTTGCGGATCTGCTCCACGCTCGGCGGCTCGCGCGAGTGCATGCGCGCATCGATCATGGTGACGCCGTGGCGCGCGCAAGCTTCGCGCTCCAGTGCGTAATAACCTGTGTCGGACGGCCCACGCAGATTGAGAATCGTCTTGATCCCCATCTCGGCGTAGCGCGCCACCGCCTCAGGCGAAGGCTGGTTCGCCCGCGCCATCACCCCGTCTTCAATCCAGTGGAAATTCGAGAACCTGGCCCGCAAAAACCCGTGGTCCGCCCAGATCAGGTCGGCGTTCGCCCGCCGCCGCCCATGGGGGGTGGTCAGGTCAAAGCGCGGCGGTTTCTCCTCGGTCTTGGTCATCTCACGTCAAAGGGCTGCTGGCGCCGGGGCGGGCGGCCCCCGTATAAGGGGCTACGCGCAAACTCGGAAGCGGCGCGACCAGCGAGCTCATGGCCAAGAAATTTCTCGGCAATTCTGTCGTCCAGTACCTGATCGGGCGAGCCATCGGCGGCTATATGCTGTTCGTCGGGGCGACCACGCGCTGGAACTTGGTCAATCGTTCCGCCATCGAACCATTTTGGCGGCCGGACGGCGGCAAGCTGATCGGATGCATTTGGCATGGCCGCTTCTCACTTGTGCACAAGATGTGGTCATTCAAGTCGGGCGTGCCAAAGGCCAAGATGCTGATCTCAATGTCGCGTGAAGGTGGGATCGTGGCGCACACGGCAAGCGCAGTGGGCGCGGAGGTCATTCGCGGGTCCGCAGCCAAAGGCACGCAGCGCAAAGGCGGCGCCGAAGCGCTCCGCGCTATGGCCCGCCATATCGACGGCGGCGGCGTCATCTGCATGACCCCCGATGGACCGACTGGGCCGCGCATGCGCGCCAAGCGCGGCTCTGTGCAACTCGCCAAGCTCGCTAGCGCACCTTTATTGCCGGTGACGTGGTCGACCTCGAACCGCTTCGTCTTCAACGAAAGCTGGGATCACTTCGTGTTGCCGCTCCCGTTCGGACGCGGCGCCTTGGTATGGGGCAACCCCATCCCTCCGCCATCGCCCGATGCAAGCGATGCAGAAATAGAGCGCGTACGGCTTGCACTCGAAATCGAGATGAACCGGATCGCCGCGGAAGCAGATAGCCTTGCAGGCGTTGAGCCAATCATGCCGGCCGCGAGCCCAGCTGCGACGTCAAACGCAGAGCCGGCCGCAACGTGAGCTTCTCGCCAGCCCTTGCACTCTACGCGGCCGCGACGGCTGTCGTCGCGCCATTTGCAGGGCTGTGGCTGAACAGCCGCGCGCGTGACGGAAAGGAAGATCGCGCGCGCCTGCCTGAACGGTTCGGTCGCTACACGTCGCTTCGTCCTGCCGGCAAATTGGTTTGGCTGCACGCTGCAAGCGTGGGCGAAAGCGGCGTCGCGCTTTCGCTCATCGAGACGCTGGCTGCGCGCGATCCCTCGCTCTCGTTCCTGGTCAGCACCGGCACCAAAACGTCCGCTGACCTCGTCGCCCGCCGCAACCTGCCGCGCCTCACGCACGTCTTTGTACCGCTCGACAGCGCCGGGGCCGTGCGCCGCTTTTTGGAGTATTGGCGCCCCGATCTCGGTGTCTTTTTGGAAAGCGAGCTTTGGCCCAACCTCATTCTCGCCGCCGAGAAGCGCCGTATTCCCCTCGCGCTGATCAATGCGCGGATGAGCCCGAAATCACTCGCACGCTGGAGCCGCTGGCGCACAGCAGGCGCGCGATTGCTGAAAGCGTTCGCTTTCGTCGCGGCCGCCGACGCGCGCACCGCGGATGCGCTGAGCGTCGTACGCGGCAAGCCTGTGCCGCTGCTGGGCAATCTCAAACTCGCCGCGCCTGCGCCGCTCGTGGATGCCGGCGCGCGCGAAGCGCTTTCCGCGCAAATCGGCGCCCGGCCGCTTTGGCTCGCCGCCTCCACGCATGAAGGCGAAGACGAAATCGCGCTCGAAGCACATAGCCGTCTGCTCGCTGAATACCCCAACGCGTTGCTGATCATTGCGCCCCGCCACCCCGATCGCGGCGAAGCCATCGCGTCATTGGCCGGCGGGGCCCCGCGCCGGGCGCGGTTCGAGCCGATTGGCGATGCACGCGTTTATGTCGCCGACACGCTGGGCGAACTTGGCTTGTTCTACGATCTCGCGCCCGTTTCTCTCGTCTCTGGCAGCCTCATCTATCATTTGAAGGGTCACAACCCGATCGAGCCGGCAAAGCTGAACTCCGCCATTCTCACCGGCCCGCACTATGAGAGCTTCCAGGACGTGTTCGACGCCATCATCGACGCCGGAGGCGCACGCATTGTCTCTGGCGCCGATGAACTTGCAGAACAGGTCGCGGCGCTGTGGCGCGACGACGCTGCGCGCGCGCGTCAGTGCGCCGCCGCGCAAGCCGCGACCGCTCAAGGCGCCGGGGCGCTCGGCGAAACCGCAGAAAAATTGCTCGCCTTGATGCCGGCGCGGGCGAACGCAGAGGCCGCTCATGCGTCCGCCTGAGTTCTGGAAAGCCGATGTAGGCGGGCGCGACGCGGCGCTCGCGTTGCGGGCGCTGCTGACGCCGGTGTCTTGGCTCTACGCCTTCGCCGCGGCGCAACGGCAGAACACCACGGTTTCACGGCGCGCACCCGTGCCGGTCATTTGCATCGGCAACCTCACTGTCGGCGGCGCCGGCAAGACGCCGATCACACGCGCGCTCCGGTCCAAGCTCGGGCCGAACGTTCATACGCTGTCGCGCGGGTATGGCGGCCGCATCGAAGGCCCGCTGCGCGTCACCACCGATATGGATGCGCGCGAAGTCGGCGACGAGCCGTTGCTGCACGCGCGCGATGGCGCCGCCTGGATCGCGCGCGACCGCTTCGCTGGCGCCATGGCCGCCGCGCAAGCCGGCGCGCACGCCATCATCATGGATGACGGATTTCAGAACCCGAAACTCGCGAAAGACCTTTCCATCATCGCCGTCGATCCCGGGTTCGGCATCGGCAACGGCCAAGTGTTTCCCGCCGGCCCCCTACGTGAACGCCTCGCTGACGGCCTCGCCCGCGCCGACGCCGTGATCATTCTGCACAGCGCCCGCAGCGGCGACGACGACGCGCCGAGCCTCGACTGGCTCACCGGCTTTGTAAAACCGATCCTGCACGCACGCCTCGAACCCGCAGGCATTGCCCCCGACCGCAATCTCGTCGCCTTCGCGGGCCTCGCGCGCCCCGAGAAATTCTTCGATACTTTGGCGGCGATGGGCGGCAAGATCACCGAAGCGGTGCCGTTCGCCGACCACCACTATTTCACCGAAGACGATCTCGGCGTGCTCGCGCAAATGGCGGAAGAGCGCGATGCGATGCTGATTACCACCGAGAAGGACGCAGCCCGCCTCTCGCCGGAATGGCGCGCACGTGTCGCCATTTTGCCCGTCGCGGCCCGCTTTGACGATGAAACCGCGCTGGACGCCTTGCTCGCGCCGATTCGATCGCGGATGAATTCGACGCATGGCCAAGTCTAAGCCGCTCGATCTCGGATTTCGCCTGCAGGCGCTGGCGTGGAACGTCTATGTCGGCGGGCTTGGCGCGCTGGGCGTTGAGCGTGCATCGCGCTGGGGCGGCGCCATTGTGCCGGCGATTGCGCCGGTGAGCAGCGCCTGGAAAACCGCACTGCGCAACATCAAGATGTGCTTCCCAGAAGAGAGCGACGCTTGGCACCGCCAAATCCGCCATGAGTCTTTCCAGGAACTCGGCCGCATGACCGGCGAGTTTCCGCACATGGACAAATTCCTCAAACAGTATCGCAGTGGCGAGTTGCGCTTCGAGGGCAAAGAGATTGTCGAAGCCACGCTCGGCAAAGGCGCGGTCTATATCGGCGGCCACTTCACCGATTGGGAAGTCACCTCGCTCTGCCTCGCGCAGACCGATCCCAATTGCCACTTCACCTACCGCCCCGCCAACAATCCGATCATCGACAAATACATTGTCGATACGCGCGCCGCGTTCGGCCTGACGTTGCAAGCGGCGAAAGGCAAAGAAGGCGGCATGGGTTTGCTGCGCTCGCTAAAGCAAGGACGCGGTATCGCGCTGATGAACGACCAGAAATACAATGCCGGCCTCGCCGTGCCGCTGTTCGGCTACGATTGCATGACCGCCGATGGCCCCACGCGCCTCGCGCTGCGTTTCAAAGTACCGCTGATCCCGATCACCGGCCGCCGCATCGATGGCGTGAAATTTGTCGCCCGCGCTTACGACCCGATCCCGCTAGATTACGACAACCCGACGGACGAAGCCGTCTTCGCCGGCGTGAAGCGCATTAACGAATTCATGGAAGCACGCATCCGCGAAGCGCCCGGCCAATGGTTCTGGTCGCACCGCCGCTGGCCGAAAGAGGCCTGGCATCAGGCGGGCGTGATGTGAACTGGGTGCTTCCTTATCACCAGTTCGAGATTTCATCGCCACTGCGCCGTGAAGACGCGATCGCCGCCATTGCCGCGCGCGTCGAGCCTGTAAAGTGGTTTCGCCTCCGTTGGCCAAGCAGTGAGAACGACAATCGCTTCGAAGGCAAAGTCGGCGCTGATGGCTTCGAGATCAACCGGATCACCGGCTACAACAACGCCTTCCTGCCAATGGTCAAAGGTGAGGTGCGCGGCGTCGGCGCGATGTCGCTGATCGTGATCCGCATGCGCCCCGCTCTCTTCGTGTTGGCCATCTCGGCGGCGTGGGCCGCCGGCGTGATTGGCTTTCTGACTGTGACGACGGACATCGGCATCGCGGTCGCATTCATGATGGCGCTACTCTACGGCGTCTTCCTCGGCCTCTTCTGGTTTGAGGCCGACAAACAGCAAAAAACCTTGCGGACCATTTTCAACGCGGCAGACTGACGGCGGGAGGAAATCATGCGCACATTATTGCTCGGCGCCGCGGCGCTGCTTTCGGCGTGCGTCTCCGTCAACGCCAATGTCACGACGACGCCGGACGCCGCCCTTATCGCGGTGCAAAACGCCCGCGTGCGCGAATGCCCGGCTGCACGCCAACAAGCCAACGCGCAGAGCGAAGGCTTCGGCGCGCAGATTGGCGTGCTCGGCGAAGACGTGGCGCTGACGCCGCTCGCCGATCCCACCCGCGCCGTGCGCCTACGCCGCCTCACCATCCAACCCGGCGGCGTCATCGCTTGGCACGATCACAGCGCCGTCCAAGGCATGGCGCTCATCGTCTCGGGTGAACTCGTGGAGCGCCACAACACCTGCCTCGACGCGCTCACCTACCGCGCCGGCGACATCGCCCGCGAAGACGTGAGCACCGCGCACTCGTGGCGCAACGAAACGGATGAGATCGCCGTCGTGCTGGTCGCGCACGTGGTAGCGCGTTAGCGAACCAACTCCGCTCGCGCCGTCGCTAAACCTTGCACCGCCACGCTCGGATCAAGCTGTCGCCCATTCCAGCGCATGCGCCAGCACAGGTGCGGGCCGGTCGCGCGCCCGCTTGAGCCGACAGCGCCGAGGATTTGGCCCTGCGTCACCACATCGCCGACCGCAACATCGAGCCGGCTCATGTGCAGATACATGGTGATGAGGCCCTGACCGTGATCGATGAACACGAGCCCGCCTTCATAGTGCATATCCGGATTGGCAAGCGTCACCACGCCTGACGCCGGCGCGCGGATCGGCGTGCCGGTCGGCACGGCGATGTCGTAGCCGAAGTGCGGCGTTGAAGGCGTGCCGTTCAAAATGCGCTGATTGCCCCATGTGCCGGAAACGCGCCCGCCTTCGACCGGCATGATGAAGCCATCGAGAAAACCCGTCATCGGCGCCTGGCTGGCAAAGCCGATTTGCTTCAGCGCCGCCTCACGCGCGATCCGCGCTTGTACGGCTGGATCGGTCGGCGTCACCGTTTGCTGCGGCAAGCCGTCAATGCGCTGAATGTCAAATTGGCGCGGCGCGATCTCCAAGCGCTGACTTGCCGTCGTGCCCGCGTGAACCGCTTCGATCGTAAGCTGCGCCGGCGCTTCGCGGTTGAAGCCAACGACGATCCAACCATTGGCGTCGATCTGGCCGACACTCTCACCTTCAATGCGCACGTCCGATCCCGGCGCGCCTTGGCACACGGCGATGCCGCCTTGCGTGAACGCGCCAGCACAACGGAACGTCACCTCGCGCGGCACATTGGCTTCCGGCGCGGGCGCAGGCTGCGCGACTGGTGCAGCCGGCTCCGATTGCGCCGGCGCTTCCGCCGCTGCGCACGCCGCTAAAAAGAAGAGCGCCCCCGCCAGGAATCTCATTTGCGCTTCTCCGCTTCGAGCTGCTTCCAGCGCTGCGTCGCCTCCGCAGGGCCGCGATAGGCCTCCTGCAAATCGACGCTCCAATATTTGAGTTCATCCAGCGGAATGCGCTCACCGCTCACCGCGCACAGCACATGCGTGCCCTGCTTCAGGATGCTGATTTCGTTATCGCCATAATGGAGCTTCGCTTCGGCGCCGCCCGGATCGTGCTTGTTCATGCGAGTCTTTTACCCCCGGAGCGCCTGAACGTCACCCCAACGACGGGTCAGAAAAGGCTGCCTTGATCGCCGCCGGGCTTGCCCTTGGGCTTGGTTTTGGCGGGCTCCGCACCGGTCGGCGGATCGATCACGGCTTTTGCCTTATCGTCCGCAAACGTCAGTTCCACCACATCGCCGGACGACAAATCCTTGGCCGCGCGCACGAGCGTCCCGTCCTCGCGGTGCACCATCACGAACCCGCGCTCCAGCACCTTCTTGTGCGAGAGGCTCTCCAGCATCCGCGCCGACGCGTCCAAATGCTTCCGCTGCGCTTCAAGCGCGCGTTTGATCGCGGGCTGCAACCGCACAGCACTCCGCGCCAGCAAATCGCGCCGGCGCGAAATATCCTGACTCAAAGCCTCCGGCCGCAGCCGCGCAGCCACCCGATCCAGCTTCGATTGCGCCGCGCGCGTATTTGTGACGAGCGCCGCGTTCAAACGCTCCGCCGCGCGGTCGTAACGCTGCTGCGGAATTTGAAAGAGCGTCTCCAGCCTCGGCAGCTTTCCCGCAGCCGCACGAAATTCGGTGCGCCGACGCTCAAGCCCGCGCACCAAACTGTTTTTCAAGCGGCCATCGATTGATGTGATGCGCTCAATCAATTCGGCGCGCACCGGCACGGCTTTCTCGGCCGCGCCCGTTGGCGTCGGCGCGCGCAGATCGGACGCATAATCGATCAACGTGGTGTCAGTTTCGTGGCCGACAGCGCTGATCAGCGGAATCTCGCTCGCCGCCGCCGCGCGCACCACGACTTCCTCGTTGAACGCCCACAAATCTTCGATCGAGCCGCCGCCGCGGGCGACGATCAACACATCGGGACGAAGATCACCGGTGAGAGCATTGAAGCCCTTAATCGCGCGCGCCACCTGCCCCGCGGCTTCTGGCCCCTGCACCAGCACCGGCCACAGCAGAACGCGACACGGAAAACGCTCGCCCAAGCGATGCAAGATATCGCGGATCACGGCGCCAGTGGGTGACGTCACCACGCCAATGGTGCGCGGCAGATACGGGATCGGCTTTTTCCGCTCGCGCGCGAACAGCCCCTCCGCTTGCAGCTTCGCCTTCAACTTCTCCAACTGCGCCAACAACGCGCCGACGCCAGCCGGCGCCATGCGATCGCAGATCAGCTGATATTGCGACCGGCCGGGATACGTCGAAAGCCGCCCTTCAGCGACAACCTCCAAGCCTTCTTCAGGCTTGAAACCCAATTGCTGCACATTCGCCTTCCACATGACCGTGGAAATCGTTGCACCCTCGTCCTTCAAATCCACGTAAAGGTGGCCGGACTTGGCGATCATCACCCGGCCCAATTCGCCGCGCACCCGCACGCGGTCGAAATTGGTCTCCATCGTGCGCTTCACCGCCTGCGCCAGCTCGCTGACGCTCAGTTCAGGCAGATTGGATTGAGCGTGAGCCGCCGCAGCCTCGGTCATGGGGCCTTATATAGGGCGACTCGGGCCATCCCGAGCCCGAAATGACCGCTATCCCATGCTGGCGATTTTACTGAGCCGTCGAATCTTCTACAGGCGTCCGCGGATCAAGCCGCAAATCCGAAGTGGCCACGCGAAACCCCACATCGCTTCGGCGTATCTGATCGCCGTCGGCAAAATCAGCGTCGGTCGCGAAACTGCTCAATCGCAATGCTCTACCACGCGATCTCGACGAGAACCGCAGATCAACCTCGCCGGCACGCCAGGACCCGCCCCGAATAGTTCTATTTCGGCAGGGCTGCCCGGCAGGGATAACTTCGCTCGCCCGCTCCGTGTAGCAGTCTTCGACCCATTCATCGACGTTGCCAATCATATGGACGAGGCCAAACGCATTCGCCGCTCCTAATTGTCGCGGAGCGGTATGAGCGGCCGCGTCCGTGCACGCCAATGCCTCATTCGGAGGACGCGGCGGATTGCGCGGCCGGTCCTGAATGAGTGTTGCAACCATAGCGGCATCTGCCCCGTTAATGCCTGGGATTGCGCAAAGGCCGGCGACGGCGAAGTCACTCTCCTCACTGTTCGCGCGCGCGGCATATTCCCACTCGTCCTCGCGCAACAATCGATACGCGCGCCCTGTTTGCGCTGTCAGCCATTGCACATAAGCCTGCGCATCAGCCCAACTGACGCACACCGCTGGCTCGTTCACATGCCCCTGTTCAAACCCAATACGTCCCGCAAAACGCGCTTCGCGCTGAAACTCTAGGCCACCATTGTCATCATAATCTGCGTAACAGCCGCTCGCCTGCGTATGACCGCTCGATCGAAGAAATTGCGCATACTCCTGCGATGAAACTTCAAATTTGCCGACAGCAAACGGAGCGTTGACAACAACATCGCGCGCCTGCTCGTTGGCCTGCCTGCGAGCCGTATTTCCGAAGGTAAACTGCCCCGCCGGAACGACGACCATTTCCGGGCAATCCGCGCAGTCCCGGAAAGCGCTGTCGACGAATTCTTGACGCGGCGGTCCGGGCTCGACTGGGCGTGGCCAGAATTGATTTATAGCGAACGCGAGAGCCCCGACCGCGACCAGCCCAAATCCGAACGCGGCAAACCTGCCTGCGTTGCGACGCTCGCGATCCCTTTGAGCTTGTGGCTTACCGACCTTGCGCAGGAGACCTTCAATCAGGTTGCTAAAGTTTGGATGCGCTGACCAGTCAAAGCGCGAAGGATCGTGACGCCAATACGTGGCTTCGCTCAGCCGCCCTGCTGAGAGATCCACATATTGAACCTGCTTCAATCGAAGCGGCAGCTCCACCTCTGGATCGATGGCCGCGATAATAAGCTTGTTTTGTTTGTGCCCGTGATCAGCCTCGGTGAGGACCGGGCTACTCATTGTAACATTATTCGACCAGACAATAAGGCAAACCTTGGCCTCCTTGATCCGGTCATCGAGCTCGTGGTGCCAATCATCGCCAGCGACGATGAGATGGTCCCAAAACACAGAGAAGCCCCGAGCCTCTAAAGCCGAGACGATACTCGTCACGACGTCCTTGTCCGCACGGCGATAGCCGACAAACACCTGCGCCATTTTCCACCTACCCCTGACGGTATTATGAACCGTCGGTAATTCACCGGCAAGTTGAAGTTCGGCAGAGTCAGATCGTCGCGTGCTGTGCGAGTGGCCTTGCTCCCGCGCCCCGGAGGCGCTTCTTACCGGCCAAAATCATATCCCTGGGGGACCCGCCTATGCTTCGCCGCACTCTGCTGCTTTCCGCGATCGCCATTCCCGCACTCAGCGCCTGCGCCAGTACGGTCGGCGCGGCTGATCCGATGGCGCCGCTACCGCACGACACCAGCAGCCACGCCCGCCCTGATGAAGCCCGCGTGCGCCACGTCTCGCTCGACCTCACAGCCGATTTCGACCGCAAAGTCTTCCACGGCAAAGCCACGCTCGACATCGTCGCCCGCAATGATGCGCGCGAGATCGTGCTGGATAGCGATGGCCTCGTGATCCGCGCCGTGCGCGCCGGCACACGCGAGGCCGCTTACACGATCGGCGAAGTCAGCGCCGGCAAGGGGGCGCCGCTCACCATTCAGCTCAACGGCCCGCGTCAGATCGAAATCGAATACGAGAGCGCGCCCAATGCAAGCGCGCTGCAATGGCTGGAGCCGGCGCAAACCGCCAGCAACAAACGCTTCCTGTTCAGCCAAGGCCAGTCGATCCACAACCGCACTTGGATCCCGACGCAAGACAGCCCCGGCATCCGTCAAACCTATGACGCACGCATCGTCGTCCCGGCCGATCTGAAAGCGGTGATGAGCGCCGAGATGCTGACGCCCGACGGCGAGCCTGCCGGCGAAGGTCAACGCGCCTTCCGCTTCCGCATGCCGCAACCGATCCCGCCTTATCTCATCGCCATCGGCATCGGCGATCTCGCATTCCGCGCTGTCGGCCCGCGCACCGGTGTTTACGCCGAACCGAGCGTGGTCGAGCGCGGCGCGTACGAATGCGCCGACATGGAACGCATGATGGACGTAGCCGAGGCGCTCTACGGCCCCTATCGCTGGGGCCGTTACGATGTGCTGATCCTGCCGCCGTCGTTCCCTTATGGCGGCATGGAAAATCCGCGCCTCACCTTCCTCACACCCACCTTCCTCGCCGGTGATCGCAGCCTCGTTTCGCTCGTCGCGCACGAACTCGCGCACTCATGGTCCGGCAACCTCGTCACCAACGCGGTATGGGCCGATAGCTGGCTCAATGAGGGCTTCACCTCCTACATCGAAGGCCGCATCGGCGAAGCCTTGTTCGGCGCCGAGCACGCGCGTATGGCCGAAGCGCTCGCGTGGACCGACATCCAAGCCGCCCTCACCACCGTCACGCCTGACGGCCAACGTCTGCACTGGGTCGGCGAAGTCGACGCCAACGAAAATTCCAGCGCCATCACTTACGACAAAGGCGCGACCTTCCTGCGCACAGTCGAACGCATCGTCGGCCGCGACCGGCTCGACAGCTATCTGCGCTCCTACTTCGATCGCTACGCCTTCCAGCCGATGACGACGCAAGCCTTCCTCGCCGACTTCCGCCAGCACGTCGTACGCGGCGATGCAGCACTGGAAGCGCGTTTGATGCTGGACCAGTGGGCCTACGAGCCGGGCATTCCATCTAACGCCGTGGCGCCTGTCGCATCGGGCTTCGATGAAATTCCAAACTACGTCGCGGCCTTCGTCGCGGGCGGCCCAGCCGCCGCTGCGCCGTGGGAGCATTGGAACACGATGCAGCGCCAGCGCTATCTGCAAACCATGCCCCGCCAACTTCCGGCCGAGCGTCTCCGCGAACTCGAACGCGCCTTCGCGCTCGACACCATCGGCAACATGGAGGTGCGCTTTGATTGGTTGATGATCGCAGTCCGCAACGGCTATCAGCCGTCCGGCCCGGCTGTGGAGCGTTTCCTCAGCGAGCAAGGTCGCGGCAAGTTCGTGCGTCCGATCTATCGCGCACTGATGGATGAAGGCGCATGGGGCCAAAACCTCGCGCGCACGCTCTACCGAAATGTGCGCGGGCGCTATCACCCGATCGTGCAAGCCGGCGTCGATCGCATCGTGACGCCTGCATAATACGGACCGCCGGTGTTTGCCGACGGCACGCCGGCGGTCCATAAGTGCGCCATGAGTTCGATAAACATACTCGGCGTCGCGGGCAGCTTGCGCAAAGGCTCGCTCAATCGCGCCTTGTTACGCGCCTGTGTGAAGCTTGCGCCCGCCGACGTGACGATCACACCGTACGATCTCGATGATGTGCCGCTCTATAACGGCGATGTCGAAGCCGCTGGCGATCCGCCGGGGGTCGCAGCATTCAAGCAAGCCATCGCCGCGGCCGACGGCGTTCTCTTCGTCACGCCCGAATACAATCACGGCGTCCCGGGCGTCATGAAGAACGCGCTCGACTGGGCCTCGCGCCCCGCCCGCGGCGCCTCGCTCGGCGGTAAGCCCGTCGGCATCATCGGCGCCTCGCCAGGTCAAACCGGCTCCGCGCGCGGCCAAAGCCAATTGCGCCAAGCCTTCGAGTTCACCAATTCGTTCTGCATGCCGCAGCCCGAGATCCTCGTCTTCCGCGCGCACGAGAAGTTCGACGCAACTGGCGAACTAACAGACGCAAAGACGGCGGAGTTCCTGGGCAAGTATCTTGAAGCGCTGCACGCATGGGTGCTGCGCTTCAAGTGACGCCGCCCGAGGACGCAGCGCTCATCGCGCAAAGCCTTGAAACCGCCGCCGAGCGCGGCGGCGATCTTACAGCCGCCTTCTACGAACGCCTCTTCCACGATCGCCCGGAACTCGAGCCTCTCTTTATCATGGACACGGACGGCGCCGTCCGCGGCGAGATGCTCTCGCGCGCGTTCGACGCCATTCTCGATTTCATCGGCCCACGCGCCTACGCCCATAATCTGATCAGCGCTGAAGCGACGAACCACGATGGTTACAACGTGCCGCGCGAGGCGTTCGCCGATTTCTTCGCAACGATCCGGGATGTGGTGCGCGCTGTCTGTGCCGAGACGTGGTCGGCTGACATGGCGGCGGCTTGGCAGCGTTTCCTGCCTCGATCGCCGGATACATCGCCGCCGCCTAGCCCGCCTCTCCGCTTGACCAGCGCGACGTCCCGCCGCAATCCACACCCATGAAGATTCTCATCGTCGGATCGGGCGGGCGCGAGCACGCTTTGGGCTGGAAACTGAAACAGAGCCCGCTGGTTTCGGAACTCATCTCCGCGCCGGGTAATCCAGGCCTCGCGGAACTCGGCCGAACGGTCCCGATCAAAGTCGATGCGGCCGGCGATCTGGCGTCCTTTGCCATGCGCGAACAGATCGACCTCGTCGTCATCGGCCCCGAAGTGGCGGCAGCCGCAGGGCTTGCCGATAGCTTGGCGAAAGTCGGCGTGCCGTGCTTCGGCCCAACGCAAGCGGCGGCGGAGCTCGAATCCTCCAAAGCCTTCATGAAGGATTTCTGCGCCCGCCACGCCATCCCCACCGCCGGCTATCAAGTCTTTGACGACGCCATCCGCGCCAAAGCCTATCTCGGCGATCGTGAGCCGCCATTCGTCATCAAAGCTGACGGGCTCGCCGCCGGCAAAGGCGTGATCATCGCCGAAACGCGCCGCGAGGCGGACGCCGCGATCGATGAAATTCTCTTCCTCCGCAAATTCGGCACCGCCGGTCAGCGCATCGTCATCGAAGACTTCTTGCCCGGCGAAGAAGCCAGCTTCTTTGCGCTCTGCGATGGCGAGACCGCGATCCCGCTCATCGCAGCGCAAGATCACAAGCGCGCCTATGATGGCGACAAAGGCCCCAACACTGGCGGCATGGGCGCCTATTCACCGGCGCCGGTCTTCACCGACCAAGTGCGCGATCAAACGATGGAGCAAATCATCCTGCCGACCTTGCGCGGGATGAAAGCCGAAGGCCGCCCATTCGTCGGCGTTTTGTTTGCCGGTCTGATGATCACGCCCGAAGGGCCAAAGCTTATCGAGTTCAACGTCCGCTTCGGCGACCCCGAATGCCAGACGCTCATGCGCCGAATGAAAAGCGACCTCGCGCCCATCCTGCTCGCCGCAGCCAAAGGCGAACTCGCCAGCGCGCCCGCCATTGAATGGGACGAACGCCCCGCCGTCACTGTCGTCTACGCCGCGCAAGGCTATCCCGACGAGCCGCTTACCGGCTCCGTCATTCGCGGCATCGGCGAAGCCAATGCGGTGCGCGATGTCGTCATCTTTCACGCCGGCACGCGCTTGGACGAAGACGGCAACCTCCGCGCCGCGGGCGGCCGCGTCCTCAACGTCACCGCCACCGGCGTCACGCTGAAAGACGCTGTCGCCAGCGCCTACGCCGCCGTCCGCCAAATCGATTGGCCCGGCGGCTTCTGCCGCAGCGACATCGCCTGGCGGGCGCTAGCGAAGTAGCGCGCCGCTGTCCTTCCCCTTGTCGTCATTCCGGGGCAATGCGAAGCATTGAACCCGGAACCCAGGGGCTGACACAAAGCTGGTTGCCCCTGGGTTCCGGATCGCGCTCCGCGCGTCCGGAATGACGAATGAATTTGGAATCGCGATGACTGAAACAGAAGACCCGCACGCTCAGTTCAAAGGCGTAAAGCCCGTCGAAGAGCGGCATCGCTTGGATGAAGCGGCGCTGGAACCGTGGCTGCGCGCCAACGTCGAAGACTATTCCGGCCCGCTGACCATCAATCAGTTCAAAGGCGGCCAATCTAACCCGACATACCAACTCGTCACGCCGACGCGGAAATACGTCCTGCGCAAAAAGCCGGGCGGAAAACTTCTCCCCTCAGCCCACGCAGTCGATCGCGAGTTCCGCGTCATGTCTGCGCTCCACCCCACCGGCTTTCCGGTCGCGCGCCAGTACGCGCTCTGCACCGACGACAGCGTGCTCGGCGCGATGTTCTACGTGATGGAAAACGTCGACGGCCGCGTGCTTTGGAACGGCGCACTTCCGGAACTGGAAAAGCCACAACGCCGCCAGCTTTACGAAAACAAAATCGCAACGCTGGCGAAGCTCCACAACACCGACCACGTCGCCATCGGCCTCGGCGATTACGGCAAGCCCGGCAATTATTTCTCGCGCCAAATCGATCGCTGGTCGAAGCAATACAAATTGAGCGAAACCGAAAACATCGACGAGATGAACCGGCTGCTCGAATGGCTGCCGCAGACCATCCCGCCGGGCGAGCGCACCTCAATCGTCCACGGCGATTATCGCCTCGACAATCTGATCCTCGACGCTGACGCGCCGCGCGTCAAAGCCGTGCTCGATTGGGAGCTTTCAACGCTCGGCGATCCGCTCGGCGACTTCACCTATTATCTGATGAATTGGGCCATGCCGCACGATGGCCGCGCCGGCCTCGGCGGCCTCGATCTCGGCGAGATCGGCATCCCGACGCTCGAAGAAGCCGTGCAACTCTATTGCGCGCAGACGGGCCGCGACGGCATCGCCTCGCTCGATTGGTATTTCTCCTACAACGCCTTCCGCCTCGCCTGCATTCTGCAAGGCATCGCCGGCCGCGTCCGCGACGGCACCGCCGCCAGCGCCCACGCCACGCAAATGATCGCGCGCATCCGCCCGCTCGCCAGCGCCGCCTACATGTACGCGCAAAAAGCCGGCCTCAAATGAACGAACGGCAGCGTGACCTCTTCCTCTGGCTCTGGTCGCGCCGCCGCAAACCAGGGCAAACCGCGATCGCCTTGCGCGGCGCGCTGATCGGCGCACTCGGCGGCCTCGTGTTCGCCTTCATGCTTTCGCCAGGCAGCGATGCGCCAGCTTACGACATCATCGGCCAACTCGCGCCCATGGCGCGCCTCATCGCGCTATCGGTGCCCGCCTTCGCGTTCATCGGCTGGCTCGGCGCCAACCGCGTCTACGCCGCGCAAGAAGCCATGTACCAAAGCATGCTCGCCTCCGGCGCCGAGGTGCCCGCGCAAAAGCCGGTGATGCAAGCGAGTGACCGCGGCCCCGCTGTTGCGGTTGGCATCGCCGTCGCCATCATCGCGGGCTTCATCATCTTCCTCTTTGTTCAATACGGATAGACGGCGTGACCAACCGCGAGGAGAGCATTTTTCTTTGGGGCTGGGCGCGCCGCCGGCGCGAGGGCCAACGCGTGACGCTGGTGCGCGGGCTATTGATCGGCGCAATTGGCGGCTTCGTTTTCGCCGCCATCATGCTCTTTGCGATGACACAGGGCGGCGCCAGCTTCGGCGTCAGTGAAGAGGCAGCGGGGCCAATTCTCGGCGCGATCGCCCGCGTGCTGGGCCCAACACTCTTTCTCTTCGTCATATCCATTGCCGCGTTCGCGGGGCTCGGCGTTTTCGTCTCCATCGTCATCTGGCGACGTATGGAATGGCGTTACCACGCACTGCTGGAGGCTGGCCGCCATGTACCGGCAGACGAGCCTGTCCTCACTGCCGCCGAGAAAAGGACAAAGTGGATCATTGTCGGTGGCTTTGGCCTCCTCAGTCTCTTCTTGCTCGGCATGGTGCTCTGGGAAATCCAGTCCGGCACACTGTGATCGCTGCCGGTCGCGCGTAATCGGTGACGAAGACGCAATGCGGCGGGATCAATGCTCCACTCACGGAGAATGCACATGCTGCAACGCGGAAAACTGATCGCTGGCGCGCTGGCGCTCCTAGCAGGCTCCAGCTTCACGCAACAAGCGCAGCCAAAAGTTCCGCGCGTCATCCACGCGGGACGCCTCCTCGCAGACGGCGTGATTGAAAGCGGACATTGGTAGGAATTTGTCAGAGCGGCTACGCTTGGCCCAATTCGGACATTCCATCGCGATAGACAGCGAACCCGTGTCCTGGTTCATGAACGATCATGATGCGCGCTCTTCTGCTTGTGACGGCGTTGTCGGCATGCGCTACGGCACCGGCCCAACAGCGATGGACGGCGCCGGACGCCGCCTTTCAGCTAACGATCCCAGCGGGCTGGAGAAGCGTAGAGGTCGGCGGCTTGGCGGAGGGAACCCAGCTTCTCCTTATGCCCGAGGCAGAGGGTGCGCAGTGTTATGTGGATAGCAGAAATCGCTGGGAATCTTCTCTAACACAAAGCGAGGTAAATACGCACTTTGCCGAGGGCGTATTGCCAAACCTAATTCGTGCCGGCGCTACGCGCCTGCGGTTTGAAAGTGCGCCAGTAGATGGCGTCCACGTCATAACCAACGCGGTGCTGTCACCGGAAACCGGCGCTCGTTACATACAGCGGCGTTTTATGATCACCGAGGCGGGGCACATCTCGCTCTACGGGATCGAGTGCCGAACTGATAGGCAAGTGTCCGACGTTCTCGTGAACGATATGGATGATTTCGTTCTGTCCCTTCGATTCGTCCGCTAACGGCGAAAGCGAGCCGGCTGCCGACGAATTGCGGAATGTCCGTTCCGGGCCGACAGCAACCGCCGCCTATCCCACACCAAAGCACGACTTCACCCAACAAAATCAAGCACCGCGCAAAAACGTATCCTACACCCGAAAAGCTGAGCGATACTCAGCGCATCCCTCGCATGGGAGTTCTCGTTGCTAGCCGAGCAATTCAGAAGCGAGGGATGTGATCGAGCGTGAAGGTGCTGTCCGTAACGCGTCCGGCTACCCGGAAGCGGCGGCGCGAAACCAGAGGGGGCGCCCTCGAAGTGAGCGCGGAAATTCCGTCAGCAATGACGGCGACAGAGCACACCGAAGCCCGCGGGATAGCAGCGTAAGGCGCGAACCGCGGGAGATACCAGGCTTTAAAGGCAAGAGCCTGCACGCGGTCGGGGACCTATCCAGGAGAGTGAAAAACCTCCCCGTGACGGCCCGATCGAAAACGATCGCAACGGGGCGCGTGCGACGCGCGGTGTTGGTCAGCGATGATCAGCACACAACAGAGACTACCTCGGCGCTTCCCATGCGCCCCGTCTCCCTTCTTCGGGGATCGGTTATCGGGACTTGGGCTTCGAGAAACGGCGGCGTTCATCAACGCGCGCTGCGCGTACGGCTGCGTCCCGATAACCGATCCCCGAGAACCGACAACCGACTTCGGCGGACCGTTTCATGCCGTTCCTTCAATTCGCTCGACTGTGATCTCTCCTGCCCGCGCGTAAGTGGTTGACGGCGCGCCGCAGCAGCAGGATCAAAGCACAAACGGGGGAAATCCATGCTGTCACGCGCCACAACATTCGCGAGCGCACTCGCCGCCTTGGCCATGCTCGCCGGCTCCAGCTTCGCGCAAGACGCGCAAAGCCAAGTCGCGCACGTCATCCACGCCGGACGCCTCCTCGCCGACGCCTCAACCGGCCGCGTCCTGACAGAACAATCCATCCTCATCGGCGCCGATGGACGCATCATCGGCATCGAAGCGGGCTACGTGACGCCCGCGGGCGCCGAGATCATCGACCAGCGCGCGCGCTTCGTGCTCCCCGGCCTGATCGACAGCCACGTCCACCTCACCGGCGAACTTGGCCCCAACCAATTGCTCGAAGAGGTGCAGCTCACATCGTCGGACGCTGCGCTGCGCGGCGCACAGAACGCGCGCACCACGCTGAACGCCGGCTTCACCACCGTCGCCGATCTGGGCGCGCCGAACGATTCAATCTTCGCACTGCGCCGCGCCATCGCCGAAGGCCGCGTCCCCGGTCCGCGGATCATCGCCTCCGGCTCATCCGTCACGCCCGATGGCGGCCACGGCGATGCGAACGGCTTCTCGCCCGACGTTGTTGATGTTCTGCGCAGCCCGTCCGCATGCTCCGGCGCTGACGCTTGCCGCCGCGCCGTGCGCCGCCAAATCCAAGCCGGCGCCGACGTGATCAAGATCACCGCAACCGGCGGCGTGCTTTCGAACACCGCAGCCGGCGTCGAGCAGCAATTCTCCGACGAAGAACTCCGCGCCATCGTTGAATCCGCTCACGCCATGGGCCGCCGCGTCACCGCGCACGCACACGGCGCTGGCGGCATCAACGCCGCCCTCCGCGCCGGCGTCGATTCCATCGAGCACGGCTCTTACACCGACGCAGAATCTCTCCGCCTCATGCGCCGCTCCGGCGCTTACCTCGTGCCCACCATTCTGGCCGGCGTCACCGTTGAAGAATTGGCCGACGCTGGCGGCGTGCTGACGCCGAACCAAGCGCAGAAGGCCCGCGAAGTCGGCACGCGCATGCGCCAATCGATCCAGAACGCGCGCCGCGCCGGCATCCGCGTCGCCTTCGGCACCGATAGCGGCGTCTCGCGCCACGGCATCAACGCCCGCGAATTCCAGTTCCTGGTCGAAGGCGGCTACACCCCGATGCAGGCGATCCAGATCGCGACCATCAACGCCGCCGATCACCTGCAGCTCGGCAACGTCACCGGCCGCATCGCCGCTGGTTACGCCGCCGATATCATCGCGGTGGACGGCGATCCGACCCAAGATGTGGCGGTGCTGATGCAGGTGCCGTTCGTGATGGCGCGCGGGGCTGTGTTCAAGAACGAGTAACGCCCGTTCCCAGCGCCGGCAAACAAGGCTAACTCGGCCCCATGCTGCGCGTCATCGCTCGCGGCGGGGCCGGGGCGGATTGCCAAAGCCCCACCGCACTCTGGTACGATCTTGAAAATCCCGACGAGGCCGAAGAGGCGGAAGTCGAAGCAAGCCTGCGCGTCGATGTGCCGACGCCCGCCGAGCGCGCCGCCTTCGAAGAATCCGCGCGCTATTACGAAGAAGGCGACACCCTCCACCTCACCGCCACCCTGCTCGGCCGCCGCGAAGAAGGCCGCTTCGTCTCCGGCCCAGTCACCTTTATCCTTACCAACGGCAAACTCGTCACCGTCCGCCACATCAGCCCGCGCGCGTTCGAAATCGGCCAGGGCCGCGCCTCAGCCCGCATCGGCTCCGCCCAGACCGGCGCCGACGTGCTGCTCGCCCTCGTCGAAGGCGCCGCCGAACGCCTCGCCGATCTGCTTGCCGAAGTAACGACCGACGCGAACACGCTCTCACAACGCGTCTTCGACGAAGCCGACACCATCGATTTGCGCATCGCGCTGCGTGACCTTGGCAAGCTCGGCGCACTCGCGGCGCTCGCACACGATTCACTCTCCAGCCTGCAGCGGCTGCTCGTCTATGCGCGCGCATCGCAAAAGAAGTATGCGTTCGATCCGGCTCGCCTTTCGGCTCTCGCGCGCGACGTCAACGAACTAGAGCGTATCGCCGAGGCCGTGCAGCCGCGTCACTCCTACCTGCAAGACGCCATGCTCGGCCTCATCAACGCGCAACAAACCAACGTGCTGAAAGCGCTCTCGCTCGCCACCATCGCCTTCGTGCCGCCAACTTTGATCGCCTCGATCTTCGGCATGAATTTCGAAGCCATGAGCTGGTTTGAGCACGATTGGGGGCCGTGGATCGGCTTTGCGCTGATGATCATCGCGCCTGCGGCATTGTTCGCCATCGCCAAATGGCGGCGCTGGTTCTGAGCGGAACTCACCCTCGGGCAGCAGCGTTCTGCCCCATATGAAATCAGGAGAACAGCGATGAGGAAATTTATCCTCGCGGCGTCGGCTGCGATGCTTATTTCCGCGTGCGGCACGCAGCTCGGTGATCGCATGGCCACAGGCGCAGCGATCGGTGGCGGCGTCGGCCTCGCAGCTGGCGGCATCGGCGCAATCCCTGGCGCGATAATCGGCGCGGGCGTCGGCGCGTTCACCCCGCCGGACCAAGTTAACCTTGGTGAGCCCGCCTGGGATGACGAAACGGGTGATCGCTACAACGAAGACGGCAGCCCGAAATAGCCACATTCCTCTCGCTTCATTGTCGCCATATATGGCGCAAGATTCGTAGACAAATTAGAGATCGAGCGTCGCCTAAAGCGGCGCTCGATCCATTTGAGGAGTAGGTCATGCAGAAGACTGTCATGCTCGCAGCAGCGGCGGCCACGATCGCGTTGGCCGGCTGCGGCACGCAAATGGGCGACCGTGTCGCCTCCGGCGCGGCCATTGGCGGCGGCGTAGGCCTCGTCGCTGGCGGCGTCGGCGCCATCCCGGGCGCCATCATCGGCGGCGCAGTCGGGGCCTTCACACCGCCGGAAAACCTCAATCTTGGCGAGCCCGTCTGGGACGAATGATTGCGCTCGGGCCCAGCCGCGCTTAAGCAGCGGGCCAAATAGAGGCGCCCGTCTGTGCTGCGGGAGTGCCGAGGACGAGACATGGCCGCTTTAGAATTCACCCGTCGCTACGCGATGGCGCATCGCCTGTTGGCGACCAAGAGCCCGAAGTGCGCAATCCCGCATGGGCACAACGAGTTCGTCACCGTGCGCCTGGCGCCCACCGCGAGCTTCCGCTTCAGCGAAACCAATTCCGCCGCGCCTTTCGAGCAAATCAAGAAGCGCTGGCATCAATGGATCGACGAACACGTCGACCACACGCTGCACCTCGGCGAAAACGATCCGCTGATCGCCTTCTTCCGCGAACATGAACCGGCGCGCCTCGCGCAGATAATGACCTTCCAAGGCGATCCAACCACCGAAGCGCTCGCCGCCTGCTTTTGGCTGAAGCTCAGCGCCTTCGTCGCCAACGAGGGCCTGCCGTTCACGGTCTCCGAAGTCCGCATCGAAGAAACGCCGACCAACACCGTCATCGTCAACCGCGACGTGTTCGACGCAGGCGCCTGTGGCCTCAAGACCGGCGCATGGCCGACCCGCGCCGATATGAGCATCAACGATTTCTGAGCCAATGAAGTCGCGCTAGGCTCCGAATCCACGCGGAGCCCAGCATGCCATCCTTCCTCACCTCGCCGCAGGTCGCGCCGATCCTGCTTTTGATTGCGTCGAACATCTTCATGACGTTCGCCTGGTACGGGCACCTCAAGTTCAAATCGACCCCGCTGCTGATCGCCATAGTTGTGGCGTGGGGCATCGCGTTCATCGAGTATTGCCTGGCTGTGCCGGCGAACCGGATCGGCAGCGCCGTCTATTCAACCGCCGAATTGAAGACGATGCAGGAAGTCATCACGTTGGTGGTCTTCATCGGCTTCTCGACGCTGTTCCTGCGTGAGCATCTTGGCTGGAATCACCTGCTCGGTTTTGCGCTGATCGCGCTTGGCGCCGGCGTTGTCTTTCTCGGCAAAGCGCCGGTCAGCTGAGCGCCCAAACGAACCACGGCATCCCAATCGCCAGCGCCATCGCGAGTTCGACGCCGCAACTGATGCGATTGAACTTGGTGTCTGTTCTGTCGCGCACCATCGAGACAAAGCGTCCGAACGCAGCTCCGGCCCAGCCCGCACACAAGGCCGCTGACGCGCCAGCCGCCACGACACCGACCAGCGCGCCGCCGCTCAGCAAATAGCGCAGCGCCAGCAACAGCGCCGCCAAGTGCAGTCCTAAGAACACGCCGCCATAGGTCGCGCGAAATTCCGCAAAGCCGCCTCCCTGCTCATCGGCCTTGAGCCGCACAAATCGCGCAGCCCATTTCGGATCGATCAGCGCGCGCGCGCCGAGCGCTGCGCCGAGGCACAGCGCCAGCACGTTCAACCCCCACGCAAAAAGCATCAGCGCATGCCGGGCAGGCTCTCGCCTTCATCCTTCCGGCGCTTGCCGGTCCAGCCATATTTGGCCAACTCGTTCAGCGCGATGGTGCGGGCGTGCACCTCATCGGGACCATCCGCCAAACGCAACGTGCGGATGCCAGCGTAACTCTTGGCCAAGCCGAAATCCTGGCACACGCCGGCGCCGCCATGCGCCTGGATCGCGTCATCGATGATCTTCAGCGCCATACGCGGCGCCGCGACCTTGATCATCGCGATCTCGTTCTTGGCGACCTTGTTGCCGACGCGGTCCATCATGTCGGCGGCTTTCAAACACAACAGCCGCGTCATCTCGATATCAATGCGCGCATCGGCGATGCGTTCTTCCCAGACGCTGTGCTCGGCAATCGTCTTGCCGAACGCCACGCGCGAGGTGATGCGCTTGCACAAAGCTTCGAGCGCCGCTTCCGCGGCGCCGATCGTGCGCATGCAATGGTGGATACGGCCCGGGCCCAAGCGCCCTTGCGCGATCTCGAAGCCGCGGCCTTCGCCGAGCAGCAAATTTTCTACCGGGACGCGCACGTTCTTCAGTTCGATTTCCATGTGGCCGTGCGGGGCGTCGTCATAGCCGAACACGGTGAGCGCGCGGTGGATGGTGATGCCCTTGGCGTCGAGCGGCACCAGGATTTGGCTCTGCTGCGAGTGCTTGGGATTATCCGGATTGGTCTTGCCCATCAGGATCGCGACCTTGCAGCGCGGATCGCCGGCGCCGGACGACCACCACTTGCGGCCGTTGATCACGTAGTCATCACCGTCGCGCTTGATCTCGCACTGGATGTTCGTCGCGTCCGATGACGCCACCGCAGGCTCCGTCATCAAGAACGCCGAGCGTATTTCGCCGTTCATCAGCGGCTTCAGCCACTTATCTTTCTGCGCACGCGTGCCGTAGCGCTCGAACACTTCCATGTTGCCCGTATCCGGCGCCGAGCAATTGAACACTTCCGAGCCAAACGCGACGCGACCCATCAATTCGGCCAGCGGCGCGTATTCGAGATTGGTAAGGCGCGGGCCTTCGAACTCGAACGTATCGTCCACGTGCGGCGCGCCGGCGCTCGGCGGCATGAACATATTCCACAGGCCCTGCGCCTTCGCCTTCGCCTTCAGCTCCTCGACCACCGGCAGCACCTTCCAGCGCGAGCCTTCCTTCTGCTGCGCCTCGTAAGTCGGCACAGCCGGATAGACGTGCTCGTCCATGAAGCCTTGGACCTTGTTGATCCAGTTCTGGGCGTTTGCGGAATGTTCGAAATTCATGGGCGTCCTCCCACGGCGCTAGCGGCGTGTTTGGCGGCACGCTAAAGCCGAGGCTGACCGGGGGCAATGCGCGCGATGGACCTTGCCGCAACGATACTCACGCTTGGCCGCGTGCGGCTGGAGCCTTTCGAGGAGCGCCACCGCGAGGGGTTGAGCGCCATCGCCGCCGCCGAGCCTGAGCTGTTCCGTCACATGCCGTTCCCGGTCGAACGGCTCGGCTACGGCGCCTGGTTCGATCTGCTGCGCGCCGACCAAGCCGCCGGCCGCTCGATTCCGCACGCCGTGTTCGCCGACGACCGCATCGTCGGCCAATCCTGCTACCTCAACATCCGCCCGCGCGACGCCGGCGTCGAAATCGGCTCCACCTGGTACGTGCGCGCCGCGCAAGCGACGTTCGTCAACCCAAGCTGCAAGCTCCTGCTAATCGGCAGCGCTTTCGCCCAAGGCGCCGAACGCGTCGAACTCAAAACCGACGCGCTCAACGAACGATCACGCGGCGCCATGCTGAAAATGGGCGCGACGTTCGAGGGCATCCACCGTCGCCACATGCGCCGCGCGGATGGGAGCTTGCGGGATACCGCGTGGTTCTCCGTGATCCGCGAAGAATGGCCCGCGGTGAAAGCTGGGCTGGAAGCGCGGCTACCATAAACCTCTGCTTCAAAGGCCTCGCGACTTGAGTTACAATCGCCCCGACGCGAGCGCCGCCATGCGGCCAATCGGGGCGCTCCCCGCCGCGCCGCTCTCCCACTCAACAGAGGAGGCGCGCGTGTCATCGCTCGCAGTATCTTTCATGCTTCTCCTTGTCGTCCTGGTGACGGCGACCATTTCCGGCGTCTTCGGCATGGCCGGCGGGCTCATGCTGATGGGCGCGCTGACGCTTGCCATGCCGGTCTCCGCCGCCATGGTTACGCACGGCGCGGTGCAATTCGTGTCCAACGGTTGGCGCGCCGTGCTGCACCGCCAGCACATCAACTGGCGCATCATCGTCATGTATGGCGCGGGCTCCGCCATCGCGGCCGCCATCCTGTTGCTGGTGACGTATGAGCCGACGAAAGCTTGGGTGTTCCTGCTGCTCGGAATCGTGCCCGGCCTCGCCTGGATCCCCAAAGGCCGCTTCAATCTCGACGCCGCCAAGCCTTCGCACGCAATCGCCTGCGGCCTCACCGTAACGGGCCTCAACGTCGTCGCCGGCGTCTCCGGCCCGTTGCTCGACGTTTTCTTCGTGCGCACGGCGCTGACGCGCCACCAAATCGTCGCCACCAAAGCGGCGACGCAAGCGTTCAGCCACACGGTGAAGATGGTGTTCTATGGCGCGCCGCTGCTGGGCCTTGCAAACACCGGCATACCGGCTTGGTGGTTCTTCGCCATCGCAGCCCCACTCGCGATGATCGGCGCCTGGCTCGGCGGCAAAGTGCTCGACAAGATGAGCGACGTGAACTTTTTGAAGTGGACGAAGTGGATCGTGACGGCGATTGGCGTGGCCTATCTCACCCAGGCGGCGATGATGTTCCTGCAACCCTAAACATCGCTGCCCTCACCGAGCGGCGCGCCCTCTTCGATATCCAGCAAATCCGCCGGCTTGCACTGCAGCGCTTCGCAAATTTTCGCCAGCGTCTCGAAGCGCACGCCCTTCACCTTGCCTGTGCGCAGCAACGAGAGGTTCGCTTCCGTAATGCCGACGCGCTCGGCGAGATCCTTCGCCTTCATCTTGCGGCGAGCCAGCATCACGTCGAGGGTGACGACGATGCGCATCAGACGATCTGATCGTTCTCGGATTTGAGCGAGGCGACCGCCGCATCGAGCACGCCGCCGATCATCATCACGGATGCTGCAAACACCATGAGTGCGATGTCGAGCGGATCGAAACGCCACGTGAACGGGGCGCCGCCAAGCAAAGAGATTGCGAGCGGCGAAATGAGCATCTTCAAGAAGAACGCTGCAAGCGCTGACAAACCCGCCAGCTGGAAAGCAGTGCTCGCCTTATCGGAGACGAACCGGCCATCATGGTATTCAACCATCACAGGCTGAAGCATGATGACGGCCGCGGCCGCCGCCATGGCCGGCGCATAGCTTAGAACTTTGATCAAAATCGCGGCGGGCGCGCCGACCTGAACCGCCCACGGCGCCGGCTCGAACGTCACCAGGTAAATCTCACCGATAAAAGGCAGCCCGATTGCGGCGACGAGAATTGGGATCAACATCGCGCTGATGACGCGCATCTGCCCGGCTTGCGCCCGCGCTTTTTGGATACGGCTATCAACGTTGCTCATCAGACGATCTCATCGTTTTCTTGTTTGATCTTCGCGGCCGCCTCGAGCACGCGGCCCAGCACCATCACGAAAGCTGCAAAAGCAATGAGCCCGAGATCGAATGGCTCCATGCGCCAGATGAAGCCGCGGCCCTCTTGCGTGATCCAGCTGACGATCGTCGGCGATGCGACGATCTTGAACACCAGCGCCCAGATCGCGCCCTCGCCGGCTTTGCGCACGTGCGCGCTGGCGCGCAGCGTGAAGAACTGACCCTTGCCGTATTCATCGAGCACCTTGCTGAGATCGATCAGCGCGCCCGCGAGCAGGAAGCTCGGCAGCGCCATCAGCCAGAACACGCCGACGGCGTTGAACAAGTTGGCGGCGCCTTGGAGGTCAGGCGTCACCTCGCGGTTGCGGAAAGCACCGATAACGGGATCCACCTCACCCGCGACAGCGCCGAGAACAATCAGCACGGCGGCGACCACGGCGACCGTCGCCGCGCCTCCCGCGAGTTCCTGTGCGCGCGCCAAGGGCGCAACGGCGGCATTCGACATGGGCGACCCCTCAAGCATCGCGATAATAAATTATTGTCTTACAGCTATAATTATCGCCATTCAATAATTTGTCAAGTCGGGCGTTCGGCGCTTGGTTAAGGCTCCGTCAACCCGCGCGCTCGTCCCATGGAGGTTCAGAGATTCGGGACGGCAAATAATGCCCATCATCACCCACGTGCTGCTCTACGCCGCCTACGCGACGATCGCGCTCACGGTTGGCGCGGCGCTTAATCAGGTCGGCGGCCAGGACATTGGCGGCTCGTTCCTCGGCGGCATCGCGCTCTTCTGCGCTTGTGCCGTCACGCACGCGAGTATCTCCGCCAGCGCAGCCGCGGGTCGCATCGGCGGCACGGAAAAGCGCATCAAGGGCGACATGGAGCGCTTGCGCGCCGCGCACCGCGAAGTGACGGCTGACATTGATGCCGTGCAAGCGCGGCTCGACCAGATCGAAACGCAGGTCGCATTTGGCGCGCCGGCGCCGCCGCCACAGATCGAAGCGCCGCAGCACGGCAGCGCTCAGATTGAACTTAAGCTCATCGATCAGATCGTCGATAAACTCGGCGCCGCGATGGATGCGCGCCTGCATTCGATACAGGCCGCCGGCAATGTCACGCCCATCCATCCGAACGTTGCGCTCGGGCCGATCGATCTCGTGCGCGAAGCCTTGCTGGAAAGCCGCGTTGAATTGCATTTGCAGCCGATCGTGCAGCTGCCACAGCGCAAAACCGCATTCTATGAGGGCTTTACGCGCCTGAAGGATGCGACCGGCCGGCTCATCCTGCCGCAAGAATTCATCCCCGCCGCCGAGCAGGCGGGGCTTATGCCGACGATCGACAACGTGCTCTTGTTCCGCTGCGTGCAGATCGTGCGCAAGCTGATGAAGCAGGATCGCCGCATCGGCATCTTCTGCAACATCAGCCCCAGCGCCCTCGCCGACGATGGCTTCTTCCCTCAGTTCATCGACTTCATGCGTGAGAACCGCGACCTCGCCGGCAGCGTGATCTTCGAAATTCCGCAAGCCTCTTACGACGCGCGCAGTTCGATCGAAGCGCGCGCCATGGCGAAGCTCGTCGACCTTGGCTTCCGCTTCTCTATTGATCGCGTCACCAACGCCGGCATTGATCTGCCCGATCTCGAACGCTCCGGCGTGCGCTATGTAAAAATGCCGCTCTCGGTGCTGTCGGAGCAGATCGTGCGAGACGGCGTGCGTCCGCGCTCAGCCATCACGCGGGAGATCTCCGCCACCGACATCGCCGCGGTCTTTCAGCGCTACGGCGTCGATCTCATCGCCGAGCGGATCGAGAGCGAAGACGCGGTGCTCGAAATCCTCGATCTCGATATCCCGTTCGGCCAAGGCCATCTCTTCGGCTCGCCGCGCGCGATCAAGGACAGCCTCATGGAAGAAACGGCGCCGCCGCGTGAGTTCTATCTCAAGAACGGCCGGACGGCTTGATCGAGGGGGCGCCCACTCCCTATTCCTGTTCTCGTGACCAAACTCATCGCCATCACCGGCGGCTCAGGCGCCGGCAAGACGACGATCGCCGCCGCCGTTGCGCGGCGTCTCGGCGCTGGCGCCGTGGTGATCGCTGAAGACGATTATTATCGCTGCGCATCGACCATCGCAGGCTTCGATCCGGCCACGCACAATTTTGATGCACCGGCCGCCAAGGACCACACGCTGCTGCGCGAGCATCTGGCGCTGGCCAAAAGCGGCGAGGCTTTCGATAAGCCGGTTTACGATCTCGTCACGCACCGCCGGCGCGCTGATATAGAGCGCATCGTTCACGCCAACATCATCATCGTCGAAGGCATACATCTGCTCGCTACGCCTGATCTCAGCGCGCTCTTCGATCTCAAAGTCTATGTCGAAGCCGACGAAGCCTTGCGCCTCGCCCGTCGGATGATCCGCGATACAGAAACCCGGGGCCGCAGCGCCCGTTCCGTGATGGTGCAATTCTTCGCGACGGTCCGCCCGATGCACGAGACACACGTTGCGCCGCAACGCGCGCTGGCCGACATCATTATCCAATCTCCCTACGACGCCGCGCCCGATCACGCCGATCAAAGCGCCGCGCAGATCACGAGCGCCCTGTGAGCCAGCCAACCATCATCAACTCCGTCAATGAGATCGCGGATCGCTACGACGCGATCCTGTGCGACGTATGGGGCGTTCTGCACAACGGGCAACGCGCGTACCCCGCCGCCTGTGCCGCGTTGCAGCGCATTCGCGCACTGGGCAAACCCGTCATCCTCATCACCAATGTCCCGAAACCGCGCGGCCCGATCCCGCGCCAACTCGATCACGCAGGCGTCCCGCGCGATGCTTGGGACGCCATCGTGACATCAGGTGACGCGATCCGCTTCGAACTCGCCGCGCGCGCGCCCGGCCCAATGTTCAAAATCGGCCCCGACGATTACGACCGCACGCTATGGGAGGGCCTTGGCCTCACGCAGGCGCCGATCGAAGCGGCAAAATTTGCAGCCATCTCCGGCTTGAACGAGGACGATGAAACGCCCGCCGATTACGCTGGCGTGCTGCAGCACATGAAGGCGCGCGATCTAGATCTCATTTGCGCAAATCCTGACATCGTCGTCCGCGTTGGAGATCGCATGATCTGGTGCGCCGGCGCCATCGCGCAGGATTACGAGAATATCGGCGGCCGCGTTATCATGGCTGGCAAGCCGTTCACGCCGATCTACGATCTCGCGTTCAACGAGCTACAACAACTCACCGGCCGCGCCGCAAATCGCGAGCGCATCCTCTGCATCGGCGACGGCGTCCCCACCGACATCGCCGGCGCCAACGCGCAAGGGCTCGATTGCCTGTTCATCGCGTCCGGCATGCATGGCGAGGCGCTGTGGAGCAACGGCGCGATCGACGCCGCAAAGGTCGAAGCCGCGCTCGCCGCCGAGAAGGTGCACGCCACTTATGCAATGGCGGCGCTGGCTTAGTAGGTTTCCACGCCCATATCGTCGAACTGCTCACCAATATGGCGGTCGAAATCGCGCGCCAAATTCATGTCTTCGCGCCCGTCATTGTCGCCGCTGCGCCGGCGCGCAATGCCACGCCCAAACAGCGCCACCGGATTTCCGGGCTCCACGCTCAGCACCGTTTCAAACGACGCGCGCGCGTTCGCCCATTCGCCGCCTCGCAATTGCAGCACGCCCCGGCAGAGCTGCGCTTCAGAATTATGCGGATCGGCCGCCACAGCCGCTTCCGCGTCCGTGCGCGCGCGCTCCAAATTGCGCTCCTCATTGAGATCAAGCCAGCACCGCCCGGCGCGCGCTTCGGACAGCGTGCCATCGAGCCGAACGGCCGCGTCGTAGTCTGCGGCTGCGCCACCGAGATCGCCGCCGCGCTGCTTGGCGCGCGCCCGGCCCGCCATAGCAGACGCCGATTGCGCCTGCGCCAGCGACGCGTCGAAATGCGTGATCGCTTCCACAACGCGCCCTTGCTGAAGCGCGATGCGTCCAAGCAGTTCGCGCGCTACGCCGGTGTCGTCACTTGCGATTGCGCGCACCAGCAGCGGCTCCGCCGCATCGAGTTGGCCGCTGCGCACAAGAATGCGCCCTCGCCCGATCAAAGCGAGCGGCTGCGTCTCATCCAGGCGCAGCGCGGCTTCATAATCACGGAGCGCCGGCGTCACCTCGCTGCCGTCTTCGCGCGCAGCGCCGCGTTGCGCATAAGCCGCCGCGCGCTGCTCAGCGCTCTTCGTCTCATCTTCGGCCACCGCAGTGCACGCCGCGATCCGCGCCGCGGCATCCTCAAGGCGCGCGCAGTCAACGACGGGATCGGCAACTTCAGAGCGCCGCTCGCACGCCGCCGCAAGCCCCACAACCGCCAGCGCCAAAACCAACCGCTTCATACGTCCTCCAGCCACGTCAACCTAGACCGGTCGCGGCGCGCCCGCCTAGACTAACCCGCACATACCAGGGAGCGGCGCGATGGCCAATTTGTTCGATCTTACCGGCAAGAGCGCCATCATCACCGGCTCCTCGCGCGGCATCGGAAAAGCCATCGCCCACCGCCTAGCCGAGCATGGCGCCAACGTCGTTGTCTCATCCCGAAAAGCCGATGCCTGCGAGGCCACCGCCGCCGAGATTAACGATAAGGTTGGCCGCCATGCCGCAATGGCGATCCCGGCAAACATCGCTTCGAAAGAGGCGCTACAGCACCTCGTGGACGAGACCAATCGCGCTTACGGCAAAATCGACATCTGCATCTGCAACGCCGCGTCGAACCCATATTTCGGCCCGATGAGCGGCATCGCCGACGATCAGTTCGCGAAGATTTTGCAGAACAACATCATTTCAAATCACTGGCTCATCAATATGTGCGCGCCACAAATGCGCGCGCGCAAGGACGGCGCGGTGATCATCATCTCTTCGATCGGCGGCCTTAAAGGCTCACCGGTGATCGGCGCCTACGACATTTCCAAAGCCGCAGACATGCAGCTCGCACGCAATCTGGCCTGCGAGTTCGGACCGGATAACGTGCGGGTCAACACCATCGCACCGGGCTTGGTGCAAACCGATTTCGCCAAAGCGCTCTGGGAAAATCCAGCAATCCTAAAGGCGTCCACCGAACGCAGCGCACTCAAGCGCATCGGCCAACCGGACGAGATCGCAGGCATGGCGGTGTTTCTGGCGTCGAAAGCCGGCGGCTTCACGACCGGCCAAACCTTCGTCATCGATGGCGGGGTAATGGCGTCTTAGAACGCGCCGATCACGGAGACCAGTTTGCTCTTCAACGCTTGCGCATTGAACGGCGCGACAATGTAGGCCGCCGCGTCAGGCGCTGCGCCGTTGTCATTGGCGACCATAACGATTGGTGTCTTGCTCATACGCGCATCGCCGCGCACACTGCTCTGCAGACCCATATTTGCGTCTGAAATCACCAGGGCGTAATCCTTGGTGCGCATTTTGGCCAAAGCGGCAGCGCCGTCATTGGCTTCGTCAATGTTCGAGAATCCAAGTTGGCGGAGAAGATTGCGCAAGATCCGGATCATCGTGTTGTAATCGTCGACGATCAGAATCGGCATTGTCATAGAGACGGCCATGAACGCTCTTTCCCGCATACCCGCCGGCGTCTCTTACGTCGGTCGCGCCCGCCGCCGGATCGGGGTGCGACGACCCAGCGGCGAGACGTTACCGGCGTTTATTGCGCCGTGTCGTTGGAACACGGATAGCAAAGAGGCGAGAATTTTCGGTAAAACAGCACTTAAGCATGCGTGAACATGCGCACTTTTGCGCGGCGATCGGATACTATTTGGCAATGCACGACGCGTTGATTGCTCAAAACCGCAAGGGTTTGTGAAGGTATGCCGCCGCACAGCCCCTCAAGCACGATCCCTGATGATGCGCGCGGCGCGTCAGTGGCGCTTGGCAATTTCGATGGCGTGCATCTCGGTCACCAAGCTGTAATCGCATCCGCGCGCACTGCCGGCGAACGCTTAGGCGCAGCGCTTGGCGTTATCGTGTTCGAACCTCACCCGCGGCGTTTCTTTCAACCTGACGCGCCGCCCTTTCGCCTTCAGACATCGGGGCAACGCGCGCGCGCGCTTGCGGCGCTCGAAGTCGAAGAGGTGTTCGAGATCGGCTTTGACGCCAGCCTCGCCCGCTCCACTGATCGTGAGTTCGCCGAACGCCTGCTCCACGATAGTATCGGCGTGCGCCATGTCAGCATTGGCGCCGATTTTCGCTTCGGCCGCGACCGCATGGGAGACGCAGAAAGTTTGCGTAAGCTGGGTGAGGAATTCGGCTTTAGCGTAGATCCCGTAGCGCCCGTTGGCGGCGCCGCGAAAATCTCATCAACGCTCATTCGCAAAGCCATCGTGGGCGGGGATATGAAACAAGCCTCCGAACTGCTTGGCCGCCCCTGGGCGATCGAGGGCGAAGTCCAGCGCGGGTTCGAACGAGGCCGCACCCTCGGGATGCCAACCGCAAATATCGCTCTCGCAGATTACGTCCGGCCTCGCCTCGGGGTTTATGCAACGCGCGTCGATCTTGGCGATGGCGTATTGCTTCCCGGGGTCGCCAGCGTCGGGGTAAATCCCACGGTGGGCGCACTACCCGAGCCATTGCTGGAAACCCACCTGCTCGATTTCAGCGGTGACCTCTACGGGCAGCGCATTGAAGTCGAGCTGGTCGCCTTCCTACGGGATGAGGCAAAATTCGACGGCGTCGAGGCGCTCAAAGTCCAAATGCAGCAAGATGCGATCGAGGCGCGCCGCGCACTGATCGGCGTTTAGGCTGCTGCCGACGCGTTCTCACGCAACAATTCGACGCCCGAGAGGCTCATCTCGAAGTCATGGAACACTTCTATCGCTTCATCTGCATCGAGGAGCGACATGCCGCCGTTCGGGAAACGGAAACGCCAGAACGACTCGATATGACGGATCACGCCAACGGCTTCACCGATCGGGATGAAGAGTGACGGCGCTTTCAAGAGGAAGTTCCGGAACGCACTGGCGTCACCGCCAGCAAGAGCGGCGAACGCAGCGCCGTATTCAAGCAGCGACTCTTCAACGCGCGCGGTCGCGCTTTCCATCATCTTCAGGATGGTTTGGCGGATGATCGCGAGCTCGCGGCGCTCTTCGGTCGTCACGCCCGTTACGCGGCACGCTTCGAATTGTGGCTTGAACGACGCCAGCTGCGGGCGAAACTCCGCCATCAGCCACTTGTAATAGAGAAAGCCCTTCCAGGCGAAAACGCCTTCGACGTAGTCCTCTCCGGACAGCCGAAGTGTCTGCCGCAACGGATCGAGCGACTTGGCGCTCTCGTCCGTCATCAGTTTTTCCGCCAAGCGCGACGACAAATCGCCCGAGCCGCGCCCGCCTGTCGCGAATGCGAGGTCGATCAGCTGGCTGATCTCCTTGCTCACGAAAGCACGCATCCGCGAGATATCGGCCTCAGCCAGATCGAAATAGCAGCGCGCCGGCTCCACGCCAGCATGGCGGAGTCGCTCACGCATAAGGAACGGATCGAACGACGGCAGCGACGAAAGCATGCGCACCAATTCCAGATCGGCCTCAAAGGCGACTGGGTCCTGATCGCCGTTGGCGGCCTGGCGCAAAACTTTTTCCCAGCGCCGCTCACGCACGAGAACGGAGACGCCGCCGAGCTCCAGCTCCTTGGTGGAGTATGGAAGAATAATCTTGGTGGTCGACCGCAGCGGCAGTTCGAACAGGTCCCGCTCGGATTTGCGCACCGCGTGCTTGATAATCAGAGCGCGGTTCAGCTGTTTGCTGCGAAACAACGGCTTGGCGACGTATTCCTCGGTCTCGCCGAAGCGCTCGAACACCGCCGCCAGATTGAGGACGCGCGCCGTCGAGCCGCTTGCGCGGATCAGGGATAGGTCGCGTCTGCCATCAGTTTTGCTCACCCCACAGCCTTAGCGGGTAAACAGCAAACATTTCGCAAACGCGGTTAGTGAACTTTAAGCTACGGACGGCCGCGGCGGGACTTTAACCTCTGCTTCACCTTCCAGCACGAGCACGTCCCCGACCTTGCACGCGCAGCGCAACTTGGCGCGGCGGCCGCGATCAATCAGTTCAACAATTTCAACGCTTGTCTCAACAGTGTCGCCAATCCGCACTGGCGCCAGAAAGCGCAAGTTTTGCGAGATATAGATGGCCCCAGGCCCTGGCAGGCGCGTGCCGATGACGGCCGAGATCAAGCTCGCGGTGAAAATACCGTGCGCGATGCGGCTGCCGAACGGCGTCTTCGCGGCGAACTCGTCGGAGAGATGGATCGGATTACGATCGCCGCTGATCTCCGCGAATGCGACGATATCTTCCGATGTCACGAGCTTGGCGTGCGTCTCACGCAAGCCGACGCTGAGGTCCTCGAAATAAAGTGTCTGCACGTCAGAAAGCGCCATTACCTGTCCCCTCAGCTTCGCCGAGCTCTAAAGAAATCCTTAAGCAGCTTTGCCGCCTCGTCCGCCAGCACGCCATTCGTCACCGCTGGCTTCCAGTGGCATTGCGGATGGTCGAACACTTTTGCGCCGTGCGCCACGGCGCCGCTTTTCGGATCACTCGCCCCATACACCACCCGCGCGATACGCGCATGGCTGATAGCGCCCGCACACATCGCACACGGTTCCAGCGTCACATAAAGCGTCAAGTTCGGGCGCAGCCGATAATTACCCACCACCTCGGCCGCGCGCCGCAGCGCCAATATCTCCGCATGGGCGGTGGGATCGGTGAGGCCAATCGGCCCATTCGCTGCGCCAGCAACCACCTCACCGGTCGCTTCATCGACAATCACGCAGCCGACGGGCGTCTCGCCCAACTCAGCCGCAGTGCGGGCGAGCGACAGCGCCATGTCCATGTAAAGCAGGTCGCTCATGCGCGTTTGAGCTCGAGCAGATCCGCAACGACCGCGCCAGACGCCAAGGTCTCGAACGAGCCCGGTACGATCGCCTCGCGGTACATTTTCCGCGCCTCATCGTCTGAGTGGTGCATCCGGCTTTCCATCGCTCTGGCATAGGTCGCTTCGTCGGGCCATTGCGCATAGGCGATGTAGACGCCCTCGCCCTCTTTATGCAGCCGCGACCCCCAGCCGCCGAACTCCGCGGCGATACGCTCAGTGCCGCGACGCCAGCCGGCCTCGAATTGCGCCTCCAGCCCTGGTACGACACGCCAACGGTAGATCACGGCGAACATGGCCATCACTCCTTCCACCCCTTTTAGCGCCGACGCAGAGCGCATCGCCAAGTTTCTCGCCCGTGCGGGCGTCTGTTCGCGCCGCGATGCCGAGCGGCTGATCGCCGAAGGCAGAGTAAAGCTAAACGGGGTGGTGTTGGATACGCCGGCGATCAAAGTCACGGCCGCCGATCAGGTGCAGGTCGATGGCCGCCCGATCGCAGCAGCACAGCCCACACGGGTTTGGCGCTATCACAAGCCCTCGGGCCTGGTGACCACGCACAGCGACCCTGCTGGCCGGCCAACCGTGTTCCAGCACCTGCCTGAAAACATGCCGCGCGTTATTTCTGTCGGCCGGCTCGACCTCACCTCCGAAGGGTTGTTGCTGCTCACGAATGACGGCGAACTCGCGCGCCGGCTTGAACTGCCTGCGAACGGCTGGGTTCGACGCTATCGCGCGCGCGCTTTTGGCCGGGTCGAGCAAGCGGAGCTGGATCAATTGCGCGATGGCATCACGGTTGATGGAGTTCGCTACGGCTCGATCGAAGCGAAACTTGAGCGCGGCGCGGGCGCTAATTCGTGGATCAATGTGGCGATAACCGAAGGCAAGAACCGCGAAGTCCGCCGGGTTCTCGATGCGCTTGGACTCAAGGTGAACCGGCTGATCCGAACCTCATACGGCCCGTTCCAACTCGGCGCGTTGGAGCCTGGCGTGGTTGAGGAAGTTCCGCGCAAGGTGCTGAAAGATCAGCTCGGCAAAGACGCGCTCGATTAGTGGCCGCCGCCGCCGAGGAAGCTCGGCAGACCTGGGATCGTGGCGGGCCACAAAATGTGGCTGCCTTCCCAAACCATCCGCGTCGCAGCGAACACGATGATCACGATGCCGACGATAGCGATCCAGCGGTGCTTTTCTATGACCCGCGCAATGATGGTCGCGGCCACGCCCATCAGCACGACTGAGAGAACGAGGCCAAACCACATAATCACTTCGTTGTGGCGAGATACCGCCGCGACCGCGAGAACGTTATCGAGCGACATCGAAACGTCAGCGATGATGATCGTCATCAGCGCACTCAGGAAAGTCTTTGGCTTTTCACCGTGCGAGGCCACGGACTCGGCCATGTGCTCGCCGGCAACGGGATCGCCGACCATTACGGGCTGATGCTTGCGCAAATCGTCCCACATGCGCCACGCCACCCAGAAAAGCAGCGCCCCGCCCGCCAGCAGCAGCCAATCGATTTCGAGCAATTGGCGCGTGATCGTCGCGAACACGATGCGCAAAACCAGCGCGATCAGGATGCCGTAAAAAATCGCCCGGCGTTGCTGCGCCGCCGGAAGCGCGGCAGCGGCGAGGCCAACGGCAACGGCATTATCGCCCGCCAGCGCCAGGTCGATCAGGATGACTGCAAACAGTGCGGCGAAGTTTGCGACTGCGAGCTCGGGATTGAACAATTCCGCGAAATGGGCGGCCAAAGTATCCACGTTGTTCAACTCCCCACGGCAGTGGCCGGACCTTCTGGGCAATGCCATGGAACGGGTCAAGCGGGCTGCGATGAATTCAGCACCTGGCCCCGCTGCCACCCGCTAGCGGATTGATTCTGAACGCGTCCCGTCGCATGAGCGGGGTCATGCGCATTGTCGGAGGCATCCATAAAGGCCGCGCCATCACGGCGCCCGCGGGACGCGATACACGCCCTACGGGAGATCGCGCCCGCGAAGCGGTGTTCAACGTGCTGGCCCACGCCGAATGGTCGCCCGGGCTCCACGGCCGGCGGGTTTTGGACCTCTTCGCCGGCTCGGGCGCATTGGGACTTGAGGCGATGTCGCGCGGTGCGAGCTTTGCGCTGTTTGTGGAAACGGAAGCCGCCGCCCGCGGCGCGATCCGTGACAATATCGAGGCGCTGGGCCTCTTTGGAACGACCCGCATTCATCGCCGCGACGCCACCGATCTTGGCCCCAAACCCGCCGGCCTCGGCGATCCGTTCGATCTCGTGTTTCTCGATCCTCCCTATCACAAGGGTTTGGGCGAACGGGCTTTGAGCGGATTGTGCAAAGGCCGCTGGATGAGCGACGAGGCGCTGCTCGTATTCGAGTGCGCGGCGGATGAAACGCCGGCAACGCCAGGCTTCACGACGCTGGATGAACGCAGCTACGGCGCGGCCAAGGTGCTTTTTCTGACGCCCACCTAGCCACGCGCCAGCGAGCGGGCGCCGCTGCCCCTGGCCAATCGGCGCCGGAGGCCTAACTTGTCATCGTGCGGCGGCCTCAACTCGGCGCCAGGGTGGCGACGTGATTGACGCTTACATTGCTTTCTTATTGGGACTGGGCGTGATCGTGCTTTTGGTCGCGTGGCTTCCGCTCGCGCTCAAAGCAGTCCCGCTGTCGTTGTCCACCGTTTGTGTCGGGCTAGGCGCTGGTCTTTTCGGATTTGGATTGCTGGAGTTCGATCCAGACCCGCGTACGTACGACACCATCGTCGAAAAGCTCTGCGAAGCGGTCGTCATCATCTCGCTTATGGGGGCGGGCCTGAAGATCGATCGCAAGATTGGGCTACGCGCATGGGCGACGACGTGGCGGCTCCTCGCCGTTGCGATGCCGGTCACGATCCTCGCCGTCACTCTGCTTGGCTTTTACGTCCTGGAGCTTCCGATTGCGCTGGCGCTGCTGCTTGGCGCGGCCTTGGCGCCAACAGATCCAGTTCTGGCGTCAGAGGTGCAAGTCGGCCCACCCCGTGCGGGCGGGGAAGACGAAGTCCGGTTCGCGCTTACGTCGGAAGCCGGCCTCAATGACGGCTTGGCATTTCCCTTTGTGCATCTTGCGCTCGTGTTCGGTGCGGCCGCCGTGTCATCGAGCGCGTGGCCGAGCGGCGCCGAACTCGGCGGCTGGCTCGTAGGCGATGTGTTGTGGCGCATCGGCGCCGGCGTCGGCATCGGGTGGCTGGTGGGACGCGCCTTGGGGTGGCTCACGTTCGGTCGAGCGCGCTCGAGCCTGTCAGGGACACGCGATGGGCTGGTGGCCATTGGCGCGACTCTGGTTGCGTACACATGCGCGGAGATTTGCCACGGCTATGGCTTTCTCGCCGTTTTTGTCGCCGCTATCGTGCTGCGCGACCGCGAACGCAATCATGAATACCACGAAGCTCTGCACGATTTTTCGGAGCAGATCGAACGTTTGTTGATGATGCTCGTGCTGGTCTTGTTTGGCGGCGCGATCGCCACGGGATTATTCGCCAGCGTAACGTGGACCGATTGTCTGGTCGCACTCGCCATCGTGTTGGTCATCCGGCCGCTGGCGGGATGGATATCCCTCCTCGGCTCTGGCCATTCCGCCCAAACACGGGGCCTAATTTCCTTCTTCGGCATCCGCGGCATCGGGTCGTTCTATTACATCGCCTATGGCGTCAATCACGGTGAGTTCGTCACAAGTGAGAAGCTGTGGGCGATCACCGGTCTAGTTGTGGTGATCTCGATTCTCATTCACGGCATCAGCGCCACGCCTGCTATGCGCTGGTTGGATCGCGCATGAACGCTCCCTGGAGGTCACCCTGCCGACGAGAGAGTCGCAAAGCATCGTCGACGGCCTGAAACACGCGCAACGAGCGTCGCGCGCCGTCACCGCCGCACATCCACTATCGCCCGTAGCTGAAGACAACCGCGATCATGCAAAAAGCCGCTGTAGAGAGCGCAGCCCCGACGCGGGAAATTGCATGATCCAGCGGGCCTGTCAGCGCTCTGGCGTGAAAGTAGAGCATCCAACCGGCCACCAAGGCGCCGACCGCAGGCTCAAAAACTGCGTTCGTTCCTCCAGGGCCGATCAGAAGCGAGATCGGTTCTGCAAGTATGACGATGCAGACTATCCCGAACAGCGCATAGAGGCCGGCTCGCAACGACGCTTCAAGCGATCGCCGCTTTAGCCGCCAGAGGATTGCGGACAAGAAGAAGATAAGGCCGAGCCCGATTGCAGCAAAAAACAACGGCGCGACGAGTGACGCGGCCATCCAGAACTGACCTTCTGTCGTCGCCGCGAATACACTTTCGCCAATCGCAATCATGGCGCCGTCCGCTTGCATGAAGGACGCCGCAATCAGAAGCGAAAAGAAGCCAAGGGCAAAGAGAGGGCCAGGCGCCAGGATGGCGCCTCGAAAGCCGACATCTTGAATCTCATCGATTTGTACGGTGAGCAGGCTGGGTCGCACTAAGACTGCCGCGATTGTTACCGGCAGAAGGACCACGGCCATTGCGATCTGAGTTAAGGCGCCGTCGATGACGCCAAGCGTCCTTCGGCCGTGGCCAACTTCGTCATCCAACGTTCGTCCTCGCCTCTGGTGACCCGACCAGGGAACCGTACCGGCTAACGCCAAAGGCAACAACCTAGGCGGCGGCTCCCGGCGAAAAGCGGACGCTTCTCCTCAGCGATCGATGAACAGCGCCGCCGGGTGCTCCAGCATACCCTTCACGCGCTGGATGAACGCTGCTGCGTCGTAGCCATCGACCACGCGGTGATCGAAGGACGAGCTTAGGTTCATCATCTTCCGCACTACGATGGCGCCGTTCCGCACCATCGGGCGCTCGACCAGCTTGTTGACGCCGATGATCGCCACTTCCGGGTGATTGATCACCGGCGTCGTGACGATACCGCCGAGCGCGCCGAGCGAGGTGATGGTGATCGTGGAGCCCGAGAGGTCTTCCTTCGTCGCCGTGTTGGAGCGCACAGCGGCGGCGAGACGCGAGACTTCCGTCGCCGCATCCCACACGTCGCGCGCTTCAGCGTGGCGAACGACTGGCACGACGAGGCCGTTATCGGTTTGAGTGGCGATGCCGATATCGACATTGTCGTGGCGATAGACGACGCCGTTATCATCATCGAAGCGGGCATTGATCTGCGGGAAATCCGGCAGCGAGAGCACGAGCGCCCGCATCAGGAACGGCAGCAGCGTCAGCTTCGGCTGATCGCTGCGCTTGGTGGCGTTCAGGTGCGCGCGCAGTTCTTCAAGCTCGGTGAGATCGCACTCTTCGACGTAAGCGAAGTGCGGAATGCGGCGCTTGGCGTCCTGCATCTTCTCGGCGATCTTGCGCCGAAGGCCGATCACCTTCACCGGCTCAACGCCATTGCGTTCCGCCAGCGCCGACGAACGTCGCGCGCCGGCGACGGGCACAAGCACCGCGTCCAAATCTTCGTGCGTGATGCGGCCATCGGGGCCACTGCCCCGTACCTGGCCGAGATCGATGCCAAGCTTCTGCGCACGCGCGCGCACGGCCGGCGAGGCTTGCGCCTGGCTCCACTCCTTCACCGCCGCATCGCGGGGTTCGGGGCGGGCCACGGCTTGGGTTTGCTTCGGCGCAGGCGGCGGGGATTTGCTCGCCGGCATTGCAGCGGCTGGCACCGCTTTGGCTTGCGGCGCGGCGCCTTGCATCGCGGCTTGCACTTGATCCTCGGACCAAGTCGCGCCCGCGGGCGCTTTTATCTTGGGCTTGGCGCCAGTGGTGGGCGGCGCTTGCGGCGGTTCAGAGGCCGCTGGCGTTGAAGTCAGGCCATCGGCTTCCGGTGTCTTTGTCGCGGTCGCTTTCGGTGCGGGCGCTGCCGGCGCATCTTCGCCGCCTTCGGTTTCGAAGATTGCGATCGGGCCGCCGACGGGCGCCATGTCGCCCGGCTCGCCATGAAGCGCGACGATCTTGCCGGCGACGGGAGAGGTCATCTCCACCGTCGCTTTATCGGTCATCACGTCAACGAGCGGCGCATCTTCCTGGATGACGTCGCCGACGCGCACGTGCCAGGCGACGATCTCCGCTTCGGCGGTGCCTTCGCCCACGTCGGGCAGCTTGAAAACGAACTGGCCCACGCGTCAGCCCTCCATCACGCGGCGCATGGCTTTGATGATGCGCGGCGGGGTTGGGAAATACTCCCATTCGAGGGAGTGTGGATAGGGTGTGTCGTACCCGGTCACGCGCTGGATCGGCGCTTCGAGTTTGTAGAAGCAACGCTCCTGCACCAAGGCGCTGACTTCAGCGCCGTAGCCGGACGTGCGCGTTGCCTCGTGGACGATGACGCAGCGGCCGGTCTTTGAGACGGAGGCTTCGATGGTCTCGATATCGACCGGCAGCAAAGTGCGCAGATCGATGACTTCCGCGTCGATGCCGCTCTCTTCGGCGGCGGCGAGCGCGACGTGGACCATGGTGCCGTAGGCAAGAATGGTCAGCGCCTCGCCTTTGCGGACGATATTCGCCTTGCCGAGCGGGATTTTGTAATAGCCCTCCGGCACTTCGCTGGCCGGATGTTTCGACCAGGGCGACACTTGCCGATCATGGAAGCCGTCGAACGGGCCGTTATAGATGCGCTTCGGCTCCATGAAGATGACCGGATCGTCTTCCTCGATGGCTGCGATGAGCAAGCCCTTGGCGTCGTACGGCGTTGACGGGATCACCGTCTTTAGGCCGGCCACGTGCGTGAACAAAGCTTCGGGCGACTGGCTGTGCGTTTGCCCGCCGCGAATGCCGCCGCCATACGGCATGCGCACCGTGAGCGGCGCGCTGAAGTCATTGGCCGAGCGATAACGCAGCCGCGCCGCTTCGCTGACGAGTTGGTCGTAGGCCGGATACATGTAGTCGGCGAACTGGATTTCGATCACCGGGCGCAAACCATACGCGGCCATGCCTATGGCGACGCCGGCGATGCCGTTCTCGTTGATCGGCGCGTCGAAGCAGCGCTTGGGGCCATACTTCTTCTGCAGATGTTCAGTGACTTTGAACACGCCGCCGAAATAGCCGACGTCCTCGCCGAACGTCAGCACGCTCGGATCGCGGTCCATCATGGTGTCGAGCGCCGAGTTGAGCGCTTGGATCATGGTCATCGTGGCCATGGCTTAAGCTCCCGTCTCGTCGCGCTGCTCACGCAGGTGCCAAGGCATTTCTTTGTACACGTCCTCAAACATACTGGCGCGCGTATGCGTCGCCGGCGCATCGGTGCTGAGCACGCCCACCTTCTCCGCTTCGCGGCCGACCGTGCGCACGGTTTCAACCGCTTCTTCCTGCGCGGCGCGGTGCTGCTCTTCCGACCATTCGCCGATCGAGACCAAGTGATCGCGCAGGCGCGCAATCGGATCGCCAAGTGGCCAGGAGCGGCCTTCGTCGGCCGGGCGATAGCGGGCCGGATCGTCCGACGTTGAGTGCGGGCCGGCGCGATAGCTGAAGTGCTCGATCAAGGTCGGGCCGAGATTGGCGCGCGCGCGCTCGGCCGCCCATTGCGTGACGGCGTAGACGGCGAGGAAGTCGTTGCCATCCACGCGCAGCGGCGGGATGCCGTAACCAACGCCGCGCGCCGCGAACGTGGTGTTCTCGCCGCCGGCAATGCCTTGGAACGATGAGATCGCCCACTGATTGTTGACGACGTTGATGATGACGGGCGCCTTGTAGACTGCGGCAAACGTCATTGCGGCGTGGAAGTCGCCTTCGGCGGTCGAGCCTTCGCCGAGCCATGTCGAAGCAATGCGGCCATCGCCAGAATAGGCCGAGGCCATCGCCCAGCCCACCGCTTGCGGCACTTGTGTCGCCAAATTGCCGGAGACGGTGAAGAACCCGTCCTTCTTCGATGAATACATCACCGGCAATTGCCGGCCGCGCATCGGGTCGGACGCATTCGAGTAAATCTGGTGCATCATATCGACGAGCGGATAATCGCGCGCGATCAAGATGCCCTGCTGCCGGTACGACGGGAAACACATGTCGTCCGGATTGAGCGCCAGCGTCTGTGCGATCGAGATCGCCTCTTCGCCGAGCGACTGCATGTAGAACGAGGTTTTGCCCTGGCGCTGCGCCCGATGCATGCGTTCATCGTAGGCGCGCAGCAGCAGCATATATTTGATGCCGCGGCGCAGCGTCTCCGGAGCGATGTGCGGCGTCCAGGGGCCGAGCGCGTTGCCGTCCATGTCCATCACGCGGATGAGGCCATAGGCGTACTCGCGCAGCTCCATAGACGGCGCATCAACATCCGGGCGCGGCGTGTCGCCGGGCTCGGGGAATGTCCAACCGCTGAAGTCCGGTTTGTCGCCCGGCCGCGCGCGCGGCGCAGGCACGTGCAGATCGAGCGCGTTCGATTTGCGAGAGCTCATTTAAGTCCTCAGTTCTTTTTCGCAGCGGCGATGCGTTCACGAACGATACGGTCAGCGGCTTGGTGCGGCGGGATGTTTTCAGCCTTGGCCATATCAAGCACCGTATTGAGCCGCGTGGCGATAGCCCGCACGCGGCCTTCGACCACATCGGCGGCTTCGCCCAGATATTCGGCCGAGACGTTGATGATGCCGCCGGCATTGACGACGTAGTCTGGCCCGTAGGTGATACCACGCGCCACGAGGCGTGCGCCGTCTTCCTCGGTGGCGAGTTGATTGTTAGCAGCACCGCAAATTAGCGGTGCGCCAAGTTCGGGGATGGTTTGCACGTTCAGCCCCGCCCCAAGCGCGCAGGGTGAGAACAAGTCCGCGCGCACCGCATGGATTTGGTCCACAGGCGCGATCTCGACGCCGAGCGCTTCAGCGCGCGCGAGATTGGCTTTGTTCACGTCAGCGACGACGAGCTTGGCGCCCTCCGCCGATAAGAGCCGGCACAGGTTGAAGCCGACAGCGCCAACACCCTGCACCGCGATGGTGCGGCCATCGACCGAGCCGCCGAGCATCGACTTGATCGACACGAACACGCCAAGCGCCGTCATCGGCGAAGGATCGCCGCCAGCTTGGCCATGCTCTTTCGGAATACCGGCGACGTAGGATGTACGACCGGCGATGGCGCGCATGTCGGCAACGGTAGCGCCAACGTCTTCGGCGGTGATGTAGCGGCCGCCAAGTTTTTCGACGGCGTCGCCGAATTTCTGAAACGCGTCCACGCGATCGGTGTTGATGCGATAGATCACCGCCTTGCCGCCACCGAGAGGCAAATCGGCCATCGCGTTCTTGTAGGTCATGCCGCGCGAGAGGCGCAGCGCGTCGGTCAGCGCGTCGCCGACGCTATCATAGTCCCAGATGCGGCAACCGCCAGCGGCGGGGCCGATGGCGGTTGAGTGAACGGCGATGATGCCGGCGAAGCCTTGCGACTCCCCGCCTACGAAGACGACATCTTCGTGCCCATCGAACGACGGGTGCTGCTTCGGGTCCATCATTGGATCGGTTCTTCCAGCAAGAGTTGACGGGCAAAGCGGCCGGGCGGCGAGCCGAACGACAAGACGCCGTCGTGATAAGCTTTGAGATTGAACGCGGCGCCTGCTCGGCGCTGCGCTTCAGCGCGGGTTTCCAAATGCTCTTGGAAGCCGACGAAATAGGTCGAGAGCTGCGTGTAGGAGATTTGCGCACGACGCCACTTGCCCGCCGCCTCGCGCTCTTCCTGAAACGCGGTTTCGGTGAGGAAGCGCATCATCTCTTCCTGCGTCATGCCATCGACATGGATCGCCTGATCGATGATCGAATTGGTGATGGTGCGCAGCTGGATCTTCAGTTGCGTCAGGCGGAAGAGCGGATCGTCAGCGCGGAAGCCCTCCTGCACCATCATCTCTTCGGCATAGACAGCCCAGCCTTCGATGAACGAGCCCGAGCCCAGCACCGCGCGCAGCGTCGAGGGGTAGCGGTTCGAGTGATAGATTTGCACGTAATGGCCAGGCATCGCTTCATGCACCGCGATGTCGAGCGTGCCGCGATTATTGTACTCGCGCAGGAACGAGACAGTCTGCTCTTCGGTCCAATCGTCCGGGATTGGCGACACGGCGTAGAACGTGTCGAGATGGCGCTCGAGCGGGCCAGGCGAGTCGCAATACGCAACCGCATAGCCGCGCTGGAATTCCGGCATCAGGATCACGCGCACCGGACCTTCCGGCAGCGTGATCAAATCCTTCTCGATGACGAAGCGGCGCGCTTCTTCAGTGCCCGCCGTTGCAGTTTCGACCAATTGGTCACGCGCCGGACGATCGGCGGCGGCAAGATCGAGCGCGGCGCGGATCGCAGCTTGTTGTTGCTCCGGCGTCGGGTTCTCCGGCGTGGCTGGAGCGCCAGCGCGGCCCGCGAGCGCGAGCTTGGACACGCGATACATTTCTTGACGCACGCTGATCACGGCAGCATCGGCGCGGCGGCGAATTTCTGCGCGCGGCATCGTCGACATCAGCGTGTAGCCCAACTGCGTATCGAACACTTCGGCGCCGACGCGGAAATCCGCCTGCGCAGCCGGCACGAGCGTGCCTTCGATCCAAGCCTGATGCTCATCCACCGCCGCGTTGAACGCCGCGATCGCGCGCTCCATGCGCGCCTGCTTCGCCGCCGAGAGCGTCCCTTTGTGCGGCTCGATCATGCCGCTGACGATCGACTTCAAACCCGGGTTCTGCGCCACGTAGGTTTGCGCATACGGCGTCGGCACCCGCGACGGCACGAGTTCCTGCCGCGTCTTGCGCAGCAGGTCCGGCAACAATTCCATCCGCGCGATCGCGCTATCGAGACGCTGCTCCAGCGGCGCAAATTCGCGCGCCATCAAACCGTAAAGCGCTCCGCCCGCGAGCGATTGATAGCCCAGCGGATTCCAAGCCCAGGTCTGCAGCGTCTCCGTCTGCCAAATCTGCGCGCGCAAAGTGTTCTCAAGGATCGCGGCGTCGACTTGGTTGGCGCGCGAAAGCTGCGTGCGGTCGATGCGCTCCAGTTGGCGCAGCGTGTCGCGGGTGAAGCGCAAGCCGGCGTTGCGGCCATTGGCGCTAACGTCGTCGATGCGGTTGTCGAAGCGGTGGTCGCCGATCGTGGTGGCCGAGATCGGCGAGAAGCGCATCGAGCGATCAAGCCATCGCCGCCCGAGCGCCTCGAAGGCGCGATCGGCGCGGCTGGCGGTTTGCGCAAATGCTGGCGCGCCCACGAGCGGCACAAGCATGGTGGACCCGAGTGCGAGGACGACCCGGCGGCGCGATGTTTTCATGATGGACGCTTCGCTCCCAAGGGCCGGCACGGCAGGCGGCCCCTTATGATTGCGCGCAAAATACTCAGACGCGCGGTTCGCGCAACAGACGGCCGAAATCGCTGCGAGCATTGCCGAAAACGCTCGTAATTAGGGCAATTCCTTCCGCCTCAGCGCGCTTAATGCGCAATATCCTTGTTGCTGCACCTGCACATTGGCTCTGCCCGACAAAATCTGACACCTCAGCACGCAAAATCGGTGTCCGCGCGACGTCGCCAGGGGACGCGGAACAGCCTACCCCAGCCGGGGTTTGACCCGCCGGAGTATCCATGGCCCGCCGATCGCAAGTGCATAACATGTCCTCGCTGCTGGACGCCCTCGAGGGCGAGACGGACGGCGGCGCAGAAGCAAAAGTCACCGTCCGCCAAATCCTCGAAGTCATCGGCCGGCGCGCGTACGGACCGCTGCTGCTGATCGTCGGCCTCATCTCGATCTCGCCGGCCACCATCATTCCTGGCGCCACCTGGGCGTTCGCAACGCTGACGCTCGTCATCGCCATCCAGCTTCTCTTTCACCGCAAGACGCCATGGATGCCGCGCAGCGCGCTCGACATGAGCCTCTCCGAGCAAAAGCTCCGCGGCTTCGTGCAAGCGGCGCGGCCAACAGCGAAGTTCATCGACAAACTGATCCGGCCACGTCTCCAATTTCTCACACAGGCGCCGGCTGTGTTTCTGATCGCGCTACTGATCATGGCCGCGGCGCTGGTGACCTACCCGCTTGGGCTCATTCCTGTGCTGCCGATCATTCCGGGACTCGCTGTCGTGCTCTTCGGCCTCGGGCTCACTGCGCGCGATGGCATTCTCCTGAGCCTCGGCGCGATCGTGATGGCGAGCGCTGGATGGCTGCTCTACACGCGCATGTTCTGACGCGGTCGCGCACTCGATCATATGTGCGATACCGGACATTGTCGCTTTGATAACCTGCCAGCCGCAGCCTCACATCATGAGAGGTACGCTGATCAAACGATCGCTCAAGATTGGCGACAGACGAACCTCGTTTGCGTTGGAACCTGAATTCTGGGCGGCGCTCGAGACGCTCGCGCGCGGACGCGGTCAGTCGCTGCCGAGATTGATCGGTACGGTCTTGGCAGCGAGCGCAGGGCGCCCCGCCGCATCGGCGCTACGCGTCTACCTGTTCAAGAACGCCGCTTTGCTTGGAAATGCCGCTAGTACCGGCGCTCGTTCGATCTAGATGCGCGCCTCTGGGCGACGCGAAGGAACACACAAATGGCAGCGCGCAAGGCCGTCGATGCACCGGCAAACCGGCTGCTCGCGCTATTGTCAGCGAAGGATTACGGGCGCTTGCGTCCGCACCTTCAACGCGCGCCGCTCACGTATCGGCAATCGCTCTATGAAGCCAACAAGCCCATTGAGACCGTCTACTTCATCGAGACCGGCGTCGGCTCGCTGGTGAACACCATGAATAATGGCCAAGCGGCTGAAGTAGGCACTATCGGCAACGAAGGCCTCGTCGGCTTCCCCGTCGTCCTGGGCGACGCGCAGGCGCCGACAAGCGTTTATGTGCAAGTGCCTGGCGAGGGACTGAGCATGTCCGCAGCGCGCTTCAAGACGGAGTTGGCGGCGAGCGCAACGTTGCGCGCCGTGATGCTCCGCTACGGTCACGCGCTCTTCAACCAGGTCGCACAATCGGCGGCGTGCAATCACTTTCACAATATCGAGCAGCGCTGCTGCCGATGGCTGCTGATGACTCACGACCGGATGGAGTCGGAGGAGTTTCTGCTGACGCAGGAATTCTTCGCCATGATGCTTGGCGTTCAACGCACCGGGGTCACGCGCGCCGCGGGCGCGCTCCAACGCGCCGGTCTCATCGAATACACGCGCGGCATGGTGACCATCCTCGATCGGCGCGGCCTGAAGAACCGCTCGTGCGAGTGCTACGCGGTGTCCAAGAAAGAGTTCGACCGGCTGTTGACGAAATGACGGGGCGGCGCGCTAGCGCATCAGCCGTTCGTATTCCGCTTCGGCGACCCCATAAGCGCCGCCCGCCAGGGCGATGAGGCCCTTGCGGCGCACGATCCGTATGGCGCCGCGATCAGTGCTGATGAGGCCCTTGCCCTCAAGCTTGTGCAACGCGTCCGTCACACCGGGGCGACGCACGCCGAGCATCACCGCAATGAATTCGTGGGTCAGCAACAATTCGTTGTCGTCCTGGCGATCGTGCGCCATCAGCAGCCAGCGCGCCAAACGCGCATCGATTTTGGCCGTGCCGTTGGCGAACGCGGTCTGGGCGATCTGCACCATGAAAACATGCGCATAGCGCTGAAAGCGTTCGCGCAGTGTCTTGCTCGTTTCCAGCGCGCGCGAGAGAATCTTAGTGGAGATGCGATTGCCCGCCCCTTCCATCTGCACATAGACATCATTGGGCGAGCGATGATCGCCGAGCAGCACCGCCGTGCCTGACATGCCTTCGCGCCCGATCAGACCAACTTCGATCTGCTGGCCGCCCGCACTGGCGACGACGGAAATGATTCCACTCTCGGGAAAGTAGACGTGCGTGATCGGCGTGTTGGGCTGCTCGATCGGGCGGCGAAGCTCAAGCTCCACCGGTTCTAGCGAGGGGGCGAGCAGGCGGCGATCCGCCTTACTCAAACCAAGCAAAAGCTGATTGCGATAGGGTTCGACTGACAAGAACTCCGCCTTAAAAGTGGCAAGAGCTCGAAATCGCCCAGCTGCTTTCTCCGCGAAACCGCAGTGAAAGATATCCACGACGTTAGGGTAGCATCGGTATGAAGCGCCCGCGGGTTAGGTCCGACATCGGACATTGCGCAGGCCCGAACGCTCCCCGGCGACAAAGCCCGCGCAAGAGCACGCAACGAAACGATTCAACCTGAAGAGAAATGGCGCGCCCGAAGAGATTCGAACTCCTGACCCCCAGATTCGTAGTCTGGTGCTCTATCCAGCTGAGCTACGGGCGCGAAGGCGGGGTGCATAGCCGCGCTTGGCGGCGGTGGCAAGGCCGCCCCGGGGCGGAACTGGCCCGGCTAGCCCAAATCCCGCCAAGCGGCGTGGCCGCCCACGCTTTCGGCGGCAAAAACGCCCCGCGCCACCGCCCGGGCGAGACAGTCTGCGGCCAGCGTCCCGAAGCGGGCGATCGCCAGCGCGCGCGGCTCGGGGGTGGGCTTCGCCGCTGTCGCCAGCGCGAACACAACGTCGCCGTCGAACGGCGCGAACACCGGTCGGATCGCGCGCGCTAAGCCGGCGCTCGCCATCTGCGCCACGCGCTTGGCTTCGGCCGGGGTCAAATCCGCATCGACCGCGACGCACGCGATCGTGGTGTTGGCGCGCGGCGCCGGGTTGAGCTTAGCGCCGTGCCAATCTTCCGCGTCGAAACTTTGCTGCGCGGGCACGGCGGCGCCGAACTCGCCATCGATCTCGAACGCATGCGCCCAGAAGGCGCGCTGGTTCGGCATCGTCGTCGAGCCAAAGCAATTGACGCATGCAAGCGCCGCGATCGTGAAGCCGTCTTGCGTGACGATGCTCGCGCTGCCCTGCCCGCCCTTCAGCGCGCCCGCGAGCGCGCCCATACCGGCGCCGGCATTGCCAAGCGCTACATCGCGCCCGCGCGCCGCGTACGCTGCACGTCCAAGGGCCGCGTATGGAGGTTGATCGCCCCAAGCTTTGTTTCCGCCATTGGCGAGATCGTAGAGGATCGCAGCCGGCACAACTGGCGAACGCGGCACGCCTGGCGCTTCGCGCATCGCAAAGCCTTTGCCCTCAGCGCCCATTGCCGCGACGACGCCATCGGCTGCGCCGAGCCCATAAACGGAACCACCTGCGAGCACGAGCGCGTCGATCGCATCGACCAGATTTTCAGGCGAAAGCGCATCCGTCTCGCGCGTGCCCGGCCCGCCGCCGCGCACATCGACCGCACACACAGCTCGCGCATCCGGAACAATCACGGTGACGCCCGTGAGCGCGCTTTTGTCCTCGGCGCAGCCTATGGACAAACCCCGCACATCACTCAAAGAATTGCTTGGGCCGGGACGCGCCATCGCGGGTCTTTCGTTTGTTCAATGACCATGCCTGCGTAGAAAGCGTCCTCATGTTTGACAAGCAAAGAACCCTGCAACGCTTCTGCGCGGCCCTCTTCGCGCTGACACTCGCGGCCTGCGCGAGCGGAACGACTCCGCGTCAAGGCGAAAGCACCGCGGCCGCCACGGGCGAAGCGATGGTGGCGGCGGCCAATCCGTACGCGGTTGAGGCGGCGCTTGAGATTTTGCGCGAAGGCGGCAGCGCCGTGGACGCGGCGATCGCAGCGGAGATGGTGCTCGGCCTCGTCGAGCCGCAATCATCTGGCGTCGGCGGCGGCGGCTTTCTCTTGCACTATGATGCAGCGAGCGAACGCATCAGCGGCTTTGATGGTCGCGAATGGGCGCCAGCGGGCGCAACGCCCGACATGTTCCTCGATGCGCGCGGCCGGCCGATTCCATTTCTTGATGCGCAGACCAGTGGCCGCGCTGTCGGCACGCCGCTGCTGGTTGCGATGCTGAAGCTTGCGCACGATGATCATGGCCGCTTGTCGTGGGCGCGCTTGTTTGCGCCAGCTGAGCGCTTGGCTGAACAGGGCTTCGTCATTTCACCGCGCCTTGCGCGCTTTATCGCAAGCCAAGCACAAAACGGGCGCCTGCGCGCCGATTTCGGCACGCGCGGCTATTTCTTCGACCGCGAAGGCAACCCGCTCACCGCCGGCGTCACCCTGCGCAATCCGCAATACGCCGCCACGATGCGGGCCATCGCGGAGCAAGGCCCGCGCGCACTGACGGAAGGCCCGATCGCCGAAGGCATTGTCGCCGCCGTACGCCGCGGCCCACGCGGCGGCGCGATGACGCTAGCGGACTTGCAAACTGCGCAGCCGCGCCGCTTCGATCCGGTGTGCGGCGCGTTTCGGGTTTATCGCGTGTGCACCACTGCTGCGCCGGCGTCTGGCAGCGCGGTGCTGCAAATCCTTGGTATCTATGAGCGCGCGCGCCCTGAGCCGGAGGGCGCTGGCGCCGTTGACGATTGGGCCGCGTTTTTGTGGGCGAGCCGCCTCGCCTACGCCGACCGCGATCACTACGTCGCTGACGATCAGTTCGTGACCGTGCCAACGCAGGAACTCATCGCGCCTGCTTATCTCGATCAGCGCGCGGCGCTTGTTGATCTTGCCCGCGCGCCGACCTTCGTCAGCGCCGGCCAGCCAGCCGGCCAAGAGCTTTACGATCGTTGGGGCCGCGATGATGGGCCGGAGAACGGCACCACACATCTCGTCATCGTCGATGGCTGGGGCAATGCCGTTTCTATGACTGCCACCGTGGAGAGCGTCTTCGGCGCGCAGCGCATGACCAACGGCTTTTTGCTCAACAATCAGCTCACCGATTTTTCGTTCACGCCGACGCTGAACGGCCGGCCGGTCGCTAACGCGGTGGCGCCAAGCAAGCGGCCGCGTTCGTCCATGGTCCCGACCATCGTCACGCGCCGCAACGGCGAGCTTGAATTCGTTGTCGGCTCACCAGGCGGCTCGGCCATCATCGGTTACACCGCGCGCACGACAATCGGCGTTCTGGATTGGGACTTGCCTGTTCAAGAAGCGATCAATCTCTCCAACGCCACAGCGCGCACTTCGCCCGCCAATGTCGAAGCGGCGCGTCTGCCGGCGGGCGTGATGGAGGGCTTACGCCAGCGCGGGTGGGAGCTTCGCGATGTCGCCGGTTTGGAAGAGAGCGGTATCCACGCCATCCGCGCGACATCGCGCGGACTCGAAGGCGGCGCCGATCCGCGCCGCGAAGGCATCGTTGGGCGGCTGCCGGCGCGCTAGCGCGTCAGCAGATCGAGCAGGATGCCGTAATCGTCATCCATCAAACCGTTGCGGCGTGCGCGCTGCACCGTTTCGCGGCCCTGCTCGGCGGTGCGCGGGGCCCACGCGGCCAACGCATCGCAGCGCCGAGCATTCGGCCGGTCGCGCCGATCGACCGCAAGTCGCGCCAATTGCCCGAGATATTGGCGCACGCCTTCGCGCACTTCGCGCTCGCCGCCGCGGCTCGCGGCCGCGTTCATAGCCGCGACTTCAAGCGCGCCGACTAGGCCCGCATCAACGACGTGCCGCACCGGCAAACCGCATGCGAAGCTATCGCCAAGCGCAAGCGACCATGCCTCAGTCGCGTCTGCCACCTGGTCAGCTGAGGGGCGGCCCGCAAGCACGGACGCGAGCGTGCCGCGGCTCGCCGCGTCGGCATAGCGTGGGCTTGGCAGCGCGCCCGGCGTTGTGGCGCATGCGGCCAGCGCAAAAATAAAGGCAGCGAGAGCGGCTCTACGCATTGTGTGTTCTCCTCAGTGCGCAACGTGGCGCGCACGTGCTTGTTTCATGCGGCCGGCAGCGTAATCCGAAACGTCGCGCCCTCGGCGCCGGTACGCGTGAGCTCAAGTTCGCCGCCCATCGCCCGCGTAAGTTCGCGCGCGATGGCAAGGCCGAGCCCCGTGCCACCCGCCTCCGGCGCCGCCGACACGAACGGCTCGAACAATCGGTCACGCAAATTCTCGCGCACGCCTGGGCCGTGATCAATCAGCTCGATCTCGCAGCGCCCTTCGACGCGTGCGGCGCGAATGACCAAGGTTTTGTCCCGGCGCGCATGCGTCGCCATCGCCTGGCCGGCATTGCGCATCAGATTGACCAGAATGCGGTGCAAATGATCGCCGTCGGCGACGCAGGCGAGCTTCGCCTCGATATCGAAGCGCGCTTGTGTCTCTGTAAACGAGATCAGCGCTTCGGCCGCCGCTTCCTCTACCGCTTCCGCGACAGACACCTTCGCCAACACCGGCGGATCTTCGTCGGCACGGCCGTATTTCAGCGTCGATGCTGCAAGCCCCGCCGCGCGATCGATCGTGCGCTCCAGCCGCGGCGCAAGCAGGCGCACAGCAGGATCTTCCGAACGCGCGAGCCTATCCGCCACCAATTGCGCGGTAGACAGCATGTTGCGCAAATCGTGCCCGATGCGCGCCACGGCGGCGCCGAGCGCGGCCAAGCGCTCCTTTTGCCGCAACGCGTTGCGCACTTGCTCAGCCATATCCGCAGCCGCCCGTTGGGCACGGCCGATTTCGTCGGCGCGTGGACTGCGCGGGAACGCGATCGACACGTCCTCCGGACGATCGCGGAAAAGTTCGATCGCTTTTGTTAGTTCGCGCATCGGCCGCACGAACGCCGCTGTCAGCGTAAAGTAAATCAGCGCGCCCGCCGCGATCAGGATCGCCATCGAGATGCGCGCAAAGCGCACGGCGAAATCATTGAGCGCGCGTTTGAGCGGCGCTTCGTTGAGCACGATCTCGATGAAGTCCGCTTCTTCAAAGCGCGGCCGCGCCAACACCCGCAACACGCGCCCCGGCGGCGCAAAGAACGTCTCCACCGCCCAGCGGAAACGCTGAAAGCCGGAGGCGTGCGTGTAATCGTAGGTCACCAATTGCTCGGAGGACGGCGCGTTCGGATCCTCCAGCAGCAAGATGCGCTCGCCCTCACCCTGAATAGCGACGCGCTGCACCTCGGCGTTGTTCAGAAGGTCGTACTCCAGCGACTCCGCCACTTCGAGATCGGGCGAAACCGCGATCGAGGCGATCTGGGCCAAATTGATCCGCTCGCGCAGCCAGGCCTCGTGGAACCCGGCCAAAGCCGGGGCGAAGACGAAAATCTCCCCCGCCAGCACGGCCAAGGCGGTCAGGCCCAGCAGGCGCCCCGCGAGGCTGTCGATGAACTCGCGCACGCGCCGCCATGGGCCGCCGCGGCGCGTCGGATCATCTGGAACCGTCATTGCGCCCTTGCTAGCCCATGCCGCCGGGCCCTGTCCCGGGCCAGCGAAGGCCATTTCTGCAATCAAACAATAAGTTCACTCGGAACTTGGCCCCTGCCGGGTCTAGGCTGTGAGTATTCCGCCGGGTGCAGTCCCGGCCCCGCCGACGCTCCCATTCCCCCGAAAGGAGCCGCGCCCATGTCACCCCGCCTCAAGCCCAGCCGCCCGGTTCTCTGGTTCGCTTCCCTGTGGGCTGTCGCCATTGTGTTCATTGCTGTGCGCGCCTTCGCTGGCTAATCCTTGACGCCTCGGAGCCGCTGGGGTACTCCCCGCGCCTTCATTTTCTAGCCAAGTAAAGATCGAGGCGCGTCGTGAGCACCAAGCGGACCTATCAGCCGAGCCGGCTCGTGCGGAAGCGCCGCCATGGTTTCCGCGCCCGTATGGCCACCAAAGGCGGTCAAAAGGTGCTTTCGCGCCGCCGCGCCAAGGGCCGCAAGAAGCTCTCGGCCTAATCCGCCTTGCTTCGCCGGCTCTTAGTCGGCATCCCGGCACTGAGCCGGCTTCGTGACACCCTCTCCCACCCTCCAGCGCCTCACCAAGCGGGCGCAATTCCTGTTCGTGCGCCAAGGCGCGCGCGCATCGCGGCCATTCGTGCTGATCGAGGCGCGCCGGCGGGCTGAGGACGGCCCCATCGGCGTCGGCTTTACCGCCAGCCGCAAAGTCGGCTCGGCGGTGCTGCGCAACCGCGCCAAGCGGCGCCTGCGTGAAGCTGCACGCCGCCTCATTCCAGAGCATGGGCTGGCCGGGGTCGATTATGTTCTCGTGGCGCGTCAACAAACCCCAGACGCCACCTGGGCCGCTTTGCTTGACGATGTTGGAAACGCGCTGATAAGGCTCCGCGCCGACTTGGAAAGCGGGCGTGGGCGCGCCCCTCGGACAAGTGCTAAGCAGCGCGGTCCCTCTACCGAAAGCGACTGAATCCGATGCAGAATCCCGGCAGCCCGGGCCCGAACGACACCCGCAACATCATCATCGCGGTGGTTTTGTCGGGACTGATCCTTCTCGGCTTTGAATTCTTCTACAATGCCCCGCTGCGCAGCCGGCTCGCGCAAGAGCGCGCGCAGGCTGAAGAACAGCTGACGCCGCAGACGTCGCAAACCGGTGAGACGCCTTCTGCCGCCAACGCGCCGCAGGCCACGCGCGAAGAGGCGCTGAGTTCAACGTCAACGGCGCGTATCGCAATCGACACGGGCTCGGTCGACGGCTCGATCTCCCTCGTCGGCGCCCGGCTCGACGATCTCAATCTCCGCGGCTACCGCCGCACCGTCGATCCGGAAAGCCCGGAAGTGACGGTGCTGTCGCCGATGTCCGCCAATTTCGGCCACGACGCTTTCTTCGGCTGGGAGCTGCAATCGGGCCAAGATGTGGCCACCCTCGCCGACGCCGCCAGCGTTTGGAGCGCTGACGCCGCCTCGCGGCTCACGTCCGAAACACCGGTGACGCTGACGCTCGACGCCGGCTCCGGCATTACGATCGAGCGCACAATTTCGGTCGATCAGAATTACATGTTCACGACCACCGACGTGGTGCGTAACACCAGCGGCGCGCCGCTCTCGGTGCGCGCGCTCGGCGTCGTACGCCGCCAGGGTTTGCCGGAAAACTACGTGTTCAATCAGATCGTCCATCAGGGGATGATCGGAACGTTTGGCGGCCAGACACGCCAACTCACCTATCGCGACGCCGATAAGCACGCGCGTGACCGCGTGCGCGAGCGCGTCGGCGCCGATGAGCGCGCGCAGAACTGGCAAGGCGACGGCGCCTGGCTTGGCGTCACCGATCACTACTGGCTGACGGCGATCGTGCCGCCGGCCGACGAGAGCGTCTCCGCGTATTATGATGCGCGCACGGAATCGGGTTCGAACGATTATCGCGCTGCCTATCGGGGCGAATGGCATGAAGTACCGGCTGGCGGCGAGTTCACCTACACGCAGCGCCTGTTCGCCGGCGCCAAGCGCTACGAATTGCTGCGCGATTATCAACGCGGCGACGGCACCGCGGCGGCGCCGCCGATCGCGCGCTTCGATTGGGCGATCGACTGGGGCAATTTCTGGTTCCTGACCCGGCCTTTCTTTCAGTGGCTGCTGCACCCGCTCGGCCAGCTCTTCGCCGGCTGGGGCATTATCTTCAATTTCGGCCTGGCGATCATCGCGTCCACCGTCATCATCAAGACGCTGATGCTGCCGCTCGTCATCCAGTCGTTCAAAATGACGGCGAAGATGCGCACGCTGCAGCCGAAGATGAAGGAAATCCAGGAGCGCTACGCCGCCGACAAACAGCGCCAGCAACAGGAAATGCTGAAGCTCTACCAAACGGAGAAACTCAATCCGCTCGCCGGCTGCATTCCAATCCTGCTGCAAATCCCGGTGTTCTTCGCGCTCTACAAAACGCTGAGCGTCACCATCGAAATGCGCCATGAGCCGTTCATCGGCTGGATCAACGATCTCTCGGCGCGCGACCCGACTTCAGTGTTCAATCTGTTTGGCTTGCTGCCGTACGATGTGCCGAGCTTCCTGCTGATCGGCGCATGGCCGCTGCTGTACGGCGTGTCGATGTGGGCGCTGCAATCGCTGTCGCCGCCGATCACCGATCCAGTGCAAGCGCAGATCTTCCGCTTCTTGCCGGTGGTGTTCACGGTGATGTTCGCCGCCTTCCCGGCCGGCCTCGTGATCTACTGGACGTGGTCAAACATCGTCACGATGCTACAGCAATATACGATCATGCGCTTCCAAGGCGTCGAGACGCAGCTCGACACCTTCATCGCGAAACGCTTGCGCAAAGGCGAGAAGCCCGCCGGTTCGGGATAAGGTCGCAGCAATGACCGATCCCACTGCCGAGGAAGCCGAACGCATCGAAGCCGGCCGCTTGCTGTTCGCTGGACCGATCGAATTCGAGCGCGGCGTTGTCGGCATGGAGCATTTGCCGGACGCCGAGCTGCCGGAGATCGCGTTTGCGGGGCGCTCCAATGTCGGCAAGTCGTCGCTGATCAACGCGCTGACGGGCCGGCTTAAACTCGCGCGCGCTTCGACCGAACCTGGCCGCACGCGCGAGCTCAACTTCTTCCGCATGGGCGATCGTATGCGCCTCGTCGATCTTCCCGGCTACGGCTATGCAAAGGCGCCCAAAGGCGAGATCAGCCGCTGGACCAAGCTCACGCGCGACTATCTGCGCGGGCGCCCCAGCTTAAAGCGCGTCATCCTGCTGATCGATGGCCGCCATGGCCTCAAGCCTGACGACGTCACCGTCATGGACGCGCTCGATAAAGCTGCTGTGATTTATCAGCTGGTGCTGACTAAGGCCGACAAGGTGAAGCCCACCGAAATCGAAGAGCTGCGCGCCGCCACCGCCGCCGCTATCGCCAAGCGCCCTGCAGCGCACCCGGAGATCATCCCGACCTCGGCGGAGAAAGGTTTCGGCATCGAACAGCTGCGCGCCGAGATCGCGGCGTTGTCGCTCTAGCCTTACCGCAAATTCACCGCCGCACATTTCCACCGCTCGGCGACCCAAGCTCAGTCCACGGCCTTGGCGTGGGCGCCGTTACCGCTTAGGAACCGCCCGTGAGCAAACTTCCCCCGAAAGACCGCCTCGCGGCGCTGGAAGATGGCCTCGTCGCCGCCAAGACCTTGGCCGAGGCGCTGCCCTTCATTCAAATATACGACCGCGAAGTCGTGGTGGTGAAATATGGCGGCCACGCCATGGGCGACACAGAAACCGCCCGCAAATTCGCCGCAGACATCGTGCTCCTGAAACTGGTGGGCATTCATCCTGTCGTCGTTCACGGCGGCGGCCCGCAAATCAGCCGCATGCTCGATCGCGCGGGCGTCAAATCGCAATTCGTCGATGGCCTGCGCGTGACGGACGCCGAGACGATGGAAGTGGCGGAGATGGTGCTGTCGGGCAGCGTCAACAAAGAGCTGGCCCATCTGATCACGGCCGCGGGCCGTGAAGCGGACGTGCGCGGCGTTGGCCTCTCCGGCAAAGACGCGCGCCTCATCACCGTGGAAAAAGCCGTGCGCGTAAAGAAGGATCCCGACAGCATGATCGAGCAAGTCGTCGATCTTGGTTTTGTCGGCGAGCCTGTCGACGTCGATCCCACCCTGATCCAAGCTTTGATCAATGCGCCGGAGGACTACATCCCGGTCATTGCACCGATCGGCGTCGCCGAAGATGGCCGCACCTACAACATCAACGCCGACACCGCCGCCGGCGCCATCGCCAAGGCCCTTTCGGCCAAACGCTTTGTACTGCTCTCCGACGTCGCCGGCGTGCTCGACAAGAACGGTGAATTGATCCGGGAGATGTCGGTCGCCGACGCGAAAGCCGCGATCCAAACCGGCGTCGCCACTGGCGGCATGATTCCGAAGCTTGAAACCTGCATCGCAGCCCTCGACAACGGCGTCGAAGCTGCTGTCATCCTCGACGGGCGCACCCCGCACGTCTTGCTCATGGAATTATTCACCGAACATGGCGCTGGCACGCTCATTCAATAAGGTCGGCCTCGCCGCCGTTCTGATCTGCGCCGCCTCAGCGGCGTTCGCTGCGTTCGCCGGCCGCGCCGACGCGCAGCAACAGCAGCAGCAACGCCAAGCCAGCGGCTGGCAAGTCTGCAACGAAACCAGCTTCGTGCTCGAAGCCGCCACCGGGCGCCCCGAAGGCCGCGCCATCCAAGTGCAAGGCTGGACGCGTCTGCGTCCTGGCGAATGCCGCCTCGCCGTCGGCGCACCACTCGCGCGCGGCACACACTATCTTTACGCCCGCACCTCGACCGCGCATCGCGGCGGCCGGCGTCAATGGGGCGGCGACGCCGTGATCTGCGTCGATCCCACCGATCAGTTCCAAATCGAAAATCCGCCGCGGTGCACCGACGCGTACGAAGAGCGCCGCTTCCGCCGCGTGCAGATCAATAAGCGCGACAGCTGGCGCACGTCGTTCTCGGAAGCCGCGCCTTACACGTTGACGCGCGCCCGCCAGATGGGCCTGCAACGTTTGTTGAACGACGCCGGCTACGATCTGCGCGAAGGCCGCCGCGGCGCCGACCCGCGCCGCATCGCCCAAGCCATCGCGCAATTTCGCGCCTCAGCGCGGCTCGCACCGAACACTAACGAAGAACAATTAGTCGATGCGCTGGAAGTTGCAGCGCGCCGCCGCGCAGGCCAGGTTGGCCTCACGCTCTGTAACCGCACCCGCGAACGCGTCTGGACGGCTGTCGGCCGCCGCCGCGGCGAAGGTTGGGAAAGCCGCGGCTGGTGGCCGCTCAATGCCGGCGGCTGCGTGCGCACCATCGACGAGGTGCTGATCCAGGATCGCTATTACGTCTATGCCAGCATGGAGACGCAGGAAGGTCCGCGCTTCCTGCAATCGGGCGAGCCGTTCTGCACTAGCCCTGCACGCTTCGCGATCCTCGGCCGCACGCGCTGCGACGAGCGCTATTATCAGACCGCGCTGTTCGCGCCGATCCGCGTGCGCGATCGCGAGGGTCTCGTGGTCGAGTTTGAGGAGCGCGACTTCCTCGAAGTCGGCGTCGCGCCGCGCCAGGTGGACGCCAGCGGCGATCTTGAAGCTGCGCCAAACGCGGACGCGCCGCGCCGCGGCCTCGTCCCGCAGGACGCGCCCACGCAAGATCGCTCCGATCCGCAATGAGCGCGCCCGCGAACATCCGCACCTGGGTGTTCGATCTCGACAACACCCTCTATCCCGCCCCCGCCCTCTACGATGAGATCGGGGTGCGCATGACCGACTACATCGCGCGCAAACTTACGCTCGCGACGGCGGACGCGCAGGAACTGCGCGAGCGTTACTTCCACCAATATGGCGCGACCGTCGTCGGCCTCGCGCGCCACCACGCTATCGAAGCCGGCGATTTTCTGCGTCACGTGCACGATGCCGATCATTCGGTGCTCACGCCGGACCTTGAATTGCGCGACCTGATCGCGGCGCTTCCGGGCCGGCGCATCATCTACACCAATGGCGGCGGCGGCCACGCGCAACGTGTGCTCGTAAGCCTAGGCCTCGACAGCGTTTTCGATGCTGTATTCGACATTGAATCCTGCGGACTGGCGCCAAAGCCGCAGCGCGAAAGCTACGATTGCTTTCTTGCCGCCAGCCGCGTGGAGCCGACGGAAGCGATCTTCGTAGAAGACACGCTCCGCAACCTTGAGCCCGCGCACGACCTAGGCTTCACCACGGCGCTCGTTGGCCCCGTCCATCCCGAGCCCAAGCCTGCCTACGTCGACCACTGGGCCGTTGACGTGAAAGCGCTGCTGCGCGGGCTGCTGGCCTAGTTGGCCGGATCAATCACGACCACGCCGTTTTCCATCCTGATTGCGCCTGGCGGCGCGCGGCCGTGGCGGCGGTAATATTCGTTGAGCGCGCGGATCATCTCTTGCGCCTCGCGTTCGCGCTGCGCATCCAATTCGGCCTGGCGGCGCGGCGCATCTGCGAGAAACGCTTCGTACTGCGTTTGCATCAATGCATACGCGCCATCGCCCCAGCGTTCATCCACCTCGCGCTGCAGCCGATCTCGCTCGACGTCGCGTCCAGCCGCTTCCGCAAAATCGCCGTAAGCGCCCCGCCAATCCCCCTGCAGCGTGCCAAAACCAAGATTGAGACGATCGCTTTCCGCCCGCGCCGCATACATCGCTTGCAGGGCCGCCACATGATCAGTCGAGGCGCTGAGCTCGGCCGCCAGATCCTCCAGCCGCACCGCACGGATTTTGCCGTCCACAATCTGATCGATACCGGCTTCGTACTGCGCCTCTGCTTCGCGCGCCCGCTCACTCTGCCACCAGTAAAACGCGCCGGCGGCGCCGCCCGCCAGCACTAGCGCAACGACGATCGACGCCACATCCGCAGCTTTCATGCCGTCCTCCCCTGGGCGCCGACGCTAGATTCGGACGCCGCCCATCGCAAGCCGCGCTTGGTTCGCGTCGCCAATCGCGCTAGCTCTGCGGCCATGAGCACCGATCTAGCCGCCCAAATCGAAAGCGCCTGGGAGCGCCGCACCGAACTCACCCCCGCTAGCAAAGGCGCCGATGTCGAAGCCATCGAAGCGGCGCTCGATATGCTCGACGCCGGCAAGGCGCGCGTCGCGGAGCGCGGCGCAGATGGCGTGTGGACGACGCATCAATGGCTGAAGAAGGCCGTGCTGCTCTCCTTCCGCACAAAGGCCAACCGGCTGATGGGCCTCATCGGCAACGGCGATCCGTCACCCGGTCCCTATTGGGATAAAGTGCCGACGAAATTCTGGGGCTGGGGCGAAGGCGATTTCGAGAAAGCAGGCTTCCGCGCCGTGCCTGGCGCTGTTGCGCGCCGAGGCAGCTTCATTGGCAAGAACGTCGTCTTGATGCCGAGCTTCGTGAACATCGGCGCTTACGTCGATGAAGGCACGATGGTGGATACGTGGGCGACCGTTGGTTCGTGCGCGCAGATCGGCAAGAACGTGCACATCTCAGGCGGCGCCGGCATTGGCGGCGTGCTTGAGCCGATCCAAGCCAACCCCACCATCATCGAAGACGGCTGCTTCATCGGCGCGCGCTCGGAAGTCGCCGAAGGCGTCATCGTGCGCGAGGGCGCAGTGCTGGCGATGGGCACATTCATCAGCCAATCGACCAAGATCGTCGACCGCGCCACCGGCGAGATCACGCGCGGCGAAGTCCCAGCCTATAGCGTCATCGTGCCGGGCTCACTGCCTGATCCAAACGGCGGGCCGAGTTTAGCGTGCGTCGTCATCGTCAAACGCGTCGATGCGCAGACGCGCTCGAAGACCGGCGTGAACGAGTTGTTGCGGGACTAGCTCGAACTTCGTCATTCCGGACGCGCGGAGCGCGATCCGGAATGACGAGCTAGTCACCAAGACCTTAGTGCGCGTGCTCGCCGCGACCAGCTTCCAGCGTGACCGAGATCGAGCTGCCGTCCGAGCCAGTTTGCGTCCACGTATCGCCAACATTTTTGTCGCCCGCGTACGGCAGGCAGCCGCGCTCGCCGCCAGCCGGCGTCAGGCACAATTGGCCGCCCGTCACTTCATAAGTGCCATGAACATGACCGTTTGGCGTGTGAGCGCCGAACGTGTTGTCGGCGTTGAAGTGATAGCGGGCCACCGCGCCGTTGGCGTAGGTCACGACAAAGGTGTTCTCTGCAGCGTTGGCGATCGGCTGAGCGAAGGCAGCGCCCGCCGAGAGCAGACCGAACGCCAGCACAGCTACAAATTTCTTCATGTCGTTTCCTCCACCGCGCCTTAAGTCGGCGCCTGCTTGCCCATAACGACGCCCTTGCCGTAACTCAAGCGCCGCCACAGCCATTCGAGCGGCCCCATCTGGAACTTCGAGAGCCAGATCGGCGACCATATCAGCTGCGCCAGCCACACAAGGCCGACGATCCCCATCAAAGTCGGCCGATCGACTTCACCGAACAGCCCGAAGCCCCGCCCGCTCCAGAAGATCGTCGTCATGATCAAGGATTGCGCGATGTAGTTGGTGAACGCCATCCGGCCCACCGCCGCGAGCGGCTCAGTCAAGAAGCGCACACCGGCCTTGACCAACAAGATCAGCACGCTCGCATACGCAATTGAAACGAAGATCGAGAGCCCGGTATTCGCGATCGCGCCGTCAGTGACCATGTGGATCATGTCAAAGCCGGCTTCCCAATTCAGCATCGCCTGCTGCCAGATCACAAACAGAGCGCCGCCGCCTAGCGCGATCATCAGCACATAAAGCCAAACCGGCGCGCGCCCGCTGAGGAAGCCCCACTTGAACAGCGCCATGCCGATCATCATCACGCCGATGGTGCGGATGCCGAGGCCGAAGATCGAACTGGTGATGATCGTCAGCCAGGTGTTGACGTTCTCCTGCAGCGCCGAGAGCCATCCGCCCTGATAGGCGGCCTGTACCCGCGCCAACTCCTCCGGGGGCGGTGCAAACACGGCCGCCAGCTGCGTTTCAACATTCGCCATCTCCGCCGGCGGAATAAAATCGATCACGAGCGCCAGCATGCTCTGCAAGCCGAACGCGATGAGATAAAGCACCGAGCCCACGATCGTCAGCGTCAGCGGCTTCCAATTGCGCGCTAGCATCACGATCAAGCCAGTGATCGCATAAATCGTGAGAATATCGCCGTACCAGATCAGCAGCGCATGGATGAGGCCAAAGACCAGAAGCCAGAGCAAACGCCGCGTCAGCACGCCGCCGCGAGCTTTGTCGCTCTTATCGCCACCGACCAGAAAGATACTCGCGCCGAACAGCATCGAGAACAGCGTGATGCATTTGAACTCGAAGAACACATGCATCACCAGCCACGACCACATCGTCGCTTCGTTGACATCGAGAGGCGCTAGAAGCGGGTTCTGCGATGTTTGCCAGGGCGCAGCGAAGAAGGCCGCGTTGACCGCCAGAATACCCAGCAGCGCGAACCCGCGCGTGACATCGAGGCTCTTGATCCGGCTGTCTTCCCGGACCGGCGCAACGTCGCTCATGCCAACTCCCCCTTTTGCCCGGCCGCGCGCGCGGCTAGACCGTGTGTCATGGACGCCCGCACCCTAACCGACCCCATTCCGCTCGCCCAAGCCCTAATGCGACGGCCGTCCATTACGCCCGACGAACAGGGCGCGCTCGATGTTGCCGAGGCGGCGTTGCAAGCGCTGGGCTTCAAGACACAGCGGCTCAAGTTCGGCCTAGTCGATAATCTCTACGCACGCCTCGGCACAGCGCAGCCGAATTTTTGCTTTGCCGGCCACGTTGATGTCGTGCCGCCGGGGACGGGCTGGGCGAGCGATCCGTTCGCGGCGGAAATTCGCGGCGGCCTGCTCTACGGACGCGGCGCCACCGATATGAAAACTGCCATCGCCGCGATGATCACCGCGACCGAAGATTTTTTAGCCAATCACGGCAAACCGAACGGCTCGATCTCGTTTCTGCTGACATGCGACGAAGAAGGCCCGGCCGTTGACGGCACCAAAGCGGTGCTGGCCGCGCTCGCCGCGCAAGGCGAAAAGCTCGATCACTGCATCGTCGGCGAACCCACCAGCGAAGAGCGCGTCGGCGACGTCATCAAGAATGGCCGGCGCGGCAGCATCAACGTCGTCATCACGATGGACGGCAAACAGGGTCACGTCGCTTACCCGCACCGCGCGGTAAACCCAGTCACGGCGCTCGTTGAAACCGCCGCCGCGCTGAACGCCCGCAAGCTCGACGACGGCGCACCGGGTTTCGATCCATCGAACCTCGAGATCACCACTATTGATGTCGGTAATTCCGCGCACAACGTCATCGCCCAGCGCGCAATGGCCAAGCTCAATATCCGCTTCAACACCCATCATTCCGGCGAAAGCCTATTCAACTGGATCAAAGAAACAGCCGAAGCCGCCGCCGCCCGCCACGGCGCGAAAGTCAGCTTCAGCATCTCCTCACAAGCGGCGCCGTTCTACACCGCGCCGGGCGCATTCACCGATCTGGTAAGCGCCGCAGTCGAGGAAAGCTTCGGTGTAGCGCCAATCCTCGCCACCACCGGCGGCACGTCGGACGCACGCTACATCAAGGATCATTGCCCCGTCGTCGAACTCGGCCTGCGCAACGAAACGGCGCACATGGTCGATGAACATTGCGCGGTGGAAGATGTGCGCACGCTCTCGCGCTGCTATGAGGCGATACTGCGGCGGTATTTCGCGCGCTAATAATCCACGCGCACCAAGTACAACCCATCCGCCGGCGCCACCGGCCCACAGCGCGCCCGATCCGCAGACGCCAACGCAGCAGCTACATCATCCGGCGTCATCGTACCGAGCCCGACCTCCACCAGCGTCCCGACCATCGAGCGCACTTGCCGATGCAAAAAGCTCTGCGCTTCGAACCCGAACGACACGCCGCTCGCATCGCCCTGCACGGTCGCCACGTCGAGCGTTTTCACTGGCGACTTCGCTTGGCAGTGCACATAGCGAAACGTCGTAAAGTCGTGCCTGCCCAGCAACCGCGACGCCGCTTCCTGCATCGCCGCGACATCCAGCGAGCGCCCCACGCGCCAAATCAAACCGCGCTGCAGCGTCAGCGGCGCACGCCGGCAGATGACATCGTATCTGTAGACGCGCCGCTTGGCGCTGAAGCGCGCGTGAAAATCCTCCGCCGCGACCTCGGCGCCAAGCACCGAGATCGGATGCGGGCGAATGTGCGCGTTCAGCGCATCGGCCAGACGCTGCGGCTCGAACACTTTTTCGATGTCGACATGCGCAACCTGCCCGGTCGCATGCACGCCCGCGTCAGTGCGGCCCGAGCCAAACACATCGCTGCGAACGCCAGTCAACTTCTCAACCGCATCCTCAAGCGCGCCTTGCACGCTCGGCCCATCCGGCAAACGCTGCCATCCTGAGTATGGACGGCCATCATATTCGAGCGTGAGCTTATATCGCATCGCGCCCGTCAGGAGCGCCGGTAGTCCAGCATCGGACACGGACGCGAGTCGCCAGCGCCCGGTGCGCCGCCCATCACGCCCAGCACCCGCATCGCCGAGTCACCGGGCGCCGAAGGCTCCCACACAACGACGTGGGCCGCGCTATCGGCGCCGCAAATGCCTTGGCCGGCCGACTTGGTCTCGTTGGTGACGCGATAGACAATCACCTGCGGCTCCTCGACGGGGATGTTCAACAGCGCGCGCAAAGTCTGGCCCTGCACCTGCGTCGCTGGCGAAACCGCGCCGGTGATTTCCGCTTCGACGACAACGCCATTGGCGCCGGTAAGCGTCAGCACTTCTTGCGCGTCGGCATTGGATTGGCTTGCGTCGGGCAAACGCAGCGTAACAGCCACGGTGACCTGCCCCGTCGCCGCCGTAGCCGCATCATTTGCGGCCGCGAAATTGCGCGAGGGCTGCGTATCGGGCGCCGGCGCATCCAGTTGCGGCGCGTTGGCGCCATCGGCCTGGGTCGCCGCGTCTTGGCGATTGCAGCCTGCCAAACACAAAGCCAGGGCCGCAGCCGCTATCAACACGCGCATGAAAGTCCCTCCATGTTCAAGGTCATAGCCGGATGGGACTTGGCGTTCAATCTGGGTTTAAGCGAGGCGCGCGCCTGTCGGAACCGGCTGGCCGCGCAGAAACGCTTCTGCCTCCATCGGGCCTCGTCCTTCGCGCTGCACTTTGAGCAACCGCACCGCGCCTTCACCGCAAGCGACCAGTAGGCCGTCGTCTAGCGTCTCGCCTGGCGAACCAGCTCCCGCACCCAGGCGCGACATTAGCACTTTCATTCGCACGCCATCGAGTTCGAACCAAGCGCCCGGCGTCGGCGAAAGCCCGCGGATCATCCAATCGATCTCGCGCGCCGGACGCGTCCAGTCGATGCGCGTTTCCGCCGGCGTGATCTTGTGGGCGTATGTGACGCCTTCGTCCGGCTGGGGCGTTTCGGTGACCTGACCGCGGTCCAGCTTCTCCAGGGTATCCCGCATAAGTGCAGCGCCGTTCGCGGCCAATCTATCATGCACTGTCGAGGTATTTTCGCCGGACTCTATGGGAGTCTGGAAAGTCGCGAGAACTGGGCCGGTATCGAGCCCTTCCTCCATGCGCATTACCTGCACGCCGGTGACCTTATCGCCCGCCATGATCGCGCGTTGAATCGGCGCCGCCCCACGCCAGCGCGGCAGCAACGAACCGTGCAGATTGAACGCGCCATGCTTTGGCGCATCGAGGATCGCTTTCGGCAGGATGAGTCCGTACGCGACCACGATCGCAGCATCTAGATTGAGCGCCGTGAACGCGGCCTGCTCCTCGGCTCGCTTCAAGCTCTTCGGTGTACGTACTTCTAACCCACGCGCTGCCGCGAACGCATGCACCGGCGTCGGCCGCTCTTGCTTCCCACGCCCCGCTGGCCGCGGCGGCTGCGAGTAGACGCACGCGATCTCGTGCCCCGCATCGAGCAAAGCTTCGAGCGTCGGCAGCGCGAAAGTCGGCGAACCCATGAAAGCTATCCGCATCGCCGCGACATGCACGAATTCCCCGCTCCGGCGCAAATGGAACTTGCCCCGCACGACGCCGGTTCTCCGCGTATGAGCGTCACGCAAAGCAGCCCAGCCACGCCGCCTGACGTGGATGGCCCCCTATCGCTCACACCCGCGCAATGGCTCTGCGTGCTGCAAGGCGTGCAGGCCACCGCCGAACGCGCCAATCTAGCACTCATCTCCGCGGGCATCGCCTTCTTCGGCCTCTTGGCCGCCATTCCTGGCATCGCGGCTCTGGTGGCGCTGGTTGGATTGTTCGGCGATCCGGCGCTGATTGGCGAGCAGGTCCGTTCGCTCTACGGCATCGCGCCGGACACCGTTGTCCGGGCTATCGACGATCAACTGACCCGCCTGCTCAATACGCGCAGCGAAACCTTGGCCTTCGGGGCCGTTTTCAATCTCGTGCTCTCGCTGTGGGGCGCGCTTCAGGGCGTGCGCTGGGTGCTGATGGCGCTCACCGCCGTCAACCGCCGCTCAGAGAAACGCAAAGCGCTACGCCGCTACATCGCCGCGCTGCGCTTCACGGTGGCGACTATCGCGCTAGTTACGCTGGCAGTGCTGTTGATGGGCGTCACGCCGCTGGCGCTCGCCGCCTTCCGCATTGAAAGCCATGTCGAGACATTGGTGCTTTTACTGCGCTGGCCGATCCTTGGCAGCGCGGCGATCGCCGTTGCGCTCATGCTCTACCGCTGGGGCCCGCGCCGCTCGCCGCCGCCTTGGCGCTGGCTGTGGCCTGGGGCGGTCGCAGCGCCGGTGCTGTGGCTGCTCGCGTCTTCGCTGCTGACGGTGGCTTTGCGCCTCTTCCCAAGCTTCGGCGCCACCTACGGCTCACTCGCCAGTGCGGTGGTGCTGCTGCTTTGGTTTTACATCACAGCGTTGGTGTTCCTGGTGTGCGGCGCATTGAACGCCGAACTTGAGTTCTTCGCCCAGGGCAAGTCGACGGCGCCCGTCGAAGAGGGCGAAAAAATCGCGCCGCCAATCCAAATGGACGGCGGCGCGCAGACTTCAGACTAAACGTTTAGCTCAGCAAACCATGCCGGTTTCGCGCTGCATGCCCGTCAGGAACGTGCGCAGCGCTTCGGAAAGCTCGCACGCCGCCGCATGCGCTTCTTCGCGCTGATCTTCCGGCAGTGCGTCCAGCAATTCGCGGCAAACATCCGAGTGCTCGATGTCGGCGACTTCGTGCACTTCGAAGAATTTCAGCCCGCGCGGATCGGTGACGTCATAGCGCTCGACCAGGCCCTCAATCTTCGTGCGGGCGATCGCCGGCAACTGGCTCTCGTACGCATAGAGAGCCGCGATGCCCGAAGCATACGATTGGCGCGAGAGCTTGCGGAACGCATCGATCAGCACTTGCGTCTCGGCGTTCACATCAACGCCGCGCACTTCCGCTTCATCAGCGCCCATGGCGGCGGCAAAGCCAAGCCACAACGTCGCGTGATCGTCCTTGCCAGTGGCGAGGCCTTCCTCTTCAGCGAGGTTCTCGGCCAGCAAACGGCGGCCGGCGGCGTCCGGGCAATTGGCGTGCACCGCGCTCACCGCGCGCGGGAACGCCTCGACATGATGGAAATATTGTTTGGCGTAGGCCTTCAGCGCGTCCTTGGTGAGCGTGCCGTTTTCCCACGCTTGATAGAATGGATGGCTGAGCATCGAGCGTTGCTCGATCGCTGCGTCGATCGCCGCCGAAGTGCACACGTAATTGCGGAACGCATCCGTCATCTCGAACCCCTCCATGTACGCGCCAAAGCGCGCCTGTTCGGGCGCACATTAACGGTTTCTCGCTTTTGCGAAAGAGGCTTAGAGCGCGGCTTCCTTGCGCGCTTTCTTCAGCTTGCTGAGCGCCTTCTCGCGCTTCAGCCGCGACAGATGGTCGATGAACAGCACGCCTTCGAGGTGGTCCATCTCGTGCTGGATGCACACGGCGTAGAGGCCTTCGGCGTCTTCTTCGATCTGCTCGCCCTGATAGTTCAGGTACCGCAGTTTCACCCGCGCCGGACGTTCCACATCGTCATAGATATCGGGAACGGAAAGACAGCCCTCTTCGTAGCTGAACAGCTCGTCCGAGGCCCAGGTGATTTCCGGGTTCACGAAATAGCGCGGCGCCGGCGGCTCGCCTTCTTTGGCGAGGTCCATGACGATAATCCGCAGCGGCTCGCCAACCTGGATCGCGGCTAGGCCAATGCCCGGCGCGTCGTACATCGTCTCCAGCATGTCATCCATCAGCGCCCGATGCGCGTCCGTAACCCCGCCTTCCACAGGCTTGGATTTTTGCTTCAGGACTGGGTCCGGCGCGACGAGGATGGGGCGGAGTGCCATGTTGCAGGACGTATGAAGCGCCGCCCGTTGCGTCAAGCAAGAGGCTGCCGGGAACTCCGGAACAGGCGCCGGGAGGCGGCGTTAGATCAGCGTGCGGGGCGCGCGGCCGGCAGGTCGTCGCGCCTTTTTCATCTTCTGCCCCGGAGCCCCCCATGAAGCGCTTTTTGCTAGCTACCGTCGCCGCCGTAAGCCTTGGCCTCACCGCCGCGCATGCCCAAACCGACATGACCGAGCCGGTGCCGACCCCGCCGCCGATCCAAACCCCGGCCCAATCCACCGACAATCCTGACGGGACGCTGGGAACTTTGGCTCAAACACCCCAGTCCGACACCAGCGTCGAGGCCCAGACCACCCCAGCCCCTGCGGAACAAGCCGCCGAGAATGCACAGCCAATGCCCGCTAGCCCGGTCGTGCAAGCCGCTGGCGAGACCACGACTCCCACGCCAACCTTCGCCAGCGCCAACTCGGTCTGTCAGCCGCGCGTCACCTCCGTGCACTTCGGCCGCAGCAGCGGTTTGAGCCAGCAAAACCGGCACGCCATCGAGCACGCCGTCGACGCGGCCTCAGTGTGCAGTCTCCAGGAAGTGGTGATTGCCGATACGGGCCAGGGCGCACGCCGCGCAGCAGCGGTCCAGGCCACACTTGTGCGCCAAGGCGTCCCGGCTGAATTGATCCGAGTTGACGCCAGCGCGGCGCCCGCAGAAGGCGCCGCCACCGGCCAGCTTGATGTGCGCATGAACTTCGCGGGCGTCGCGAATACTGACGTTGCAGCCGCCACAGCCGCTCAAGCGCCGGCAACGCCCGACATGCCGGTCACGCCCGAGCAAATGCCGGAGGAGCCGACAAACGAAGCCGAGGAAGTGCCGGGCACCTAACACCGCGCACCCGGCTTCGGGGCGAAAGGGCCTGGCTTCGCGCCGGGCCCTTTTTGCTGTACGCGCGCCAAATGACACCGACACAACTTTTTCGTCTGAGCGGCGCTTGCGCCATACTTGGCGGACTCTTGCGGGTATTGGCTTCATTTCCGCTGCTTGAAGACGCGGCAACGCTTGAGTGGCTCTACACCGCAATCGATGTGTTGCTGCTGTTCGGACTGATCGGCGTCTACCTCGCCCGCGCCGAAAAGCTCGGCTTCTTGGGTCTCGCAAGCTTCGCGGTAGCGGTCGCAGCGCTATCCTTCATCGGGGGGCCCGATTCCGATCCATTTGGATTTTCGACTTACGAACAGGGTGCGCAAACGCTCGCGATCGCTCTGGCGGGCCTGAGCATCGCTTGGATACGTGCAGGCGAGCGACCATTCGGCCCGCCCGCGTGCTGGTTTGGGAGTGTGATCTGCGTCGGCGTCCTGAGCCTGATACCCGGCCCGTCAAGTTTTGGGCTGATCGGCGCCGCCATCCCATTCGCGGCTGGATTTGTGCTTGCCGGAATAGATCTGCTGCGGCGCGCTTAACGCGTGCGAACTTGGCGGCTGCTGGCGTTGGCTTCGATAACCAAAGAGCGTGCTACCCGTTCGCGCGTTTGCGCGGCCCGCACCGTGGGACGGTGCTCGGCGACTAGATCAGACGAAGCGTAAGGCGCATCGCCCGGCTCAAGGCCCGGAATTTCCGCGGCCGTCACGTTGCCGTTCGCATCGCGCTCTACGTTCGCAACGCGCCCAAGTTCTGCGCCATCGTGGCCGCGAACGACCGTTCCGGTCGCTGCTTCCGGGAATTGCTCGGCCAACGCCATCGAAGGAGCGCCGATCGCCAGGGCGAAAACTAGGGTTCGCAGCATTTGCGTTTCCGCGGTTCTACGCGGCCTCTAAATTACTTGGACGCTTTGGAAACGCTTGCCCCCGCCTTCCGTTCCGCCCGATCTTAAGAAGTCACCCTGACGCAGGACGATTGTGGCGCTTGCCCCGGCGGGCTGGGGTTGCGATATGAGCCTCGCAGGCAGGCGGTGGACGGCCGCCCCGCCAACCTGGTCAGGTCCGGAAGGAAGCAGCCATAACGGGTTGCGTACGGGTCGCTGTCCTGTCTGCACCTTCCCCAATTAACCGAATGGCGGGCGACCACCGGCGGCCGGGCCACGCCCAGCCGCCGGAGGAACTCAAGCCGCGCGCGCCTTCGCGCTAAGCTCGCGCGCTTGGCGCGAGAGGCGCCCAGCCCACGGGCTTTGTGGCTTGTGCGCCAAGCGCTCGGCCGCAAACGCTTCCGCCGTCGCCGCAAACCCTCCCCGGAGCGCCGCATGGATCGCTGTCAGCGTCAGCACATCGCGCTGCGCGTGGCTGCCGCCGAAGCGTTGGGCGATGCCGCGCGTCGCGGCGATCTTCTCAACCGCTTCACCGTAACGCCCGGCCTCATACGCGATGAACGCTTCAGCTAACGGCAGGCCGATCTTGCGCGTCATGTACGCATTGTCGCCGCTATCGGCCGCCGCGGCGCGCATCGCTTTCAGCGTGCGCTCCGCATCGACCGCGCGCCCGGCGCCGAGGAAAGCCATGATCGCGTGCAGGTCATTGAACGCATAGATCGCGTCCTCGCCAGCGCGCTGCCACGCCGCTGCGAGCGTCTCGAAGCGATCGCCGACATCGACGCCCTCTAAGTGCAAGCGCCACAACAACGCTGACGCATCGATGCCTTCGAGAATGACTTGCGAGTCCGGATAGGGCCGCACCTTCTCGTCATAGAGTTTTAGCACCTGCCCGACATCGCCGCGGTCGAGATAAAGCAACGCCAAGTGCCACCAATTGTGATAGGCAAAACCGCTCTCCGGCACCCAGTGCTGCGCGTTATTCGCCAGCCATGGAATCCCAGCGCCGAGATCGCCGCGCATTTCGTTGACGTGCGCCACCGCATGCACCGCCCACCCGTCGCGCGGATCGGCCTCGACCGCTTGGCGGCCGTAGATGTCGGCGCGGGCGTAGTCGCCGCATTCCTCCAGGCCGAACGCAGCCATGCCTTGGATGTAACTGTAGCCATCCTCGCCCGGCTTGAACGCGCGCATCGCTTGCAACGGCCAATCGCGCAACTCGCTCTGCAGGCCAAGGAAAAAGCAGCCGACGTGAGCGTATTGCAGCGCCAGCAGGTCGCGTGGATTTTCCTGCGCGATGCGCGCGAGCCGCGCCGTCCCGTCCTGATAACGCCCTTCCGCCCAATCCTGCGCCGCCTTCAGATGCGCGCGCTCACGATCGTTCAAATTGGCCGCAGAACCAGCGCGCAGACTCTTTGCCGTCTCTTCGGCGTAGGCCTTGTCTGTCTGCTGCACGAGCAACCCCGCTCGCGCCGCCCACGCGCCGCCAAAATCGGGGTCTTCGGCCAGCGCCGCATCCAGCGCCGCGATCGGGTCGCCGCGATAGAGCCGGATGAGGTCCAAAGCCTCGTTGTACTTATCGAGCGTCGCTTGCGAATTTGTCGAAGCGGGATTGCCGTAGCGATCTTTCAACATGGGAGGTCTCCGGGGAGGAAGCTGCAAAACGGTTGAAACAAAGGCCTGTCAGATGAGCGGCGACGTGGTGGAGGTCCACGCAAGCGCCGCCGCCGTTGCGTGCCAAAACACGATGACAGACACCAAAAAAGCGAAGCCGCGCATCTCAATCATTCCTTGCGCCGGACACATCGTCCGCCGATGGGAAAGAAATATTCGAGCGCTGCGCAGCGCGATAGAAAACCCATGGTGCGGCGCACGCACGTTCTGTTTTCATCAATGAAACAGGGATGTTACGGGCGTCACAGCGCGACGGCGCGGCGTTTGCGAGATGACAGAAGCGTGAGAAACCGACCGCCGGTACAGTACTTGTGGTACAGTTCGCAGATGCGCTTAACAGCGGCGCGCAATGCGCGATCGAAGAAGAGGTAAGGCCCGCCATGGCCAACGTTCAAGTTCTCAGCAAAGGCGAGCAAACGCGCGAGCGGCTGATGGACATTGCGCAGGACGCCGTCCTCAACAAAGGCTTCGCTGGCACCTCGATCGACGAGATCATCGCCGAAGCCGGCATCACCAAGAGCGGCTTCTTCTATCACTTCCGCGACAAGAACGATCTCGCGAAGGCGATGCTGCAACGTTACCTCGACAACGAATGGAAGGTGTTCGAGCAGCTGTTCCAGCAAGCTGACGAACTCAGCGAAGATCCGCTGCACAGCTTCCTGATCTTTCTAAAATTGTTCGCCGACATGATGGGCGATCTGCCGAATGGACATCCTGGCTGCCTCGTAGCTTCGTACGTCTATCAGGATTTCCTGTTCAGCCGCGACGTGCGCAACATGACCACAGAGGGCCACCAAATCTGGCGCACGCGTTTTCGCGAGCGGCTGGATCGTATCGCTGAGCGCTATCCGGCAAAGATCGACGTTAATCTCGACGACATGGCCGACATGCTCTCGTCCGTGGCCGATGGCGGCATCATTCTGTCGAAGAGCCTGCACGACCCGTCAATTCTGCCGAAGCAGATCCTGCAATATCGTGCGTACGTGAAGCTGGTGTTCGCTGGCGCTTAAGCAGCCGCACGCTGTGTTTCAGCAGCACTCAACGGCAGGTAAAGCGTAAACGTCGAGCCGTGCCCCGGCTTACTCACCGCCTGCACGTCTCCGCCCATCGCGCGCGCAAGGCGACGCGTAATCACGAGGCCAAGCCCCGCGCCGTCATGCGCACGCGTATTGGTGACGTCCACCTGCACGAATGGCTGAAACAGCCGCGCCAAGTCTTCCGGAGCAATGCCCTTGCCGCTATCGCGCACCGAGATCGCAACGCCTTGCACGCTGCCAATCCGGCACGGACGCAGATCGAGCGCGATCGCGCCGTCTTGGGTAAATTTCGCAGCGTTCGACAAGAGGTTCAGCACGCATTGGCGCACGCGCGTTTCATCGGCGACGACCGCGCCGATACCTGCCGCGACGTTGAACTGGCAGGTCGTGCGGTTCTTGCTAGCCGTTGGCCGCACCGTATCCAAGGCGCCGCGCAGCAATGCCACGATGTCGAAAGCGCTCGGCCGCAGCTCAAGCTTGCCCGCTTCGATCCGCGACAGATCGAGGACTTCATTGATGAGCGTGAGCAAATGCCCCGCGGCGTTGCGAATACGCACGAGATCGGCCGCACTCGCAGACGTGTCGCCGCTGGCCAAATCTTCTTCCACGATCTCGGAATAGCCGATCACAGCGTTGAGCGGCGTTCGCAGTTCGTGGCTCATATTGGCGAGGAAGAGCGATTTTGCGCGGTTCGCGGCCTGCGCCCGCCGCGTCGCCACCTGCAGCTGCGCGGTTCGCTCCTGAACACGGCGCTCCAAGTCTTCCGCCGCTTCTTCGGCCTTGAGGCGCGCCTCGATCAAAGCGCCGAAACTGGCCGCGCCGGCCCGCGCCGCCACAACTGCGTTGACGCCCAGTAGCGCACCCATGCTCGCGAGAACGAGCGCGGACAATCCCTCCCCGAACGACGACGCGTTCAGGATCAAGCCAAGCAGGATCGCCGGCGCCGTGTAGAAAATCATCGTGCGCGTCATCACGTGCAACGTCGCGCAAATAAGCCCCGCCCCAGCGCAGAACAGGAGCCCGATGACCGGCGCAGGCTGCGGCGCAAAGGCCAAAAGCGAGTACGGCAAAACGTAAGCGGCGGTGATGACGGCCAAAGCAGCGATGTGGCGACCGACGGCGGCGCGCAATTGGCCCGCGTCAAAGGTGTCAACGTCGGCGCTCAGCCGCGCGAACGCCGCCTGCGCCCGCAAATCGATGATCACGCCGATCGCGCCGCCGACGGCGCAGGGAAGCCACCAGAACCCCGGAATCAGCAGCGCCACCAGCAGCGGCGCCAGCGCCACCGAGACGTAGCGGGTTGGCCCATGCCGGGTCCAAGCCACCTCGGCGAAGCGCCGGATCGTCATTTCCCAGATGCGCCGTGAGGGCTCCGCCGTAGTCATGGACCCTCCCGAGCCAGCTTCCGCAGCGTCCCTTTGGTACCGCCAAGATGGTAAATGGCTGACAAACGCCGCCGCGGCGGGGGTCGCATTTCCCGCCGGAAGCCTTAGGTTTGGCGGGTGGACGAATCCTCATCCCCTAACCTTTTCGGCGACGATACGACCGGCCCCGGCTACGTCGTCCTCGCCCGGAAATACCGCCCGCGCACTTTCGCCGATCTGATCGGCCAGGAAGCGATGGTCCGCACCATCGCCAATTCGTTCGCGCTCGGTCGCATCCCGCACGCCTACATGCTGACCGGCGTCCGCGGCGTCGGCAAAACCACCACCGCCCGCCTCTTGGCGCGCGCGCTCAATTATCGCCTCGGCGACATCAACGCGCCGCAGATTGAACTCGATCCGATGGGCGAGCATTGCCAGGCGATCATGGAAAGCCGCCATCCCGACGTGCACGAGATGGACGCCGCCTCCCGCACCGGCATTGGCGACATCCGCGAGATCTTGGACAGCGTCCGCTACGCGCCGGTGATGGCGCGCAACAAGATATACATCATCGACGAAGTGCACATGCTCTCGAACCAGGCGTTCAACGGCCTGCTAAAGACGCTCGAGGAACCGCCGCCGCACGTGAAGTTCATCTTCGCAACGACGGAAATCCGCAAAGTGCCGGTCACGGTGCTCTCGCGCTGCCAGCGCTTTGATCTGAAGCGCATCGATGGTGAGCGGCTGGCGGAGCACCTCATAAACATCTGCGCCAAGGAAGGCGTGAAGGTCGATCCCGATGGCGTGGCGCTGATCGCGCGCGCCGCCGAAGGTTCAGCGCGCGATGGGCTTTCGCTGCTTGACCAAGCCTTGGTGCAGAAGCCCGGCGCAACCGTCACCGCGGCCGATGTACGCGAAATGCTTGGCCTCGCTGATCGCGGGCGCGTGCTCGATCTTTTCGAAGCCATAGCCAAAGCCGACGCCAAGACCGCCATCACCGAAGTGCGCGGCCAATACGATAGCGGCGCTGATCCCACGCTCATCTTGCGCGACCTGCTCGACATCGGCCACGAAGCCGCCCGCGCACAGGCGCTCGGCGCTGACGCCCGGATCATTGGCGGCGCCGATTGGGTTGGCCGCGTTCGCGGCCTCGCCGAAACACTTTCACCAGCGCAGCTCTCGCGCCTTTGGCAGATGCTGCTGAAAGCCCTGGAAGAAGCGGGCAAAGCGCCCGATCCGATAGCCGCGGTCGAAATGGCTATGGTGCGGCTGTGTGCCGCTCAAAGCCTGCCGCCGCCGGAAGACGCAGCGCGCCTGCTGCGCGATGGCGCGCCGTCTTGGACTGGCGCCTCCCCGGGCGAGGCGCCGTCAAAGCAAAGCGGCGATCGCCCCACGGTGAACACGGCCGCACCAGCGCCGCCGCCGCCGCCTCCGGAGCCGGTGAAAGAAGCGCACACACACAAACTCCGCAACTTCGAGGATGTCACGGCCCTCGTCGCCGCTGAACGCAACATCGAACTTGAGCTTGCGCTTGAGCGCCTCAAGGTCACGCACTTCTCGCCCAATGGCGACATCGTCTTCGTCGCCGCGCCAGATCAGCCGCGCGAACTCGTGCGCCATTTGAAAGCGCTGCTTGAAGAGCACACCGAGATCGAATGGCGCATTCGCGCCAGCGATGCGCCGGCAGCGCCTGTCGAAAGCCTCGCTGAGCGGCGCAAGCGCGAAGAAGCGCGCGCCATGGAAGAGCTGAAACGCCAACCCTTCATCGCTCAAGCGCTGAAGCACTTCCCGAACGCCGAAGTGAAGGCCGTGCGCCAACCCATCGAGGAGAATGGCGGCGGCGATGTCGCGCCGTTCCCGCAAAAGCAGCCGCAGGCGCAACAGCCGCCGCGCAAAAAGGAAGCCGACCGATGAAAGACATCTCGCAGATCATGCGCCAAGCGCAGGCCATGCAGGCCAAGATCAACGAGGCGCAGAAGAAGCTCGAAGCCATGGAAGTCGAAGGCTCGGCCGGCGGAGGCCTAGTGAAGGCGCGCATCTCCGGCAAGAACGCACTGCTCGGGCTCACCATCGATCCCTCGCTGATGGTCGCCGGCGAACAAGAAATCCTGGAAGATCTGGTCAAAGCCGCCCACGACGACGCGCGCCGCAAACTCGAAGACGCGCAGAACGAAGAAATGAAGGGCCTCTCCGGCGGCATGGGCATCCTCCCCGGCTTCAAGATGCCGTTCTGAGCGATCCGCGCTGATCCGCCGACGCCATGCGCTCAAAATCCGCCATCGCCGCGCCCGAGATTGAGGCGCTGATTTCGCTGCTCGCGAAAGTGCCCGGGCTTGGGCCGCGCTCGGCGCGGCGCGCTGCGTTGCAGCTTCTCAAAAGAAAAGATCAGCTCATGGTCCCCCTCGCCGCGGCGCTTGGCGTTGCTGCGGAGAAAGTGCGCGCCTGCTCCAATTGCGGTGCGCTCGATACGCAAGATCCGTGCGCGTTGTGCAGCAATGCTGAACGCGACGATGGCGTCATCTGCGTCGTGGCCGAAGTTGGCGACGTTTGGGCGCTCGAACGCGCGGGCGCTTTCAAAGGTCGCTACCACGTGCTCGGCGGCGTACTCTCTGCACTCGACGGCGTGCGCCCAGAGGATCTGCGCATCTCTAAATTGATCGAGCGCGCAAGCAGCCCCGGCGTCCGCGAAGTGATCCTAGCACTTTCAGCCACCGTCGACGGCCAGACCACCGGCCACTACCTCGCCGAGCGCCTGCAGCATCTCGGCCTCACCGTCAGCCGCCTCTCTCATGGCGTTCCGGTCGGCGGCGAACTCGACCTTCTGGACGACGGCACCCTCTTCGCCGCGCTCCAAAGCCGCCGCCCCTCGTGAGAAACCACTAGCCAGCGCCGGCAAAGCGCCCTTTGCTGAGAAGCGGAGGGACCAACATGAACTTTCTCGACCGCTATTCCACGCAGCTTCTTGGCGTTCTGCGCATCGTCAGCGCGCTTCTTTTCATCGCGCACGGCACGACCAAGCTGTTCGGCTGGCCACCAACGGAAATGTTCGCAACGCCGCCAGAGCCAATGACGCTGATGTGGGTTGGCGGCATCCTCGAAGCGTTTGGCGGCGCGCTGTTGCTGATTGGTCTCTTCACGCGGCCGGTTGCGTTCGTGCTCTCAGGCATGATGGCGGTGGCCTACTGGATGTTCCATTTCCCGCAGGCGACCTTCCCCGTCCAGAACGGCGGCGACGCATCGATCCTCTATTGCTTCATCTTCCTCTACATCGCCGCAGCAGGCCCCGGCGCAGGGAGCGTGGACGGCCTCATCGGCAAGAAGAAAACCTAAGCGGTCCCGCTGCGCCGCCATTCGAGTACGACATTCGCCGCATCGCTCACACGCGGCGTTGTCTGCACGCTGGCGGCGCCGCAATCGCGCGCCCAATCATCCCAAAACGCGATCCGTTCAGCGTAAGCGTCAGGGCTGCGCCGATCCGCCTCGGTGCGCGTCACGCTGGCGAATATGACGTCGATGCCGTCCAAGCGGATGGATGATGGCGCCCCGCACCCCGGCGACGGCGTCTCCACCAGATCGCTGGCGATGATCAGCACCCGCCGCAGCGCCTCTGCGCCCGTCAGGGTTTGCGCGGAGAACAACACGCCGCCGCGAATATCGGTGTAATCGGTTGCGATATCCGGATTGCGAAAGAACGATTGGATGCGCTGGAACACCTGCACGCGCGAGCGAAACACTTCTTCGGGCGCGGCCGGGAAAGTCCGATCAACAATCACGCCGTCATTGGAGAAGCTGCAAGTCTGTATCGTGCCGACCGTCAGCCGGTCATTGCTCTGCATCGAGTTGATGATGACGCCGATGCTCGGCACCGCCCGCCGCGCCTCTTCCGCGTACGAGCCGGATATGTCGAGCAAGACGCAAATATTGTAGTTGCGCAATTGCCGGCGGCAGGCCGCAGCCCCCAGTGCGCCCAGAACGAGCGCGCGCCGTCCCATGTGCGGCGTCACTCAGATTCTCCGAGCGCCGAAGATTGAGGGAAAGATGCGCTGCGAAAGCGCGCCCATGCCGCCGTAGAAAATTTCCGCCGGCTTCTGAATGAGTTCCAGCAGCTTCTCCAACAGGCCCAGCAGAAACACGATCACCATCGGCGGCCACTTCAGCAAGAGCTCCGCCGCAAACAGCAGCCAAGTCGCCAAACGCTTCAGCACAATGGGCAACACCTGCAGCAAGCCTTCGACAGGCGTCACCGCGAGCAGCAACAGCCATGGCACGCAGAAGCCGAGTATGGCCTGAATGATCGTCGGCAAGCCGCGCAGAGATTCTTCCGTCTCGGTGATCACTGAACCTTCGGCCACCGCGCCTTCGCTGCTTGGCGCGCCTGTGGCTGGAAGCGGTGGCGGCGCAAACTCATCCTCGCCCTGGAGGATTTGCGTTGTCTGCTGCTCGATCTCGATCAAACGCTCGCGCTCAAACGCCAGCAACACTTCGCCAATCGTCAGCACTAATAGAAAGCCGCCCGCGATCACCGCCCACGGGATGCTCTTTGCTTGTCCGTTAGCGCGCACCTTGATGAGATTAGAGTGGCCGAGCGCTGACATGAGTGCAGCCCCAGCCGCAAACTCAAGCACCAGAATGGCGATTGCAGCGATGACGTAATTGGGGATGCCGGGAATGAAATCTTCAACGCCGGAAAAGATGCTGCGGAACGGCTGCGCCACCAGATTGTAGTTCAAGAACAAGCCTAGGCCGGCGATCGCAACGAACAGCACCGACGCCATCGCGCCGACGAACACGCCGTGCCCCCGCTCGCGGCGAAAGTCCTGCTCGTCCTGACGCGTGCTCTCGTCAATCCGCCGCCGCCCGTGCGTGGCTTGCTCCGCCAGCTTGTCGGTCGTCGCCTCGAACAACGCCTTCGGCGCCGCCAGAGCTGGCTTCAGGATCTTGTTATGGCTCGCCCACAGCAGCGTGATGGCGATGGCGAGCGACAGCATCGGATGCTGCTCTGACCAGCTCAAAATGGCGTCGGCATACGTGTTGAGCAGGCGCGCAGCGCGCCCTGCGGTATCGACCGCATCTGTCATGTCTCACCCCGCTAAGAGCGCCGATGGTGAGCGGACGTTAATGCTTAGTCAACCTAGAATTGCATTCTGCAATTTGGGCGGGTATCTTTCTATTCCCTATTTCTTTCAATGCATTGCGTTCGGGCGCGGGTGATTTTTGGCTCCATAAGCCCGGTCTCGCGGAAGCGCTGCAACGCTGCCTCATATTCCTCGTAGGTCACCACGCGCGTGATCGCGTCCCAGGTGCAAACGCAGACGGCGCTCGCAGGCGGACACGACGCTTCGAACTGCGCACGCGCGCTTTCCGGATAAGGGTTCGGCGCGGACTCGCCGCAGCCAGCAAGCACCGCGGCGATCAGCGGCGCACTAAGCGCCATCCAGATACGCATCGTCTTCTCCCGCCCGGCAAATCCTGCCGAGTGATGGAAGCAGTATCGCGCAACACGGTTAAGACTGGCCTGAGAAACGTGTTTAAGCGGCGCGCAACATGATTGTGCCGCCTACGCCGTCGGACAAAAGCAGCGTATCGCCCAAGCGGCTGTAGCTACGCGTTGCGGCCAATGCCGCGAAAAACGCGGCCTCGCGAGACATGATGTCGGGCGCGCACGCCATCTCTGTTGAGCCGACTTCGCGCACACTCAGCGTGCCGTTCTCGGCGGCGTATTCGCCAAAATAGCGGTTGCAGCCGCCGGTGCCGACGACGCGATTGTTTTCAAACTCAATGGTTGGCGCCGGGCCGCTGATCGTCTGACCACCCAAGGTGGCGACGCTCCAGCGTGTGCCATCGAGTTCGGTTTGCGGCGCCGTCGACGCACACGCGGCCGCGACGAGCGCGCCAGCCGTGCACAGCGCGGCCAAAGGCATTCGGGAAAAACGCAGCTTCACGTGTGGCACAACGTTAAGGCGCGGGCGCCGGTTCCACGGCAGGCGGCGGCGGCGCAAGAGAAGCGTGGCACGCCATGGCGTAACCGTTGATTTGCGCCGTCAGCGCATGCGCTTCACGCGCCGGCCCAGGCAATTGCTCCAACGCTATGAAATCGTTCGGCTCGACCTCAGCCGCGATCCGCTCCCAAATGCAGGCGCAAAGCCCGGGAACTTCACTGCCCTCCTCGCAGGCGCGCATGAAGTTGAACTCCACCTCGGGCGCATAAGTCGGCGCGGGCTGATTGCAGGCGGAGGCGAGCAAAGCCGCGCCCAGTACGATCCATCCCCGCATCAATTGGCGCCCTCTTCCAGCAAACGTCTGCCGATCACCATAGCCTGGATTTCGCCAGCGCCTTCGAAAATGTTGAGGATGCGCGCATCGGCCAGCACGCGGCTGATCGGGTACTCCACCGCAAAGCCGTTGCCGCCGTGAATCTGCAGCGCGTTGTCCGCCGCCGCCCACGCAACCCGCGCCGCGAGGAGTTTGGCCATCCCGGCTTCGAGGTCGCAGCGTTTGCCGCTGTCTTTCCGGCGCGCCGAAAAATACGTGAGCTGACGCACAGCCATCAGTTCGGCCGCGATCATCACCAGCTTGTTCAAGACACGCGGGAAATGAAAAATCTCCTGCCCGAATTGCTTGCGGTCGATCGCGTACTTCAGCCCGAGTTCAAGCGCGCTCTGCGCCACGCCAACGGCGCGCGCTGCGGTTTGAATGCGGGCGCTCTCAAACGTCGCCATCAGCTGCTTGAAGCCTTGGCCCTCGACGCCGCCCAGGAGATTGGCAGCTGGCACTTTGAACGCGTCGAAGCCGATCTCGTATTCCTTCATGCCGCGATAGCCGATCACCTCGATCTCGCCGCCGCTCATGCCGGGGGTGGGAAACGGCTTGGCGTCGTCGCCGCGCTGCTTCGGCGCCAGCAGCATCGAAAGGCCGTTAAAGCCGTTTGTATTGGGATCGGTGCGCACCAAGAGCGTCATCACATCGGCGCGCGCCGCATGGGTGATCCAGGTCTTGTTGCCGGTGACGACGTAATCATCGCCGTCTTTCACCGCGCGCGTGCGCAGCGAACCTAGATCGCTGCCCGTGTTCGGCTCGGTGAACACCGCCGTCGGCAGAATTTCAGCGCTGGCGATTTTCGGCAGCCATTCGGCCTTCTGCGCCTCGGTGCCGCCGATCAAGATGAGCTCTGCCGCGATCTCGCTGCGCGTGCCGAGCGAGCCGGTGCCAATCCAAGCGCGCGACAACTCCTCCGAGACGACGCACATCGCCGTCTTGCCGAGGCCCGAGCCGCCGAACTCTTCCGGGATTGTCAGCCCGAACACGCCGAGCGCGCCCATCTCTTCGACGATGCTCATCGGAATGAGTTCGTCTTTGCAGTGCCAATCGTGCGCGAACGGCATGATCTTGTCGTCGGCGAACTTGCGGAACTGATCGCGGATCATCTCCATGTCCGCATCGAGATTGGTGTTCTCGAACGTCGCGCGCCCCTGTGCATCGTGCAGAAGCGCTGCGAGCTTTAGCTTTTGCTCTTGCGTGAAGCGGAGCGACACTTCCGGCGCCGCCAAACCAAAATCAGCCGGGCGGATGATCTCCACCTGCGTCATCGGCACGCCGCCTGCGAGCTGCGCCGAATATTCAGCCGCCACCAGCAGCGCCAGCGCCTGCTCGGTCTCGCCGAAGGCGCCGCTTTCGCTGAGCGCGCCGGCCCACGCCCGCACTTGACGCAGCGTTTCGGCGTAGGTCGCAACCCAGGCGAGCCCGTGCACCAGATGCTGCTCGCGATCGAGGGCCACGCGATCAAGCTTGCCGCCAACAGTCACGAGCGGCCGCACCGCCGCTTTCACCGCCTCTGCGTAGCGCTCGGCCACGCCGGCGGCTGTTTCCAGTTGCGTTAAGACTTGAGCGCTCATGCAATCCCTCGCGAGTCAGCCCACTTAAACTGGCTTTTCGCACTTGCGAAAGAGGGTGCGCACTGTGACGTTGCGACGCCGCGCCCCAGGAGTATTGGACTGATGCACATCGCCGACGGCGGGAACGAGGTGCTGATCCAGGCGCTGCTCTTCCTGGGCGCCGCCTGCGTCGTCATCCCCGCGATGCGAAAGGCGCAGCTCAGCACCGTAATGGGCTTTCTCATCATCGGCGTCGCGATGGGGCCGCACGTGCTCGGGCGTCTCGCCGCCGAAGCGCCGGCTTGGCGCGTTCGAACTGGACGACGCCGAACCGACGATGCTGCTCGGCGAGCTGGGTATCGTCTTCTTGCTGTTCATCATCGGGCTCGAAGTTTCGTTCGAGCGGCTGTGGGCGCTGAAGCGTTACGTGTTCGGCCTGGGCTTCGCGCAAGTGGCGATCACCAGCATCGCGATCGGCGCCATCGCACTGGCGTTCGGCAACAGCTTCAGCGTCGCCGCGGTTCTGGGCCTCGCCTTCGCGCTCTCCTCAACGGCGCTGGTGCTGCAGTTGCTGCGCGAACGCAGCCAAATCACCACCACAGTCGGCCGCACCAGCTTTTCCGTGTTGCTCATGCAAGACCTGATGGTGGTGCCGATCCTGTTCATCGTGGCGGCCCTCAGCCCTGGCAGCGGCGCGTTCAGCGAAAACCAAGTCGGCGTTGCGCTCATAACCGCTCTGGTCGCGATCGGCGCCATTTTGATCCTTGGCCGGCTGCTCCTGCGCCCCCTCTTTCGTTGGGTCGCCGGCGCCAATAGCCGCGCGGTGTTCATTGCTGCAGCGCTGCTTGCAGCGCTTGGCATGGCGACCGCTGCCGAAGCGGCGGGGCTGTCCGCGGCGCTCGGCGCTTTCCTAGCCGGGCTCTTGCTCGCTGAAACCGAGTTCCGCCACCAGATTGAAACAGATCTCGAGCCGTTCAAGGATTTGCTGCTCGGCCTGTTTTTTGTGACGGTCGGCATGCAGATCGATATCGCTCTGCTGCTCGCTGAGCCGTTGCGCATTGTGATCGGCGTTGCCGGCCTTCTGGCGCTCAAGACTGCGATCATCGCGCCGCTCGCGCGCGCGTTTGGATTGCCCTGGCCACGCGCGATCGAAGTCGCGTTCCTGCTCGGCCAAGCAGGTGAGTTCGCCTTCGTGGTTATCGCCGCAGCGCGCGGCGGCGGCGCGATACCGGAAGCCACCGCTGACTACATGCTGCTGGTGACGGCGCTTTCAATCTTCATCACGCCGCTCTTTGCTTCGCTGGGCGCCCTGATCGCCAAACGGATGTCCAACGCCAAGATCGACGCGCCCCTAATCGATGCGGAAGAATCCGGTCACGTCGTCATCGCCGGCTTCGGCCGCGTCGGCGAGACACTTGCCGATCTCCTGAACGCACAAGAGATCGCCTACATCGCAGTCGAGAACGATGCGTCTCTGGTCAACCATGCGCGCAAGCGCAATCACCGCGTCCATTTCGGTGACGCTGCAAGCAGCGAGGCGCTCGCGGGGCTCGGCGCAGCCAAAGCGGCCGCACTCGTGGTCACCATCAATGATGCCGATGCTGTCGAGCGCATCGTGCTGGAAGCCCGCCGCGCATGGCCGCATATCCCGATCTACGCCCGCGCGCGCGACGCTGAGCACGCGCGGCGGCTCCACGCCATGGGCGCCGCTCTCGCCAGCCCCGACTCCATCGAGGCGGCGCTGCAGCTTGGCGAGGCGCTGCTCAACGGCGTCGGGGTGCCGGACGAAGTCTCGCGCCGCGTCATCCAAGACAGGCGCGAGGCCGAATTAAGCAAAGCCATCTATTGCGACCCAGGCTAAAACCGCGCCATCTTGCCGCCATCACGCCCACCCAGAACACGCTAAGAGGTTCGCATGTTGCGTGTATCCGCCCTGGTCGCCGCTTTCGCGCTTGTCGCCTGCTCTCCGTCGGCCGAGCCGCCCGCCGCCGAGCTTGGCGAAACCCTTGAGGGCGTAACCATCGTGGTGGAGACGCCCAGCGTGGGCGCGCGCGTAACGAGCCCGCTCCGCGTTGCGGGCGTCGCGCCGGGTGATTGGTTTTTTGAAGCGGTGTTCCCAGCCCAGTTGCGCACCGCAGACGGTGAAGTCATCGCCGAAGCGCCAGCCGAAGCGCAGCGCAATTGGATGACCGAAGCGCCAGTGCCCTACGTCGCCGAGCTCGAGTTCGAGGTAGAGCAAGAAACACCAGCTACGCTCATCCTCACCGAAGACATGCCCAGCGGCCTCCCCGGCCAACGCGAAATCAGCGTGCCGGTGGTGCTGGTGCCCGCAGCGGAATGAGCCTCTAGCTCATCCACTTCAGCGTCGCGGGCTCGATCGGGTTCACGAACTCGCGCCCCTCTTCCCGGCTCTTGGTCCATTCGCGCTTGAGCTTCAGGTACCATTTCGCCTGCACGTCGATGTCATCGATCCAGAGCATCGACGGCGAATAGGCGAGTCCTGAATTCTGCAAATCGACCATGCGGCCGTCTTGATCCAAGAACTCGCGTCCCGCCGGAATGAGGATCGGCTTCATCACATCGAGCAGCGGCGCATCGCGCCAGTACGTGATCTGCGTGATGCGCGTTGAGCCTTCGTTTTCCGGTGTCAGGCAAGTCAGCGTGAAGAGCCGCGCCTTCGGCGTCTCCACCACTTCCCAGCGATAGCCCGGCAGCATGAACGATATCTCGGTCGTCACCTGGCCGCCGAACAGCCACTTATACGCAAGCGAGTTCGACGCCGGTTGATGCCGCTCGATCGCCCAGCCACGCTCACGCGGGACGAAGCTTTTTTCTTTGAGTTTCTTGCCGGTGCTCGGCGGGCGCCACCACCATTGATTATGCACGTACGGAACGTGCGCCGGGTCCATCAGCCCGACGATGGCGTTGTCCATTGTCGCGGCGAAGATGCGGTGAATGACAAACTTCGGCTCGCTCAGCTCTTTGAGCCCAAACTCGGGCGGCGGCGGCGGCTCACCGGCAAAGCGCGCATCAGCTGAGACGAACACCAACACAATGCCGTTAGCCTCATGCGTTGCGAAATTACGCACGCGAATGCGGCCGGCTTCGTAGGGCTGGCCATCGACCAGCGACGGGATCTGTTTGCAGATCCCATCCTGCGTGCCGAAGCGCCAGCCGTGATACGGGCACTCCACTGTCTGGACGCCATTGGTCGACTCGATGCGGCCGGCCGACAGTGGCACCGCGCGGTGCGGACAGATATCGCGCAGAGCGAACGCGCGGCCCTCATCATCCCGCCCCAGCACAACCGGCTCGCCCAGGATTTCGCGGCGGAACATCTTCCCGCGCTTCAGCTCGGCTGAAGTCGCGGCGAAATACCAAAGGTCGCGGAGAAGATCGCTCATTAGGAGGCGAGATACAGCAAGGCGGGGATGGCGACAAAGCCTAGCGCCGCCGACGCGACAATACCGCACGCACAAAGCACAGCCAGAACCCAGCGCCGCCGCCGGAGTTCAAGCGGCCGCGCCTTATTCATCGCCCCGCCGGCGAAATAGATCGCCCCCAGTGAACCCGCCACCACCCCGGCGAGCGCCAGGAGATAGAGCAGCGTCTGCGCGATGAAGAGCATTTCACACGATCATTGCGCGACAATAGTCACTCTGAACGTGCTGCTCGCTGGCTCGTTGGTTTCCCAGGGCCGGCGCTGCTCCAGCACCAGTTCGCCCGATCCTGCTTCGGTGGCGACGAACATGAACACTTCCCAGTGGTTGCCGCCAGTATAGCCAGGCTGACTTTGCTCAGGGACCGTGTTGCCGCCCGCTTCGCCCGCGCGTTGCACGAAAGCCGGGAGCGTCACCGGGGCCCAAATATATCCTGCCGTCGGGACGCCGACGAGTTCGACCGCGAAGCGCTCGTTCACGGCCACGTTCACCGTCTGGCCGTTTTGCTCGGCCGTGATGCGGGTTGCGACTTCTCCCGGAGTCGGCGCCGGCACTTGCGTATTGCTCACCGGCGTTTCCTCCTTGGCTTCCTGCGCAGGCGTACACGCGCACAGCGCCATAGCGCATACCACCGCAATCGAACGGATCATTGCATCGCTCCTGCTTCCATGAGGCCGATATAAAACCGGATCATTCGGTCCAAGTTATCGACCGAAATACGTTCATTGAGCCCGTGCGGCATTTCCAGATCTTCCGCCGTCAGCATGATCGGCTGATAGCGATAAACGTTCTCCGCCACCTCCGAATAGTGCCGCGAATCCGTGCCAGCAAGCACTAGCCCCGGCGCAACCGGCGCGTCCGGCAGAATGTCACCTGAGAGCGCCGCAAGCAGCGCGTAAGAGGATGAGGTTGTGCTTGAGATGCTGCTCGCCTCGCGCGGCTCCTCTGACCAATCCACAGTCACGCCGTCGAGATCAGCCACCGCTTGGCGCGCGCGGCGCAGCAGATCCGCGCTTTGGTCTCGCGGGTGAATGCGAAAATTGATCATCGCGATTGCTTCGCCGGGCAGCACGTTAGGGCGCGAGCCGCCATTGATCATGGTCGGCGCGATCGTGGTGCCCATAAGCGCTTGCGCGGCCGGGTTGCCCGCCATGCGCTGACGCAGCATCGGCCCGAACAACCACTCGTTCGACACCGCCATCCGGTTCGTCAGCGTCAACTCTGGCGCGAGCGCGCGCATCATCCCCAAGGCCGGCCCGCCTTCGAGGCCGCGCTCGATCGGCATGTCATGGATGCGGTTCACCGCTTCTGCCGCCAGCGAAACTGCCGTCTCGCGCGGCGGCATCGACGAGTGGCCGGGCTGACCGACCGCACGCACACGCATGGTGCCGGAGCCGCGCTCAGAAATACCAATCATCGCCGCAGGCGCGCCTGTCAGCGGATGGCGATCGAGCGCGGCCATGCCTTCATCCAGGACGAACCACGCGCGTACGCCGCGCTCAGCCAAAAGCCGCGCCATCAGGACCGCGCCGCCATCGCCGCCGATTTCTTCATCGTGGCCAAACGCAAAGATGATCGTGCGCACCGGCTGGCGGCCCTGCCGCGCCAAAAACTCCGCTGCCTCGATGATCGAGATGAGCGAGCCTTTATCATCGATTGCGCCGCGGCCCCACACGGCGTTATCGCGCACGAGGCCGCCGAACGGATCGACGGTCCAGTTCTGCCGGGTATCGTCCGGCACCGGCACCACGTCCTGGTGCGCCAGGAGAATAATCGGCGGCTGCGCGGCATCGCTGCCCGTCCAGGTATAAAGCAGCGAAAGCTCGCCGACGATTTCGCGCCGCGCCGCGGCGTGGAACGCCGGATAGCGTTGCTGCATCCAAGCGTGGAATTGTTCGAACTGCGCGCGATCCTCGCCGTCGCTGACCAGCGAGACGGTCCGAAAGCGGATTGCCTCGCCAAGCCGCACAGCCGCGGCAGATGCATCAACGGCGTAGCTTGAACTTTCAGCAATCTCGACCGCAGCCGGCGGCGGCGGCGCGACAAACGAGAACGTCCTGAAGCCGACAAAGCCCACGACCGCGATCAGCAGCGCGCCAAGGCCCGCAAGAATAAGCCGTATCATGATGTCTCCCCATCCCGATTGGAGGCCTTCCGCCGCCTGAGGTCAACGGGCGGGAACTCCACTCACGCAGGTTCCCCCAACGCGAACGCATGGCTCCCCGAGGAACGATCCACCCGCTGCATTGTTTTGGGTGCATTCAAACCAAGGAGCGCATCCATGCGTATCATTATCGCTGCCGCGGCCCTCGCCGCGCTCGCCGCCTGCGGCCAGACCACGACGACGACCACGACGCCGGACACCTCAACGACGGAAGTCGTAACGCCCGCGCCCGCGCCGACCACCGTGATCATCACTGAGAGCGATGCACGCACGCGCCTCGAAACCGATGGCTACACCAACGTCACGGGCCTCATGCAAAATCCGGACGGCACCTGGAGCGCCACCGGCACGCGCAACGGCCAGCCGACGCAAGTCACCGTCGGCGAAAATGGCGTGAGCGTCACGACGACGACGCCGTCCACCAGCACGACGACCACCACCACGCCGTAAGCGCGTCTCGGCTGGAACGAGCAACGCCTCGCGCCTCACGGTGCGGGGCGTTTTGCTTTAGCCGGGCTTGCTGTTTTCCAGCACGTCTTCCCAGGTCCGCAGACCGCTGCGCTGCGCGTTCACGAGCACGGCCATGTTGCCCGGCTGGTGTTGGTTATCGAGCATCTTCTCGTGCGCGTCGGGGATTTTGTCCCAGGGCAGCACTTCCGACATCGCCGGATCGATGCGGCGATCGATCACGAGCTGGTTCGCCTGGGCCGCGTGGTAGAGGTGCGCGAAGTGCGAGCCCTGCACGCGCTTTTGGCGCATCCAGAGGAAGCGCGCATCCATGGTGAGATTGTAGCCCGTTGTGCCGGCGCAGATCACGACCATGCCGCCGCGTTTGCAGACAAGCACTGAGACGGGGAACGTAGACTCGCCCGGGTGCTCGAACACGATGTCGACGTCCTTGCCGCCGGTGTGCTCCCAAATCGCTTTGCCGAACTTGCGGCTCTCTTTCATGTACTCAGCGAAGCCCTCGCCATTCACTTTCGGCAGCTGGCCCCAACAATTGAAGTCTTTGCGATTAAGCACGGCCTTCGCGCCCATCGAGAGCACGTAATCTTTCTTGGTGTCATCCGAGACAACCCCGATCGCATGCGCGCCGCTGACTGCGCAGAGCTGCACCGCGAACACGCCAAGCCCGCCGGACGCGCCCCACACCAAAACGTTCTGGCCCGGCCGCAACACGTTCGGACGCCAGCCGAACAGCATGCGATAAGCGGTGGCGAGCGTCAGCGTGTAGCAAGCCGCCTCTTCCCAGGTGAGATGCTTCGGGCGCGGCATCATCTGGCGCGCTTGCACTTTGCAGAATTGCGCGAACGAGCCGTCGGTCGTCTCGTAACCCCAGATACGCTGGCTCGGCGAGAACATCGGGTCGCCGCCATTGCACTCTTCGTCGTCGCCGTCGTCTTGGTTGCAGTGGATGACGACTTCGTCGCCCGGCTTCCAGCGCTTCACCTTGGAGCCGACGGCCCAAACGATGCCGGACGCGTCCGAGCCTGCGATGTGATAGGGCTGCTTGTGAACGTCGAGCGGCGAAAGCGGCTCACCAAGCGCTGCCCACACGCCATTATAATTGACGCCCGCCGCCATCACGAGAACGAGCGCCTCGTCTTCGCCAACCTGCGGCGTCGGCACTTGCTCCAGCTGCATGGCTTTGATCGGGCGGCCGTGGCGCTCTTTGCGGATCGCCCATGCCCACATTTTTTCAGGCACATGATATTGCGGAGGAATCTCGCCGATGGCGTAGATTTCTTTCACACTGCTCAGCGCGGCTTTCTGGGCATCGGCCATCATAAAACTCCCTCAGGACCAGCACGATGCGCTGTCATGCTGCAGTGCGTCAATGCCTCTGCCGTTGCGGCAATTTTGAGCGGCGATCGCGATTTCGGGAACAAGGCGAGTTCCAACCCGTTTACCACGCTTATGGAGCTAGGGTCCGACTTGGGCTTCAGCGCCGGTGGCGGCCGCCTCTCGGCCGCAGGGGAAAATCACATGACCGTTGAAAGCCTAATCATTTGGATCATCGTCGGCGCCATCGCCGGCTTTTTGGCTGGCTTAGTTGTTAAGGGCTACGGCTTGGGATTGGTCGGCAACATCATTGTCGGCATCGTCGGTGCATTTCTGGCCGGCTGGCTGCTCCCGACATTGGGCCTCAGCTTCTCGCTCGGAAACCCGCTTATCACCACGATCGCTTACGCCACCATCGGCGCGATCGTACTTCTGCTGCTGATCGGCCTCGTCCGACGCGCGAATTAGACTTTACGCGAGCCGCGCCGCTGTGATGAAGCATCCAGCGGCGCGGCGGCGCTCTTCGTGCGCCACTAAAACATGCCCGCAGGAAATGCCGCCACGATCGCCGCTGTCATCAGCGTCGCCATGAAGCCCGGCAACAACGCCTTCCACGCAAGCCCCAAAATCTCCGACCGACGCGCCGGCATTAGCACCGTCATGCCTCCGGTCATAATCCCGACTGACGCGACGTTGGCGAAGCCGCAGATGGCATACGTCAGGATCATGCGCGTTCGCTCGGTCATCTCGCCAGCCGGAATTGCGCCGAGTTCAATGAACGCGATGAATTCGGTGAGGAAGAGCTTCGTCCCCAAAATGTTGCCCGCAGCGAACGCTTCGTTCCACGGCACCCCGATCAGCCACGCGACCGGCGCGAAGGCGTAACCAAACAAGAGCTGTAGCGTGACCGCCTCGCCATTGAGCGGCGGCGCGAGCGCCAGCATGCCGTTGATGATCCAAACAAAGGCGACAAAAACGATCAAAAACGCCGCTACATTCACGGCAACCATGACGCCGTCCTGGACGCCCTTGGTGATCGCATCCATCGAGCTTTCGTACTTCAGCGTCACCTCGTAACTGAGTGGCGGCGCGTCGGGCGCTTCCGGAATCATGATGCGCGCGAGCAAAATCCCGGCCGGCGCCGAGATGATCGACGCCGCCAGCACGTGCCCTGCCGCATTTGGCAAAACCGGCGCCAAGATCACGGCGTACGCGATCATCGTCGACCCCGCGACGGTGGCCAGGCCCACGACCATCATCAAGAACAGCTCGGAGCGCGACAGCTTGTCGAGATAGCCGCGGATAACGATCGGGCTCTCCACCATACCCATGAAAATGTTGGCCGCCACAGCGAGCGCCGAGGCGCCGCCTAGTCCCATCGTCTTCTCGAACAAAAATCCGAAGAAGCGCGTGATCCACTTCAAAATTCGCCAGTGCCAGAGCAATGCTGAGAGCGCTGAGATCACCAGAATGAGTGGCAGCACGCGAAAGCCGAAGATAAACGGCAGGCTCGAACTCGTTGGCTCCATCACGAACGGCGATTGCCCGCCACTGAGATGGCCGAACACGAATTGAGCGCCGCGATCGCTACTCGTCGCCAGCGCATCGACCACACCGGTGACGCCGTTCAGCACCGCCTGCGAATTGGGAATGGCAAACAGCGCCAGCACCAGGCCCGCCTGCGCGGCCAACGCGCCAATGGCGAGAAAAAACGGGAAACGCCCCTTCCGCTCCGAGAGCAGCCAACAGATCGCGATGATCACGACGAGCGCAATCAAGCTGCGCGCATTCTCCAACGAATAAGGCATGCGACTCCCCCAAGCGGGCCCACGCTAGGAAGCGGCAAAAATCGCTGCAATCGCGGCGGCGCCTTTTCTCCCCCGTGGGCTGAAATTGCTTCGGCCTGGGCAATCGCGCGGCAGGCTCACTCTGTTGCACTGCAACAAGGCCTGTCCCATGATTGATCCCGGCCATGACTCACTTCCAGCACGCCCCCGACCCGCCCTGGATCTTCCGCACCTATGCGGGCCATTCGACGCCGGCTGAGTCGAACAAGCTCTACCGGGCGAATCTTGCCAAAGGTCAGACCGGCCTCTCCGTCGCCTTCGATCTGCCGACCCAGACCGGCTACGACTCCGATCACATCCTCGCCCGCGGCGAAGTCGGCAAGGTCGGCGTCCCCGTGGGGCACCTGGGCGACATGCGCGCCTTGTTCGATGCGATCCCGCTCGAACAGATGAACACCTCGATGACGATCAACGCGCCGGCCGCTTGGCTGCTCGCGCTTTATGTTGCGCTGGCTGAGGAGCAAGGCGCCGATCCTAAGAAGCTGACCGGCACGACGCAGAACGATATCCTCAAAGAATACCTCTCGCGCGGCACCTACATCTTCCCGCCGGCGCCAAGCCTGAAACTCACCGCCGACACCATCGCCTGGAGCCTCGACGCGATCCCGAAATGGAACGCGATGAACGTCTGCTCCTACCATTTGCAAGAAGCCGGCGCGACGCCAGAGCAAGAACTCGCCTTCGCCCTCGCCGCCGCCATCGCTGTGCTGGATGAAGTCAAAGCGCGTGGCGAAGTGGCGCCGGAGCGCTTTGCGCTCGTGTTCAGCCGCATCTCGTTTTTCGTGAACGCCGGCATGCGCTTCGTGACTGAGCTCTGCAAAATGCGCGCGTTCGTCAAGCTTTGGGACGAGATCGGCCGCGAACGTTATGGCGTCGACGACGAGAAAGCCCGCCGCTTCCGCTATGGCGTGCAGGTTAACTCGCTGGGGCTGACCGAGCAGCAAGCCGAGAACAACGTCTACCGCATCCTGTTGGAGACGCTCGCCGTCACGCTCTCGAAAGACGCGCGCGCCCGCGCGGTGCAATTGCCGGCCTGGAACGAAGCGCTGGGCCTGCCGCGCCCGTGGGATCAGCAATGGTCGCTGCGCATGCAGCAAGTGCTGGCCTACGAAACCGACCTGCTCGAGTTCGAAGATATCTTCGACGGCTCCAAAGTCATCGAAGCAAAAGTCGCGCAACTCATCGAAGGCGCCCGCGCCGAACTCAAAGCCATCGACACGATCGGCGGCGCAGCAGCGGCGCTCGATCACATGAAAGCGGCGCTTGTTGAGTCCAACCGCCGCCGTGTCGAGCAGATCGAAGCGGGTCAGCAGAAAGTCATCGGCGTCAACGCCTACACCGAAGGCGAGCCTTCGCCGCTCGAAGCTGGCGAAAAGAACATCCACACCGTCGATCTCGCGGTGGAAGCCGAACAGATCGCGCGCCTCAAAGCTTGGCGCAGCGCTCGCGATAAGAGCGCCGCCGAAACCGCGCTCGCAAACCTCGAAGCGGATGCGCGCGCCGATAAGAATATAATGCCCGCCTCCATCGCCGCCGCCAAAGCCGGCGTGACAACTGGCGAATGGGCCGCCGCCTTGCGCCAAGTCTACGGCGAATATCGCGGCCCCACCGGCGTCGCCCTCGTCATCGAAACCGGCGTCGAGGACGCCGAAGCCGTGAAGCGCGATGTTGCGGCGCTGAGCGAAAAGCTCGGACGCCAACTCACCTTCCTCGTCGGCAAGCCCGGGCTCGACGGCCATTCCAACGGCGCCGAACAAATCGCCGCCCGCGCCCGCGCCGTCGGCATGGACGCGATCTACGAAGGCATCCGCCTGACGCCCGCTGAAATCGTCGCGGCCGCCAAGGAGAAGAACGCACACGCTGTTGGGCTCTCGATTCTATCGGGCTCACACCTCGATCTCGTGCAGGAAGTCGTCCGCCTGATGCGGGCTGAAGGCTTGGAGAACGTGCCGCTCGTCGTCGGCGGCATCATCCCGCCGGTCGATGCGCTGGCGCTGAAGCAGATGGGCGTCGCCGGCGTTTACACGCCGAAAGATTTCAAGATCACCGGCATCATGGCCGATGTCGTGAAACTCGTCGCGGCGAAGGCGTGACGCACCCGCTCGCCTTCGAGACCGCCTGCATCCGCGCATGGCCCGCAAAGCACGAAGCAAACATCAACGGCTGGCGCGCGTTCGCGACGGCGGGAAAATCCTGGCGCGTCAACTCTACCTGGCCGCTCGCGTGGAGCGGCGGCGACATCGGCGCATCAATCGATGCAGCTGAAGCCTTCGCCGCTCAACACGGCATCCGCGCTGCATTCAAGCTCGCTGATGGCGCAACTCAACCGCCGAAGCTGGCGGATGTTTTGGCGCAGCGCGGCTACGCGCCGTTCATGCCAACTTTGGTGATGACCCGCACGCTTGGCCATACGCCGCCGCCAGATCGCCCAGTCACGCTAGACGATGAACCCACCGATTCATTTTGGACGCCGCTCCGGCTCGCCGCGCCAAGCCTCGAAGATTTCGCCGAGCGCGCCGATATCGTGATGCGCACGACAGCGCCGCGCACGTTTGCGATTGCGCGTTTGAATCATCAGCCCGCCGCCATCGGCTTTGGCGATGTCACCGATGGCCTGCTCGGCCTTTACCTGATGCGCACGGCGCCGAACGCGCGCCGCCAAGGTTTGGCCCGCGATATTGTGCGCGCGCTGTGCGGTTGGGGCGCCGGCAACGGCGCGCAATCGGCCTATCTACAAGTCGAAGCCAGCAACGAAGCCGCCGTCGCGCTCTACGCCGCCGACGGCTTCGAAACCGCTTACTCTTACACCTACTGGGTCAAAGACTAAGCTTTGGGCGCACCGAGCTTCGCGCCAAACCACGCCGCCGCCGGCACGAACACGACGCAAGCGATCGTCATCCAAAGCGGATGAATGACCATGATCAGGTTCGCAAACGTCGCGGCCGTCAACACGCCGCCCGCAACCCACCCCGCCCACGTGTGCGAGGCAATCTTCGCAGCAGCGAACGCGGCGACGAATGCCGCGATGGTGTACGCGATCGGCAAGCCCACAAGCTTATAGAAGGGCGCACTCACCGCATACTCCCGCCATTGTTCAGGCGGCGGCGGCGGAAACAATTGATGATTGAGCATGTCGCCCGCGATCACGGCGCCCAAACCCAGCGCGATCCCGATCACGATACCCAGAATGATTTTTACGATCCCCATATCCGCCTCCCCGCCTAACGCGCCTTCGCGCCGCTCGCCTGCCGGGCGCCCAACAACGCCGCGCCAAACTTCGTGGCGAACGAAAGCCCCATCATCGCCATCTGCTGGCCGAGCCCGCCGACAGCGGCGATGATTGCAAGATCAATCGCCACATAGATCGCCGTGAACGTCAGCGCAAATGCTGTGGCGGAGCGGCCTGGCCGGCGCACGCCAAAGAGAAAAGCTGCCCCGAAAAACAGGAGCGCCCCAGCGACGACGCTAGACCACGGCGCGATACTCAGCGCCGCTTCCTGGTAAAACGCCGCCTCGCGCCCCGGCGCGATGAGATGGCCGTAAATCGCCATCACGCCAAAGGCGATGGCGACGTTCGCAATCATCAGCGCCAGCGCCACGCCAAACGCCTTGAGATAGTCGATGCCTTGCATGGTCGCTCCTAGCACTGCTCGTGTCCGGCCGGCGCGTCCAAAGACTTGCCTTCCGCCACAGTCGTGATGCGCGACAAAAACCAGCCCCAGCCGAACGGATAATCGCTCACATCGACGGCGCGCACGAAGCCGTCATGCACAAATTCAACACGCGTGCCGGCGCCTTCAGGCTTCAGCATCCAGAGCACGCGTTGATCCGGCACGGTTTTGTCGCCGCGCCAATCCGGCCAAGAGATCGCCAAGCGCTCGTTCTCGACGAAGTCCAAAATCTTGCACGGCGGCGAAGTGACCTTCTGCCCGTCCTTCTCAAACTCCATCTTCAAATGCCAGGCGCCGCCAAGGCGCGGATCAACCGCAGCAGCGACACCGAACCATTGCTGGATTTTTTCCGGATCGATCAAAGTGCGAAACACGGCCGATGGCGGCGCGTCGATATAAATCGAGAGCGTAACGTCCGGATTCTTGGCGCCGTAATCGACGAGAAGCTTGCCCTTCCCGCCTGCGAGGTGCGCGGAGAAATTGCCCCAATTGAAGCGCCACAGATCGTCGATCATTTCCTTGGCGCGGTTGATCGCCGGCGCCTCTGCGAAACTATGCTCGCCTTTGACGATGCTGGCTTCGGCGTTTTCAGGATCGGCTTCGATGCTGAATGACACTTCACTGTCGCGATCCTCGATGCGCCAGGTGTATGCGACGGCTTTGCCAAGTTCGAAGCGGGTGATCTCACCATCAGCGCCGGCAGCCGTCGGCGTCCCGAGCGTGTGCTTACCCCAGAAGCGATAGGCGCCGCCGACGCGCGGCTCGACCTCCGCATGCTCGGCGAACCAGCCTTGCAAGTCTTCGGCGTTCGTAAGCGCCGCGAACACGCGCGCTGGCGGCGCCGGAATCTTCCACGTGAACTCGTGTTTCAGCGCGCTCATGTTTCGTCCTTCTTGGATTTGGCTTTCGCCTCTTCTTCCACCACACGTTTGAGGTCGACGAGTTTCGCCGCCCAGAACAATCGATACGGCGCGAGCCATTGATCCACCGCCTGCAACGCGGCGGGATCGAGCCGGTAATAGCGCGACGTAGCTTCGCGCCGCTCGCGTAACAAACCTGCTTGCCGCAACACACGCACGTGCTTGGCGATCGCCGGGCGGCTCACAGGAAAGCGCCGGGCGATATCGCCGGCGCTCATTTCCCGGTTGCGCACCAGATCGAGGATCGCGCGCCGCGTCGGATCGGCGATGGCCGAAAAGGCGCTTTCTGTGCGGGCTCCGGCTTTTGTAACCATTTGGTTACGCTTAACCGAACAGGGTTCGTCCTACAAGCCCTTCCTTTGTTCGTTTCAAGTTCGAAGCGATTGCACCAGCCGCGTCATGGCGCTCGCGCCGACGAGCGGGGCGAAGAACGGAATGAACGAGCACGCGAGCCCGACCAGGAACACCTTCAGTCCGTTGCGCTTGCGTAGTTGCACGGCGTCGCGAAAGCTCATGTGGCGCGCGGCGGTGACGGTTGAATATTCGCGGCCCATCAGGAACCCGTTCAAACCGTAGAACACGATCGCGTTCACCACCGGAATAAAATAGAGCGGGATCACCAGCAGGTTCAAAATCAAGGCCGGCAACGCAATGCGTGCGCCGTTGAGCAGACCTTGGTGGAGCGGCACGGCACGCCCCGCCGGCACGCCAATCTTTTTCTCCACCCGCTCGGCAGCGACATCGAACAACAAGCCGCCGACCAACATCGAGATCGCCGGCGACAACGCGATGGCCAACACAACCACAGCAACGCTGGCGACGAACTCCCCCGCCGTCGAGACGTTAGCAAGCCAGCCGCCGCCGTCAGGAATGAGCGGCACCACGTATTTGATCAGCGCGCCCGCCGCCAACACTGTCAGCGTGACGGCCAGGATGAAGTTCAAAATAGCCAGAAGCGTCAGGCGGCCGAATATAACGTCCTTCAGCCCCCCGAGGATTGCCGTCATTGCTCGCACCAAAACGCGCCTCCAACGCTTCCCGGGTTGACGTCCACACTAGGCGCTGAACACGCTCACGCCAAAGGAGTTGCTTCGATGACGCAAGGCGAAGGCGAACAGGTGACGTCCGGATGGCGTGCCGAGGCCGCCGAATGGGCCAAGACGGCCGCTGGCGCCTTCGTGGCGTTCATCGCCTTCACCACGGTCGCGTTTGCTCAATATGAGATCCCGTCCGAGAGTATGGTGCCTCACCTCGAAGTCGGCGATCGGGTGACGGTTTCAAAGTTTGCCTATGGCTACAGCCGCTATTCATTGCCTTTCGAGGCTGGCCGTTTATTGCCGGCGCACAACGAACGTATGTTCGGCGCCCTGCCACGCCGGGGCGATGTTGTCGTGTTCATCCATCCCGTCACCGGCATCACGATGATCAAACGCGCGATCGGATTACCGGGCGACGTAATTGAAGTGCGCAGCGGCGAACTCTTCGTCAACGGCGAAAGCGCCGAGACCGGTGCAGCTGAGTTTATCGAGCGGCGCACGAACACGGGAGAGAGGCAACGGGCGCGGCGTTACGAAGAAACGCTGCCAGGCGGCCTTGTGCACGCAAGCCTTGATCTCACTCCGCGCGGGCAGTTCGATAATTATGGCCCCTTCACCGTCCCGGCGGGCCATATCTTTTTCATGGGCGACAATCGCGACAACTCACTCGACAGCCGTTGGGAGGGCATGGGGCCAGCGCCGATCGAAAATCTGATTGGCCGCGCTGAAATCGTTTACGCAACTGCGCTCGGCGGCTGCGAGGGCGGTGAAATTGATTGCCCCATGCAACGCTGGCTCCGGCCGCCGCATCACTGACGGCTGCGTTGCACGAGAAAAAGCCCCGCCAGAATGAGCGCCGCGCCGAACAGCGCAATCGGGCCAAGAATTTCGCCGAAAATCAGCCATGAGAGCGCGGCCGCCGCGAGCGGCTGCATCCACAGCAGAACCGTTGAAACCAAAATCGGCAGACGGCCGACGCCGTAAGCGATGAGGCCCTGCCCGCCAACCTGGGTGACGACGCCCAGCCCGATCAAGATCAGCCAGCCGTTCAGCGAATGCGGCAGAAGCGGCTCGCCGAGGATGAGTGCGAGCACAAACGCAACGGCGGCCGCACTAAGCGCCGCCCAAAACATGATTGCTCCAACGCCGACGCGTTTGCCGATCGAGCGCACGATCAAAAGATAGGCGGCGTATCCGAACGCCGAGCCCGTCGCCATCAAATCGCCGATCCACGCTTCGTCAGCGCTCGCAGGACCTGGCGCGCGGCCAAGCGCGAGCAAGACTGCGCCGCTCAATGCAATAGCGCCGCCGAGCAGAATGGCGGGCGCGATTTTCTCCTTGAGCAGCAGCCAACCGAACAGCGCCGCAAACAGCGGCGTCATGTTGGTGATCAAAGTTGCGTTGGCGACGGTGGTTTTCGTGAGCGCTGCAGCCCAGAGGCAAAGCTCGAGGCCGAAGAAGACGCCGGCGATCAGCAAGAGCCGGGTATCACGCCCCGACGCGGGTTTCTCCGTGAGCGCCCAGACCGCCAGGATCGGTAGCGCGAACAGGAACCGCCAGAGATTGGTGGCCACTGGCGGCAGCTCCGAGAGCCGGATGCCAATCGGGGCAAGGCCGATCAGAGCAGCGCCCACCAGAACGGCAACCGCCGCACCCCCTATTTGCCTGCCCTCAGCCATGGCTGGAGGTCGCGCGGCCGGGGCCGGAAAGCAATTGGGACGTCCCGCCGCTGCCTCCCCCTATATCTGGCGCCCGATTCTCCGCCGGAGCGGGCCGACTCGGCTCAGAATCGGGGTCCAAGAGCTCATTCGTGACATTTTTTGCGGGCCCGGGAGGCGCGCCCAACTCGTAAACAAATGCGTCCAAAAGGCGCCCAAAACGCCGAAATGAAGCCGCTCCAGCCCCATTTATTATGGTTAACGCACCCCCTTTATCCACAGCGCTCTTAACAGCAAAATCTCTGCTGCGGACGCTTCTCCATTGACCCTGAATTAACCGGTGGCATCACTACATATAGCGGTACGGTTCACAGCACGGCCCCAGGTTATGTGGTTTGGGCTGGAGCCGAGTCGGATTAACACAGAGCTAAATTCGGGGGCTACGCGATGCAGGCACGGGCGGAAAAAGCTGGAGTTCACCGCATGGGCGAGGTCCATCGCGGCAAACCCAAGCCGCTGCGCCCGCTCAAGGTCGTGGACAAGGTCGTTACGGACCCGAGCCGCGATGCGCTGCTGACTGAGTTCGGCAAGACGACACTGCAGGATCGCTACCTGCTCCCCGGCGAAAGCTATCAAGACATGTTCGCGCGCGTGGCAACGGCGTTCGCCGATGACATTGGGCACGCGCAACGAATCTACGATTACATCTCCAAGCTCTGGTTCATGCCGGCGACGCCGGTGCTGTCGAACGGCGGCGCCGAGCGCGGCCTGCCGATCTCGTGCTTCTTGAATGCTGTCGGTGACTCGCTCGACGGCATTATGGACACCTGGAACGAGAACGTCTGGCTCGCGTCGAACGGCGGCGGCATTGGCACCTATTGGGGCGGCGTCCGTTCCATTGGCGAAAAGGTCGGCCAGAACGGTCAAACCAGCGGCATCATCCCGTTCGTGCGCGTGATGGACTCGCTCACGCTCGCGATTAGCCAAGGCTCGCTGCGTCGTGGCTCGGCCGCCGTGTATCTCGACATCCACCATCCCGAGATCGAGGAATTCCTCGAAATCCGTAAACCCGCCGGTGACTTCAACCGCAAGAGCTTGAACCTTCACCACGGCATCAACATCACCGACGAATTCATGATCGCGGTGCGGGATGATTTGCCGTTCGCGCTGCGCTCACCGAAGGACGATTCGGCGCTGAAGCACGTCAACGCGCGCAAGCTTTGGCAGAAGATCTTGGAGCTCCGCCTGCAAACCGGCGAGCCCTACATCATCTTCTCCGACACTGTGAATAAGCAGATGCCGGCGCACCAAAAGAAGCTCGGCCTCAAGGTTCGCCAATCGAACCTCTGCTCGGAAATCATGCTGCACACCGGCATGGATCATAATGGCCGCGAACGGACCGCTGTTTGCTGCCTCTCCTCGCTGAACGCGGAAACCTTCCAAGAGTGGGAAAAAGAGCCAGATTTCCTCGAAGACGTGTTCCGCTTTCTGGACAACGTCTTGCAGGACTTCATCGAGCGCGCGCCGCCGGAAATGGAACGCGCCATCTATGCGGCCATGCGCGAACGTTCGGTCGGCCTCGGGCTCATGGGCTATCACTCGTTCCTGCAGCGCCAAGGCGTGCCGATGGAATCGGCGATGGCCAAGGTTTGGAACAACCGCATCTTCCGTCACATCCGCCGCGGCGCTGACGCCGCTTCGGTGAAGCTGGCGCAAGAACGCGGCGCTTGCCCGGATGCGGCCGAGAACAACGTGATGGCGCGCTTCTCGCACAAGCTCGCGATCGCGCCGACGGCCTCGATCTCGATCATTTGCGGCGGCACCTCCGCCGGCATCGAGCCGATCCCGGCCAACATCTACACGCACAAAACCCTCTCGGGCTCGTTCTCGGTGAAGAACCCCTATCTCGAGCAATTGCTCGAAGAGAAAGGCAAGAACACCGAAGCGGTGTGGAGTTCGATCCTCAAGAAGGAAGGCTCGGTTCAGCACCTTGAATTCCTGACCGACGAAGAGAAGGCGATCTTCAAGACCGCGTTCGAAATCGATCAGCGCTGGATCATCGAACTTGCCGCCGATCGCACGCCGCTCATCTGCCAAGCGCAATCGCTCAACATCTTCATTCCGGGCGACGTCGATAAGTGGGACCTCCACATGCTGCACTGGATGGCGTGGGAGCGTGGCGTAAAGAGCCTCTATTATTGCCGCTCGAAATCGGTGCAGCGCGCCGGCTTCGCGGGCGAAGATAACAAAGCCGATATCGTCAACGAGCCGCTGATGACGGGCGACCGCACCGATTACGAAGAATGCTTAGCGTGCCAATAGCGCGCTGATTGGTTTGGGTTGGAATTGAACTAGCGCGGAGACTTCGGTCTCCGCGCTTTTGTTTTGGGAACTCGTCGCGCCGCGAAATGTTTGCAGCGGATGTCCGACGCTGCGGCCAAAGAGAAAGAACACAGAGCCACAGTCCACGCCTACACCTGGGCGGGGTATCTGGGGTTGTTTGGGTGCGTCGCGGCTGTCGTCGGCGACGTGGTGACCGTCGGACTGCGCGATGGGATGAGCCTGATGGCGCATTCGATCAGCCACACCGCCGCGGGCGAGCATTCCCTCATCGTCGACACCGGCCTTTGCATTTTCGCGGCTGGCATCCTCGCCATCGCCTGGTCGCTGCATCATTGGCAGCTGGGCGGACGATACTATCGCGCGGGGACCATCGCGCTCGGGCTGTGCGCGATCTCGATTTTCTTTCTTGCGGTGTGGAACGGCTACGATCCTGCCGCGGCGGACGATCTTGGGCTCCACATGTGGCTCGTCTATGCGATGTCGGCCCTCTTCCCGCTCTCTGCGCTGTTGCTTGCGGGCGGCTTTGGTGAAGTGCATCACAATTGGAAGCGCTTCAGCTTGGCCGGCATTGCGCTCTGGATGCTAGCGGGGCCGCTCTATTACGTGATGCCGGAGAGCGTGAAAGGCCTGTTCGAGCGGGTGGTGATGTCGCTGATCGTGATCTGGGTCGCCGGCATTTCGCTGCTGCTGATCCAACACGGCCGCAAAGTGGCCGCACGAACGCGCCGCTGATCGGTTCTGTTCGCGCTTGTGATCAGCGGCTGCCGACGGACCGATGCTTTTTTAGCCCCGCGCAAGCGCTATCAATCAAGGTCGTGCGAACACAGCCCCGGGCCGCTACTGCGCCGGCGTCATCGTCACCGTTGATGGGAATTCTGGATTCGGAGAAGGCTCTTGCGCGACCTCTGTCCAGGAGACGATGGCGCGAAGCGTGCGGGATTGCGGCTCATCCGCGACCATCACATCCTCATCGTATTCCAAATCAATGCGTCCGGGCGATGCGGCGATCACGCGATAGTCGCGAAAGTCGCCGAGAAGAAAAGCTCTCTCATCATGCGGTGAGACGAAGGCCAGATACACACGAAGGCCATTCATGGCGGGATCGCCACTGCCCATTCCGTACATACGCACCGCGCCGATGTTCGACATGTCTGGGAGATCGTTAAACTTGACCACCGCTAGTGCTGCGATAGCTGGATCGTCTTGAGCGAGCGGGCTCCATGTTTGGGGCTCCCCCTCGCCTTCCACGAAACGCGCCGGCGCCTCGACGTTGGCTGGCGCAGTCGTGGTGGAAAAATTGCAACCCGCGACTGTTAGGCAGGCGGCGATCAGCACCGCGGAAATTGAAACACGATACATCGACATTTGCCCCCCAACTCGCAACGTCTTAACTCGCTAAAGAACCGCCCAATCAAACACAAGCCCAGGTTCGCCATGCCGCGGCACGCTGTCGGCGTGGACGGCTCAAATTCGCCGTAAGTAGTCATTGGTGATTAGTAGAAGGGCCGTCCGCACCAACCATGAATTCCCGAGCCTCCACTAATAGGCTTTCGATGTAGGGCCGCTGATTTTCGCCCGCTTGTGCACCAAGCGCTGCTTCCAATGCGTCGATTGAGCGTTGAACGGCGTCCATGTCGCCCTGGCGCGTGCCCGTTCGCAGCAAGAACTGCCCCAGCGCCAATTGGCTTGCAGCCAAGTTTTCTGAGCCTTCGCTCTCAGGAATGACTTCGTTGCGGTAAATTTCCTCGGCTTCTTCAGGCCAAGGGTAGAGGCTGTGCGCTTGTTTCATTCGGAATTGCCAGCGCGCGCGCGGAAGAGTGCTTGCATCGGCCAGCTCTCCCCAGCGTCGAGCGGCGTCGCGTCTGTCGATGTAATCCGCAATCATCGCAGCATCTTCTGCCAATTGCGCGGCTTGATCCGTCGTGCCGGATCGTTGAGCTTGCACTGTCGCTGCATCCAGAAGCCGGATCGCAGAAACCAGATGTCCCTCATTAATGGCTCTGGCCGCCGCTTGTCGGGAGAGTGACACTGCACCGGTGCTGGTCGACGCCTTCCGCTCCTGTTCATCTACAAGCGCAGGAAGCCTGCGAGCGATATTGAGAAGGTCGAGCTCGAACTCCAAGCTCGATCTGCTCCCGTAGTTCAGCGCTAAGTCCGTCGCGATGTTTCGAAAGACACCTTCCGAAACCAATACCGGGCTTCCAGATGCTTGCGCAGTTTCTTGCGCATGCGCGATACGCGCCTCAACAAATTGCCCATCACCGTCAGCCCTGACCGTGTCCGCAGGGGGCTGCGAAGCACAGGCGACTACGATCAGAGGGCAAAGCCACCACAATGCACGTCGCAAGTCGCTTCCCCAAAAGGTACAATGTGTCGTTTTGCAAATACACCATCAGTGGGACTTGCGCATCAGCTTCCGAACGACCGCATAGGGCCAATAGCGGTCGCCCCGCTCTATCCCACACCAAAGCACGACTTCACCCAACAAAATCAAGCACCGCGCAAAAACGTATCCCACACCCAAAAAGCTGAGCGATACTGCACGCATCCCTCGCAAGGGAGTTCTCGTTGCTAGCCGAGCAATTCAGAAGCGAGGGATGTGATCGAGCGTGAAGGTGCTGTCCGTGACGCGTCCGGCTACCCGGAAGCGGCGGCGCGAAACCAGAGGGGGCGCCCTCGACGTTAGCGCAGCAACTCCGTCAGCAATGACGGCGACAGAGCACACCGAAGCCCGTGGGATAGCAGCGTAAGGCGCGAACCGCGGGAGATACCGGGCTTAAAGGCAAAGTCCGCACGCGGTCGGGGTACCTATCCAGGAGAGTGAAAAACCTCCCCGTGACGGCCCGATCGAAAACGAT